>Ga0207691_10006958_pt1 | contig 10911 bp, 15 predicted proteins | sample KBSM13metaG_FD_184327 | JGI IMG/M metagenome (GOLD analysis project Ga0207691, IMG submission 184327) | Miscanthus rhizosphere microbial communities from Kellogg Biological Station, Michigan, USA - KBS M1-3 metaG (SPAdes) (version 2) | ecosystem: Host-associated > Plants > Roots > Rhizosphere >...
GGGACTCCATAATTCAGGTCTGTCGCGCTCATGAGGATCGGCGCGGCCGGGTCCGATACATCGAAGATGTCGAAGCCTTGGATTCCAAATCCACCAATGGCGATGTAGGCGTAGTTGCCCTGAACGTAGATAGAGGCCTGGTCGAATGCTGTGAGATTACTCTGACTTACACGCACCGGCGCCGTCGGGTTCGATATATCGAAAATCTCGAAGCTATTGGTGTAGCTGCTGCCCTCCACAATATAGGCGTACTTGCCTTTGACGAATAAGCGGTCGCCGGCGTTATTGGCCAGATTGGCCTGGCCGACAAGCTGTGGCGCGGCCGGGTTAGTGACGTCGAAGACTTGGAGGCCATTAACCGTACCGCCACCCTCGACGATATAAGCGAAGCCCTCTTTGACCCATATGTCGTCGGTCGAGACTCCGTTGCCACCATTGGCCAGGTCGGTCTGGCCAACAAGGGTAGGAGCTTTAGGGTTGGATATATCAAATATTTGGAAGGCGTTGGTCGTACCGCTTCCCTCAGCGATGTAGGCGTAAGCGCGTTCTATGACGAAGATGCCGTCGCCTCCACCGCCAACGACCTTACCCTGCGCCAGATTACTCCGGCTGACCCGCCACACGAGATTCGTTTGGACTCCGTCGTTGATATCGAAACCGGCGGTCGGCGCGCTAGAAGCCAAAGGAACTAAAGCGATACCGAGAATGAACAAACCGAAGATCTCTCTCTTCATGCAATCGACATCCTTTCTTTGCGACTAATATGCACCCGGATAAGGTTTGCGCACATTGATGTTGGCTGGGGAGCGTTCTCGCAAAATTCACCGATCGTAAAAGACGGCGCAGCTGCCTCGCGCACTACAATTTGCTTGCAACGACCGGGAGCGTTTTGGTTTCTTGGATTCAATGAGAAAACCGAAAAAGACGTCACGCGCCGACGGCGATGCTTCCTATCAGAAACCTGCCCTGCGTAGCGAGGCGTTCACCCGCGCGCTCGCCGAAGCGAAATTGCGTGTTGCTGGTTCCGGCGGTTTGCGTTCGCTTTTCGAAAGCGCCGCGAAAGACGCTGCGTCACTCCCGAGGCATCGATTCAAGGCTAATTGGCCGTATCTTCAGACGATGTTGCGACTAATTCGCGCCTACGAGCGCGGTGAATACAAGGAGATTTCAATTCCTGATCTGACCTGGATCGTAGCCGCTCTCAGCTACTTGATCGACCCATTCGATTTGATCCCGGACAAGACTCCATTTCTCGGGTTTGTCGATGACGCGACTGTTGTAGGATTCGTCGTCGAGAAGACCGGACAAACGCTGGACGATTTCATGATATGGGAAACTAATGGAGTTAGAGACCCTTAGTCACTGCGGATCGACCTGTTTGAGCGTCAATTGTAGCCGTAAAGGGCAGACGGCTGCGCGATACGGCCTTATGACTTGGGGTATTTCTTGCTCAACTCTCCCCCGAGAGCGTAAGTCTCAACCGATAGTCGCATGACGATCTGGGCTTGACAGACAAACCTCCGCTCACCGCCTCAATGATTAAACGGTGATATCCGTAGCCTTGTCTTCTTTCTCTTTGTTTCTTGTGTTCACTCGAAGCTTGCGACAGCCGTAAAATGGCTGTCATGGCACGTGCCTCTAGGCAAGAGCGCTTCGGACTGCGGCCAGAAAATCCCCATCGTCGAAGGGCTTGGTGAAGAACGCTATCGCGCCGGCCTCCATCGCGGTCCGCTTAACTCCCGGATCATTGCGACCGGTGATAACGATCACACGCGTCAGCGGCGAGACCCTTGCGAGCGCGAGTTGCGCCTCCAGCCCGCTCATTTTCTCCATCCAGATATCGAGGATAACGAGCGGAATCGAGTGCGTTTCCGCGTGGGTAAGAAAGCTTCGCGAGTCGCTAAAACTGCGCACTGTGAATCCTCCGGAGGCGAGTAGTCGGCCGCTCGATTTTAGAACGGTGGGGTCATCGTCCACCAAGCAAACTACTTTGGCTGCAACCGTATCGTTAGGCACCATGCACTTGCCTTTCATCTCCAACGGTTCGGTCGGAGCCATGGGCAAGAGGCAGATTAGTCTCGTGAATACGCCTGGATATTGGACTTTGGTCCCATCTCGATTCGGACCGGTGAGATGCCGGCGCGCTGTGCCAAACGCACCAGCTCGGCTACCGCGTTGAGTCCCAATTCGGCGGATCTGAATAAGCGCGGCAATCCGAGACGGACGGGTTGGTCGTCGTCTAACACACAGCCGAGCCGGCGGGCCGCGGCCATACGGTCTTTTGTGCTACAAAAAATCAGCTCGCCGGCAAGCGAAAGAAAAATTGGGCTCCGTCCTCGAGGCTTTGGGCCCCAAGTTCGCCGCCGTGCGCCTCCAGGATCGATCGCACGATCGTGAGTCCCATTCCCATTCCGTCTGGCTTCGTGGAGAAGAAATGCGTGAAAATTTTGTCCGGATCTTCTCTTGGCAGACCGACGCCATGATCGCGAAGAGTCACTTGCACAAAGCCACCTAATGTTTCCGTAGCGATCAGAAGGCGGCGCTCATTCGTTGGCATTTCGTGCATGGCCTCAAGCGAATTCATAATCAGGTTCAGCAGCACTTGTTGCAGATGAATCGGGTCCGCTTGCACGGTCGAAAGATTCAGTGCCAACTTCGTCTCCACCGTCGCGCCACGACCCAGCAAATCGGAATGCAGCAACCGCAGCACCTCGCGAATGAGGTCGTTCAGGTTCAACGCGCACCGCGTTCCTTCTCTCTTGCGCACAAGGTGATGGATTCCATGAATGACCTCGCCCGCGCGTCGAGCGTCGGCAAAAACATCCGTCAAAATTTCCTCGAACATTTTTGGATCGAACAAGCCGCTCGCCAGAAACCTCTTTGCCGCAGCAGCGTTGCTGGCGATCGCAGCGAGCGGTTGATTCAGTTCATGCGCGAGTGAGGCCGTCAGCTCTCCCATCATGGCGACTCGGCTCAGGCGAGTCATTTCCTCGCGTTGCATATCCAGCTCAAGATCTGCTCTTACCTGGCCGGTGACATCGAGCGCCACGCCGATTAGCTCACCGACTCGATCGCGATCGCTCCGCAGATACCGGCCGCGCGCAATGAGCCAGCGCGTTTCGCCATCGGGTCGGGACAAGCGATACTCAATTTCGAAGGTTCGGTGTTCCGCTCGAGCGCGCTCGATTGCGTCCTCCACCCTCTGGCGGTCTTCTGGATGCACGCGCGAGAGAAATACTTCGCGCGAAAGGCGCTCGTTAGGCGCAAAGCCAAAGAGCTCCCGGCCTTTGTCGCTCATCCACGATTCACGCCGCTCATCGTCGATAGTCCACAACGCCAGATTGGCCGTTTCCGCCGCGAGGCTAATACGTTCTTCGCGCTCGCGAAGAGTTTCCTCTGTTTCGCTGCGTTCCTCAATCACGGCCGCCAGCAGCAGTAAAGTCATCGAAAGGACGATGAGAAATACCTGGATGGCAAATGCGCTTCTTTCCGGCGATCCTCCCGAAAACGGTCCGTGTCCGTGAGCCACAGCCCAAACGCTCAGGAAAGCGAGAGTGAAGACTGCGGTCGCTGAACCACACCTCCCGAATCGCACGGCCGCCCAAAACAAGAATGGTAACGGCAGAAAAAGCAAACCTGGGTCGGCATCGCGTCCCAGCTTATAGAGAACAGTGAAGCTAATTGAAAATAGACCAAGAAAGAGCAGTGCCGCTTCCCACCAGCGGCGACCCGGGGCCTTTTTCAAGGAACCCAGGCCACTATTTGCCCATGTTAGAACAAGAGGAGTAACGATCAGCGCGGCGAGAACATTGGAAGTGAACCGTATCCTCCAGATCTCAAAATACGATCCGGTCCCCCATTCATTCCACCGCACGAAATTCGTATCGAGAAAAGAAGAGAGAAAGGGACCGAGAAACGCGCCGCAAAAACAAAAAATTGTGACACCTCGGAGATTGTTAAATAGCAACCCGCTCCTGACTAAAAAGCGAATGGAGGTCGCGCCAATCAGCGCTTCAACCGAATTACTAACGAACCAGCAAAAGATCATTCGAGGCGGAACATTGCTCTGGAGCTGAACGAGCCAATGCGCTGGAAATACGGCCAGTAACAAGACCCACCACGTTCGCCGCGGCCTTAATAGGAGGGCCGCCAGCAAAATCGAATTCGGCGGCCAAAGAACCGAGACCGGAACCGGCTTGAAGGTTAGCGCGAATCCAATTTTCGCACCGACGTAATAGCCGACGAAAACAAGCACCGCGGCCAGAATCGTCCCCCCATCCGAGATGAGACTTCGAGTGTTAGGTTGAGCATCTTGAAATTCATCAAAAATCACACCCGAGCCATTCACGCGAGTCACCTCCCCAGCTGGAATTCGCCTCTGAATAGCGGAAGTTCAACGTTTCCACAAGCCCAGCGAAATATCGCCAATTCCTCGAACCTGCCTCCCCCAAAGCGACACTATCGCTACTACTCTCGTTTACTTTGTCTTCGTCCCACTCCCGCCATCGGCCGTGAGGACGGCGGACCCCGCCTTCGAGGTGTCGAAGAAAATCAAAGCCGCCGATCATGCTGGCCAAGAGTTCACCATATTCGTTAAGTCAGAGACCCAAAACCCATGCACCCTGAAAACTCTCATCCGCGCGGTCGCGTCCTGACTCTTTTCGAGTTTGGGGTGGGAAGTGCTGCGGTTATCGGGCACAATGTCCTGCACATTCTGCCCAATGAGGTGCCTATCCTGGTGATTCTAGGCTGGATCTCGCTCCGTTGGCGAGACGGCGGCTGGAAAGCCGCGGGACTGACGCGTCCGGGTTCGTGGCGGCACACAGTGTTACTGGCCATTGGAGCCGCGGCGGTATTGCAGTTAGGCAGCGAATTAGTTGTGGGACCGATCACTAAGCACTTTTGGCCTGAACCACAACACGTCTCCGAGGCACTGACATCAGCGGGGTTAGGATGGAAGCAAGCGCTCGGCGCCCTGCTCCTTGTCTGGACTTTTGCTGCGTTCGGGGAAGAGCTGGCTTACCGCGGTTACCTTCTCACTCGCGCTGCCGACGTTTTGGGACGGACCAACACCGCCTATCTCTTATCCATGGTCGTCGTCGCTGTTCTCTTTGGCTTTGGCCATTACTACAAGGGCCCGGCCGGCGTACTCGACAGCACTTATTCAGGTCTCGTGCTGGGCGGCGCCTATTTACTCTCAGGGCGAAATCTCTGGGCCCCCATCCTGGCGCACGGTATCAGCGACACCTTCGCCGTCGTGGTGCTGTTCCTGGGCTTGGCCGGTTAATACAACGCGGGTGCGGGATACTGACGCCCGCCAGACTTCTACCAAATTGCGACGACTAACGAAAAGGTGATCAAGAGCACCAACCCTATCAGGACGCCATAAACGATGCGATCCTGGCCCTGGGCTCGGCGGGCCGCCTCAGCATAGGGAATACGAGTGAATGAAACCATGAAGTATAAAGGAAGATAAATGCCCGGAAGTACGCCTTCGAGCGTGTGATCGAGCTTCTTTTTTGCCCGGAAAGCGCCGGAGGCCGTCTTGTCGCGCATCTCAATGAAATTGTGCAGGGCGAGGTCGGCGAGCGCGTCGGAATTTGCTTTCCGCCGTTTGAAATATTCCGCGAAGGCACGCTGACGGTCGTTCGAAAACTCCGCCAGACATTCATCCAAGGCTACGCAATCCTCGAAGGCGGCATTCATCCCCTGCCCGTAGAACGGCACCACCGCATGGGCCGCGTCACCGACCAGAGCGACTTTGTCCCGATAATTCCAAGGGGCGCACCGGACAGTGACAAGTGAACCGGTCGGATTTTCGTTGAAGTCGCTCAGCAACGCGGGCATGAGCGGGACCGCATCCGGAAATTCCTCCTCGAAGAAACGCCGCACCTCATCGTCATTGCGTGTGGTGGCGAAACTGCGCGGACCGTCGAACTCCCAGAAAAGAGTACACGTGAAAGAGCCGTCCGGATTTGGCAGCGCAATCATCATGAAGCTTTTGCGCGGCCAGATGTGGAGAGCATTTTTTTCCATTCGCCACCCGCCATCGGCTGCCGGCGGAATGGTGAGTTCTTTGTAGCCGTGCGCGAGATAACTCTGGCTGTACTCGAAACGATCCAGCCTCTGCATGGAGCGGCGCACAGCAGAGAAAGCGCCGTCGACCCCAATAATGGCGTCAGCGCGAGCGAGCGTCGTCTCGTTCGTCTCCGTGTTGAGTAACTGGGCGGAAGGCGCGTCGAGATCAACGTCAAGGCACCGATGATTAAACAGGACCCGCACATTTGGGTAACGCTGGGCGGCCTCGATCACGACGGTATTGAGCGCACCGCGTCCGATCGAGTTGATGCATTTGCTCGGGTCGCGGTCGTAAGGTGAGAAATGGAGTTCGCCCGCTTTATCGTGGATCATCCGGCCGCGCATCGGGATGGCGTGGCGCAGGACTTCATCAGCCAACCCCAGCTGGGCGAGGGCGTGAATTCCGCGGGTGGAAAGGGCGAGGTTGATCGATCTGCCGCCGACGGTGTTGCCAGCGCGGGGGTCGGCGCGACGTTCGTAGAGTTCGACTTCGTACCCTCTTTTGCCGAGAAAGGCGCCCAGTAGTCCGCCAGCCAGCCCGCTGCCGATCAAGGTCAGTCTTGTTCCCATGCGGCTTCTACCGTGATCGTTTCCGGGAATTTGCCAAGCGCAGAGGATGTGTTTGAGGTTGAGCCGAGACATGCGGCGCGAATTGGAGACGCAAAAACTCGAGCTTGGCACCCCGGCTGCTCAACGCATCCTACATCTCCATGAAACCCGCGCCCGAATCAGGCGATCCCAAACCCTCCGGAAAGACCTTTGAACTGAGAGCCGTCCTTCTAGTTGATGACGACAAGCAGCTCGCGTCCGCTTTGCAGTGGATCTTGGCGGACGAGAATTTTCTCGTCGATGTCGCCTTCGACGGCGAAGAAGCCCTGGTCAAGATCGCGGCGCACGATTACGACGTCGTCATCTGCGACTTGAAAATGCCGAAGTTGCAAGGGGACGCGCTCTACCTGAGGGCGCGGGAAATCCGGCCGAGTCTGGAGGACCGTTTCATTTTCATCACCGGCTACGCGACCGATCCGATCATTCGGCATTTCCTCATTGAGCAAGAAGTGAAGTTCCTTGTGAAACCATTCCCGATCGGCGGTTTGATCAACTGCGTGCGGGAATTGCTCGGGTAGCGAGAACAACTCGATGCGCTGACGACAGCGCACGCTACAACGAACCGGCGTCTCAACTGAAGGTTGTAGAGTCCGCTGTCTCAGCGGATTTGGGAAGATACACGGACGACTCCCGCCTGAGGCGGATCGTTCCTCCACGTTGCGCTACAAACGCTTATCTGTGCTCGGCGAGGATTTTCGCGAAGCGCCAGACTTCGTGGAAGGTGTTGTAGAGCGGGGTTGGCGCGACGCGGATCACATTCGGTTCGCGGAAGTCTGTTTTGACGCCGGCGGCTTCGAGTTTTTGAAATAGCTCACGCGGGTGTTCGTGGACGACCATGGAAAGTTGCGCGCCGTGTTCGTTAGGCGCGGCCGGAGTAATGACGGTGTAAAGCTGCGAGGGCGCCTGCCCGAGGAGGAATTGCAGGTAACCGGTAAGACGCAGCGACTTTGCGCGGAGCGGCGCCATCCCGCCGGCCTCGTCGAAAATCGCGAAGGATGTTCGGAGAGGTGCCATGGCGAGGATCGGCGGATTGCTCAATTGCCAGGAATCCGCAGACGGCACGGGAAGAAAATCGGGATTTAGATGCATGCGAAAACGCGTCGCCGGATCGTTGCCCCACCAACCGGCCAGCCGCGGAAGGTCGGGGTTGGTCGCGTGGCGCTGGTGGACGAAGGCGCCGGCGACGGCACCCGGACCGGAGTTCAGATATTTGTAGGAACACCAAACGGCGAAATCGACATTCCAATCGTGGAGTGCGAGCGGGACGTTCCCGGCGGCGTGTGCCAAATCAATGCCTACGAGGCAGCCCCGGGCTTGGGCGAGACCGGTGATCTTCGCAATGTCGAAGAGTTGGCCGGTGAAAAAGTTCACGCCGGCGAAAAGAACCAGCGCTATCTGGTCGCCTTCCTTTGCGAGCAGATCTTCGATGTCTTCCACTCGAATTGTTTCCTCCCCTGCCTTCGGCCGGGCCAACAGGAGTGAGTCGTTAGGCATGAACCCATGATGGATAATCTGCGATTTGATCGCGTAGGTGTCGGAAGGAAACGCTGGGTCTTCCATCAGGATCTTGTGGCGCTTTTTCGTCGGACGATAAAAGCTCGCCATGAGGAGATGCAGATTGACGGTCAGGCTGTTCATGCAAACGACCTCGTTAGGAAGCGCCCCGACCAGACGCGCAGCCGGTTCGCGCAAGGTCTCGTGATACGAATACCAGGGAGTCGCGGCATCGAAGTGGCCGTCAACGCCGAGCCGCGCCCAATCGTCCAGCTCCTGCTCCACGATTTTGCGGGTTGTTTTCGGCATCAGGCCTAACGAATTGCCGACAAAATAAATGAGCGGCTGGCCATCCGAGCCGGTCGGGACGTGGAACCGATCGCGAAAAGCACGAAGCGGATCCTCGCGATCCTGTTGCAGGGCGAAGTCTTCGTCCGAAGAGAAAGAATCTGAAAACGAGGAAGCCATGAAGCAGAATCAATCAGAAGCGCAGGTAAGCAGGAATTGCAATCTCGTCGGTGCTTGGTGTGCTTCGGTGTTCGGGAAAAAATCGGTGTCTGAGGTCAACGAGCGGCGTCGCGCGTGAAGCTGGGGAGCGCACGCGCCCTCGCGTGCTGTTTGCGGCGCCTCGCCGCAAACATGGCCGCGCGCAGGAGAGAACCACGATGCCGCCATCGAACCTTCATCCGTTCGGCGTGGCGCTAAACGGAGCACGCGAGGCGCGTGCGCTCCCCAGCGCTCTGGCGCGGAACGTCTTCTGGGTCAGTCCCGCGACCTTCAGTGTTCTCGTAACCCAGCAAAGTCGGTCGATGGTTCGTTTTGTTAGGTGGGCGGCTGCATGAATTCGATCGTCGTTCCGTCAGGATCGCGCACGTAGACGACGCGTTTGCCGGCGTTGGGACCGGCCGTCAGCGTTTGCGGTTGGCCGGCAGATTTCCAACCCGAAGCGGCAATCGCATTCAGGACAGCGTCCAGATTATCCACCTGGAACGCGACATGAACCGACCCGACGTCGCACGGACGCGGACGAAGCTGCTGGCGATCGGCCGGCGCGAGATACTCCAGCAATTCAATTTTGTGCCCGTAGCCCTTGAGAACTGCGATGGAAATCTCAGCTCCGGGCACTCCCGTGATTTCGCTGGCCAGTGATCCGGTTTGATGTGGGCGATGCGAAAGCTCGAAGCCGAGCACATCGCGCCAGAAGGCGAGCGACCGCTCGAGATTCGCAACCGTGATGCCGGTATGGTCGGCGGCCAGGATTTTGAATGAAGACGCGCTCATGTCATGAAAGTGTCGCTCTTGCTACGTTCTGTCATCCTGAGTCGCGAAGACGACGAAGGATTTCTGACTATTTCTGACTACGGAGACTTGGCCGCGCCGAAATGGTCAGAGATCCTTCTCCCGCGGCTGCGGGATCAGGATGACAGAAAAGGATGGCGGGTTCGGCTCGCTTCGTTGCGAAATTTCGAGTGTGATTTTTCGCGCATGCCTGCGAATCACTCCGAGAACCGATGCAGGCCCTTTCCACCACTACCACAATGACCGCTGTTGCCGACGAAGAAGTTTTCACCCGGCTTCTCGATCAGCATGCGGGCATAATTCGCAAGGTCGCATTCGGCTACACCAATACGTTCGCCGATCGCCAGGATCTGACCCAGGAAATAACCCTCCAACTTTGGCGGGCATATCCACGCTACTCGTCCGACCGTCCGTTCTCGACCTGGATGTATCGAATCGCGCTCAACGTCGCGATCTCGTTTCTGCGCCGGCACACTCACCCTGTCCGGCAAACGTTGTCGCTGGAGGAAAACGAAATCGAGCTGGTCGATGAAACTGCCGGAAACAGCGAATCCGACGAACGGATCCCACTCCTCCAACAGGTAATCGCTTCACTCCCGGCGCTCGACCGCGGATTGATGCTTCTGTATCTCGACGACCACAGCTACTGCGAAATCGCCGCCATTCTTGGGATTAGCGAGACCAACGTCGCCACCAAACTCAATCGCCTCAAACAACGTGTGCGCGAGGCGATCACCAAACTTAACCAACGAATCTCATGACTGACATCGAACTGGACGACCTCAAATCAGCCTGGCAATCGCTCAGCCGAAATCTCGAGCGGCAAAACGCATTGACCCTGCACCAATTTCGACAGAGCAAACTCACAGATGTTCGGACCGGATTTCGGCCCTTGGTCATCGGCCAAATCATCCAAATCATTGGCGGAGTGTTTCTCGCTCTTTGCGGCGGAAGTTTCTGGTTCGATCACCTCGGTGTCACACACCTCATGGTCTACGGAATTTACGTCCACCTTTACGGGCTCATGCTGATTGTCTTTGCGGCGCGCGATTTGTTCCTGATCAAGAGCTTCGATTACGCCGCGCCTGTTCTCGAGCTGCAAAAAAAGATCGCCGGCTTGCGCGACTGGCATCAACGCGCCGGCCTTTGGTTTGCCATTGCCGGCTGCTTGATTTGGGTTCCACTAATTCTAATGATCTTTCACGGGTTGGGCGCCGATGTCTGGCGGCGAAATCCAGCGGTTGTCGGCTGGTTCGTGGTCAGCGGCCTGATTTGTCTTGGCGTCGTTTACGCGATTGTCGCGTTCTCGCGCCGGCCCGGGAAGGAAACGTTTGCCCAGAGTCTGGCTGACAGCTCGTCCGGTCGCAGTGTAAGACGCGCTCAGAGCCTCCTTGAAGAGATCGCGCAGTTCGAGCGGGAGTAGATAGAAAT
>Ga0207691_10006959_pt1 | contig 10910 bp, 3 predicted proteins | sample KBSM13metaG_FD_184327 | JGI IMG/M metagenome (GOLD analysis project Ga0207691, IMG submission 184327) | Miscanthus rhizosphere microbial communities from Kellogg Biological Station, Michigan, USA - KBS M1-3 metaG (SPAdes) (version 2) | ecosystem: Host-associated > Plants > Roots > Rhizosphere >...
CACGCTCCGCGACGCGGTCTCGTACTTCTTTACGGATCTCCTCGCCGATTCCTCCGGATGGAGCCCGGCGCAATCGAACGCCGTCTACGCCCTCGACCTGGCGGGTCTGCTGCGCGCGGATGCGAAATCCACGGCGGCGATCCGGCTGGACGATCCGGCCGTCCATCCGGTGGATCGCTTCGTCGCCGTCCTGGCGGACCTCGAAGGCTGGCACGCCGGGCGCGGCGAACGCGAGGCCGCGTTCGAGGCGCGGCTCGAAAGACTGCGCCGGCTCCAGGGTGCCTTTTCCGAGGACGATGATCGGGACGCGATCGAGAGCGACCTCGTGGCTCGCCTGCCGAAGATCGCGGATCTGCCCTGGTTCGCGATGGGCCAGGCGCAGCTCGCCGAGCTCCGCGAATCCGACAATCGCCCGGACGCGCTCGTCCGCGCGCGTGCCGCCGCCGAGGAAGGACGGCGCGCATATCCCGAGTCCGTCGGTGGCCGCCGCTGCCGGTCCATCGCGGCGCGGATCGACGCGCCGAGCTACGACATCGAAGCCATGCAGATCGACGGACCGGGAAAGCGCTCGGTCCTCGTCACGCACAAGAACGTCGGCCGGCTGACGTTTCGGGCCTACGCGCTGGATCTGCCGGCCCGCCTGGCCTCGCTGCGCGACATGAACCGTCTGCTGCCGACACAGGACGAGATGGAGAGGCTGGTCGCGACCCGAACTCCCCTCGCCGAGTGGACCGCGACGCTGCCGGCGACACCGGACTATCGGCCGCACAGGACCTACGTCGTCCCGCCGCTGACCAAGAAGGGCCTCTACCTCGTGGCCGCGTCCGCCGCGACGCCGTTCGGCGGGAAGGACTTTCCGGTGTCCGCCGCGAGCTTCCTGGTCAGCGACCTCGTGCTGGTGAAGAGCCAGTCGAAGGAGCCGGGAGCCGCGACGCGCGTCGACGTGCGGGCGCTCTCGGGCGAATCGGGTCGCCCCATCGCCCAGGCGACGCTCGAGCTCCTCCGCGGCGAGTGGAACCCCGAGCGCATCGAGCGCGTGGCGTCCGCGACGACCGACGCGGCAGGCTTCGCCTCGCTGCGCATCGACGAGGAACCGTATCGAGGGCGCCGTTTCATCTACGGACGCAAGGGGGACGATCTCGCTCTCGATCTCGACGCCTCCTACTGGACGCATCCCGAACGCCCGGACAAGACCGCCGCGTCACTGGTCTTCACCGACCGGGCGATCTACCGGCCGCTCCAGAAGATCCTCTGGAAGGTTCTCGCTTACCAGGGCGATCCGCGGGAAGGCCGGTTCGCCGTCTCGCCCCGCGCGCCCCTCAGCGTGATGCTCTATGACCGGAACAACCAGGTCGTCGAGACGCGCACGGTGACGGCCAACGACTTCGGCACGGCGTCGGGGGAGTTCGCGATCCCCACGGGCCGCGCGCTCGGGGTCTGGCGCGTGGCGACGTCGCTCGGAGGCGCCGACGCGCGCGTCCATATCGAGGAGTACAAGCGGCCGACCTTCGAAACGACGTTGAAGGACCCGGTCGAGCCGCTGCGGCTGAACCGGCCGGCGCGCCTGACCGGCGAGGCGCGCTACTACTTCGGGCTGCCCGTCGCCGCCGGAAACGTGCGCTGGCGGGTCACGCGCACGCCGCAGTACCCGTGGTGGTTCTGGTGGCATGGCTGGGCGCGGCCCGCGCAGACCGAGACGATCGCCGCCGGAACCTCGGCGCTCGGAGCCGACGGCACGTTCACTCTCGCGTTCACCCCGTCCGCCGACGAGCGGCTGGCCGGCGAACGAAAAGGAATGACGTTCACCTACACGGTCGACGCCGACGCATCCGACGAGGGGGGAGAGACGCGATCGGCTTCGCGGTCATTCCGCCTCGGCTTCGTCGCGGTGGAGGCGCGCGTGGATCTGCAGGGAGGCTTCCTCCGCGCGGGAAAGAAGTCCGAGATCACGGTCGTACGCACGAACCTCGACGGCGTGCCTCGCGCCGGCCGCGGATCCTGGCGGATCGTCCGGCTCGAGCAACCCGCGTCCGCCGCGCTTCCCGCCGACCTTCCGCCGGATCCTTCGCAGGAGGCCGTGCCCGAAGGCGGCCTGCGGACGCCGGGCGACGCTCTCCGTCCGCGCTGGGACACCACCTACGATCCCTCGCGCGTCCTGGCGAGCTGGAAGGGCGGCGCCGAGATCGCACGCGGCGACGTCACCCATGACGACAAGGGGATGGCGAGCATCTCGATTGCCGGTCTCTCCGCTGGCGCGTACCGCCTTCTCTATTCGACGCGCGACGAGTTTGGCGCCGACCTCGAGATCCCCCGGGAGTTCGTCGTGGCGGGCGAGAAGACGCCGCTCGCCCTGGCCGCCATGCTGCTCACCGAGGCGAGCTCGGTTCCCGTCGGCCAGACAGCACGGCTCTTTGCGGCCTCGGGCCTGACCGGCCAGCCCATCGCCCTCGAGATCGACCGCGACGGCCGGCCCGTGGAACGGCGCGACCTGACGGCCGGCCAGTCGTCGGAAGTCATCGAGATCTCGATCGAAGAAAAGCACCGCGGAGGCTTCGGCGTGAAGCTCACGGTCCTGCGCGACTTCCAGCTCGTCACGCTGACGCAGACCGTCTTCGTTCCGTGGGATGACGAGGAGCTGCGCGTCTCCTTCGCGACCTTCCGCGACCGGATCCGGCCGGGCCAGCGTGAGACGTGGACCGTCAAAGTCGAGGGACCGAAGGGCGCGCCCCTCGAGAACGCGGCGGCCGAGCTTCTGGCCTACATGTACGACCGGAGCCTCGACGCGTTCGTGCCGTATCAGCCAGCGAGTGTTCTGGCTCTGTATCCGAACCGGACGGGCATCGCCTGGAGCCGCTCCACGCTTGGTCAGAATCACTTCCAGCACGTGACCGGTTCATATCCGAGCCTGCCCGACTACCCGGGCCTGCGGCCGGACCAGCTCAAGCTCTACGGCGGGTACGCCCTCGGCGGTCCCGGGCGGCGCGGGATGTACGCGATGTCCAAGGCCGGCGCGGCCACCGATCTCGCAGCGGCGGCGCCGATGCCGGCCTCCGCCCCCGCCCAGGCCATGGAAGAGCGTGAGCGGAAGGACGAGGGCCTCGTCAGGCGCAACTACGCCGACATCGCCTTCGTCGAGCCCGCCAAGGAGATCCGGTCGAACTTTTCCGAGACGGCGTTCTGGAAGCCGCACCTCCTCACGGGGCCCGACGGCTCGGCCTCGATCGAGTTCACCGTGCCCGACTCCGTGACGTCGTGGAACGTGTGGGTCCAGGCCGTGACGAAGGACCTCAAGGCCGGCGCGCTCTCGAAGGAGACGAAGAGCGTCAAAGAATTGATGGTCCGGCCGTACGTGCCGCGCTTCCTTCGGGAGGGGGATCTCGCCGAGCTGAAGGTCGTCGTCAACAACGCTTCGGACAAGGGCATGTCGGGGAAAGTCACGCTCGACATTCTGGACACGGTCACGAACGCGAGCGCGCTCTCCGACTTCGGGCTTTCGCCCGAGAAGGCTTCGCAGCCGTTTTCCGCCGCGGCCGGCGCCGGGGCCGACGTGACGTTCCGCCTGACGACGCCCAAGCGCGTCGGCTCCTATGCGATCAAGGCCACGGCGGCCTCGGGAAGCTACTCGGACGGCGAGCTCCGCCCCGTGCCCGTCCTGCCGGGACGCATGCAACTTGCGCAATCGAGGTTTGCCGCGCTGCGGGGCGGCGAGAGCCGGACGCTGAAGTTTGCCGACATGGCGAAGGGCGACGACCCCTCGCGCATCGACGAGCAGCTCGTCGTGACGATCGACGGCCAGCTCTTCTACTCGGTGCTCTCGGCGCTGCCGTACCTCGTGAACTACCCCTACGAATGCACCGAGCAGACCCTCAACCGCTTTCTCTCGACCGGCATCGTGTCGTCGGTCTTCCGCGACTATCCCGCCGTCGCCGCGATGGCGCAGGAGCTCTCGAAGCGCGACACGCAGCTCGAGACCTGGGACGCCGCCGACCCGAACCGCCGGATGGCTCTGGAGGAAACGCCGTGGCTCGAGGAGGCGCGCGGCGGCAAGACCGGCCCCGACCTGACGCGCGTCCTCGACCCGAGGATCGCCAAGGCCGACCGCGATTCGGCGATCGCGAAGCTCCGCAAGGCCCAGACCGAGTCGGGCGGCTTCCCCTGGTGGCCGGGCGGGCCGCCCTCGCCCTACATGACGCTCTACATCCTGAGCGGGTTCGCGCACGCTCTGGAGTTCGGCGTCGGGGTGCCTCGGGACATGGTCGAACGGGCCTGGAAATACGCGGGCAGCGACCTCCGGCGCGATCTCGACTCCTGCATGGCGCACAACGGGACCTGCGAGTTCGTGACGTTCGTCAACTACGTTCTCTCCTCTTATCCCGACGCGGGCTGGTATGGCGGCGCTTTCGACGCCGCGTACCGCAAGACGCTCCTGGACTACTCGTTTCGGCACTGGAAAGAGCACTCGCCTTTCCTGAAAGGCCAGCTCGCGCTGACGCTCAAGCGCATGGCCCGCCCGAAAGACGCGAAGCTCGTGTGGGACTCCGTGATGGATGCGGCGAAGACCGACCCGGACCTCGGCACGTACTTCGCTCCCGAAGACCGGGCCTGGCTCTGGTACAACGACACGATCGAGACGCAGGCCTTTGCGCTGCGCGTCCTCGCCGAGCTCGAGCCCGCGGACTCCCGGCGACACGGCCTCGTCCAGTGGCTCTTCCTCAACAAGAAACTGAACCAGTGGAAGTCGACCCGCGCGACGGCCGAGGTCATCTACGCCCTCGTCTGGTACCTCAAGAAGGAAGGCGCGCTCGCGGCGCGGGAGGAAGTCACGGTCGAGGTCGCGAGCCAGAAGACGACGTTCGCCTTCGAGCCCGATCGCTACACGGGCAAGAGAAACCAGGTCGTGGTCCCCGGCGACAAGATCGATCCGAAACGGGACTCCGCGATCGGCGTCTCCAAGACCGGCCAGGGTCTCGCGTTCGCCTCCGCGACGTGGCACTTCTCGACGGAGAAGCTCCCGGAGGAGGACCGCGGGGATTTCTTCTCGGTGTCGCGGAAGTACTTCCTGCGCGAGTCGACCGCCTCGGGCTTCGTGCTCAAGCCCCTCGCCGAGGGCACCGTCGTGCGCGCCGGCGACGAGATCGAGGTCCAGATCTCACTCCGCACCAAGCACGCCGCCGAGTACGTCCACCTGCGGGACCCGCGGCCGGCCGGGGCCGAGCCGCAGAACGTCCTGTCCCGCTACAAGTGGGATCTGGGGATCTTCTGGTACGAGGAGACGCGCGACTCCGGCGCCAACTTCTTCTTCGAGTGGCTCCCGGTCGGGGAGTACACGTTCAAGCACCGGATCCGGGCCAACATGGCCGGCACCTTCAAGGTTTCGCCGGCGACCGTGGAGTCGATGTACGCCCCGGAGTTCCACGCGTACTCGGCGGGAGCGACGCTGACGTTCCGGTAGGGCCTCTCCCTCGGTCCGACGCTACCGGACCGTCTTCGTGGTCGTGAGGCCGCCGGGTGGTCCGCGGAAAACGAGGTTCACGAGGCCCAGTCGAACCGCGTCTCCGTCGGAGAGAAGCGTGGGCGCGGTGATACGCACCTCACCGACGAAGGTGCCGTTCTTGCTCTCGAGGTCCTCGAGGGTAGCGAGGCCGTCGCGGACCGTGACCCGCGCGTGGCGGCGGGAAATCGAGGCGTCCGGAATGGACCCGCGAGTTCCGGGATCGCGCCCGAGAATGTTCTCTCCCGCCTCGAGAAGGATGTCGTGTGCGCCCCAGACGAGGCGGCAGCCGGGCGGCAGCGCCGGGATGGCCTCGCCTTCGAAGGCGTAGCCGTAGCCGTGCACGGTGCGAATGCACTTCGGCTTGCGGGCGGTTTCGGAGAGGAGCGTGCGGATCTCGTTGATGAGGGTCGTCAGACTCGTGTCGGACACGAAAGTGTCCGGCCACAACGCCCGCTGCAGCTCGTCCTTCGACATCGCCCGAGGCCGGTTCTCGACCAGCAGCTCGAGCAATTGATAGGCCTTCGTTGAAAGGTGCGCGGGCTCGGCGCCGCGAAATACCTGGTGGCGATCGGTGTCGAGCGTGACGGGACCCAAATCGAGTCGCACGGCGTTTATCTCAGCCCGTCGACGACATAAAGGTTGGAGAGGACCCGGATGTAGGTGTAGGCCCAGGAACGCCCGTCGGGCGCGACTCTCACAGGGTTGATTCGGACGAGCCCAGCCGGATCCTCCGGCGTGAGGTCTCGCCAGGGCTCCAACCGGCCCGTGGCCAGATCGAGCTTCTGCTCCCGGCCTGGCACGTCTAAAACGCGATGGACGAAGAGGTACCGGCCGTCCGAGGTCCAGCCGACGGGGCGCGCCGCGGCGTCGAGACCTGTCACGGTGCCGGCGATTCGCTGTGGCGCCCCGCCCGCCAGCGGCAGAACCAGAATGTCCCCGTCGTGTCCGACGCCGGCCACGTGAGTCCCGTCCGGAGATAGCACGACCGAGTCGCCGAGTGTTCCCCCCTCGTCGAAGTCCGACGCGGCATCGTCGATCTTGACCTCGGTCGCCTTTCCGGACGCGACCTCGATGACGAACAGGCGATAGCGTCCATGCGGATTGGGACTCGTACAGAGGATCCGCTTTGCGTCCGGGAACCACCCGACGCCTTCGCACTCGGTCTCCGTCCCGATCTGCCGCACATCTCCGGCTCCCACGGGAACGAGCACGGGATAGCTGGGCCCCTCCGACGGTACGGCCAGAACCTGCTTCCCGTCGGGCGACAAGCGCGCGGAGCGGTAGCCTTCGCCCAGGCGCAGGGGAGGCGAGCCGTCCGTCGGACGTAGGAAGAGCGCATGACGATCGTAAAGAAGAACCGCGCGGCCGTCGCTCGAAAGATCCGAGAGGAGGCTGTCGTCCGTTGCGGAAAACTCACGCTCGCGTCCGGTCGAGGGAGAGAAACCGCGCACACCGAGATTGGAGTCCCAGCGCGCGACCAGCAAGCGGCCGTCCGAAGCGATGTCGTAGAGGCGCAACTGCCCCGGACCTCGAACGATCTCTCTGATCTTCCCCGAAAGGTTCACGGCCAGGAGCGGAGGACTGCTGTCTCGAACCTGCTTCGCGGGCGTAAACCAGATTTCACGGCCGTCCGCGGACCAGGCGAGCCCCGCGGCGGTAAACCAGCCCTTGGACAGCACGCGGTGGGAGCCGTCGGAAATACGGACGGCCGACAGCGCCACCCCGGCACCGCTCAGCCGTTCGAAGAAGGCGATCCAGGCTCCGTCTCGGGATATCCGGACGTCGCCAATCGGAGAATCGGTTTCGTAGATTTTCTTGCCGATCGGGTATTCCAGCCGCACTTTCCCGTCGACCAGCCGCGCGACAGCGAGCTGCGTTCCGTCAGGAGACCAGTCCGCCGACTGGACGCTTTCCAGCAGGTCCCGGCCGACGCCTCCTTCCAGGCCGGCCCGCACGAGCGTGCCTGGCTGAACCAGGAGAGTGACGAAGCTCGGGTTGCGCACGAACGCGAGCTCGCTCTTCGACGAAATCGCCAGGAGCTTCCCCGACGGAAGATCGAGTGTGCGCGTGTCGGTCGAGCCCGGCCGCGTCGAGAAGATGCGCACCGGCTCGCCGTCCCATGCGGCGCTGTAGACGATCGTCTGCCCATCGGGAGCGAAGCGTCCGGACCAGACCGTGCCGCGCCGAAACCCGATCTGCGTCCAATTCGGCAGCGCCGGCTTCTCGCTCCGGCGCAGCAGAGGCGCCAGCAGAATGCCAGCTCCCAGGGCCACGGCACCTAGGACGCCGATGAGGAAGGCGCGCGCGCCTCGAGCGCGGGGTGAACGTCGGCGGCCGCCGGCCTCGAGAACCGTGCCGCTGATCTCGCTCAGGTGGTCCTTGACCGTCGCGAGGTCCCGGGCGAGGTCCCGGGTCGAGGCATAGCGCTCCTCCGGCTCCTTGGCGAGGCAGCGGTCGATGATCCAGCGCAGGGCCGTGGGCGTGCCCGGGGCGGCGCTCGCGAGCGGCGGCTGAGGATCTTCCCGGATGATCGCCGTCAACGTCTCGGCAGCCGAGTTCCTCTTCCAGGCACGCCTGCCCGTGACCATCTCGTACAGGATCGTGCCGAGAGAAAACTGGTCGGAGCGGAAGTCCAGAACTCGCCCCGAGGCCTGCTCCGGCGACATGTAGCCGACCGTGCCGAGCACGCTCCCCGGCTGCGTCGCGACGGCTTCGTACGAGCCGGTGTCTTCTCCCGGCCGGGCATAGAGCGGTGTCGTCTTGGCAAGACCGAAGTCCAGGATCTTGACGACGCCATCCCTGGACACCATCAGGTTCTCGGGCTTCAGGTCCCGGTGCACGATGCCGCGCGCATGGGCGGCGGCCAGTCCTTCGGCCACCTGGGCGGCAATCTGGAGAGTCTTCTTGAGCGGCAGCGGCCCGCCGCTGAGCAATTCGCGAACGGTCTTTCCCTCGACCAGCTCCATGAGGATGTAGGAGATGCCGTCGACCGTACCGATGTCATGGATGGTGATGATGTTCGGATGGTTCAGAGCGGACGCGGCGCGGGCCTCGGACTGAAAGCGCGCCAGGAACTCCGCGTCCTTTGAGATCGACGCCGGCAGGACCTTGATCGCCAGCTCGCGGTGCAGACGGGTGTCCCTCGCCCGGTAGACCTCCCCCATTCCTCCCGCGCCGAGCGGGGCGAGGATTTCGTACGGGCCGAGCCGCGACCCGGGCTGGAGTGTCATCGGTTGACCGTCGGCGGATTCTAGCGCGCCGCTTTTGAGACATTTCTGAGGAATCAACAAAGACCCTGCCGCGCCTGGCGGAACAGCATCGGGCCATCACCGAAAGGGAGGATGACGATGAATTCCAAACGGCTCTCAAACTGGGCGAAGGCGGCGTTTCGAGGAGTGGGTGTTCTATTGGCGGCGGCCGGCCTGATCTGGCCGACGGCGGCGATTGCCGAAGTCGAAGGCAGCGGCTCCGTCCACGCCCGCGGCTGGAAGTCGGTCGGCCCGGCTCCGCCGACGGTCGCGGCGCCGATTGCGGCGCTGCCGGCCTTTCGCACGATCTACGTCAATACTCGGGGAGGCGGCCTCTTCAAGAGCACGAACGGAGGTTCGTCATTCGTCGGACTCGAGAACAGCATCCGCGGCGCTTCGTCCCTGGCTGTCGATCCCCGCGATCCCAACGTGGTTTACGTCGGGGGGTTCAAGTCGATCGACGGCGGCGAAACCTGGAACTTCATGGAGGGGGGCGGAGACACCGCGCTGGTCATGGATCCCTCGAATCCGGACGTCCTCTATGGCCTCGAAGGCGAGATTCTGAAGACCGTCGACGCCGGCGCGACCTGGTTCTCGGCGGGGGAGGGCGTCCCGGCGCCGGCTTCCCTCGCGATCAATCCGTTCGACACGGACGTGCTCTACGCCGGTACCCATGGAGAAGGGGCGTTCAAGTCCGTCGACGGCGGAGTCAGCTGGAACCGGATCGACGTCGATCCGACCGTGTTGTCGCTTCTCGTCGATCCGACCAACGGCAACATCGTCTATGCGGGTACGAACGGCAACGGCGTGTACAAGAGCATCGACGGGGGCGCCTCCTTCGTGCGAATCGGATCGCCGAGGCGCGGCATCGTCTTCTCGCTCGCCAAGAGCGGCGACAAGCTCTATGCCGCCACCGACCTGGGGGGTGCCGAGGTGAGCCGGGACGGCGGGGCGACCTGGCAAAATACGGGCGCGGCGGAGGGACGCGGCCTCGCGCTCAGCACCGACAGTGCTGGCGTGCTCTATCTCGGGACGAACCTCGAGGGTGCGTTCGTGCTTCCGGGGGATCATCACCCTAGCCAAGCCCCGGGCCAATTCGAAGACGTCTATAGCTCCAAGGGCAGCCAGGACAGCAAGTGGCGACGCCTCGGTTGGAAGCAGCTCAGGGACTGCGCGTGCCAGCAAGGGCTCTCGGTCGCGATCGACCCCTCGGATCGCGAGCACCTCTTCTTCGCAGCCGACGGTGGACTCCTCGAGACCGAAAACGGCGGCCGCACCTGGGAGGACGGCAACCGCCATGGCATAGTCGCGGGCGCCCCCTCCGTCGTGGTGTTTGACCCGCAGCAACCTCGACGCGTCTACGCGGGCTCAATCGGGAACGGTCTCTTCAAGTCCGTGGACCACGGGAAGCACTGGGTGCGCCGCTCGTTCGGGTTCGGCAATCAGATCATCATTGCTATGGACGTCGACCCGGTCGACCATTCGGTGTACGTGGGGACCGTGTTTGCCGACGGGATCTGGAAGAGCACCGACTTCGGCGACACCTTCACCCGCATCGACCGTGCCCCCGACGCTCCTCCCGGCGAGTTTTTGGACCTGAGCGGCCGCGGGATCACGGTCGATCCGAACAACCACAACACCGTCTACTTCGCCGACCGCGGCACCGGCACATGGCGATCGCAGGACGCCGGCGCGAGCTGGATCAACGTCGACTCGACCCAGGCGCAGAACGTGACCGTCGACCCGACCGACTCGAGCATCGTCTACGCGGGCTCGCTATTCATGGGCGTTCTCAAGAGCACCGACGGCGGCGCATCGTTCAATAGGATGAGCAACGGCCTGCCGGATCCCATGTTCATGCCGCCAGCCGGTGGTGTGCGCGTGAGCCCGGCTCACAACAACGTCCTCTATGTCGGAGCCGAATTCGACGGTGTGTTCAAGAGCACCGACGGCGGGGAGTCCTGGGGGCCAGTCAGTCTGGGCCTCGACGGCGTCCGGGTGACGGGTCTCGTGATGGATCCCGTCAATCCGAGCGTCCTGTATGCGGGCACCTCCGAGTCGGTCTACAAGACCTCAACCGGCGGCGAGTAGCGGCGATTTACGGTCGGAGCCCGGTCCCCTCGGGGGCCGGGCGCTCCACCGTCGAAGGACCTCGAGCGTGCCTCGCT
>Ga0207691_10006960_pt1 | contig 10909 bp, 14 predicted proteins | sample KBSM13metaG_FD_184327 | JGI IMG/M metagenome (GOLD analysis project Ga0207691, IMG submission 184327) | Miscanthus rhizosphere microbial communities from Kellogg Biological Station, Michigan, USA - KBS M1-3 metaG (SPAdes) (version 2) | ecosystem: Host-associated > Plants > Roots > Rhizosphere >...
ACATAAATGGAATTAGCATGTGAAGCCGCAGACCAACGTTGTCGAAACATGGGGTTCTCCGCACACCCAATTCGCTCGACAGCTAGCAAGCAGCTACGCGATTGGACAATTATCCTGTCGAAGTTAGTCTCAGGATACCTCTCAAAGGTTCAGGGCCGTCTCTGCTGACGCCTCAAGCAGCTTCATGAGATCCCGATAGGGGAATGGCCCGTGGCTGATACGCGCAATGCCTGTCCCAGCGACGTCTCTGTTGGACGGGCAGCCCGGGAAAGTCATGAAATTCACCGGCAGCGGCGACTTGGCGCAGACAAATTCAAGGAGCTTAAGGTCGGCAAGCAGCGGCACGAAGAAACCGTTTGCACCGGCATCTGCATAGGCTTTCGCGCGCTCGATCGCATGTTCGACCATGGCGAGATCGTGCGTTTCCATCGGCGCCTTGAGGAAGATGTCGGTACGGGCGTTGATGAAGAAGTCGGCGCCTACGGCACGTCGTAGTGCTGCAATCCTGCGCGCTTGCTCCTCAATCGAATAAAGCCGGTCGGTGCCGACCATCTGGTCCTCGAAGTTGCAGCCCACCGCCCCGGTGGAGGCGAGCAAGGCGGCGTTACGCTCGAGTGATTCCGGATCGGACGCATAGCCACTTTCGAAATCGATCGTGACCGGAAGGTCTACCGACTTCACGATTCGCCCGGCGTTGGCGAGTGCGAAGTCCATCGGAACCTCCTCGCCGTCGGTGAAACCATTTGCTTCAGCAACGGACGCGCTGCCGGTAGCGATGGCCTTAGCGCCAGCTCGTGCGACGGCCTGGGCGCTTCCGGCATCCCAGACATTGTAAAGAACCAAGGGATCACCGGGGACGTGAAGCGCGGCGAACTCGCGGGCGCGGCTATTACTGTCGGACATAACATTCCTCTCTATTGAAAGCTGATTGCCACGGGTTCGGGCGAAATGGCGTCAAGGAACTTGCTTGCATCGAACAGCTCGCCAGCAGTGACGACGCCGGTGGTCCGAGCTCGTCCGTCGAATATCCAGCTGACAGCTTCACCGACGATCGGAGCGGTGACCGCATAGATGTCCTGACCGGAAGCGCGTGCAACACGCCGTTCGGTGCCGCGATGTACGATGGCTTCGATTGCGAATTGCTGAGCTGATCGACCGCTCTCGTCGACGGCTTCGGGCCCTGAAGTGTTCGGATCCAGCAGGTCGGCCAATGGTGCCTGGTTGAGCCAGGTCGAGATGCGATCGATGTTCAGGTGACGCGAGATCGTAATGACGTCGACGGTGGAGAACTCGCCGATCGTCGGTTGATCGCCGAACGGCTCTTGGAACGTCCATGATCCCTTTGGGACCGCTTCAGCAGAGTCTCGCTCTTCCATTCGGCCGTTCAATCGAACGAGTCTCCGACCGGCACGACGCTCGCCTGCCAGCCGCGTGCCCTTGGTCGGCTTCCAGCGATCTAGCGCGAAAGCCAGTTCGACGTGATCCGCGGATTCCCATCCGTTCAAGGCTGAAGTGACCAGCAGGTCCCCGAGAGCTCCGAAGAATCCGAAGGCTGGCGCGACGATCGTTCCCGTTTCCCGGGCAGCTTGCGCGTAATCATCAAACATTTGCCGGGCGACGAACGGCTCGGCGGTCACGTCGAGGTAAGGAATCCTAACACGCAGCGCGGCTTCGATCAGGCCGGGAGCCGTATCGCCAAATGGTCCGGCCGCATTGATGATCGCGTCAGCCCCCGACAGCAGGCCATCGAGCGCGGAATGGTCCGCAGCCTCAACTTCCCTGGCTGCCGCACCGTAGCGAGCACTGACGGGCGCGAGCTTTTCTGCATCCCTGCCAGCGAGGATGGTTTCCCACCCCCGACGTAAAGTTTCAGCGGCGATAAACTGCCCCGTGTGGCCCGCCGCGCCGTAGAGAACGACTCGCTTTTTCACCTCTTGTCTCCTGCATAAACGCTACAGACCTGTATGTTCCTTGCAAATGCTACAGACCTGTATCATCGTCAACGCCGGAGAGTGGAATGGTTCGATAATGAAAAGGCATGAGGCCACGCCTGCTGCCGCCAAGCCATCGGCGGTCCGGGATCGCATTCTGGCGACCGCGTCAAAGCTATTTTACCGGAACGGCATACACGCCGTGGGGGTGGACCTTGTGGTTGAGGAATCCGGCATCGCGAAAACGAGCCTGTACCGCCACTTTGGCAACAAGGATGCGCTGGTCGCTGCATTTCTGGCGGCAGAAGATGTTGATTTCTGGCAGCAATGGGACGCGATCGCGGCTCGACACGCGGAGAATCCCGTGGCCGAGCTGGAGGCCTATTTGGATTGGATGGAAACGCGCCTGAAGCGTCCTGGCTACCGGGGATGCCCGCAACTCAATGTCGTGGCTGAAATCGCAGACCCCAGACATCCGGCTCGGCGCGTTGCCGTCGAGCACAAGGAGCGGATGCTTGGCCGGCTCGGCGATATTGCCAGGCGGCTGGGCCTAAGCGAGCCGGAAAGCGTAGGAGCGCGGCTTGCCCTTGCCTTCGATGGCGCCTTCATGAGTGCCCCGCTTGGTGCCGGCGAAAGAATGGCAGTCACTTTGCGGGACAGCGTACGCGCGCTGATTAAGGCAGCACGGGCGGACTGACCGCTTATACCTCGGATTCTGACAGCTCAACCTCGTCGACCCATTCGGGGATGAACGCGGGATCCCTGTTCGACCATCCGACCGCTGCTGCTTCGCCGCCGGTGATCGAGCCGAGTAACGCCTTGCGAAGCTCGGGATGAAGATAGGGAAGGGCCGCAGCGGCGACGAACGCGCTTGGCAGCCAGGGCCGCACCGAAGGACCGACCAGCCGCTCGTAAAGGAAACGATAGGCAGCGAACCGCTCTATCTTGCCTTCGCCGAGATCAAACGCCGAGATTGTGATCAGTGGACCAATGATCTCCGCCGTCGCATCGATTCCAATGTCATCGGGAACGCTGGTGCGGATTACTTCGAGCAATGTGCGATAGAGCCGGTCTTGCGCCCTGATGCTCTCCGCCTCGGCCGGGCCGCGAGACCAGGGCGAGAGTGCGCCAGTGCCTCGCTGGGCGACGTCCAAAGAACGGCGAATGAAGCGCTGCTCCGCTGAGCTGAAGGCCGCAAATTCCTTCATCTCGGAGATAATCTGGTTTGCCTGGTTCCGAAGCATTTCAGCACCTGCATGATAGAATTTCGCAGGTCACGTTTTCGCAGTGTGTCCGACTGACTTCCAATGCCGAGGTCGCATGCTTGCGATAGCGGAAATGCACCCAAAGGGTGGCGATCAGTGCCTCAGCCAGATCCGCCAGTTGGCGCCGCCCGCAGAACGAAGTCTCATAGCATGGCCTTTGCCAACGGCTTGCGGACGAAATGCGCATAATCATCTGAACGAACCCGAGGCAGCCGAGGTGCTGCGTCGATCTTGAGTAGACGATCCGCGTAGGCATCGAATTATGCCGCTCAGATTCGTCTTTCCTCGCAGGCGCAAACGCCAGATACGGTTCGACGACGTCAAAGCCGCAAAAGGCGAGAATTCCGTGATTGATGGGGCGAAGCACGTCGGCCGCCGGGCCATAGATTCCGTCGGTCGAATAGGCGCCTTTGGTCCCTCCGATTGTCACTGCCAGCATCGCCAACTTGCCGCGCATCATGCCGCGGTCGAACCAGCGTCCGCCGCCATAGGTGACGCCGATCGCGAACACTCGGTCGATCCACCCCTTCATGATGGCCGGCATGCCGAGCCACCAAATCGGAAACTGCAGAATCAGCACGTCGCAATCCGCGAGGCGATCCATCTCGAATTGCAGTTCGGCGGAGAAGCCCGCAGTCGCGGAAGCATGTCCCTCTTCCACCTGCTGGTCGTAACGGCTGGGATTGAACCGGTCGTGGAAATTGCGCCGATCGCTGACCGGGTCGAATCCGATTGCGTAAAGGTCGGCGAGTTCCACCTCATGTCCTGCCCGTGTGAGGACGGAGGCCCCATGCCGTGCAAGACTTGCGGTGAAACTGGCTGGCTCGGGATGAGCCAGCACGCAGAGGAATTTCATCGTCCTAGGGAAGCTTGATCACGCGATCGAGGGACAGTTTCCCGCCACCAAGCGCGATCAAAGGCAGCAGGAGGCCTGCCCAGCTGAGGTGTGTCGGCCAGGCGTCAGGATAGACGAAGATTTCGATGATCAACGTCATGATGAGCAACGACAGGGCCGCGAACCGGGTGAATAGGCCGAGCACGAGGAGCAGCGGGAATAGATGCTCGCTGTACGTGGCCGCGTAGGCCGCGATTTCGGGCTTCACCAATGGTAGGGCATAGTCAGTGCGAAACAGCTCGAATGCCGTGTCGTTGACCGTCAATAGGCCATCGACTTTCGTCCGTCCCGACATAAAGAAGACTGCGGCGATGCCTAGCCGTTGGACGAGCAGCAGCAGCGAAGAGGGCAGGAGGCGCGAGGCCGTCGAGGCGAAGAATTCGTAGGGCGCGCGCCAAATCGGTGTTTCCGTGCGAGTGGCCATGGTCAGTTCCTTTTTCGATCCGGCGCGACGAACACGCCGAGATTGACGAGCGATGCGAGGACGGCAGAGCAATCCTCGAGCGGATAAAGTCGTTTGGCTGCTTTCATGGCGATGCTGACGGTCTCTCCCAGACGGAATCCGGCCAGGAGGCGGTGCGCAGTTGCACCGATCCGCGGCGCATGGACGACGAAGGGCTCAGGCCGGGCAAAAAGCGCGCCTTCCGCTTTCCACTCCGGTGCGATCTCGGATCCGATCGGCCGCTGATGGGCGAGCCAGATGCTCATCGCCGGCGTCGAAAGCCAGGCAAATTGCACGGCCGGGTGGAGGCGGAGTGTCGCAGTCGGCGTCACATTTCGGACCTGCTCGCGAGGGATGGGCTCTTTATCTGGCGCGAACAGGCATGCGACGTGAAGCCGCTCGACCCGAGCGACATCCGGCAGATATGGCAAGTCGCCGATCCAGCGCTGATGCATCAGCCAATCGCCGAACTCACGCCCGTAGAGCGCCAGCACGGGTGAGGCAGGCGGGCAGGTGGATGCGAAGTCGACCGCGACATGTTCGAACATTTCTTCGCCGATGATCTGCTCGACGACCGGGTAGTTCGCCTGAAGCGCCTCAACGGCGCCATGAATGACCGTGTTTCGGTACACAGCCATTGGGCCTTGCGCCGGGCGGTCGAGCGCGGACGCAAAGTCGCGCTGGAATTGGATCAGCTCAGGCTGCACGGGCGATATCCCCGAACGCGACGCCCTGTGCCCGATCGCGCTCGCGCATCAGTTCCACGAATTCTGGAACATTGCCGTCGCGTTCAATGAGCGTCGGCCGTGGGCCAATGCGGGCGATGAGCTCTTCGTAAAGGGTCCACACCTGCTCACTGACGGGCGCATCGTGACTGTCGATGAGCAGGGTGCCTTCGGCGTCAATCGAATGACCCGCGAGGTGGATTTCGCCGATCCGCTCGGCGGGGAGGTCATACAACCATGCAGATGGGTCGTAGCCCAAATTGTGCGCACCGACGGCGACGTTGTTCACGTCGATAAGCAAGCCGCAGCCGCTTCGGCGCGCGAGCTCGGCGAGAAAGCTCGTCTCGCTCCAGCTGTGATCGCGCAGAGCGAGATAGTGGGTTGGGTTCTCGATAAGGATTTGCCGCCCAAGCGCGTCCTGGACTCGCCCAATGTTGGCGGCGCAGCGCGCAAGCACCTCATTGGTGCGTGGGACCGGCAGGAGATCGGGAAAGCAGCGACCATCGAGCCGTGACCAGGCCAGATGCTCCGAAACGAGGGCAGGTTCGAACCCGTCGACAAGCCGCTTGAGGGCCCCAAGATGATCGGGGTCGGGCTCGGCTGCGCCAGCGAGCGACATGCCCACTCCGTGCAGCGAAATGTCATGTCGGCCACGGAGATCTTCCAGCATGGCGAGGCGCGGTCCGCCGGCGACCATGTAATTCTCTGCATGAACTTCGAACCAAAGCCCCGCCGCCGGAGAGGCAAGGGCCTCGCGATAATGTTGGGGCTTGAACCCAATTCCGGCGGCGGGAGTCATTGGCTTACCGCGCGACCGGCGTGAGCGAGCCGTTGCCCTTTGGCGTCTTGATGCTCGCGCAGGTTCCTTTGGCTACGTACTTCCAGGCGTTCCCGGCATAGTCCTTCTTGGACGTTCCGGCGCAGGTGGTGCCGGCGCCCGCTGCGCAGTCGTTCCTGCCGGCAAGCGAAACGCCGTAACATTTGTCCTTGCCGGGCTGCGGCTTGACCGGGGCTGCGATACCGGCCGTCGAAACGAGGGCCGCCGCGGCGCCCGCAATAGCAATGGTCCCAATCTTCATATGAAATTCTCCTTCTCAGGGGCCGGCGAGCTTGCTCGTCCGGCAACCAAAGACATTTTCGTAGAAGAAGCCGCTCGCGTCACAGACCGAGAGCGCATGGGTTTTATGCGGGACGCGCATGACCGCGGTGGCCCAGTTCGTTCCTAGGGTGTAATGGCGTTTGGCGGTCGATGGCTCGAGGGACTGCTTATGGAAATGCAGCAGGTTCGATATTTCGTCGCTCTTGCCGGCACGCTGAACTTCACGCGCGCGGCCGAGCAGTGCAACGTGAGCCAGCCTGCTCTCACCCGCGCAATCCAGCAGCTCGAGCATGAGCTGGGCGGCCCTCTCTTCCACCGTGAACGGGGCAATACCCATTTGTCCGAACTGGGGCGGATGATGTTCCCCTATCTGCAGTCGGTCGAGGAGAGCTGCCGCGCCGCGCGCGACCAGGCTCGAGCGGTAAAGAAACTCGAGCGGGCCACTCTAACGATCGGCACGATGTGCACCATAGGCCCGCAGCTCATTTCCGAGCTGCTCGTGCAGTTCCGCGCGCAGCACCCCGACGTCGAAGTGCAGATCGTGGATGCTGGCGGGCCCCGGATGGTCGACATGCTGGAGAAGGGAGAACTCGAGGTAGCGGTGGTTGGAGTCCCCGGAGAGCTCCCTGAATCGCTCCACCAGCTGCCAATCTTCGAAGAACGGTTCGTGATCGTGCTGCCTCCCAACCACAGACTCGTCGCGTTCGACGAAATCCCGGCGGCGGAGCTTGACCAGGAGCCCTACGTCAACCGGTCCAATTGCGAGGTCTTCGAGCCAGTGCGCAAGGAGCTGGACGGCCGCGGCGTGTTCCTTCGGCAGGTGTTCAGCTCGCCGCGCGACGATTGGGTCCAGGGGATGATTAAGGCCGGCTTGGGACTCGGCTTCTTTCCCGAATTCAGCGTGACCGACCCAGCTCTCGTGGTGCGCCCGCTGGTCAATCCCAGTTTTAGTCGAACGATCTATCTGACGACTGTTCGCGGTCGGCCTCATTCCCCGGCCGTCGGCGCTTTCGTTCAGGAGGCTCGCCGCTACCGCTGGCCCACGACCCGCCTACCGACAGGAACCAGTGAGACAATTGTCGTCGGTCAGCAGGTCATGGCAGTCGGCTAAGGCGTTCAGCGCCGCCGGCATGCCAGCGTAGAGCGATATCTGCATCAGTACCTCGATAATCTCCACTTTGCTGATGCCGGCGCTCCCTGCGGATTCCACATGGACCCGAAGTTGCGGTCCCGCATTGCCGCTGACGGCAAGCGCAGCAATGGCGATGAGCTCCCGACTTTTGAGGTCGAGACCATCGCGGCTGTAGAGGTCGCCGAACGCGAACTCGATCACCATGCGAGCGAAGTCCGGCGCGACTTCCGCGACGCCGCTTTTTACGAAATGGGCTAGCTTGTCCGCGGCAAGCTTCTCGGCAACGTCGAGGCCGCGGCGATAACGATCACTCATTGAAACTCCTTCTGACGCAACCCCCAGCCCAGGACGGCTGCCAATGCGAGGGCGACGAACACGCCGCCGACTGCCACCGCCCAACCAAATCCATCGAACAAGATCCCGATGACGGCAGCGCCAGCCAGGCCGCCGCAATAATAGGAGGATAGATAAAGGCCGCTCGCGGCCGCCCTATTTCCCTTTGCGATCCTCCCGACGTGTCCAGTCGCCACGGCCTGGGCGAAGAACGTGCCGACGCCGACAAGAGTCATGCCGGCGATCACCGAAAAAAGGCTCGGCACGAGTAACAGAATGAGGCCGAGCAACGCGACTGCAAGGCTGATTGAGCAAGCCGGCCCAGGACCCGTCGACCGCGTCAGCGTACCCGCGAGCGGCGTGGTGATCATGGACGGAATGAACACCAGGAAGACGAGGCCGAGCGCAGTCATGGACAATGCGTGCGGGGGCCTCATCAGGACGAAGCCGACATATGTGAAAACGCCGATGAATCCGAAGAGGATCAGGAAGCCAATTGCGAATGTCCGGCGCAGCGCGGGGTCCGCGAGATGCTCCAGCCAGGCATCCCAAAAGCGGCCCAGGCGCACCATTGGTTCAGGCGCGTTGCGATGCAGTGTCATCGTCACTAGCGCTCCGCCGGCGAGGTTCAGCAAGGCGAAGAAGAGGAAGCTTTGTTCGGCGCCGACTATGCTCGCCACGTAAGCGGCCGTGAGGCGCCCGATGAGGTTGCTTGCAACCACGCCGGTTACATAGGCCGCGAGTGCGTTCACCGTGCGGACTGCGCAGCGTTCAGCCAGGTGAGCGAGAGTCAGTGTGAAGGCCGCCGCCATGAAGAGTCCCTGCGTCACGCGCAGCATTGCGAAGACGGTGAGGTTTGGCGCGAAAGCGAGCAGAGCCGTCGGAACTGAAAGGACGAAGAGGCTGAGCGCGATCGCTTTCTTGCGCTCGAGGGCCCCACTGATCACGCCCATAACGAGGCCCGAGATCGCCATGCCGAGCGTGCTTGCATTGGCGGCCAGGCCAATCTTTGCAGGTGCCACGTGGTAGACCTGCGCGAGGCTCGGAAGGATGGCCTGGGTCGCGAAAAGATCGACGAGCGTCAGGAAGCCGATGACCGCGATGAGCAAGGACTGCTGCAAGGAGAGTCCGGGCGGTGGGGCTGTCTGTGCGCTGGCTGCGATGTCAGGCATGGCCGTTCCGTCAAAGAGGGTGGCGTCCCGCCCGGGGCGAGGCGGGACGCCGGATTGCCGGCGGAGGGGGGAGGGCGCCGGCTCGGGAACTCATTTGCCGTGGAACACGTCCGACGAGAGCAGGACGGTGGGCACCTTTCCGCGGTTGACCCAGTAATGGCTAAGCCCATCGGCTTCGCGACTGATGTCGCCGGCCTTGTGCTCGATCGGGGCGCTGCAAGCGCTGCTGTACTCCGTGATCGAGCCGCTCAGCGTGTAAATCAGCGCCGGGCGATCCTTGTGGCTATGCAGCGGGACGATTCCGCCCGGCTGAACCACCAGCCGGCGCGTTCGCAGCTGGCGTCCGTCGACACCGATTTCCGGGCCCAGGTCTACGGACGCGATGACCGTGTCGGTTACGCCCTTGGGCATCATCGGCGCGTTGGCGAGATCCATCGAGCCCGGGGCTGGGCACTGGCCTGCGATAGCCGGCGTGGCGAAGGCAGACGTGGCCGCAACGGCAATGGCGGCCGTCGCAAGCTTGGTCTTAAGGTTGAACATTGCGGTCTCCTTGAAGCGTTTGAATTTGCTTCGCCGCGGAACGCCGGACTGCAGGATGCGGGGGACGTGGTCTTCCCGTACGTCATCAGCTGCGGAGCCGGCCTTCCCGACGGATCATCAAAATGAAGGAGCTGGAGGCCGAGCGGAAATCGCAAGGCCGCATGAAGTCCATGCACGAAACGCATTTCCGGAAATTCCGGTGGACCCGCATCCTAAGCGCACGCTGAACAAAGGAGCACAGGCATGGACATGCAGGTCCAGGACAAATCGGAACTCACGCAGCCACTCACCGGCCGTGTCGCAGTCATCACAGGATCGACCAGCGGTATCGGGCTCGGGATCGCGCGTGCGTTCGCCGCCGCTGGTGCCGACGTGGTGATCAACGGCCTCGGCAAGCCCGCGGATATCGAGCGCGTTCTCGCCGAGCTCGAGCACGACCACCCGCGCAGCCGAATCGTCTACAACGACGCGAACCTGATGAAAGGCGAAGATGCTGCCGGTCTCGTGGAGGATACGATCGCTGGCTTCGGGCGCGTCGACATCCTGGTCAACAATGCGGGCATCCAGCACGTCAGTCCGATCGAGACATTCCCGCCCGAGAAATACGAGGCGATCATCGCGCTGAATCTGTCGGCCGCATGGTACACCACGCGCGCGGCATTCGCGTCGATGAAGCAGAATGGCTTCGGGCGGATCATCAACGTCGCGTCCGCGCATGGGCTAGTCGCATCGCCATTCAAGAGCGCCTACGTCGCTGCCAAGCACGGCGTCATCGGTCTGACCAAGACCGCCGCGCTCGAGGGCGCTGAGCATAACATCACCTGCAACGCGATCTGCCCAGGCTACGTTTGGACGCCGCTGGTTGAAAATCAGATCGACGACACGGCCAAGGCGCGCGGCATCACGCGTGAGCAAGTCATCCGCGACGTGCTGCTTGCCGCCCAGCCGAACAAGCGCTTCGCAGAGGTCGAGGAGCTCGGCGCGTTGGCCGTATTCCTTTGCGGGCCGGGCGGACGGTCAATCACTGGCACGGCCTTGCCCGTCGACGGCGGCTGGACGGCGCACTGAGGCATTCCATGAAGCCTGTGTGCCATCGTCCACGCGTCGTAATCGTCGGCGCCGGCTTCGGCGGCCTTGCGGCCGCCAAGCGGCTCGCGGGACGCGATGTCGACGTTATCCTCGTCGACCGCCGCAATCACCATGTGTTTCAGCCACTGCTGTACCAAGTGGCGACGGCTGCGCTGTCGCCCGCGGACATTGCTGGGCCGATCCGGGCGATCTTCTCGCACTCGCCGAACGTTCGCGTCCTGCTCGACGAAGCCATCGGCGTGAAACCCTTTGACGCCCAGGTCGAAATGAAGAGCGGGACCAGCCT
>Ga0207691_10006961_pt1 | contig 10908 bp, 11 predicted proteins | sample KBSM13metaG_FD_184327 | JGI IMG/M metagenome (GOLD analysis project Ga0207691, IMG submission 184327) | Miscanthus rhizosphere microbial communities from Kellogg Biological Station, Michigan, USA - KBS M1-3 metaG (SPAdes) (version 2) | ecosystem: Host-associated > Plants > Roots > Rhizosphere >...
TGATGAACTCATGAAACTGCTCCGGCGTGTTCGGTGCCGGCTCGAAGCCCATTTCCTTAAGCTTCGCAACGTTCTCGGGCATCTTGAATCCCTGCACTGCCGCGGTGTTTATTTTTCTCAGGATCGGATCCGGCAGATTAGGCGGGGCGAAAAAACCAAAGAAGTTTACAAGCTCATAGCCGGCAAGCGGCGCATATTCAGAGACGGCAGGGACATCCGGCATCATGGAGACACGCGTGCTGGACGTGACCGCGATCGGGCGCATCTTGCCGCCGTTAATGAAGGGCAGCGCCGCACCGATACTCGAATAGGTCATCGTGATGTGCTTGCCAGCGACGTCCGCAAGCTGCGGCGCGGCGCCTTTGTACGGCACGTGATTGATTTTGACGCCGGCCATCTTGTTGAAGAGCTCACCTGCGAGCTGTTGCGGATTGCCGATACCGCTCGATGAGAACGTCAGCTTGCCCGGATTTTGTTTCGCGTAAGCAATGAGCTCCTGCACATTTTTTGCCGGCACATCAGTATTCACGACGACGACATTGGGCACTTTGACGAGCAGGCTGACCGTCGTCAGATCCTTCTCCCAGTCATACGCCATATCTTTGTAAAGATGCGGATTGACTGCCATTTCGCCGGAGGCCACAAGCAGCGTGTAGCCATCAGCAGGCGCTTTCGCCACCGACTGGGTGCCGATCATGCCGCTCGCGCCCGGACGGTTGTCGACGACGACTGGCTGCCCGAGCGCTTTACGCAGTTGCTCACCGAGCAGGCGCCCGGTAATGTCGGTACCACCGCCGGCCGGGAACGGTACGATGATTTTAATTTGCTGGTTGGGATACTGGTCCTGCGCATGACCGATGCCGGACAGCAGGAGCGCGCCGATGACCGTCACTGCAAGCGGCGACTTAGTGCGTAATGTATTCAAGAAAGCTCCCGTGCGGCTCAGTGCGGCGTGATCTCGAATACGCCCTCGACTTCCACGCAGGCACGCGCCGGCAACGCCCCGGCGCTGATGGCGGTACGCGCATGCTTGCCCTTATCTCCAAACACCTGCGTCATCAGATCCGATGCGCCGTTGACGACGAGCGGCTGCTCGGTGAATTCCGGATCGCTATTGACGAAGCCCGTCAGGCGAACACAGCGCACGACGCGATCGAGATCACCACCGCATGCGATCTTGAGCTGCGCGAGCAGATGTAATGCGCATAATCGCGCTGCTGCCTGTCCCTGTTCAACGTTGACGTCGCGGCCGAGCTTGCCGACGTAGGCAAGCTTGCCTTCTGCGCGCGGCAGTTGGCCGGACATGAAGACCAAGCCGCCTGCAATGACGAAGGGCACAAAATTCGCGACGGGATTTCCGGGCACCGGCAGCGCAATGCCAAGCTCAGTGAGACGACTTTCTATTTTGTTCGACACGTGCGGTCCTCCGTGTTTGGTGTCTTGATTATACAATTGTGGACGGACGGGACCCGGAGCGGCGCATTGCAATGCATCCCACATAACCGCCAGCAGCAATTGGCATATGGAGTAGCGAGATCACTTATCACATGCAGTGGCACCATCGATTGCGTTGCAGCCCATACATCCAGTTGTTCGTAGCAGGTGCGTTCGCAGCCGTCACTGGTATGGCAAACGCGCAGCCCGCTTATCCGGTCAAACCCATCCGTCTCGTCGTGCCGTTTGCACCGGGCGGCAGCACAGACACTATTGCGCGCCTCATCGGTCAGAAGCTCGATGAGGCACTGGGCCAGCAGGTGATCATTGACAACCGCCCGGGCGCCGGCGGAAACCTCGGAGTGGACTACGTCGCCAAGTCAGCGCCCGATGGATATACGCTGATCTTCGGACACGTCGGCACATTCGGCTTCGGTCCTTCGTTGTATGCGAAGCTGCCGTACGATCCGATTCGCGATTTTGCGCCTGTTGCTTTGTTTGCGATGGTGCCTAACATGCTGGTCGTGCATCCATCATTGCCCGCAAACAGCGTAAAGGAGCTTGTTGCACTCGCGAGAGCGCGCCCGGGACAACTCAACTACGGTTCTTCGGGTAACGGCAGCGCGTCGCATCTTGCTACAGAGTACTTCAAGCTCTTGAGCAAGACTGACATTACGGCGATTCCTTACAAGGGTACCGGTCCACTGGTTACTGACCTGATTGCGGGCCAGACCTCACTGACGATCACTGGCGTTCCGCCGCTGTATCCACACGTGCAATCGGGACGTCTGCGGGCACTTGCCGTCGGATCAGTCAAGCGATTGCCGCTGTTGCCGTCGCTGCCGACGATCGCGGAGGCGGGTGTGCCGGGTTATGAGTCATCGACATGGTTTGGTCCGCTCGCGCCCGCGAAAACGCCGCGTGAGATTATTGTTCGATTGAATGTTGAGCTTATGAAAATGCTGCAGCGGCCGGACGTGCGCGCCAGATTTGCAGCAGAGGGCATCGAAGCGCTCGGCAGCACGCCCGAAGAATTCGGAACTTACATCAAGAGCGAGATCGAGCGCTGGTCACGCGTGATCAAGGCGGCCCACGTGCGGCCGGAATAAAGCTGTCGTCTTACTGGTCTGCGTTTTTTTCAGCGCGCTGCTGCGTCAGCTCCATGGCCGCATCGATTTTTTGCCGCGTCATCTCCATTGTTTTCCTGCCCTCTTCCATCTCTTTTTTCTTCAGCGTGGCAACGGTCGCCGCAGTCGTCGCTGTTTCAACGCCGCAGCCGGTGATTGCAGCAGTGACCAGGATGATGACGCACCATCTCATTTTTATTCTCCCTATTGGTTAAATCAGCCGCCGCAACGCGCCCATAAATGCGGCTCGATTGCAGTTCGCACCAGTTCGACCCCCAATCCCGGACGATCGCTCACCGGCGCGTAGCCAGCGCGGATATCCAGCTCGGGTGCATGATCGACAATATCGAAATGCTCCGCAATGCGATAGGGATAAACTTCCTGGATCAAGAGATTCGTAAGACATGCGTCAAGCTGCAGCGTCGCCGCCGTCAACACCGGCCCCGCGCACAAATGCGGTTGTACTCGCATATTGAATGCCTCCGCCATGGCGGCAATCTTCTTGGTTTCCATGATGCCGCCCGTTGTGCCGATATCCGGCTGCACTATATCCACCGCCTGCAGCTCGAAGACGCGCCTGAAACCATAGCGCGTATATAACCTTTCGCCCGCGGCGATTGGAATACCGATTGCGTCCCGGACGCGCCGCATGCCTTCGATATCGAACGGATCGACCGGCTCTTCGAGGAACAGCGGTTCCATCTCTTCGAATTTCCGGCCGAGGCGCGTGATGGCGTCCGGTGTGAGCTCGCCGCTCATATCCACCATGATATCGACCGCCGGTCCTACCGCATTGCGCACAGCGCGCACACGATCCACGGCCAGCGTTTCAGCGTCGCGCGTCAACGAGCGTTGTGACACGTGTCTTATCTGCCCATGCGCATCACCCAGTGGCGAGGCGAGCGGATACATCTTGAGCGCATCATAGCCATCTGTCACCACCTGTTCAGCCGCGTGCGCGAATTCATCCGGCGTATTCGCACGAAACGACCAGCCGTTTGCATACGAGCGAATGCGATCACGGCATTTGCCGCCCAGCAGCTCATACACCGGCACGCCGAGCATCTTCCCTTTGATGTCCCACAGCGCTTGTTCGATCGCGCTGATACCGCCAAACACAATCGGGCCGCCGCCTTTAGCCCAGAACGTATGGTCGTACATCTCGCTCCAGAGCGCCTCTATGCGGAACGGATCCCAGCCCAGTACGATGTTTTCGACGAGATCTTTGATCATGCCTGCGGCTGCAGTCTCGCCGATCCCGTACGCAAGCGCCGCTTCACCCACACCGGTTACACCGGACTCCGTTTTGAGTTGGACGATGACGGGATGACGCCCGCCGATACGCACGATGTAGATGTCAGCGCCGGCAATCTTCGTCATATGCGCTGCGGGCTGTCGATCAATTGTGAATCACGCAAGCCAATCACTTCGCGGGCTGGCTCGCGAGCGCTTTGCCAAATTCCGGATAGCCGCTCACGACCATCCGCTTGAAAGAAGCGCCGTCCGAATATGAGGGAAGCAGAAAAATCTTGTCGCAAAGCTCCGCGTATTCTTTTGTCTTTACCATTTCCGACAGCAAAGCATCCCACCACTTGGGCACATCGGCGGGCAGATTCGCCGGCGCGACAATTCCGTAGAACACCTCGACCGAAAGCGGGTATTGCAGGTCCTTGAACGTCGGCACGCTCTCGTGACCCGGAATCTTCAGTGGCCCCGTTTCAACCAGCAAGCGGATCTTGCCGGCCTGCAGCAGCGGACCGAAATCCGTTCCGGCAACCGCGTCGATGTGCCCGCCAAGTAGAGCGATGTTTGCCTCGACACCCGCCTTATACGGCACCGTGATTGTGTCGACTTTCGCGTACTGGAATCCCGACTCCATAAGGATTTCGCCGACGCCGCGCGAACCGGATGTTCCCCAGCGCAGCTTTCCCGGGTTCGCACGCGCATAGGCGAGCACATCAGCGTATGTTTTGAACGGGCTCTCCGCGCGCACGTAGAGCGGCAGTGGCTGGGTAAACATCTTGCCGAGATAATCCAGATCACGCAGCGGGTCGTAGTTCATCTGCTGCATCTGCGGCAACAGCCACAGCGAGCTGATGCTGCCCGTCGCCACCGTGTAACCATCCGGCGCTGCTTTGGCTACGCGCTCCATTGCGATACCGCCCGCGAGACCGAGCCGGTTCTCGACGACGATTGAAGCACCGCGCGTCTTTCTTGCGTAATCGGCAACGAAGCGCGCAAAGAGATCCGAGCTGCCGCCCGCGCCGAAGCCCACGACGATCGTGATCGGCTTTGACGGATACTTGTCCTGCGCGTGCGCACCTATCGCAAGCGCCAGTACAGCTATCGAAATCAGTATGCGGACATTACGAGACATGGGCATTGCCGGGCTCCGGTTCAGTGAGACACATTGCGTTCAATGAGAGCTGCCAACTTCTACTGGACAAAATTATTGCCATGCTCAATCAGTCATTTCGCTTTACGTCTGGATTTTGTCGCGGCGCCGGGCTGTCCTGAGCGTTTCGAGCTGGCAGTTTTCGACGTCGACTTTTTCTTTACCCTCGGCTTGATGCGCTCGGGAAGTTTTGCGTTTGCCGTCTCCCGATTCCACTCTTCATAGGTTTCGTTCGAGATTTTGCCTTTGACTAACAACTCGGCAAATTTTCTGCGCTGTGCCTGACTTTTGAAGGGCATGTCGTCGCTCGCTGATGCAAATTGTCGGTCCATCGAATGTTAGGGAGTCTCAGGCAACAGTGCCATCAGATAGCAATCGGTGTACTCGCCCTTTATACATAAGTAGCGCCTGCGCAGCCCTTCGGACACGAACATCGTTGGCTTCGACGTTCGAATACACGCCAAGCGCCGACGTCAGTGTCCTGTACAAAAAAAGGGCTACCGCTGGTCGCGGTAGCCCCAGTTGCCCCGCTTGCGCGAGACAGGGAGGAAGTCATCTTGTGCGAGTCTTAACCGGATGGCTGGACTCTTCGTCGAATTTGGTACGTCCTAACTGACGGTTGCAGGATGCCCTCGAACCATGACGGCCACAATAGGACTTTGGTCCAATGCAGTAAGCCTGCTTTTATTTTGTCGGGCCCGGGTATGGAGCGCGCTGCTTGGTAGATAGCGTCGCTTGTATCAAGGCAAATGCAGCATCAGCCCCGGGAAACGATAGTGCCGCGTACGCCACTTCAGGGCTTGCCGTCAACGATCAGTTCCCATTTGCCCGCACCGACTTTGACGCGGTCACCGATGTTGTATTGGCGGCCGTCCCGGCGCTCAAACGTGCGCAGCGTGCCATCGTTCATCCGTACGACGATTTCATAGCTTAGCTCGCCCAGTTGCTGCTGCATTTCCGGTGTGCCCACGCCGCCTACAAATGGCTTCGATTCGGAACTGCCGGGCCCGATGGGAATGACCACAACCACGGCGCCGATGACGGGGTCGCTCGACATCGTGTTGGAAGGGGCGGAGGTTCGGTACAGCGGTGAATTCTGGCCTTTATGTACCTCGCGGATTGAGCGGATGACGCCGCAGTCGTCGCAGGGCCCGTCAACAGGGGTCGCACGCACGGAGGGTGTTTCACGAAAATCCGGTATGCGGATGCTCTGGCACAAACCGGTGGTTACCCACATGGCGCCTATCGCGAGCACGGCGCCGACAAGACACCGATTCGTGGTGCAGAACATCGTCGCTTGTGCGGTGGCTATTCAGCCACTGACTGCAAGTAGTATGCAGCGTGCAGCAGAATGCTCGGCTGACCCATGCCGCCAAGCCAACGGTTGTAGATGTTAAGGATATCTCCCGTTCGATAAAGTCGGGCCAGAACCTTATTCACCAAAAGCCGGAACTCATAGTCTCCGCGCGGGAGCGCGAGCGCATACTGCTCTACTGAAAAGTCGTCGTCGAGAACTTTGACCTTGCCCGTTTCACGCATGGAAAGCGCAATGAGCACGACTCGATCTGACGCGAACCCCTCAACTTCTCCCTGACTCAGCAAGCGCAGCCCTTCGACGCGATTAGCCACCGGCACGACAGTGCCCGACATCGAGCGCCTGTTGAGTGCACCTTTGAGCGCGCTCTCAGTCGTAGTACCGGGAATGACTGCGATTCGCTTTCCCGCGAAGTCCGTAAAACGGAAAATGTCCGAGGCGCTATTCGCAATCGCACTTGCGCCATCAACAAATGTAATGAGACTGAAGTCCACTTCGCGCTGCCGATTGAACGTCCATGTCGTCGTGCTGCATTCGATATCAACGCGCCCGCTTCGTACCGCCTCGAGGCGATTCTGTACCGTCAAAGAAACCCAGTTCACCTTGAGAGTCGTCAATCCCAACTGTTGCTTGACGCCCTCGGCGACTTCACGGCATAAGTCGACCGAATAGCCTTGTGGCTGGCCGTTCGCATCGGACGATGAAAAAGGCGCCGCATCGGCCACATAGCCAAGGTTGATTTCGCCGTTCTGTTTTACCCGCGAGAGTGTATCGGCGTATGAATATGTCGTACCGAGCGCAATCAACGCGGCCACAAACACGTTGCAGGCCGCTTTAAGAAGCACGTGGGTCGTGCAAAGCCCTCGAATTACATAGGACGCTGGCGTTAGTTTGTTCATCATGGTTGGCGTCGAGAACTTCCCTCGAGTTATTGCAACGTAAAACGTGCTGGAGCCAGGTCGATGCCGAGTCATCCGGCCGTGAATGGCGCCCCCTGGCGACAAACTACTGGCATGGCCTCGCTTCGGCAATTGGTCTTTAGTCCCATAACAGTAACCAACTCATGTCATTGAGTCTTCCGGTAAGAACCGGATTGCAAAGCCGCGCTTACCGCTTTGACAAAAAGTTCGTGACCGAAGGGCTTGCACAGAAAAGCGATCGCGCCGCCGGCCATCGCTTGCTTGCGCACACCGATATCATTATGCGCAGTCATAAAAATAACGGGCAGGCCGCTCGCCTTGAGGCGACTCTGCGCCTGAAGGCCGCTGATACCCGGCATCTGTACATCGAGGATGACGCACGCCGGTTGAAACGACGGTACTGCCAGGAACACTCGCAGAAATTCGTCCCCGCTAGCGAACGACTGCGCCTCGATGCCCATCGATCGCAGCAGGCGCCGCGTCGAACGCCGTACCGATTCATCGTCATCGACAACGGCAGCTAACGGTCTCACCGTTTCCAAAATGGATAGCACCCTGCGGAGTAGGAGAAGAGTCAAGTCAGGCCGCAGCTAGACTACGGGGGTGCAACGTTCCGAGATATTGGACCTTGGTCCAGCGGCGACGCGATACGCAAGGATCAGCCGCTGCGGGTGCACGGTCATCCACCGCCGGGGTCAAGTGGCGCTCTTATCTGCCCGTGGGAGGGTGGGCAGCGCTCATTCAATTTCTGTTTCTCTATGTGGCAACGTGTGGCCGCCATTCAAGTCACTCTGCGGACAACTGCGCTGCGTTCACGACCTTCGCCCATTTCGCGATTTCAGCGCTGAACCGCCGCGCGAATTCGAGGGAATCCGTTCCGGCCGGTTCAACGCCGACTGCAGTCCAACGCTCCTGCATGTCCGGCGCCTGCATGATGCGCCTAACTTCAGTTGCAATCCGGTTGATCACAGGTTTTGGTGTGCCGCGCGGCGCGAATAATCCGTACCATACGTCGAGTTCGTAGCCCGGAACGCCCGCTTCAGCGATCGTCGGAACATCGGGCAATTGCGATGACCGCTTGATGCCGCTGGTGCCGAGCGGCTTTAGCTTGCCCGCTTTGATCATCGGCAATTGCACCGGTATGCCGCCTAAATACATGGACGTCTGGCCGCCGATCAGATCGTTCATCGCCTGCGGTCCGCTCTTATACGGCACGTGCAGCATGTCGACGCCGGCGAGCACTTTAAACAGCTCCCCCGCCATTTGATCTGAACTGCCCGTGCCGCCGCCCGAACCGAAGCTCAACTGTCCGGGCTTCGCTTTAGGGAGTGCGATCAACTCCTTCACCGAACTCGCAGGCGACGAAAGACTCACCGTCAGCACGTTGTTGCGCGATGAGATCTGCGTTACTGCTTCGAAGTCGCGGGCAGTGTCATACGGGAGCTTGCGATAGAACGACGGGCCGATCGCGAAGGAACTGGAGGCAAAGAGTATGGTGTAACCGTCGGGCGCAGCCTTCGCCACCAAATCTGCGCCGAGGATGCCGCCCGCGCCGGCACGATTGTCGACGATCACTGTTTGTCCCCAGGTTTCCGCAAGCTTTTGCCCGAGCAGGCGCCCGACAATGTCCATGCTGCTGCCGGCGCCGATTGGCACAACGATGCGCACCGGCCTCGCTGGAAAATCCGCCGCATACGTACTCGCAACTACCGTTATCGCCAGACATGCGGCATCGAGGCGAATCACGCTCATGTGTTGATGCCGATCAGCGCACGGCGATCGGCGTCACACTCGAACCGGTCGCGCCTTTGAGTTTGAGCGGCTGCACGATGAGCGCGAATTCGTAAACCTTGTCGCGGGACATCGCTTCGAGATCGAGATTCTCGAGCAGAAAGATGCCGTTTACCGCGAGCATGTAACCGTGCACCGGCAGAAACAAATCCTTGTCCGGATAAGGACGCACTTCAACGGCCCAGTTATCGGACCCGACCATCATCACATTCTTCTTCGCGAACCACTCGGCAGCGCCGATGCCAATGCCCGGCTCGCCCGCCATGAAACGCGTGTTGTCGAAGCCATACAGCTTGCCCCAGCCTGTGCGGATCAGCACTGCGTCGCCTTCGCCGAATTGAACGTTGCCCTGACGGCGCATCGCTGCCTCAAGATCGGCCACAGTAATTTCATAGGTGTCGGGCAGCATGTCGACACCTTTGAGCGACGCTATATCGAGCAGAACACCGCGCGTGAATAGCGCGCCGATTTTCTCGACGCCCAGCTTCGTGAATCCGCTGCGTGCGGCGACCTTGTCGTTCTCGACGCAGTTATATAGATAGGGGCCGAGCGCCTGGTGCGCCAACCCGTCGAACTGCGTGCCCATCTGGCCGAGCTCTGTGTAGACCGTTTCCTCGTTGCCGCGCTGCTGATTACGTCCGTTGGGCCCGGAGCTGCGCGCGACATTGAGACTGAACGAACGAGTACCGGACTTCGGTGTTGACGAGTCGAGCAGCTTGCCGAGCTCGTAGACTTTGCCTTCGCGGATTTCGCGGGTCGCTTTCATCACTGTCTGCGGCGTCTGCATGTTCGCCGCGCCGCGCTCATCGGCCGCGCCCCATTTCGATGGACAGCGCTGCTCGGGCGTCGGCATGTTCCAGACTTGCGCGGTCGCGGACTGCGCAAACCCGCTCATCATGAAGGTAAGCGCTGCGGCAAGTATTGAACGAATACCATCATGCATCTGTGGTGACGTCATAATCTCCTCTCCGATTGCGGGCTCTTAGCCGACGGCTCACATGTATGATGACATAGATCACCGATGACGCACGACTGAGGGCAGACGAGCCTGCAAGTGTCTCGTCGGCTTCAACGTTGCTATCATCTGTCACACACGCGACGACGCGAGTTCGTGTGTGCAACCAGTTGCATATCACGACGCGGGGACCTTATGGAAACGACGGTGTGGAGTGCGGTGCTTTCGGCGTTGGCAGGCGGCTGCATTGCGCTTGCCGCCACAGCGTCCGCAGAGGAATTCCCGACGCGCCCTTTGCGCATCATCGTACCGTTTGCGCCGGGCGGAGCGTCGGATGTGGTTGGCCGCATCCTAGCGCAGAAGCTTGGCGAGAGCATGGGTCAGACCGTGGTCGTCGACAATCGCGCCGGTGCCGGGGCCAACATCGGCATCGGGCTTGCGGCGAGGTCGGCGCCGGACGGCTACACACTTCTGATTGCAAGCTCGGCGTTCGCGGTGAATCCATCGCTGTATGCGAAAGCGCCGTACGATCCGTATAAAGATTTTCAGCCGTTGACCTGCGTCGGCAGCTCGCCGAACATCCTCGCAGTGCATCCCGGTTTCCCGGCGAAGAGCGTCAAAGAACTTATCGATCTCGTGCGCAGCCAACCAGGCAAACATAACTACGCGTCGACTGGTACCGGCACCACGCCGCATCTCTCCGGCGAGATGTTTCGGCTCGCGTTCAAGCTCGACTTGAATCACATCCCGTTCAACGGCGCAGGACCCGAGCTGCAGGCCGTGCTGTCCGGCCAGGTGCCGATAGGCTTTGCTTCAGTGCCCAGCTTCGCGCCGCAGGTCAAGGCGGGCCAGCTGCATGGGCTCGCTGTCACCGCGGACAAACGCACGGCTGCGCTCGCGGATGTACCCGCTATGGGCGAGCTTGGAATCACCGGCATGTCGGGCGATACCTTCCAGGGTATTTTCGTGCC
>Ga0207691_10006964_pt1 | contig 10906 bp, 10 predicted proteins | sample KBSM13metaG_FD_184327 | JGI IMG/M metagenome (GOLD analysis project Ga0207691, IMG submission 184327) | Miscanthus rhizosphere microbial communities from Kellogg Biological Station, Michigan, USA - KBS M1-3 metaG (SPAdes) (version 2) | ecosystem: Host-associated > Plants > Roots > Rhizosphere >...
GTGGTCGAGCGGCGGGCGGAGGCGGCCAACGAAGCTCTCGAGTCGCTCCTGCGCCTGGCGAGCGGAATGCCAAACGTCCAGCACCAACTCGGTGTGCTGAAGGCCACAGCCGATCAGGTGTTCCAGAAAACGGCCGCGGTCGAAGCACAGCGCGAGATGCTGGACCGCGCACTCGTACAGGCAGCGCAAGTCGGCACCCTGAACACACAGCTCGCGACAGCGTTCCGTGGGATGGAGGATCAGACGCGCGCGCTTTCCGCGGTCGAGGGCAAGCTGGCGGAGGTTCAGACGCTGCACGCCACGGTGCTAGCGCGCAGCACCGAGATTGCCACACAGCAGCAGAAGCTCGACGAGGCGGAGCGCGATGCCAATCGGGAGCTAGCGAATCTGCGGGAGGAGATCCGCGCCAGCACCCAGCGCTTCGAGCTGGAAAACCGGAGCCTCGACGCTACTAGCGAGCGGATCGCGGAGCTGCGCGGCCTCGTGAACGAGTGTGAGACCCGGGTCGCGACGGTCGACGCAACCGTTCAGGTGGTGGCCGAGACCGAAACCCGCTCCCAGGCGTTGGCCTTGCAGGTGACCCATCTCACCGACGACATCAGCCGCATTTCCGCACAGGCCGAGCGACTGCGCGTGGTGCGCGACGACGTCGGAGCGCTCGACGACAGACTCCGCGAGCTCGCCGAGCGGACGGAGCGTGTCGAGAACATGCGCCCGGCGGTCGGCGAGGTCGCGCGCGAGCTGGCCACGCTGAACGGCGCGCAGGAGACCGTCCGCGACGGTCTGGAGCAGGTTCGGATGGCCGCAGTGGAAATGGCGCGGCTGCGCGAGACCCACTCGGAGACGAGTGCCTGGCTCAGCGACGCCGACGAGCGAATGCGAACGCTGCGCGGCCGTGTGGACGAGCTGGAGCGCGCCCGTCCGTCCGTCGACGCGCTGCACCGCGACGTGGAGCGTGTGAACGCGTCGATCGCCACGATCGACACCCGCGCTTCGTCGCTGGACGACGTGCAAAACCGACTTGCCGGCATGGAGACGACGGTGGCAGGGCTCGATGAGCGCAGCACGAGCATCCGCTCGAGGATGGACGCCGCGGAAGTGCGGTTCGTGGACCTCGCGCGGCAAGCCGGAGAGGCGGAGCGTGTGGCCATGACGATCGCAGGGGTGACCACCGCGGTCGACGGCGCCGAGCGCCGGATGGAGGGGCTCGGAACGTCGGTGGATTCCCTCGAGGAGCGCGCACACCGACTGGACGCATTCGGGGACCGGATGCGCGTGCTTGGGGACGAGATCGAGCAGCGTCAGGGCGCGCTCGAGAAGGCAGCGGAGCACCTCGCGAGGGCGTCGGACGAGCGCCGGGAAGCGGCCGCCACGGCGCGCCAGCTGGAGGAGCTCACCACATCCCTGGGGAGGCAGCTCGGTGAGGCGGAGTCACGATCGGATCGCCTCGCCGAGATCGCACACGAGCTCGAGCAGCGCGCCGCGGTCCTGAGCGACGTCGATCGGCGCATGACCCACCTAGAGGAACTACTCCGCCGGTGTGAGACGGCGCAGGCCACTGCCTCGCAGGCGCTGGAGCAGATCGTGGGGCGCCAGGCCACGGTGGACGCCGTGGAAGCGCAGGTCAAACGTGTATTCAGTATTGCCGAGCACACGGCGAAGGACGTGCGCGACATCGAATCGGCGCGCCGCGACGTCGAGAGCGCCCGCGTGCTGCTCGACGATTTGCAGGAGCGCCTGAAGAGCACCACCGATGCTATGAGCGACTTCGCGGAGCGAAAGCGACAGGTCGATCAGCTGGAGCAGCGGCTCGTCCGCGCCGAAGCGCTTACCCGGGACGTGCGGTCCACTGTAGAGCTGATCTCCGCGCAACGTTCGGTCATCGATCAGGTGTTGGAACGCTCGGGGTCACTGTCGGTGCAGGCGAGGCACGCCGAGGGGCTGATCGAGTCGTTGCGCGCGCAGTGCGTGATGGCGACAACGCTGCACGATACCATTCGCGAGCAGCGACAGGACGGCGAGCACGACGGGGAGTAACTGGCCCGACGCGGGGAACGTGACTTGGAAAGAAAAGTCCCGCACGCGTAAATGCATGCGGGACAAGTCACTGGGGCGGGTGGATTCGAACCACCGACCTCCTGATTAACAGTCAGGCGCTCTGCCAACTAAGCTACACCCCATCACCCGTCGCTGCGGGTTGCGCAATCTGACGAGGCTGTAGGCTCCGCGCAACGGTCTGCACCCATTGAGCGCGCTCCTCTTTTCCATGGGCCTACGGGCGCCGCTTTGTCGTGTCACGCGTCGCCGCACCCGTCCCAACCGGGCGCCCGCGCGTCGACAACGTGTCGCCCGTAACGCCCGGCTTCCCAGTCCGCGGCGGACCGCCCGCCGTACTATCGGGCATGTCCTTCGTCAGCGACGTATCCAGTTTCATCGCCGGCGCCACGGCGCCGGAATCCGGCGAGTTCGAGTACTCCTCTTTCCCGCCCTTCGCGTTACACGCCGACACGGCCATCGCAGCGGTCACCACTGCAGCCAACACCCATCGCGATCGCAATCGTACCTTCTCACACTCCGTCCGCATGCGACTCCTCCTGACCTCGTGACTTCCCTTCCCCACTCGGGTCTCCCGCACGTCCTCGTCCCTCGGCTGTCGTCGCGCGTGACGCGCGAACCCCTCGGCCGATCGCCGACTCGTCGTACCGCGCCAGCAACTCGGCCGGATCGTCGTAGATCTCCGCGGCGTCCTTGAGCGCATCGTCACCCCAGCCGCCGCCGCGCAGCGCGACGATCCTCACGCGCGCGCGACCCGCCGCCTCCACGTCGTACGGCGTGTCGCCCAGCATCACGCATCGCTCGTTGCCCACGCCCGCCTTGTCGATCGCGACGCGCACGATGTCAGGGTCGGGTTTGGAGCTCTCCGCGTCGCTCGAGCTCGTCGCTTCATCGAGTAGCCACTCCGCGCCTAACGCTTCGAGCAGGCCTTTCAACTCATCCTCGCTCGCCGACGTCGCCACCACCAGGCGGAGACCATCGGCGCGCATGCGCGCGAGGAGATCGTTCGCGTGAGGGAACGGCCGGACCGATGGCAGATACTCCTTGGAGAAGATCTCCTTCCGCCGCTCCACCAACTGCTTGCCCTGTTCGCTGTCCGCCTCGATGCCCGTGAGTTGCGGTAGCAGCTTGTCCGCACCCATACCAACGAGCGGGCGCACGGTCTCCGACCCTATCTGAAGGCCCGCTTCCTCGAGCGTGTCGGACCAGGCCTGCGCGTGCGCATCATTGCTATCGAGCAGCGTGCCGTCGATGTCGAGCAGCACGGCTTCGACCGCGCCCGACGCAGAGCGGTCGGCGGCGTTAGGCGTGTCCGCGGGGCGGCCGGTCAATGCTCCCTCCGCTTCGCGCGACGCTCGAGGACGACCTCGCCGGCGACGATCATGTAGCGGATGATCCGGTCCTTCACTTCCGGGAAGTACGCGATACGATCCTTGAACCGATCATTCGACAGCACGGAGGCATCGAGCTCGCGCGCGAAGGTCAGGATGAAGTAGTCGGCATCGGTGCCCGCGGGCGCCTGCTTGATCTCCCCTTCCTTCACGAGCGCCTCGTACGCCCCAGGGTCGTCGATCTGATGGCGCAACGCAGCGTCCGCGACGAGAATCGGCGTTAGGCCCTGCTCGGTGAGTCGGTCTCGCACGAGACGGACGTTCGCCAGGCAGGCCGAGCTCTTCTCGCTGGAATGCGCCACATTCGACGCGTCGACGATCACGCGCTCCGAATGCGGACGCGGTTCCGAACTCGGCTGGTGGTCTCCGCTCGGGACATCCCTTCGCCGACCACGACGTGGCCCTGCCTGTGGCCGAGCCGGCCGCGGGGAACGCGGCGGGCGACCAGGCTGTGCATGACGCGACTCGCCTCGTCGGTGACCGTGGCCCGTCCCATCCTGCCGCTCACTGAATGCGTACGAGTTGGCTCGATCCCTTCGCCGCACGATCGTCGCTCCGCCGTGAGGTATGACCCGAGGGGCGGGCAACCGAAGCCCGACCGTTTCGCTCGTCCTCTGCAATTCACGCTTCGTGCCGTCATGCGCGTGGCGCGGGCATCCCTCACGCTCGCGTTCGATGAGCGTGAGGGACCGTCGTGTTTGGCCCCTCACGCTTGCTAACTCACCCACTGTGCCGCGACTGTCGCTTCGCGACGTATCTGTTGGGCTTGCGGCCAGTGTCGGACGCAGTGCGTGACTTCGACGTGCTGTCGCCGGTAGCGGTCGATCCACTCGTCAGCGACTGCTGGAGCTTCTGCGCGCGCTCCAGATGGTCCTGCACGTGCTTCGTGGCATCGGCCAGATGCTGGCTCACGGCAGAGTTCTGCCCCTGCGATGCCGCACCCTGCAGCAGCGTCAGCACCTGCTGGTGCCCCATCACCTGGGCATTCACGAACGCACTGTCGAATGCCGCACCCTGCATGCCGCTGAGCCGCTCCGATGTCTGCTGATGCATCGTCTGCAACTGCATCGCGACATTGCTCATCGAACCACCCGAGGTACCCTGCGAACCGGGGTTGACACCGGTCTTACTGGCTGAGTCACTCGTGCCAGCCTTGCTCGTGCCCGACGCGCCAGACATGCCTCCAGTCGCGTTCATCAGTTGCACGTTGGCTGCCTTCGCGAGCTGACGATCCTTCTGCAACGAAGCGGTGTGCTCTGTCACGAGTGTACGCGCGAGTGCTTTCACCTGTGCGTTCCGTGCCATCCGCTGCGCCATCTGCCCGTCCGCGATCTCCCCCTGATCCACCGTGGCGAGTACCTGGATAATCTCTGGATCGCCGCCCGTGATCGACATCGAGCTGGTCCCGCCAGCCGAGCCCGGGGTGGTCGCCGCCGCGCCCGCCGTCGCGCCGGCCGTCGTGTCACGCGCGACGTCGCCGCTCGCGGTCGCCGTTGTGGCGCTGTCGGCATTGTTCGCGTCGCCGCCGTTTCGACCGCACGCACCCGTCGCTACGAGCGACGCACACATGGCCACCGCTGAGAATGTCTGCCATCGATTTCCCACCATACTGCCTCCCGCTCCAGAAGTCGCTTGCACATTGCTGATCCTGCTGCACTCTGCTCGACACCTGCGCGAGCACCAGTGAGGCCGCGCGTCGCGCAAGGACCGTGCTGCCAGAAGACAGAAAAATCGAAGGGCCGGTCTCGAAAGACCGGCCCTAACGATGACTGCGATCCCACGCGTTTTTACATGGGATTCAACGTTCCTGCGTTTAGTCCAGCTTGTCCTTGATGGCCTTGGCCTGGTCCAGGTGCGCCTGCACCTTCGGCTTCGCCTCGGCAATCGCGGTCTTCATGTCGGCGTTCGTCGTCTTGCTGTCGAGATCATTCAGAAGGTCGAGCGTTTCCTGGTGCATATCGACCTGCTCTTCCATGAACTCCTTGTCGAAATCCTTCCCGGTCTTCGCGTTCAGATCGGTAATGTCCTTCTGGTTCTCCTTCTGAAGGTCGCTGACCTTGTCGTTCGCCGCGGGCGTCACGTTGAGCTTCGTCGCGAGCCCCTTCACGGCGTCGAGCATGGCGCTGTGATCCTTCACCATCATCTGCGCGAACTTCTTCACGCTCGCGCTCGTCGCCTTGTCGGCGCCGATCTGGCTGTAGTCGACTTCACCCTGATTCGCGACGGTCAACGCTTCCGCGACGTTCGCGTCCGTCCAGCTGCCCGCGACATCAGTAGTCGTCGGCGTCGTTGCCGTTGCGGGAGGCGTGGTCGCGAGCGTGTCTGTCGCCTGCTCATTCTTCGGCGAGCACGCCGCGAGGAACCCGAAGGCTCCTACCGCCAAGGCGCTCGCAAGCCGCGTGTTGTTGATTTTCTGCATATGTGTCTCCTCCTTCGAGTGAACCCGCTTACAGACCAGCAGAGGGGGCAAGAGTCGTGCTTGCACTAGCTCAGCAGTATCGATTTCCGCGTCACGGACGAGCTTCCGCATCAGACAGACCCGGCCATGCGCATAACGCGCGCGGCGATGCCGATTCCTGGCGCGCCCGCTGGCAGCGGGCACCCATCTGCCGCTCACTCGGCTATGACAGCGCGAGCCGTTAGGCGCCGCCGTACTTGTCGCGAAGATGACTCCGCAGGCCACGCGTGAGACTCTTGATACGCCCCCGCGCCTCGGCGGTCGCCCGCTCGTCCTGCTTGCGAGCCAGATACGCCAGCTCGCGCCGAAGTCGGTGCCAGCTTTCGAGTCGATCAACGGGAAGTGCTCCCCGCGCTACCGCGTCAAGGACGGCGCAATCCGGCTCGGCCTCGTGCTCGCAGTCGCGAAACCGGCACGCCTCGGCCAGCGCTTCGATGTCCGCAAAGGCCGCGTCCAGACCGGCGTGAGCAGTCCAGAGTTGCAATTCTCGCATCCCAGGAGTGTCGATCAACAGTGCACCGTTCGCGAGGCGCACGAGCTCGCGATGAGTCGTGGTATGGCGACCACGGCCATCATCGCCGACCTCCGCCGTGCGCTGATGCGCGCTGCCTAACAAGCGATTCACGAGCGTGGACTTGCCCACGCCGGATGAGCCGAGCAGCACGGCGGTCCGCCCGGGAAGGAGGTGCGCGGCGAGCGCGTCGATGCCCTCACCAGTCACGGCCGACACCGCGAGCACCGGAACAGCCGGGGCAGCAAGCGACGCGGCCGCGAGCGCCGAGGGGATGTCGTGCCCGAGATCGGACTTCGTGAGCACGACGATCGGCATCGCACCGCTCTCCCACGCCAGAGCCAGGTATCGCTCGAGCCGACGAGAGCTCAGTTCGCCCGAGAGTGCCGCGGCGATGAGCGCGACATCGACGTTGGCCGCGACGACCTGCGCCGACGTCGCCTCGCCGGCCGTCTTCCGGATGAACGCGCCGCGCCGCGCGACGACGAATCTGACGACCCTCGTTCCGTCGCCGAACCCATGTGAGACGCCGACCCAGTCGCCAACGGCGGGTAACTGTCCGCGCGCATCGGCGGTGTGTCGAGCGCGCCCCGCAAGGACCGCCGAGTGCTCGCCGTCCTCGCCCGCGACGACGTACCGCTCGCGGTGTTCCGCGATCACCCGCGCCGGCACTACCGATCCCGCTTCTCGGATCCCTAATGTATCAACACCAACCGCGAACGCGGTCGCCCAACTCGACTCCCAGCCTAACGAGGCGAGAGGCGAGACATTTTCGATTGTCACTGGAGGAGGCTCCTGGTCGCTCGGTGCATCGCGCAATGCGCGCGAACACACCGGGGCTAGACAAGCCGATCGCCGTCGGCGACCGGCGTGAACGATCACGCCCTATCCGCGACTCGGGGGACCTGAGAGGAGCTAGACGACCTGAAGGTGCGGGATACCCGCGTGCTACTCGGTCGAACGATCCGTCGTCAGGACGCGAAGGTCGCGGCCAGACTCACAACGACGGCGGTACGCACAGGCGCCTCTCGGTGCAGGAGATGCGACGCACTCGATGTGCGTCGCGACAACGTACGAAAGCCAGAGATCGGCCCTGGGTCAAGTCGTCTGGGGAATGGACGCCGTGGGCGACCGAAGCGCGCGGAACGCTGTCGCAAGCTCCCAGGCCATCAACAACGCCACGGCCGCGACGGCGATCCGACTCGCCTCGTTGAAGAACATCACGCCGACAATGCCGCCGATGCCCGCACCCCACGCGAGCCATGCGAGCCACCGCGGCCGCGTTGCGTCCTGCCATTCTGCCCAACCGAGACCCAGCGCCCCGAGGGACACGATGAAGTTGCCGAACCGGGCGGCAATGAGCCCGATGGGGTGCGTCCCCTCGAACACCGGCGCCATCTCCGTACGACCGGCCGCGAATTCGGCGGCCATGTGCCACCCGGCACCCGCCATGAAGCCGATGTTGAGCGCGTTCACCGCTGTGCCGAGCGAGATGAGTGCGAGAGCGGCGAGAAGAAGCACGCTCACGGCGGGGCGGGAGTCCGTTACGAGCCGTACCCAGATCCCGGCAATGATCAGCGCCGATCCGGCGAGCATCGATAGATGCATCGTGCGCCAGTACGGCGTATCGGCGATCATGCGCAGCTGGTCGACCGCCGCCCCACCGAGGACGGGGTGGATCAGGGCGGGCAGGGCGAGCATCAGCATTCCAAGCAGCAGCGCGACAGAGAGCGCGCGGATGTAGCCGTTCACTAGATTCCTCCCGGATCGTGCACCCCGAATCGTATCGAGTTTCTCCGCAACGTGGGATTCGGTATCGATTCGCAACTGCCGTATCAACCCGAGCTGATACTCGAGTCATGACGAGCCGATTGGGAACACGCCGAGTTGCTGGCATTGCCCTCGTTGCGGTCGCGAACGGAAACGCGACCGCGACGACGCAGTCCGCGACGCAACCGGCTGCGGCGCAAGCCGCGACCCAACGGTCGGCGGGTGATTTCGAGATTCGTAACGCGCTCGATTTGACTGTCGCGTGAGCGGTCGAGCCTCCGCTGCCGGCGCGCCGACGGGCGCGCTCGCGGGGCGCGTGTGCGTCGTGACTGGCGCGACGCGCGGCATCGGGCGCGCGACCGCGATGCAACTCGCTCGGCTGGGCGCCGACGTCGTGATCGTCGGGCGCGATGAGGCGCGCCTCGATGCCGTGCGAATCGAAGCGAAGCACGCGGCCGGTAACGAGCGCGTGCACTGCGTGCGCGCTGACTTCGCTTCACTGGCGTCGGTACGACTCGCCGGTCAGGAGATCGCACAACGTTGGCCGGCGATTCACGTGCTCGTCAACAATGCCGGCGTGAACACCGCTCGCCGTACGACGAGTGCGGACGGCTACGAGATGACGTTCGCCGTGAACCACCTCGCGCCGTTTCTGCTGACGGCGCTTCTCGTTCCGCCGCTTATGGCAGGTGCGATCGCCCGTGATGCGCCTTCGCGCATCGTGAACGTCGCATCGGTATTCGCGCACTTCGGTTGGCTGAGCCTCGCCGATCCCATGTTCGAGCGCCGGCGCTACGGCTCGACGCAGGCGTACAATCAGTCCAAGCTCGCGAACATCGTGTACACGATCGAGCTGGCGGCACGGCTCGAACGCTCGGGGATCACCGTGAACTGCGTCTCGCCAGGGCTCGTCGCAACGGATCTCCTGCGTGAGCACGCGTGGTTCGCGGCACGATGGCTTCGTGGATTGTGGGAGCGGGTGCTCCTCTCGCCGGACCAGGCGGCTGCTCGCATCGTGCGCGTCGCCACGTCGGACGCGCTCTCGGGTACGACCGGCCAGTGCTTCGCTGGTTCAGCGCGTCCGATCATGGTTCCTGGTCGCGCGTCTGATCCGGACACTCGGCGCCGGTTCTGGGAGCTGAGCACAGCGTTGACGGATGCGCCGGTGCTGGACACGACTGTCGTGCGTTAGGCATGCACGAGCGCGCCGACCGTCGCACGAGAAACACATCGCTCGGGGAACTGGCGCGGCTGTTTCTCAAGCTCGGCACCATAGGGTTCGGCGGGCCCGCAGCGCACATCGCGCTCATGGAAGACGAGGTCGTGCGCCGCCGTGGCTGGCTGACACGCGACGCATTTCTCGACTACGTGGGCGCGACGAATCTCATTCCGGGCCCGAATTCGACGGAGCTCGCGATCGAGATCGGGCGCGACCGGGCGGGCTGGCCTGGGCTCCTGGTGGCGGGGGCGTCGTTCATTGTACCGGCCGCGCTGATCGTCGGCGTGATCGCCTGGGGCTACGTGCGCTTCGGCCAATTGCCAGCGATGCTCGCGCTGCTCGCGGGCGTGAAGCCGGTGGTGATCGCGATCGTCGTGCAGGCACTGTGGCGACTGGCCCGCACGGCGGTGAAGACGGTGTGGCTCGCGGCACTCGCGGCCGGCGTCATCGTGGCGGTCGTTGCCGGCGTGCATGAGTTGCTCGTGCTACTGGGTGCAGCGGTGCTCGCTACTCTCGGTGCTTTACGAAAGCGCGGCGGCGCGACGCGCGCCCTTGGAGCGGGACTACCGTTAGGCGGAGCGTGGCCGCCGGCTGCCCCGACCGTTTCGACGGCAACATCTGCGTTAGGCATGGTGGCTATCGCACCGGCGGTCTCGCTCTGGCCACTCTTCGGGATCTTCCTCAAGATCGGCTCGGTGCTTTTCGGCAGCGGCTATGTACTGCTCGCGTTCCTTCGCGCGGACTTCGTGCAGCGACTCGGCTGGCTCACGGAGCGGCAGCTGCTGGATGCGGTCGCGGTCGGGCAGGTGACGCCCGGGCCGGTATTCACGACGGCGACGTTCATCGGCTACGTGTTAGGCGGTGTTCCGGGGGCCATCGTCGCGACAGTCGGGATATTCCTGCCTGCATTCGTGTTCGTCGCGCTGAGCGGGCCGCTCGTTCCGCGCCTGCGCAAGTCGCCCATCGCCGGGGCGGCGCTCGATGGCGTGAACGCAGCGTCGTTCGCGCTCATGGCGCTGGTCACGTGGCAGCTTGGGCGTGCGGCCATCGTGGATATGCCGACGGCGCTGCTGGCGTTGGGTGCTGGAGTGCTGCTCGCTGCATGGCGCATCAACGCGGCGTGGCTCATCCTTGGCGGTGGAATCGTGGGCGTCTGGCTTGGTTCGCTGCGCGCTTGAGGGCCCTCTATCGGGATGCGCGCGATTCCTTGACTCCGCGCCTTCGGCGCTTCGCTCGGAATGACACCATGGTCAACGCCTCTGCACTGCTGGTCTGGTCATTCGTTGCCCTCGCGCTCATCGTGGCCGCCGCGTTCGTGGCGGGCGTCTACCGCTCGGCTGCGACGGTCTCCGGCTCAGGCGCAGGCCGGCAAGCGGGTGCTGTCGCGCTCGCGACCATCGCGTGGCTCGCCATCACTCTCGGCCTGGCGGCATCGGGGCGACTCAGCTTTACCACGAGGCCGCCGACAATGCTCGTGTTGATCGCCGTGACGGTCGTGCTCG
>Ga0207691_10006965_pt1 | contig 10906 bp, 11 predicted proteins | sample KBSM13metaG_FD_184327 | JGI IMG/M metagenome (GOLD analysis project Ga0207691, IMG submission 184327) | Miscanthus rhizosphere microbial communities from Kellogg Biological Station, Michigan, USA - KBS M1-3 metaG (SPAdes) (version 2) | ecosystem: Host-associated > Plants > Roots > Rhizosphere >...
TCGAAATCCACCACTCGCGTGTGCGGGCGGTCAGACGTTCGCCGCCGCGACGAACGGAGAGATCGACGTCATCGACCGACATCTGCGCCTCCCTCAGACAATGCGTGCCACGCTCGCCACGGACGCGCGGCTCCCCTTCGGCGTCGTCGCGACCATCGAAGGGCTGTACACGCGCGCTACGCGCGCCGTGTTCTTTTCTCCGATCAATCTCAGCGAACCGACCGCGTCCGACCGACACGACCGCGTGATGTATGGGACGATCAGCGCGACGGGAGTGGCCATTCCGAGACGCGTTTCGTCGCGGCTCGGCGACGTCATCGCGATCACGAATCAGTCGAAGGACTATGCCTACAACGTCGTCGGTGAGCTGCGAAAGAACAGCCGCATCGTCGACGTGACGTCGTCGGTTAGCTACGGGCGGGCCCGTGACGTACAGAGCCCGCGACCGGTCAGTGCTCTCCTCACTGACAATTGGCGCTTCGCGCGTCCCGTCACCGGTCGTCAGAATGACCTCACGCTTGGAACCTCGGATTTCGATCAACCCTTTCAGGTGCGCGCGTCGGGCACCGTTCATTCTCCCTGGCGGCGGTATGGTACCGATCTGTCGTTCCTTTATGTCGGTGGCTCCGGCTTCCCTTACACGTATGTCGCTGGCGGGACGGCGGGACGTGGCGACCTCAACGCCGACGGCGCGGTAGGCAACGACCCGATCTACATCCCGCGTTCCGCGTTCGACACGGCGGAGGTCAGATTCGGCGGGTCCGCCTCCGACGTGGCAACGCAGCAGGCCGCGTTCGAGCGCTTCGTCAGCGGCGCGACATGCCTCGGCAACCAGCGGGGGCGCATCATGGCCCGGAATAGCTGCCGTTCGCCCTGGATGAGTCTCACGAATCTGGCGATACGCCAGGCGTTCCCGAGCGTACGAGAGCAGTCGATGGTGTTCGAGTTGCAGGTGTTCAACGTGCTCAACCTGCTGAACTCTCGTTGGGGGAGAATGGCGTTGCCCACCGGGGCTTCACTGGCGACCACGAGCCAGATTCCATTGCTGTCACAGATCGGCGAAACGGCAGGACCGCGCGCACAGCCGATCTATCGGTTCGATTCGACGACGCGCCGGTACAACGACGAGAACTTCGACACGTACTATCAGATCCAGGTGGCGTTACGCTACAACTTCTAGGGAACTGACGTGCCAGACGGACCGGCCAAGCGGATACGCCTCGTCACCGCTTTCGTTCTTTTCCTGTGCGTGTTGCCTTCGAACGCAACGGCGCAGCGTGCCGGGCACCCGACGCGCGTTCTCGTGCTCTATCAACAGCAAGCCGAGACGCAGCCGATGCTCGACTTCACGCAGCAGCTGCGCCTAACGATCACGAAGGAGCTGGGCTCATCGGTCGAATTCTACCAGGAAGCCCTGGACTTCGACCGTTTCGCTGGTCGCGAGCAGTCGTCGCCGCTCGTGGACTACTTCAACGACAAGTATCGTCGATTCGGCATCGACATCGTCGTGCCCGTTGGCGGCCGAGCGTTGAAATTTGCCGTGGACCAGCTGGGCCGTGTATTGCCTAACGTTCCGATCGTGTTCGCGCTGTGCGCGGCACCTCAGACAGATCCGGCGGCACAGCCGGAGAATGTCACGGGGCGTCTCGACTCGGCGTCGCGTTTCGGACCCACACTGTGGATGGCGCGGCGGCTCCAGCCGGACGCGCAGCGGATCGTCGTCGTCGGTGGCGCGGGGCGGGCGGATTCGGCCACGGTCTCCGCCGCAGTGAGCGCGGCCGCGACGTTACGCGACTCACTCGAGCTCACCGTCCTTCAGGGCCTCTCCCTCGATGTGTTGCTCGCGAGGCTCCGCCAGATTCCTCGGCGCTCGATCGTCATTTTCGCGAACTACAGGTACGACGCGCGAGGGCAGGCATTCGAGCCATTGGACATTGTCGGCAGCATAGCGCGCGCGGCGTCGGCCCCGATGTACACACAGTTGGGCAGCTACGTCGATGAAGGCGTGGTCGGCGGGTCCGTCCTGAGGTTCGATGACGAAGGCCTGCGCACGGGCCGGCTCGTCGTCCGCGTCCTTCGCCGTCGCGCCGGTGAACGGATGCCCCCCGTGGAGCCCATCGCCAAGTCGTTCGTTGCCGACTGGCGTCAACTGCGCCGTTGGGGACTCTCCGAAAAACGTCTGCCACCGGGAACCGAGGTGGTGTTCCGAGAACCCACGCTGTGGGAGCGACACCGGGCGGTCGTGCTCGTGGCGCTCGGCGTCATCATCGCGGAGCTACTGCTCACCGGTGGCCTTCTCGCCGAACGGCGGCAGCGCAAACGGGCACAAGCCATGGCCGAAGAGCAGCATCGGCGCGCAGATGAGACGAGACGTCACGTTGCGCACATGGGGCGTGTGGCTCTCGTCGGTGAGCTGGCGGCGACGATGTCACACGAGCTTCGGCAGCCGCTCGCCGCGATCCGCGCGAACGCCGAAACCGGTGCCAGGCTCCTGACGCGTAGTACGGGACAGTTCGGCGAGGACGAGCGGGGGTTATGTGAAGAGATCTTCAGCGAGATCGTCGCCGACGATCTGCTTGCCTCCGACATCATCACGCGGGTCCGCGCGCTCGTACGAAAGGAGGAATTGCCCCAGCAGCCTGTGGACCTCAATGAAGTGTGTCGAACCTCGGAACGCCTGGTCCAGCACGATGCGCTGACTCGCGGGATCGACATCATCTTGTCGCTCGACCCGCGGATACCGCCGGTCACTGGCGACCCCATTCAGCTTCAGCAAGTCGTGCTGAATCTCATACTGAACGCGCTCGATGCATGCGCAGTGTCGACGAATCCGCGGATCGTGGTCGGTACGGTGGCTCGGGGCCACGAAGTCGAGGTCTCCGTGCGCGACAACGGGCCCGGACTACCGGAGGATGTGCGGCCACATCTATTCGAGTCGTTCTTCACCACCAAATCACAGGGTCTGGGCTTGGGCTTGGTGATCGTGCAGTCGATCGTCGAGCGACACCACGGGCAGGTGCGGGCCGAGAACGGCGAGCAGGGGGGCGCGATCTTTCGCGTTGTTCTGCCCGGCACGCGGAGCTCAGCGCCGGGCCCGTCCAAAGAGCGACGCGGGCACATCGAGCCGGAAGCTTCGGTATCGAATTAGTTGTGATCCGAAGCGTGTGTAAGCCGAAGGTCCAATAAAACGTGTTGGTCGCTGGTCCTACATCTGTGCCACCGAGGGTATGCCGCGAGCGAGGTTATTGCGTTGCCGACAGGAAACGGTAGGCGCCCGACGTCGGGGGCAGGCGCGGACAGCTGGGTGGCGATCATCGACGACCATGAGTCGATGCGATCGTGCCTTGGTCGCGTCATGCGGATCGAGGGAATCCGCGCCGCCACGTTCGCGTCAGCCGAGGCGTACCTCGACGACGCGTCTCCGACCGCGCCGTGCTGTCTCGTGCTCGACATGCAGTTGCCCGGGATGAGCGGCCCTAAGCTGGCGCAGTTCCTCGAGCGCGAACGGCCGCCATTGCCGCCGATCATCTTCATCAGCGCGCACGATGACTTGTTGACGTCGCTCGAGGGCAGTCACCTTGTGCACGGAAGACTCAGAAAGCCGTTCGAAACCGACGCGCTGCTGGCACTCGTCACGCCACTGCTGTGAACGCGCGGGACGTCTCGGCGGCGCTATGCATCCTCACAAACGGCCTGGTCATCAGTCGTGGGTCATATGGTCGTCAGTCGTCAGTCCGTCACTGAATACTGATCACTGTACGACCCACGACTGATGACCAGGCCGTTGCAGCTCCAGGCCGTTCCCGAGAGCCGCGCCCCGTAGGTGGGCGTTCGTCCGCTTCCGGTGCCGATTACACGGCGCACCCGCAGTTCGGCGGGCAGGCGCACACGTCACAGCCGCACGCGCTGCCGCAGCAGCAGCGGGCCGCATCGGTGACTGGTGCGTTGCTCGTCGAGCGGCACGCGCATGTGTTCGCGTGACAGGAGGCGCACGCGCAGGATGTCTGGGAGCTGGTCATGGTATCCCTCGGAGTCTCGATGTTGGTATCACGACGTCCCGGCGTCCCCGGGCATTGGCGCGGCGCGTGCACGGCTGGCCGTGTCCACGCGTGCGCCCGTCGTGAGGTATACGTTAGGCGTCGAGATCCACTGCCGATTGAATGAGGGGGCTGTGTTGCGCGCGAGTCGCTGCTGCCAGCGCAGAGCGCCGCGTCAGCGGTGGATCGGCGCGCCGAAGTCCCGCGCGAGTGGAGGCGTACCTCGCGTGCCGACTTCGCGTGGCAGGGGTCCCGCCATCTGCATGGCGGAGGGCGGGAAGCCGAACGTGCTGCGCGAGGTGCGCGAGAGGTGCGCGGCGTCGGCGAACCCCGCCTCGTGCGCCGCCGACGACAGCGTCTCGCCGGCCATCAGCAGCTCCCATACGCGGAGGAAGCGGCGCCACAGCAGGTACGGCCTGAGCCCCATGCCGGTCTGCTCGACGAACAGGTGCCGGAAGCGACCCGGCGAGAGGCACGCTTCGGCTGCGACCTCATCGAGCGTGAGTGGGCGGTCGAGGTTCGCCCTGATGTACGCGATGGCGCGCAGGATCCGCTCGTCGGACATGACGGACGGAACGCCGCCAGTGAGCGCCTGGACAATGCGCCGCGCCGCGTCGGCGACGTCGCGCTCCGTCTGTCGCCCCTGCCACGCGTCCTCCCACACGGCGAACAGCGGCGGCACGAGGTCGAGCACGTTGTTGGGCACGTGCGCGATGCCGCCGCCCAGGTAGCGCTCGGCGAGCGTGCGTCCCTCGCGCGTCTCGGGCTCGACGAACAGCACGGCGTTAGGCGACACGTGCGTCGCGTCCATCGAGTGTGGCTGGCGCGACGCGATGATCGCGCCGCCGTACTCCGTCCACGGTTCACCCTCCCCGGTCCGGAAGCGGATGCCCGGGGTGGAGCCGAACGCGATCTGGATGGCGTAGTGCGCGTGCACGGGCACTACGCTGCCCCCGCGGCCGATCAGCAGGCAGCCGCCGTCCCACGGCACGAAATGGCCCTGGTATGGTGCTCCACCTGCGTTGCTCATGCGCTCCCTCGCTTCGCCATCGCCTCGATACTAGCGCGCGGCTAGCGCGCGATCAACGCGCGATGGCCGTGTGGCGACGGTCAGGCGCCGACCGAGGCCCCGACGCGGCGCGCCACCTGCTCGGCGATAAATGCGGCGTCCTCCCCGACGCCGCCGATGAGCGACGACGTCATGCGGTGCTGGAAGCGCAGGCCCACGAAGTACAGTCCCGCCATGTCAGTCGCGACGCCGCGGCGGTGCCGGGGGCGCCCGTCGGTGTGGAGAACGGGTAGGTCGATCCAGCGGTAGTCGGATGTGAACCCCGTGCACCACACGACGACCCGCGGCTCGAGCACGGTCCCGTCGCAGACCGGGAGGCCTGAGCGCTCATCCGTAACCCGCCCCACGCGCACCACGCCGCTGGCCTCGATAGCGCGCTCCGGGATGCCAATGAGCGAGTCGCCTCCGGCGGCCGCACGGGCAAACAGACGCCTGCCCAGTCGGGTGTCCAGCGTGGCGCGTGTCATCACAGGCCAGATCCAGTCGAACAGGTCCCGTCCAAGCAGCCGGCGGGGCAGATGCCCCGTGTCGCGGCCCGACAGCCACACCTTGCGGAAGCGCGCGAGCTCGAGCGCGATCTGCGCGCCGGAATTGCCAGCGCCGACGACGAGCGCCGGGCCGTCGGGCAGGTCGAACGGACTCCGGTACTGGCTCGAGTGGAGCTGGTGGATGGTCGGCGCGAGCCGCGACGCGCGATCCGGCACCGCTGGCCGCTGGAACGGTCCCGTCGCGACCACGACGTTGTCGGCCTCGAACCGGGTGTCTCCCGCGCGTGCGACGTAGCGCCCTCCGTCCCAGCCGAGTGACTCGACCCGCGTGTCGTGGCGAACGGGGAGGTCGAAGCGCTCGACGTACCGCTCGAGATAGTCTGCCACCTCGTCCTTGTCGGGCAGGTGGGAGGGCGGAGCGGGGAAGACCAGACCGGGCAGCCCGCTGAACGCCGCGGGAGTGAAGAGGCGGAGCGAGTCCCAGCGCCGGCGCCACACATCCCCCGTGCGGCGCTCGGCGTCGAGAATCACGAAGTCGACGTCACGTGCCGCCAGGTGATGGCCGATGGCGAGGCCCGCCTGTCCGCCGCCGATGACGATGGTTTCGACGCGCTCCACGCGCGTGGAGGGCATGGTGTGCGTGTGCGCGGAATGGGTCATGGCGGTCGCTCCGGCGACGTGGACGGCTCGGGGTCGCGGCCGATCGACGATCGCGGTCAGCCGTGCGACGATGATCGCCTAACGCCGACGTCCGCGCTTGAACAAAGGGGCTGATCGCGAGCGCTCCGGCGCCCGCAAGCACGCGGCGCCGGCAATGCAACAGCCCGCCGCGTCAGCGGCCGCGCATCGACCGCGCGTAGCGGGCCGGCGTCTCGCCGAACGTCTGCCGGAAGACGCGTGTGAAGTGCGACTGGTCGGAGAAGCCGGCGTCCAGCGCGATCATCGACAGCGGACGATCCCCCTTGGCGACCTCGTTGCGCGCGCTCTCGATCCGACGACGCCTAACGTAGGTCGCGACCGTCGTACCATGATAGCGGCGGAACGTGCGGAGCAGATGCGACGCGTGCACGCCGGCGAGCGCGGCGAGGTCGGTGACCGAGGGAGTTTCCGCGCCGGCGGCCTCTATCGCGTCCTCCACACTCTGGAGCCAGCGCGGTCGCCGCCGCTCGCCGATCATCGGGAGTCGGGATAGATCGGCCACGAGGAGGAGGAGCGCGCCGTCGACGGCGAACCGCGAGACGCCGTCCGGCTCGCGGAGCTCGGCGGCGAGCCGCGCCGCCCAACTGACCGCAGCCCCGTCGCGCAGGAGCTGTGGCGCGGTTGGCAACGTGGCCTCGCCGGCGCCGACGCGCTGGAACCACCGCGCAGAGAACTGGATGTTGAGCCACCGGCCTGGCGTGAGGAACCGGTGCCCGTGCGCCTCGTACGCCGGCGTATAGAGAAGGCTCTGCACTCCCAGCTCGCGCGTGCGACTGCCGATCTCCTCCGTCGCGCTGCCGTGGAGCACGAGGCTCAGGAGTGGCGCATCGTGCGTGTGGGCGGCGACGCAGAGTCCGGCGGCGTACGTGTTCTCCGCGACCGACACTCCGTCGAACGCCTGCGCGCGCACCGGCGCTCCGACGAACTTCCCCATCTCGATCGGTGCCGTCATGCAATCTCCCGGCGAGGCACATCGAGCCTGCCCTCGACCCCGAATATAGGGCCGCCGGACCGCCGCGCGCGAACTGGTCACCACGTTCGTTCCATCGTGCGCGTTCGGTGCTAGAACGCGACTGCGCGCCAGAGGATGTTGGGGGTAAGTCATCACGCGCCTTCACCTCCGTCACCGCCATGCACACGATTCCCCGGCCCGGTCCGCTCTCCATCGGAATGGTACTGTTCCCCAACCTCACCCAGCTCGACCTCACCGGCGCGTATGAAGTGCTTGCACGCATGCCCGACACCCGGGTGCGCCTCGTGGCGTCCACGCTCCACCCGGTGCGGAGCGAGTGGGGGCTGACCATCTCCCCGGACGCCACGTTCGCCAACGCGCCGCCTCTCGACATCCTCTGTGTGCCCGGCGGATGGGGCATCAACGAGTGCCTCGATGACGAGGAGCTGCTCGGCTTCCTGCGCGCGCGCGGGGAGCGCGCTCGCTACATCACCTCGGTGTGCAGCGGCGCTCTCCTCCTCGGCGCCGCCGGCCTGCTCCGCGGCTACCGCGCGACCACTCACTGGCTCTCGCTCGATCTGCTCCCGCTCCTGGGCGCCGAGGCGGTCCGGCAGCGCGTCGTGCGTGATCGAAACCGGATCACCGGCGGCGGCGTGACGGCGGGGATCGACTTCGGCCTGGCGCTCGCCGCTGAGCTCTTCGGGCGAGCCACGGCGCAGCGGATCCAGCTCGCGATCGAGTACGCGCCCGCGCCGCCGTTCGACAGCGGGTCGCCGGACACGGCCCCGGACGACATCCGGGACGCGCTTCGTCGCGACAGCCGTGAGGCGCTCGACCGACGGCGCGCCCTCGTCGAAGCCGCCGCGCGTCGTCTCGGCTGACCGCCGCACCACGCGAGTAACTGCCATTCCTCGAACCAGGAGCGACTACATGCCCTACATCATCGGTATCGTGCTGGCCCTCGCCGTTTCAGTGTACGCGACCGCGCTCCGGCTCGATCGGGATCGCGCGTTTTACCCGACCGTGCTCGTCGTGGTCGCCTCCTACTACGTACTGTTCGCGGTCATGGGAGGCTCAGGCCGCGTGATCGTCGTCGAGTCGCTGATCATGGGCGTCTTCGTCCTGGCCGCGTCGGTCGGGTTCCGGCAAAGCCTCTGGCTCGTCGTCGCGGCGCTCGCCGCGCACGGCGTGCAGGACGTCTTCCACGCGAGGCTCGTCGCGAACCCCGGCGTGCCCGCCTGGTGGCCGGCGTGGTGTCTGAGCTACGACGTGGCTGCCGCCGGCTACCTGGCGTGGCGCCTAACGCAGAATCCGGCCCGGCGTGTGCCGGTTGCCTAACGCAGGTCCAGCCATCCTCCGCAAGGAATCATGTCCACGATGAAGCGAGTGCCGGGACTGGCGTTACCGGTTCGGCGCCTGCGCCGGAGATGACGCATGCCAGTGGATGACCTTCCAGCCGCCCGGGTCCTTCCGGAACACGACGGTGCGCCTGGAGGGAGTTTCTTCGGTGCCGAGATGGAAGCTCACGACCGCGACGCCCGGGCCTGCCATCTGAACCTTCAGTTCCCACGGGGCGATGCCCTGCACCATTGGCCGTCCCGCCTTCGTCCGCGCCTCGCGCTCGGCTGTCATGAACTTGCCGAAGACGTCCTCGATCTCGGCCTTGCCGGTATCGGGAGCCGGCAACGTCGCATGCGTGAAACGGGGACGCGATGACGCCCCCGGCGGGCGGCGCAAATCGGCGGCAAGCGGATCGCTCTAGCGACGAGCGGCGTGCGCCGTCGTCGCTTAGCCGGCGTCTGCGAGGCGCCGCACGTTGTCGCGTGAGTTCCGGTCGATGTAGTAGTTGTCGGGATCGATCCCGCAGCATCCGCTCGTGGCTGTGGGTGCGGCAGGGCTCACGAGGCCGAGGCTCCGACCCATCAGATGGGCGGAGGGCCTGGCGGACCGCCCCGGGCCCCAGCGACCGCCGCGACCGTGTCGCAGAGCGCACGCGCGACCTGCCACCGAGACTCGACCTTCAACCGGGCGAAGATCTGCTCGGCGTGATTGCGGGCGGTGAATCGGCTGATGCCGAGCCGCCCGGCGATCTCCGGATTCGAGCGCCCCTCGGCAATCAGGAGCGCGACCTCCGACTGTCGCATGGTCAGCCCGCAAGCGCTCATGACCTGCTGAGGAGTGAGCAGCGAGGCGTCCGGCTCCGCGGCCGGGATCGGCGTGGCCGGCGCTGGCTGGACCGGCGCCGCGGCCCGCTCCCGAACGACGCGCCGCGCCATCGCGTCCACCCGCGCCATCAGCTCCAGCGTGCGAAACGGCTTCGTGACGTAGTCGTCCGCTCCGAGGCGGAACCCCTCGACCTTGTCCGAGTCGGAGTCGCGCGCGGACAGAATGAGAACGGGGCACCAGTGCCCCTCGGCCCGCAGACGTGACAGGACCGCGAGCCCGTCGAGTCCCGGGATGCCGAGGTCGAGCACGACGATGTCGGGCGGATCGGCGCGCACCATCGCGAGCGCCTGCCGCCCGTCACTCGCGACGCTCGCCTGGTATCCCTCGCTGCGGAGGTTGGCCCGGAGCGCGTCGGCGAGGTCGTCGTGGTCCTCGACGATCAGGATGCGCAGACTCATGCTCACGTCGTGGACGGCGTTCGGGATGCTGGACAGGGCGGCGGCTGCGGCACGCGACGCAATCTGGTCGGGCCGCTCGACGCGGGCATAGGTCACCGTCCCATGTCGGGCGACCCTGCGAGATGACACTTGCTCGCGGTCCGCAGGAGCGCCATGGGTCTGTGACCCATAGGATACTGGTCTCCGCAGGTGCACCTTGCATCGTCTCGGCGCCGCGGCAGCGTTCGCAGCGCGGCACCTTTGACCGGCAAACTCGTTGCGCCTCTATCAGATGCGACAGACAGTGCGGTCCGCCGTCGCGCGCCGCGGCAGGGAGACGGTCGCCTGGCTCGCCATCGGCGGAACGCTGGTGGCGATGTTCCTTACGGCGTATCAGGTCCGTCAGGGCTGGGCGCAGCGACGCCTCGCCGCGGAGCAGGCCGTGCGCGACCGCCTTACGACCGCCGCGGTCCTCATCGGCACGGAGGCAGCGAGGATGAGTGCGCTCGATCTGCGCGCGCTCCTCTGGCCGGCGCTCGCCACGAATGCATCCCCGAGCTCGCGCCCGCTCACGCTCGACGAGTTCGCGGGCGCTGGCGCGGAGCAGTTCCCCGCCATGCACGACGATCGCGGCGCCGCGCGGCCGGGTTACTTCCGCCTCGCGCGGAATGGCCGCGGTGAGTGGATACCCGAGCTGCGCGGCGAGCTCGCTACCGACTCCGTGTACGCGCACGCGGTGCTCGACGAGGTCCGTCGCTATACCGATCACGTCGACGTCGACAGGCGCGGAGGGCGCAACGTCATCCTCTACCCGAACGTGCGGGGTCTGCCGTTCGTCGTCGGCATGGCGCCGGAGCGCGGGGCCGACAGGCGCGTGGTCGCCCTGTTCGGCGTCGCGTACGCGCGCACCGCGGCGCTCCGCACGCACGTCGGGCACGTGCTGCACGGGATCTCGCTGCTGCCGGCGCCCTCGGGCGAACCGAGCGACGGCACCCGTCGTTCCGAATGGGGGCAGGCTCCCCGCCCTGGCGCCAGAGTGGACAACGCGGGCCTCGCCG
>Ga0207691_10006971_pt1 | contig 10901 bp, 10 predicted proteins | sample KBSM13metaG_FD_184327 | JGI IMG/M metagenome (GOLD analysis project Ga0207691, IMG submission 184327) | Miscanthus rhizosphere microbial communities from Kellogg Biological Station, Michigan, USA - KBS M1-3 metaG (SPAdes) (version 2) | ecosystem: Host-associated > Plants > Roots > Rhizosphere >...
GATCACATCGACGTCGTGCTGCTGGGCTTGCCGGGCGTCACCGCCCGCAAGATCAACGGCCTCGACGCGTACTTCGTGAGCGACCGCATGTTCGCGTGCATCAGCGGCAAGGGCGTCGGGCTGCGGTTGCCCGTGTCGGTCGCGACCGAGCTGCAGTTCTCGCGCGACAACGTGACCTCGTTCCAGCCGGGCGGAATGGCGAGCACTCGCGAGTGGATCCAGATCGACCGCGAGGAAGCCGCGGATTACGCGAAGGACCTGGAGCTCTTCCAGGCGTCGCTCGATTTCGTGAAGGGCGGGGGACGCTAGCGCTCGGACCAGCCGCTGGCGGCGAGGATGCCGTGCGGATCCTGTTCGGAAAGCAGGTGCGCGAGGGCCGCGCGCTTGTCGCTCGCGCGCTCGTAGTACGCGCGCGAAATCCGGTAGCCGACCCAGTACGCCAGATCGCCCGGCCTTTCGGGCGTGCCGATGCCGTTGTAGATCCAGCTCTTCGTGTCGGTGCCGGCCATTGCGGCGCGGAAATCGCGCTCGATCCGCGCCTCCTGGCCGCGCGTCCATTCCTTCAGGTGGTCGTTCAGGATCTCGCCCGTCACGAGCTCGGCCACGAGCTCCGCCGCGCCCTCGTGCAGGGCCACCTCCAGCAACGTGCCGCCTGAACGCATCGGCTGGCTCGCATGCGCGGCCTCGTGCGCGATCAGCGAATCCAGCCTGTCGCGAATGGGGCGGCGCGACGGCGATTGCGGGCGGCAGATCACTTCGAGCCCGAGGATGATCCCCGCGTCGCTCACCGTCCCGCCCGACGTGTTGCGCCCGATCACGAAGGTGACGCGCGGCTTGGCGGCGGGCGGATGCAGCGCGCGAAAACGCTCCATGCTCGCTTCGTAGGAGACGGTCGCGTGCGGCATGAGCTCCAGGCAACGCCGCGCGTCGCGATAAACCGCCGGCGCCTCCTCGATTCGCCGTGCGAGCCGGTCCGCGGAGACGATGCGATTCGGGATGAAGTCCTTCAGCGCGTTGCTGCCGGGATCGAGGTAATCGGCCTGGAGGATGGCCGCCGCCGGGTGGCCGTTCGACTTGTCGTAGACGCGATAGAAACGCTCCACGTCGGCGTAGCTCAACGTGGCCGGGGATGGCGCGACCGTCGCGCATCCGGCGCAGGCGAGGACGAGCCAGGAAAGTGCGTTGCGAATAATCATGTCACGCGCGAACCATTGTTGCAGAATTCTCGGCATGGCCACGATCGACGACGTACTTGCCAAGGACGACGGCACGCAATTCGCGATCGCGTTGAGCGACCTCGTCTTCCCGCGCTGCGATCGCGACGGCTTCGCCGCGCTCACGCCCGCGGAGAAAGCGGCCTATTGCGTGGATGCCCTGGAGCGCGAGGTGAACAACGGCGGCTTCGACCAGTTCTTCTGGAATTCCTCCGGCGACACGGCGCACGAGACGCACGCCGCTCTGCTGGAAATCGGCGCGCGCGAGGCCGCAGCCCTCGTGCGCGATGCGATCGCGATCTTTCCGGGCGCCCAGGTGCCGCCGGATCGCTCCCAGAGGGAGAAGGTGCTCGAGTCGCTGCCGGAAATGGCGCGTGAGAAGTGGGGCGAGCTGGACGGCCGCTTCTACGAGTACCCGGACGACCTCACCACGCTGATGCGCCGGTACGTGCAGGCGCGCCGGGCCGATTTCCGGCCCTGGCCGGACGAGCGCTAGTCCCGCGCGCTGCGCAGCGCGGCTTCGAAGTCCTCGAACACGTTTCCGCGCCCGAGCTCGCGCAGGAATCCCGAGCGCTCCAGCAACGACATCGGCTGCTCGTTGAGATCGGCGAGGATGAGCCGCCCGCCGCGGTTCCTCGTCGAATGCAGCAGCGCTTCCAGCGCGTCCAGGCCCGTCGTGTCGATGTTGATCACCTTGTGCATCTCGAGGACGACGACCTCGGGCAGCGCTCGGGCGGGGTCCAGCAGGCCCTCGATCTTCGTCACGCTCGCGAAGAAGATCGAGCCGAAGAGCTCCCAGGCGCCCACGCGCGTGCCATCGGCGCGCCGCGACTGCGCTTCCGTGAGCGCGATCGGCTCCACCCTGGTGAGCGACGAGATGCGGTAGATGTAGAAGAGGGCCGAAAGCACGAGGCCCACTTCCACCGCCACCGTGAGGTCGAACACCACCGTGAGCGTGAGCGTCGTCAGCAGGATGGCGCGGTAGAACATCGAGAATTGCCGCAATTCGCGCAGCTCGCGCCACGCCGCCATGTTGAAGGCCACCCAGAGCAGCACGGCGGCGAGCGCGGCGAGCGGAACGTAGGAAGCGAGCGGCGCAAGCGCGAGCATGATGAGGAAGAGCACGAGCGAGTGCACGATGCCGGCCACCGGCGAGCGCGCGCCGCTGCGCACGTTGGTCATGGTGCGGGCGATGGTGCCGGTGACCGCGATGCCGCCGAAGAACGGCGAGACGAAGTTGGCCATGCCCTGCGCCATCAGCTCCTGGTTTGGATCGTGGCGGTCGCGGATGTGCCCGTCGGCTACCCGCGCGCACAGGAGGGACTCGATGGCGCCCAGCAGCGCGATCGAAACGGTGGGCGCGAAGAGGTTCTGCGCCGTGGCCCAGTTGAACTCCGGCATCGCGGGCGTGGGCAGCCCGCGCGGCAGCGCGCCGAAGCGCGAGCCGATGGTCTCGACGTGCAGGTCGAATCCCCACACGAGGACGGCGGAGATCGTGAGCACGACCACCGTGCTCGGCAGCTTCGCGGTGAGGAATCGCCAGTTGCCGGGGCGGTCGGCGCGCGGCGTGGGCCAGGCCACGATCACCAGCAGGCAGGACAGGCCGATCGCCACCGCGGCGGGGTTGACGCTGCCCATGCTGTCCCACAGCACCGCCAGCTGCGAGAAGAAATTCGACGGCATGCGCTCGATCGCGAGGCCCAGGAAGTCGCGCACCTGGGACAGGGCGATGATGATCGCGATGCCCGTGGTGAATCCGATCACGATCGACACGGGGATGAAGCGGATCAGCGTTCCCATGCGCAGCGCGCCCATCGCGAAGAGCAGCACCCCGGCCATCATGGTCGAGATCAGCAGGTTCGCCACGCCGTACTTCTCGGCGATTCCGTAGAGCAGCCCCACGAAGGCGCCGGCGGGGCCGGCGATCTGCACCTTCGAGCCCCCGAAAAGCGACACGATGAGCCCGCCCACGATCGCGGTCACGATGCCCTGCTCGGGCCGCACGCCGGACGCGATGGCGAACGCCATGGCGAGCGGCAGCGCCACCAGCGCCACGGTGATGCCGGCGCCCACGTCGGTGACGAGGTCGTCGCGGTGATACTGCTGCAGGCTCGCCCAGAGCCTCGGGCGGAAAGGGAAGCGGTAGCGGGAGGCCGGCGCCGACAACCTAGAGCGTTTCGACGGTGGAATTCAGGTAGTAGCCGGCTCCGCGCTCGGTGCGGATGAGGTTGGGCTGGTTCGGGCTCTCCTCGATCTTGCGGCGCAGCCGCAGGATCTGCACGTCGATCGAGCGATCGTAGATGTCGTCGTGCAGGCGGCTCGATTCGAGGAGCTGGTCGCGGGTGAGGATGCGCTGCGGCGCCTTCAGGAAGGCCACCAGCAGGGAATATTCGCTGTTGGTGAGCTCGACGTTGCGTCCATCCGGCGCCTTCAGCTTGCGCGTGCCGGTGTTCAGCTCCCACCCCGCGAACTTGTACATGCGCACGGATTCGCCGCGGCGCTTGGCGCGCTTGCCTTCCGTGCGCCGCAGGACCGCCTTGATGCGCGCCATCAGCTCGCGCTGGCTGAAGGGCTTGGTGACGTAATCGTCCGCCCCGAGCTCCAGGCCCATGATGCGGTCCGCCTCTTCCTTGCGGCCGGTGAGGATGATGATCGGCAGGTCGAGGGATTCCCGTATTCGCCGCGCGATCGACAGGCCATCCTCGTCGGGCAGCTTGAGGTCGAGGATCACCAGATCGACCATTTCCGCCCCGCCCAGCACCTTGTCCATCTCGGCGCCGGTCTCGGCCATGGATACTTTGAAGTCGTGCTCGTTCAGGTATTCCCTGACGAGCTCCCGGATTGCGGCGTCGTCGTCTACGACGAGGATATGGGCTTCCATGGCCGCATTTTACCGCCACCCGTAGAATGCGCTGGACCTTCGCATGAACGCCCCATCGCCCACGATCGCCGGCGCGCAGGAAGCCGCCTCCATCCGCCAGATCCTGGCGTACGTCACATTCGCGGTCGTCTACTACCTTTTGGCGGCGTACGCGGTGAGCTTGCCGTTCCCGGCGAAGCTTCCGATCCTCATCTGGCCGGGCCACGGCATCGCCTTGGGCGTGCTGCTGGTGGCGCCGGTGCGCCGCTGGCCCGTCTATCTGCTGATGATCGCGCTCGCCACCATCGCGGTGGGCTTCGACCTGCGCGCGCCTTCCGGAAAGATCTTCGCCAGCATGGCGGTGAACGTGGCGCAGCCCCTTTTCGCCGCCGCCGTCCTGTACCGGTTGGGCGGGCCCAAGGTGCAGATCGACACGGTGCGCGGCCTGGGAAGCCTCCTGGTGGGCCTCGTGCTCCCGGTCGCGGCCATGTCGGCCCTGGACGCGGGATTCTCGTACCTGAACACATCGGCGCCGTTCAAGGACCAGTGGTCGGTGGTGTTCGTGTCCACCATGCTGGGAATGCTCCTCACGGCACCCCTCATCTTCGCGTGGAGCCGGCACGGGATCGCGGAGGCGGTGGAGTTCACGCGCGTGCGCCTGCCCGAGCTGCTGGCGCTGTACATCGCGCTCATCGTCACGACGGCCTATGTGTTCGGGGCGCGGCCCACGGCGCCCGGCTTCACGCCGCCGCTCATCTACGTCTGCGCGCCCTTCTTCATCTGGGCGGCGCTGCGCTTCGGCCTGCGCGCGACGACTCTCGCGTTGGCGGTGTTCGGTTTCATCGTCTACTGGCAGACCGCGCACGGCTTCGGCCCGTTCTCCGTCGACGGCGTTCCGGACCTGCGCTCGATGCTGCACCTGCAGGGCTACCTCGCCACGATCATCGTGACCTCGCTCTTCGCGGCGGCCCTGCTGGTCGAGCGCGAGGAGGCCGTGCACGAGACCGAGCAGTGGAGGAACCGCCACGAGGCGGTGATCCGCGCGAGCGGCAACCTGCTCTACGAATTCAACCCGGTGGACGGCCATCTCGTGTGGGATGGCGACACCGTGTCGGTGCTGGGCCTCGCGCCCGAATCCATTTCCAACGTGAAGGAATGGCTGGCACGCGTGCACCCCGACGATCGCATCCGCCTGAAGGGCCTGCGGCGGCGCCTGCTCTCGGGCGAGATCTCGCATATCGCCATGGAGTACCGCTTCCGCAAGGCGGACGGCGAATACACGATGCTGGGCGTGAACGGCTACAGCATCGGCGGCAATGCGCCCGAGGCGCAGCGCATGATCGGCTTCGTGAAGGACGTGTCCGAAAAGGTGAAGGCGGAGGAGGAGCGCCTGCGCCTGGAAGCGCAGTTGAAGCAGGCGGAGAAGATGCAGGCGGTGGGCCACCTCGCCGGCGGCATCGCCCACGACTTCAACAACATCCTCGGCGCGATCCTGGGCTACGGCGAGCTCGCGCAGAACCGCGCGAAGGGCGACTCGGACATGAGCCGCTACCTCGACACCATCATGGGCGCCGGCAACCGCGCCAAGGCCCTGGTCACGCAGATCCTCTCGTACAGCCGCGCCGAGGCGGGCGAGAAGGTGCCGGTGATCGTGGCGCCGGTGGCGCAGGAGGTGGTGAGCCTCCTGCAGGGAAGCCTGCCGCTCGCCATCGAGCTCAAGTTCAACGATGAGTGCTCGGAGGCCACGGTGATGGGCGATCCCACGCGCCTGCACCAGCTCATGATGAATCTCTGCACGAATGCCGTGCACGCGATGACCCAGGGCGGCGTGCTCGAGCTCAACATCGCGTGCGAGGTCCTAGGCGCCGCGCGCAAGGTGCGCACCGGCGAGGTTTCCCCCGGCGAGTACGTGAAGATCAGCGTGAAGGACAGCGGCCACGGCATCGCGCCGGAAGTGATCGACCGCATCTTCGAGCCGTTCTTCACCACGAAGCCGGCGGGACGCGGAACGGGGCTCGGGCTGGCGCTCGTGCATGCGGTGGTGTCGGAGCACAAGGGCTTCATCGACGTCGCGAGCGAGCTGGGCAAGGGCACCACGTTCACGGCCTGGCTCCCGCGCATCTTCGCCGAGGAGGGCGCCGGCGAGGTCGAGCAGAAGATGCCCATGGGCGAAGGGCAGGTCATCCTCGCCGTGGACGACGAGGTGGACGTGCTGCACGCGCTGGAGGAAATGCTCGCGCAGCTGGGATACGAGCCGGTGGGCTTCAACGACAGCCGCGACGCGTTGAAGGCGATCCGCGCCGATCCGCGGCGCTTCGATGCCATCGTGAGCGACGAGGTGATGCCGGAGATCATCGGCACGCAGCTCGCGACCGAGACGCGCAAGCTCAATCCCACGATGCCGATCGTCATCGCCAGCGGCTATGGCGGCGCGGGCTTCGAGGCCCGCGCGCTCGCGGCCGGCGTGAACCGGGTGCTGCGCAAGCCCTACCGCATGGCGGAGATCGCCGAGGCGCTCGCCACGTTCTTCGCCAAGGCCTAGGTTACGGCTGCAATGGCGGCGTAACCGCCGCGTAACGCCCCGGGGCCACTCTGGGCAGGCATGAGGGACTCATACGCCTACGCCGCGGAGGACCTGGTCCGCGCCGGTGGCGGTCCGGAGCTTGCATGGGAAGGCGCCACCGTCACCACGCAGTTCCAGCCGATCTATTGCGTGCGCCGCCGGACCTGCCTGGGCTTCGAAGCGCTGGTCCAGGCGCGCGATGGCGCCGGCAACCACATCGATTCCGAGGAATTCTTCGCGCGCGCGCATGCGGGCGGGCGGCCATTGCTCGACTGGGCATGCCGCGCATTGCACCTGCGCAGCTACGCCACCGTCGACCCGGGCGATCGCTCGCTGTTCATCAATGTCCATCCCGAAGCGGCGGTGCTCGATGCACGGCGCGGTCGTGATTTCGGCGAGCTGATCCGCTATTACGGCCTCACGCCCAAGCGCGTGTGCATCGAGATCCTCGAGCAGCCCTGTTCCGATGAACGCCTGCTGCGCGAGGCTGTGGAAGGCTACCGCGCGCTCGGCGCGTCCATTGCGATGGACGACTTCGGCATCGGCAGCTCCAATTTCGACCGCGTCGCCGCGTTGCGGCCGGACGTGGTCAAGATCGACAAATCCGTCCTGAACGGCGCGTTGGGCAGGGACAAGGCCAGCCGTGCATTGCCGGTGATGGTCGAGCTGCTCCACGAACTCGAAGTGCGTGTGGCCGTCGAAGGCATCGAGACCCGTGCCGGCGCTGCCGCGGCCATCGAGGCGCGCGCCGACTACCTGCAGGGCTTCTATTTCGCGCGCCCGGCTGCCGCCCTGGGCCACGAGGCCGCGGGTTTCGAGCGGCTCGACCACCTCCTGCATCCCGCGACTCTCGCCGCGGCCTGAAACCGGCCGGTGCCGCGCGTGGTCCAAGGGCATTGCCCAAGGAGAACGCGATGAACGCACCGGACCTGCAGCCCTCTTCACAGAAACCCACCCTGACGGACGTGCAGACGCTGCGCGAATCGGCGCGCCGCCACGTCGAGGAGGGGGCCGTAACGGAGCGCTACCGCGCCGACAAGCAGAAGGTCTGCGAGCTCCTGAACGAAGCGCTCGCCACCGAGCTGGTGTGCGTCCTGCGCTACCGCCAGAACTATTACGCGGCCAAAGGCCTGAATGCGAAGGTGGCGGCGGCGGAATTCCTCGAGCATGCCAACGAGGAGCTCGCCCACGCGGATCGCCTTTCCGAGCGCATCCAGCAGCTGGGCGGGGATCCCGATCTCAATCCGGACACGCTCACCAAGCGCAGCCACGCCGAATACCGCATCGGCAACACGCTCGAGGAAATGATCAAGGAGAACCTGGTGGCCGAGCGCATCGCGATCGACAGCTACCGCGAGATGGCCCTCTACATCGGCGAGGACGATCCCACCACGCGCCGCATGCTGGAAGCGATCCTCGAGACCGAGGAAGAGCACGCCGACGACCTGAAGCAGCTGCTGGAAGACCACGCGGGGACGCGTAGCGTCTGACGCACCCGAGCCTGTCCCAAAGCAAAGGGCCGCTTCGAGCGGCCCTTTTTTCCCGTTCGCCTATGCGATCAACGTGTCGCAGCGCGTCGCCGGTTCCCGGTTGCGGGGACGGCAGTGTGTGGCGTGGGGAAAGACGATTCGGCGATGCGTCTCGATTCGGCAAGCGATGCTTCCAGTCGTCCGAGCAGGCGCTCGCGCCGGCCGGCGATTCTCTTCCAGGGGTCCTGGGTCACGCGCCCGAACTGCTCGAGGGCCCAGCCCTTCATTTCACGCCAATGTCCATGGATCTGGTCGCTGTTCATGCGGCTCTCCGGGTTGTCACATCCAACGGCCGCGCTCCTTCAGCGCGGAAACTTTCTGCATGCGGGCGGTCAATACGGCACGGTTGAACGCCATGCATTCGGTCTTCTCGCCGGCGCGGGCGCACAACACGTCCTTGGCGAGAGGCGCGGATTCTTCGATCACCATCACGTTGATCGTGCCCAGGATGTCTTCCTGCACGGGGTTTTCCGCCGACAGGGCGGTGGGAAGACAGCAAGCGAGGCCAATTGCGATTAGTTTGTTCATTAGGCCAACTCCCTTGGGGCGTGCCTTCATATTGGCGAGGGGGTGCAGGCCGCGAAGTCGGACGTTCACTCCCGGCGTCTAGGAGCCGTCTGATAGTCGTGTCGGAGCGCTCCTACAGCTGCGCGGATCCCGCAAATGAAATAAAAAAGCCCGCCGAAGCGGGCTTTCGTTTGCGGTCGGCTGCTGTTATTTCACGATCTCGAGATGCTCCAGCCCCGAACCCAGGTCGCGGTTCTTGGCGTTCTTGCTCTCGAGCTTGATCTTCAGGCGCAGGTCGTTCACCGAGTCGGCGTTGCGCAGCGCGTCTTCGTAGCTGATGAGGTCGGCCTCGAAGAGGTCGAAGAGGGCCTGGTCGAACGTCTTCATGCCCAGCTCGTTGGAGCGCGCGATGAGCGCCTTCATCTCGTGCACCTCGCCCTTGAAGATGAGGTCGGCCATGAGCGGCGAGTTCAGCATGATCTCGATCGCGGCGGCGCGGCCCTTGGAGCCTTTTCTCGGGACGAGGCGCTGGGAGATGATGGCCTTCAGGTTGAGCGAGAGGTCCATCAGCAGCTGCGCGCGGCGCTCTTCCGGGAAGAAGTTGATGATCCGGTCCAGCGCCTGGTTGGTCGAGTTCGCGTGCAGCGTGGACATGCAGAGGTGGCCGGTTTCCGCGAAGGCGATGCCGTATTCCATCGTCTCGCGCTCGCGGATCTCGCCGATCAGGATCACGTCCGGCGCCTGGCGCAGCGTGTTCTTCAGCGCGTTGAACCAGTTGTCGGTGTCCACGCCCACTTCGCGCTGCGTGATGATGCAGTTCTTGTGCTCGTGGACGTATTCGACCGGGTCCTCGATCGTGATGATGTGGCCGTAGCTGTTCTCGTTGCGGTGGCCGATCATCGCGGCGAGCGAGGTCGACTTGCCCGAGCCCGTGCCGCCCACGAAGATCACGAGGCCGCGCTTGGTCATCGCGACGTCCTTCAGGACGTGCGGCAGGCCCAGGTCGTCGAACTTCGGGATGGTCGTGGTGATCGTGCGCAGCACCAGGCCCGCGCGGCCCTGCTGCACGAACGCGTTCACGCGGAAGCGGCCGATGCCCGATGGCGAGATGGCGAAGTTGCACTCGTTCGTCGCCTCGAATTCGGCCGCCTGCTTGTCGGTCATGATCGACCGCGCCAGCTCCTGCGTGTGCACGGGCGAAAGGCTCTGCTGCGAGACGGGCGTGACCTTGCCGTCCACCTTCATCGCCGGCGGGAAGCCCGCGGTGATGAAGAGGTCGGAGCCCTTGCGCGCGATGAGGGCGCGCAGCAGGTCGTGCATGAATTTCAGTGACTGTTCGCGTTCCATGAGATTTTTTCCCTTGGGTTAACCGCCGACGAAGTTGTCCTTGTTCGCGGCCTTGCCACGAGCCTCGGGCATCGAGATGAGGTTGCGTTTCACCAGGTCCTGCAGGTTCTGGTCGAGCGTCTGCATGCCGAGCGCGCCGCCCGTCTGGATCGACGAGTACATCTGCGCCACCTTCGCCTCGCGGATGAGGTTTCGGATGGCGGGGGTGCCGATCATGATCTCGTGCGCCGCGACGCGGCCGGTGCCGTCCTTCGTCTTGCACAGCGTCTGCGAGATCACCGCGCGCAGCGACTCCGAAAGCATCGCGCGGATCATTTCCTTTTCCGCCGCCGGGAAGACGTCGATGATGCGGTCGACGGTCTTGGCGGCCGACGAGGTGTGCAGCGTGCCGAACACCAAGTGGCCGGTCTCCGCCGCGGTCATCGCCAGGCGGATGGTCTCCAGGTCGCGCATCTCGCCCACGAGGATGATGTCCGGGTCCTCGCGAAGGGCGCTGCGCAGCGCGTTGGAGAACGAAAGCGTGTGCGGACCGACCTCGCGCTGGTTGATGAGGCACTTCTTCGCCTCGTGCACGAACTCGATCGGGTCCTCGACGGTGAGGATGTGGCCGTACTCGTTCTCGTTCACGTCGTTCACCATCGCCGCGAGGGTGGTCGACTTGCCCGAGCCCGTGGGGCCTGTGACCAGCACAAGGCCGCGCGGGTACTTCGCGATCTCGGCGAAGATCTTCGGGCAGTTCAGCTGCTCGAGCGTGAGCACCTTCGAGGGAATCGTCCGGAAGACGGCGCCGGCGCCGCGGTTCTGGTTGAAGGCGTTCACGCGGAAGCGCGCGAGGTTCGGGATCTCGAAGGAGAAGTCGACCTCCAGCGTTTCCTCGTAAA
>Ga0207691_10006972_pt1 | contig 10901 bp, 9 predicted proteins | sample KBSM13metaG_FD_184327 | JGI IMG/M metagenome (GOLD analysis project Ga0207691, IMG submission 184327) | Miscanthus rhizosphere microbial communities from Kellogg Biological Station, Michigan, USA - KBS M1-3 metaG (SPAdes) (version 2) | ecosystem: Host-associated > Plants > Roots > Rhizosphere >...
TTCCACTCGCTCAGGTTCAGCACCCGCGCGACGTTGAGGTAGTCGGCCGGCACGCGCTGGACGCCGACCGCGGTGTTGATGATCATCGGCCAGATCGAGCAGATGAAGATCGTCCAGACCGCGGCCGGGTTGGCGGCCTTGAACACCAGCAGGCCGATCGGCAGCCAGGCCAGCGGCGAGACCGGCCGCAGCAGGCTGATCAGCGGCGAGACCATGCGGTTCAGCACCTCGAAGCGCCCGATCATGAAGCCCAGCGGGATGCCCACGAGCGCGGCCATGCCGAAGCCGACCGCGACGCGCTGCAGCGAGAACAGGATGTTCCAGCCGATGCCCTGGTCGTTCGGACCCTTGCTGTAGAACGGGTCGGAGAAGACCTTCACCGCCTCGGCGAAGGTGGCCGCGGGGGTCGGGAAGGTCGTGCTCTTCATCGTCAGCAGCGCCCAGATGCCCACCAACAGGGCGAGGCCAACGATCGGTGGCACCACTTTGAAGCCCAGTTCGCGCCAGTCGTAAGACGGACGGGCCGGGCGCACCGAAGCGGTGGGTGGCTGGACCGGCGCCGCCGGCGGCGCCGCGGCCACGGCGTTCTTCACGGCGGCCTTGGCCTCCGGCAGCGCCCGGGCGGGCGAATGAAACACGGCACTGACCATGGTGATCCTCCTGGAGTCGTTGCGATCAGGCCTTGATCGCGAAGCTGTCGGCGTACTTCTTCGGGTCCTTGCCGTCCCAGATGACGCCGTCCATCAGCTTGGAGCTGCGCAGCACGTCCTTGGGCACCGAGACCTTGAGCTGCGCCGCGGCCTGCTTGTAGAGGTCGATCTGGTTGATCTGCTTGGCCACGCCCAGGTAGTCGGGGTGCTCCTTCAGCAGGCCCCAGCGCTTGTGCTGCGTCAGGAACCACATGCCGTCGGACAGGTACGGGAAGGTCACCGCGCCGTCGTTGAAGAACTTCATGTAGTTCGGGTCGTCCCAGGTCTTGCCCAGGCCGTTCTGGTAGCGGCCGAGGATGCGCTGGTTGATCACGTCGACGCTGGTGTTGACGTAGCTCTTGTCGGCGATCGTGTCGGCCATCTTGGTCTTGTTCTGCAAGCCGGCGTCGATCCAGCGGCCGGCTTCCATGATGGCCATCATCACGGCGCGCGCGGTGTTCGGATACTTCTTGACGAAGTCGCCGGTCGTGCCGAGCACCTTTTCGGGGTGGTCGCGCCAGATGTCTTGCGTGGTGATCGCGGTGATGCCGATGCCGTCGGCGATCGCACGGTGGCCCCAGGGCTCGCCGACGCAATAGCCGTCCATGTTGCCCACGCGCATGTTCGCGACCATCTGCGGCGGCGGCACGGTGATGACCTTGGCATCCTTGAGCGGATTGATGCCGGCCGCGGCCATCCAGTAGTACAGCCACATCGCATGGGTGCCGGTCGGGAAGGTCTGCGCGAACGTGTATTCGCGCTTGTCCGCGGCCATCAGCTTGGCCAGGCTCGGGCCATCGACGGCGCCCTTGTCGGAGAGCTTCTTCGACAGCGTGATCGCCTGGCCGTTGTTGTTCAGCGTCAGCAGCACCGCCATGTCCTTCTTCGGGCCGCCGACACCGAGGTGCACGCCGTAGATCAGGCCGTAGAGCACGTGCGCCATGTCGAGCTCGCCGTTGACGAGCTTGTCGCGGACGCCGGCCCACGAGGCTTCCTTGGTCGGGATGATCTTCACGCCGTATTTCTTGTCGAAGCCCAGCACCGAGGCCATCACGACCGAGGCGCAGTCGGTCAGCGGGATGAAGCCGATGCGCACTTCTTCCTTCTCGGGCTTGTCGGAGCCCTGGGCGTAGATGGCGCTCTGCAGGCCGGGCACCAGCCCGGCGGCACTGGTGGCGGCCGCGGCTTGGATCAGGCTTCGGCGGGTCATGTTGATCTTTCGCGTGGATGGCAGAGATGAACTCATGGCGGGTCTCGAGCTGGCGACAAAAAAACAAAAACGGCGTCCGCACGAAGCTGGCTGCAAAGCCAGGCTTGTGGGGACGCCGTCGTCCGGTGCGCGCACCCGCATTGGTGCGCTGCTTGTGATCTGCGAAGGTCGCCGTTGACCTTCAACTTTGAATAAGCAATGGCCGTGCCAGATCGGCGCGGGCGTGAGTTCGTGAGTTCAGGCGAGCAGGTCGGCCACGTCGAGGATGCGCTGCGCCACGTCGGCGAGCTTCAGGCCCTTGTCCATCGCGGCCTTGCGCAGGCGCGCGTAGGCATCGTCTTCACTGAGGCCGTGGCGCTGCATCAGCAGTCCTTTGGCACGATCGACGACCTTGCGCTCCGACAATTGGTTGCGCGCGTCGGCGAGTTCACGCCGCAGGGCCTCTTCATGCTGGAAGCGCGCAAGCGCGACATCGAGCACCGGCCTGACCCGTTCCGGTGCGAGACCGGCGACGACGTAGGCGGTGACACCGGCGGCGATCGCGTCGCGCACATGCGTGGTGTCGTTGTCTTCGGTGAACAGCACGATCGGCCGGCGCGCATTGCGGGTGGCCATCACCACGTGCTCGAGTGTGTCGCGTGCCTGGCTTTCGGCATCCACGATGATCATGTCGGGCCCGATCTGTGCGAGCCGCTCCGGCAGAAACACATCGGCCGGCAGCACCGCCACGATGTTGCAACCCTCTTGCAGCAGGCCGATGCGCAGCGTGCGCGAACGCTCGGCCTCGGAGGCGGCTTCGGCATCGAGGCCGTCGCCCGCCAGCGAGTCGGGCGCGACGATCACGATGCGCAGGGTCGGAGTCGGTGACATGGCGTGAGTACTGCAACATTCACGCCAGTGCGCGGGCGCAGCCGCCGAACGGCGGCGCGGCGCGGGCGATCGGTTCAGCGGTCGATGTGGGCGGCCGCCAATGCCCGCCGCAGCCAGCCGCCCAGCGGACGCAACGAGCCGAACAACGAGTCGGGAGCGACGGCCTCGCGCTCGGCGATCAGGCCGCGGGCCTCGAGCATCTCGATGAACACGCGCACTTCATGGCGCCGGATGCCGCTGGATTCGACCAGCTGGCCCAGCGTCATGTGGCGATGCGACATGTCGCTCAGCATGCGCCGGTAGGCGATCTTGTCGAAGGGCGCCCGCAACTGCGGCCAGGCGGCGAGACGGTATTCTTTCATGGCTCCAACGACGCTAGGCGTTGACAACGGTCTGCGCCGTCGTTCAACTCGGACGAGCAGGGTAGGCCTTTATGCTGCGGTCGGGAAGCGGCAGACGCGCATACCGTGGCAAATTACCGATAGACCGAGGCCGCGAGATGCTGAGATCCCTGACAATGACAAGTTGTTACGCCGGCGTACGCAGCGCTCGTGTGACTTCGCATTGCCACGGCAATGCATGAACGATTTGATGCAGGCGAACTGCCGTCTGGGTCTGGCTGAGGGCCTCGCCATGCGAATCGAGCAGCCGCAGATTGGTGACCATGCCGAGCGGGTCGGACATCGCGACCACGCCTTCGCGCAACTCGATCCAATCCCAGGCCACTCCCGCGGCATGGCGTTCGGAGTCATCTGCCCAGAGCGTCTGCCCGGTGCAGGGGCTCGCGCGATCGCCGAAACTCAAGACTCGGGTACCCAGGTGCACGAGATGCAATTTCGGTGCGGCGCTGGCCTGCCACAATACGGGGGCCCACGCATAGACGATCCAGGCAGGAGTCGGGGCATTGATGACTGTCGATGCGTCGATGATCGAACTCCTGAAGCCACGGGTCGTTTTTGACGAGTGTGACAACGGATTCGAACCTTGCCATCTGTAAACCTTGTCAGGGTGGCGCCGCCAGTGAGATCGGCGATTGAATCGAGTGGTCTTCAGCGAAGGGGCGGCATGCTTCAGAGTGGTTTCGCGGAGGTGATGACAAGTCGGAATCGCGACGAGTTCCAGGGAGAGATCGTTGCGTTCACGAAGCGGCTCGGCTTCGACACCGTGGCCGCCACGGTGGTGATCGACCACATGCTCGGCGACGCCGAGTTCATCACTGTCGACAACACCCCGCGCGATTACAAGGCCATCTTCCAGAACCCAGAAGACGGCCGCCGTGACCCGGTGATGCAGCACTGCAAGCGCCAGAGCGTGCCGATCATCTGGGACCAGGGCACGTACGTCAGCCACGGCATGGGCCCGATGTGGGAAGAACAGGCGCGCTTCGGCATGAGCAACGGCATCTGTCTGGCCTTGCACATGCCCGAAGGCCGCCATTTCATCCTCGGCGTCGAACGCGATCGGCCCGTGCCGATGGATGCGACCGAACTGACCCGCGTCGTTGCCGACCTGCAACTGTTTGCGGTGCACGCGCAAGACGCCGCGCTGCGAATCCTCGTGCCCGGGCCGGTCGATGCCGGCGTGCCGTCGCTCACGCCGCGCGAACTCGAGGCGCTGCGCTGGACGATGGAAGGCAAGACGGCGTGGGAAGTCGGCAACGTGCTCGGCATCACCGAGCGCACCGCGGTGCTGCACGTCAACAACGCGACCCACAAGCTGGGCTGCGTGAACAAGCACCAGGCTGTCTTGAAGGCCTTGCGGCTCGGCCTGTTGCGCTGATCGTCGCGCGACCCGGGTCGCGCCAGCATCCGCTCCGCGCTGCCCGCGGGCGCGCCCGCGCTCGCTCAGAACGCCTGTTACGTCGATCCCCCTGTAAGACTTGACAGTTACGCGCGCGACGCGTCGCTGCTGCAATAGCTCCTGTGCATGCGAGGCATGCACCACCCCATCCCTTGGAGCCGAGCATGCAACAGAATCTTCAGACCGCCACTTCCGACAAGGCCGCAGCCAAGACCCCGGTCGATGCATCGCAGGCCAAGGCCGCGCCGCTGCCGCTGGATCCGTCGCTGCTGAAGCATGTCGGCGGTGGCTCTCCAAAAGGCACCTGGGGCGCCGACCTGGTCATCGATTCTCCGAAGGGCACCTGGTAAGCCCTTCGTCCACCCAGTGGGCAGTCTGTTCCGCCCCGAAGCGCTCGAAAGCCGGCAGCGCGACTGGCTGGGCAGCATCCAGCTGATCCGGCCGATCTCGCTGGCGTTTCTGACCTGTTTCGTCGTCCTCGTCGTCGCCGCGGTCGCCGCCTATCTGGTGATGGGCGAGTACACCCGCAAGGCGCGGGTCAGCGGCTACCTGGTGCCCGACCTCGGCGTCATCCGCCTGATCGCGCCGCAGCCTGCGACGGTCGTCGAGAGCCATGTCGCCGAGGGCAGCGTGGTGCATCGCGGTGACGTGTTGTTCGTGCTGTCGGTCGGGCAGGCCACCCTCAGCGGCGACACGCAGGCGACGGTGCAGCGCAGCCTGGCGGCGCGCGAGCGCAGCCTGATCGGCGCGGCGCACCAGCAGACGAAGCTCGGGCAGAGCCAGCTCGAGGCGCTCGACATGCAGATCGCCGACATGCGGCGCGAGCTCGACTCGATGGCGACCGAAGCCGACCTGCAACGGCAGCGCCTCGCCCTCGCGCAACAGGCCCAGACACAGTACGAATCGCTGCGCAACGAGAACTTCGTCTCGTCTGCACAGGTCCGGGGCAAGGCCGAAGAAGTCCTGGGCGTCAAGGCCCAGCTGCAGGCGCTCGAGCGTCAGCGGGCGGTTCGTTTGCGTGAGATCGCCGCGCTGCAGGCACAGCGCCGCGAATTGCCGCTGCGCGCGCAGACGGCGCTGGGCGAAATCGATCGCGATCTGGCGGCGCTGGCGCAACAATCGGCCGAGAGCGAGGCCCGCCAGCGCATCGTCGTGCGTGCACCGCAAGACGGGGTTGTCAGTGCCGTGCTCGCCGCGCCAGGACAGGCCGTGACTCCCACCGTGGCCCTCGCCAGCCTGCTGCCGGCCGATGCCAAATTGCAGGCCCATCTCTTCGCACCATCGAGCGCCGTGGGTTTCGTGCGCGCGCATCAGCCGGTGCAGTTGCGCTACCAGGCGTTTCCGTACCAGAAGTTCGGCCATCAGGTCGGTGAGGTCGCCCAGGTCTCGCGTTCGCCGCTGCAGGCGTCCGAGCTCGCCGGCCTGTCGCTGCCCGCGACGCTGAGCGGCAGCGGCGAACCGCTCTACCGGATCACGGTCGCGCTCGACCGGCAAAGCGTGTCGGCGTACGGCCAGCCTCAGGCCCTGTCGCCCGGCATGCAGCTCGAAGCCGACGTGCTGCTCGACCGACGCCGGCTGATCGAGTGGCTGTTCGAGCCGGTGCTCGGTATCGCGGGCCGGGTATGAACGCGGCCCGCTGGATCGAAAGCCTGCGCCTGGGGCTGAGCGCGCGCCGGTTGCCGATGATCCTGCAGACCGAGGCCGCCGAGTGCGGCCTCGCGTGCCTCGCGATGGTCGCGGCCCACCATGGGCTGCGCAGCGATCTGCCGACCTTGCGGCAGCGCTTTTCGGTCTCGCTCAAGGGCGCGACGCTCGCCGACCTGGTGCGCCTGGCCGGTCAGCTGCAGCTCAATGCCCGCGCGCTGCGCGCCGAGATGCACCATCTGCCCGAGCTCACGACACCTTGCGTGCTGCACTGGGACCTGAACCATTTCGTCGTGCTGAAAGAGATCAGCCGCGGCATGGCGGTGATCCACGACCCGGCACGCGGCGTGCGCCGGATGTCCTTGGCCGAGGTGTCGAAGCACTTCACCGGCGTCGTGCTCGAACTGCTGCCGCACGCGAGCTTCAAACCCCACACCGAACGCCAGGACGTCACCTTGCGCAAGCTGCTCGGTCGCGTCACCGGGCTGCGGCGGTCGCTGCTGCAGATCTTCACCCTGGCGCTGGCGCTCGAGGCCTTCATGCTGCTGGCGCCGTTCTTCATGCAGTGGGTCGTCGACAGCGTGCTCGTCAGCCTGGATCGTGACCTGCTCGTCACCCTGGGGCTGGGCTTCGGGCTGCTCGTGCTGGTCACCGTGGCGACCGGTGCGATCCGGTCGTGGGCGGTGCTGCATCTGTCGGCGACCCTGAATCTGCAGTGGCTCGCCAATGTGTTCGCGCACCTGATGCGGCTGCCGGTGGCGTGGTTCGAGAAGCGCCACACCGGCGACGTGATGTCGCGCTTCGGCGCGGTGCAGAAGATCCAGCAGACCCTGACCACGAGCTTCATCGAGGCGATGCTCGATGGCGTGCTCGTCGTTGTCACCTTGGCGATGATGTTCGTCTACAGCGGCACCCTGACGGCGATCGCACTGATCAGCGTGGTCATCTACGCCGGCTTGCGCTGGATGCTGTTCCGGCCGCTGCGCGAGGCGACCGAGGAGTCGATCATCTTCGAGGCCAAGCGCGCGAGCCACTTCCTCGAGTCGCTGCGCGGGGTGCAGTCGATCAAGCTGTTCAACCGCCAGGATGACCGGCAGGCACGCTTCATGAACCTGGTCGTCGACGCGATGAATGCCGGCATCGCGACGCGCAAGCTCGATCTGGCGTTCAGCGTCGGCCACAAGCTGGTGTTCGGCCTCGAGCGCATCGCGATGATCTGGGTCGGCGCGCTGCTGGTGATGGACCGCAGCTTCTCGGTTGGCATGCTGTTCGCATTCATCGCCTTCAAGGAGCAGTTCGCGCAGCGCATCAGCGCGCTGATCGACAAGGTCGTCGAGGTCAGGATGCTCAAGCTGCAGGGCGAGCGGCTGGCCGACATCGTGCTCACCGCGCCCGAGCCGCAGGCCGAGTTCATGCCGCGCGTACAGGAGCTTGCAGCGAGCATCGAACTGCGCAACGTCCGGTTCGCGTATGCCGAATCCGAAGACGACGTCCTGTGCGGTCTGAACCTGCAGATCGCCCCGGGCGAATCGGTCGCGATCGTCGGGCCGTCGGGCTGCGGCAAGACGACGCTGATGAAGGTGATGCTGGGGGTGCACGCGCCGCAATCCGGCGAGATCCGGATCGGCGGCCAGCCGATGCGGCAGGTCGGCCTGCGCACTTGGCGCGACATGATCGGCACCGTGATGCAGGACGACCAGCTGTTCGCCGGCTCGATCACCGACAACATCAGTTTCTTCGATCCGATGGCCGACCCCGACTGGATCGAGGAGTGCGCGCGCATCGCCGCGGTGCTCGGCGACATCGAGGCGATGCCGATGGGGTTTCACACGTTGATCGGCGACATGGGCGGCAGCCTGTCGGGCGGCCAGCGCCAGCGCATCCTGCTGGCGCGGGCGCTCTACAAGCGACCGAAGATCCTGTTTCTCGACGAGGCCACGAGTGCGCTCGATGTCGAGCGTGAGCGCGAGGTCAACCAGGCCATCAAGCAGCTGGCGCTGACGCGCATCATCGTCGCGCACCGCCCCGAGACGATTGCTTCGGCGAGCCGCGTGATCGTCCTGCACGATGGCAAGGTCGCGCAGGATCTGCGCAGCGTGCCGGGCGGCAACAACAGCCACGCCCGCTGAGCGCCTGAGAGCGCTCAGCGGGCCGACGACAGACGTCGTCCGCCCCCGAGGGGATGAGGAAACTTCGGGCGGCGGGGCGTATCGTCATGAGGCCTTCGGACCGTGTCCACCATGCCGGGCATGACACACTCGCGCGATGAACATCCTGGGCATCGAATCCTCGTGCGACGAAACCGGCGTGGCGCTGGTGTGCACCACCGGTGACGCGCTGCCGCAGCTGCGCGCCCACGCGCTGCACAGTCAGATCGAGATGCACCAGGCCTACGGCGGCGTCGTGCCGGAACTGGCCTCGCGCGACCACATCCGGCGCGTCCTTCCGCTGGCCCGACAGGTGCTGCAGCGGGCCGACGCAACGCTCGCCGACATCGACGTCGTTGCGTACACGCGCGGCCCCGGCCTGGCCGGGGCGCTGTTGGTCGGCGCCGGCGTGGCCTGCGCATTGGCCGCGGCGCTCGAGCGGCCGGCGATCGGCGTGCACCACCTCGAAGGCCATCTGCTGTCGCCGTTCCTGTCGGCCGATCCGCCGCAGTTTCCGTTCATCGCGCTGCTCGTCTCGGGTGGCCACACGCAGTTGATGCGGGTCGCCGCGGCCGGGCGCTATGAATTGCTCGGCGAGACCATCGACGACGCCGCCGGCGAAGCCTTCGACAAGTCGGCCAAGCTGCTCGGGCTCGGCTATCCGGGCGGGCCGGCGCTGGCGCGGCTCGCCGAGTTCGGCGACGCCGCTGCGTTCGATCTGCCGCGCCCGCTGCTGCACAGCGGCAACCTCGACTTCTCGTTCGCCGGCCTGAAGACGGCCGTACGCACGCACGTGATGAAGCTCGGCACCAATGTCTGCGAGCAGGACAAGGCCAATCTCGCTGCGGCCACCCAGCAGGCGATCGTCGACGTGCTGGTGCGCAAGTCGATTCAGGCGCTGCGTCAGACCGGCTGCACGCGCATCGTGGTGGCGGGCGGTGTCGGCGCGAACGCCGGCCTGCGCGCGCGCATGGATGCCGAATGTGCCAAGCGCCAGGTCAGGGTGCATTACCCCGAGCTGGCGCTGTGCACCGACAACGGCGCAATGATCGCGCTCGCGGCCGCGATGCGGCTGCAGAACGGCAGCGCCAGCGCATCAACCGACTATGCGTTCAACGTGCTGCCGCGCTGGCCGCTGGCCACGGCCTGACACGGCCGCAGCCGCGCGCTTCAGCGGACGTCGATCCGGGTCGCGCCGGTCGGCACCTTCTTCGTCAGGGTCAAGGTCAGCACGCCGTTCTCGAAGCGCGCTTGCGAGGCACTCTCGTCGACCTCGGCCGGCAGATTGACGCTGCGTGCATAGCGCGCGACGCCGCGTTCGCGGTGCAGCACGCGGATCGTGTCCGGCTGCGGCTTCGCGGCAGCCGTGTCGCCGGTCGCTGCGTCGGGCGCGTCGACCGTCTCGATGCTGACCCGGCGGCCCTCGATCGACACCTTCAGCTGATCGCGGCTCACGCCGGGTGCCTCCACGACGACGGTGTAGCCGGCATCGGTCTCGCTGACATCGAGCGCCGGGGTGCGTGGCGCCGTCGCTGCCGACGGGCGCGTGCCGAGCGCGCCGCGCGCGGCAGTGGCGAAGAAGCGCTCGAAGGCATCGTCGAAGCTGCGATCGACGGCCCGTGCGAACGGGGCGACGACGGGGCGATGGACGGAACGGGACAGCACGAACATGGCGAACTCCTAGAATCACGACTCGTCGCCGCACCGTGCAGCAACCATGCCGCTGAAGTTGGAGCGGCATTTTTGTTTTCAAGGGACTTGAAATCCGGGTGATCTGGCGTTGGCGCGCGAGCTCACGCCCTGGCGGCATCACACCGAACGGCCCGAAGGAGAGCCATGAGACACGTCATCGATCAGTTGCCTGGTTCGAAGATTCGCGAGGTGGCCAATGCCGGCCTGGGCCGCCGCGACGTGTTGCCGTTCTGGTTCGGCGAGAGCGACGAGCCGACGCCGGATTTCATCCGCGACGCCGCGGTGCGTTCGCTGCATGACGGCGAGACCTTCTACGCCCACAACCTCGGTCTGCCCGAGCTGCGCGAAGCGCTGTCGGCGCATGTCGGCGGCCTGCACGGGCCGGTCGACGCGGCGCGCATCGCGGTCACGTCATCGGGTGTCAACGCGCTGATGCTGGCGATGCAGGCGCTCGCCGGTCCGGGCGACGAGGTCGTCGCGGTGGTGCCGGTCTGGCCGAACCTGACCGCGCAGCCCGCGATCCTCGGCGCGAGCGTCAAACGGGTGCCGCTCACGGTGCGCGATGGCGCCTGGGTGCTCGACATCGCGGCGCTGCTCGAGGCCGTTACGCCGCGCACCACCGTGCTGCTGGTCAACGCGCCGAACAACCCGACCGGCTGGACGCTGACGCGCGACGAGCAGGCGACGATCCTCGCGCACTGCCGGCGCACCGGCACCTGGATCATCGCCGACGAGGTCTACGAGCGCGTCTTCTTCGAGCCGGGCAACGCCTGCGCGCCGAGCTTTCTCGACTTGGCCGGGCCGGATGACCGGCTCGTCGTTGCGAACAGCTTCTCGAAGAGCTTCCTG
>Ga0207691_10006975_pt1 | contig 10901 bp, 8 predicted proteins | sample KBSM13metaG_FD_184327 | JGI IMG/M metagenome (GOLD analysis project Ga0207691, IMG submission 184327) | Miscanthus rhizosphere microbial communities from Kellogg Biological Station, Michigan, USA - KBS M1-3 metaG (SPAdes) (version 2) | ecosystem: Host-associated > Plants > Roots > Rhizosphere >...
CTTCTGCGCCGCCCCGGTCTGGTCGTATGTCTTCACTTGCAGCCCCTGCATGGCCGCGGCCTGCGCGAGGATCGCACTGGCGGTCAGGACGCCGGAGCCCCCCAGGCCGGGCACGTAGACGTGAAAGGGCGCGCGCAGCGGCTCTGGCGAGACATCGGGAAGCTGGGCGGCATCGATGGCTGGCCGCTTGGGCTTGCGCAAACCCTTGCCGGCCTCGATCTCCACCGTCACGAACGACGGGCAGTCGCCCTGGATGCAGGCCTGGTCCTGGTTGCAGGTGGACTGGTGGATCTGCGTCTTCAATCCGAACTCGGTGGGCACCTTCTGCAATGACATGCAGTTGGCCTTCGCGCCGCAGTCCCCGCAGTTCTCGCAGACCTCCTCGTTGACCACCGTGAACACCGTGGTCGGGGGGAGCAGTCCGCGCTTTTGCCGACGGCGCCGCTCGTTCGCGCAGGCCCCGTCGTAGATGAGGATGGTGACGCCCTTGATCTCCGCCAGCTCCTTCATGGAGGGCTCGATGTCGTCCGGCCCACGCAGCAACACCTCCGTCGGGAGCTTCACCTTGGTGTAAGACTCCGGCTCCTTCGTGACCAGGACGACGCGCATGGCGCCGTCCTGCAACAGGCGGAGGGTGAGGTCGGCGATCGCGCTGGCGCCCACTGCTTCCTGGCCGCCGGTGTTCGCGAGAACGCCGTTGATCAAGAGCTTGAACGTCATGTTCGCCCGGCTCGTGATCGCGAAGCGGATGTTCTGGTAGCTGGAGTGGAACAGCGCGCCGTCGCCGACGTTCTGCACGATGTGAGGCCGGCTCGTGTAGGGCGCCAAACCGATCCAGGGGAGCCCTTCGCCACCGAGTTGCGTCGTCGCTTCGACGCGCTTTTGCGGCTTGTCCATCAGCGCAGCGAACAGGTGGCATCCCGGCGCGCCCCAGGCCATCTGGCCCGGTGCGAGCAAGGTGGACACGTTGTGCGGGCAGCCGGAGCAGTAGTTCGGCGCGCGGCCGGGCAAGGTGGCGTCGCGGGAGACGGACTTGCTCTGCAAATAGGCGACTCGATCAAGACCGCGAGCCGGCAGCGCCATGCTGCGGCCGAGCACGCGGGCGAGCCGTTCGACCAACATGTCGCTGGTCATGCCGCCCTCGATCGGGAACAGGCGCTCGCCGTTGGTGTCCAGCTTGCCGACGAGCTGGGTCACCGTGGTGCCGACGATGGCGGAGGCGACCTGGCGTTCGAGGAAGTCGCGCTTCTCCTCGATCACGATCACCGTGTGCAGGCCTTGTGCAAATTCCCGGAAGAAGGCGCCATCCGACGGGCAGAGCAGGCCCACCTTAGCCAGCCGGATGCCATGGGCCTGCAGCGCCGCGTCGTCCAGGCCCAGGTCCTCCAGCGCCTGTCTCATGTCGGCCCAGCTCTTGCCCGCACTGACGATGCCGACGCGGTCCGCGGGTGTGGCGCGCACGACCCGGTTCAGGCCGTTGGCACTTGCGTAGGCCACCACCGCAGCGTGGCGCTCGTCGTACAGGCGACGCTCGGTTTCCACGTTGGTGACCGGGAAGAACCGGTGGTTGGCGGCTCGCGCGAACGGCTTGCCGCCCACCTGCAATTCGGGAATCCGCGGTCGCAGGCCGTGCGGCCGCATCCGCACGACTTCGCCGCCGTCGCACAGGGTGCCGACCAGCTTCAACGCCGTCCAGCAGCCCGAGTAGCGGGACAGCGCGGCCGCATGCAGCCCGTAGTCGACGAACTCCTGCACGCTGGCCGGATACAGCACCGGGATGCCGTGGTGCTCGAACGAAAACTCCTGCTGGTAGGGCACCGTCGAGCTTTTCGCCTCGTGGTCTTCGCCACTGAGGATGACCACCGCACCATGCTCGCTGGTGCCCGCGAAGTTGCCGTGCTTCAGGGCATCGCCCGAGCGATCCAGCCCGGGGCCCTTGCCGTACCAGTAGCCCACGACCCCATCGACATCGGGATGCGGGTGTTCATCGAGCATCTGGGTGCCGATCAGCATCGAGACCGCGAACTCCTCGTTCTGGGCGGCCTGATGCGTGATGCCCTCGGCTTCGAGTGTGCGCCGGGCCTGCCGCATCGCAATGTCGATGCTGCCCAGCGGCGATCCGGGATAGCCCGTCACGAAGGCCCTGGTGCGCAGCCCCGCCGCCCGGTCCGAGCGCATCTGCTCCAGCATCATGCGGATCAGCGCCTGGTTGCCGTTCAGGAACGCCAGCGGCGTGTCGGCGTCGTGGCGGGCGTCGAGTGAAACCGTCATGCCGCGCCCTGCCCCGCCACTCGCACGGTCATCGAGCCGACGCCTTCCACGGTGGCGTCGAGCACGTCGCCGAACGTGACCGGGCCCACACCGGCCGGTGTGCCGGTCATGATCACGTCGCCCGGATACAGCGTATACGTGGCCGAGGCGTACTCGATCAGGCGTTGCACGTTGTAGATCAGGTAGCGGGTGTTCGACTGCTGCCGCAGTTCGCCATTGACGCGGATGCTCAGGTCCAACGCGTTGGAATCGGCGATCTCGTCGGCGGTGACGATCCACGGCCCCAGGACGGCGAACGTGTCGGCGGACTTGCGAAAGCCCGGGAACTCAGGCCCTCGAACCGTCATGTCCAGTCCGATGCAGTAGCCGAACACATGGTCGAGTGCATCCTCGCGGCGAATCCTCTTGCCTTGCCGGCCGATCACGACGGCCAACTCCACCTCATGGTCGGTGCGCCGGTCGGGAAACGGGATGACGATCTCTTCATTGCAGCCGATCAACGAGCTGCTGGCTTTCAGGAACAGGCCGAACTTGTCCAACTCGGTGTAGGTCTTGCCGTGGTTGATCTGCGCGTCCGCATTGGCCTCATCGATGTGGTCGCGGTAGTTGATCGGCGCGCCGATGATCTTCCCGGGGTTGGCCACCGGTGCGCGCAGGCGCACGCTGGCCAGCGGAATCCGGCGGCCCGCTTCAGCCGCCGCGAGGACCTTGTCGCGCAACGCCGGGAAGTGCTGGATGACGAGATCCGACAGCGGATAGGGCCATGCGGGCCGTGCGACATCCTGGAAGACATCGGTCACATCCACCACGTGCTGGTTGAGGACGATGCCGATGCGGTGGGCATCGAAGAGGCAGAGTTTCATGACGCGTTGATCTGAAATCAGCTGCGCTGCTCGCGCAACAGACCGAGCTTTTCGTGCACGGGGCGATCGGAGTAGCCGAAGAGAACGGTGTCTTCGTGGGCGTTCACCGACCAGGCCGTCCAGCCCGGGATGGCCACGATGTCGTTGGCGCCGATGGATAGCGTGCCGCCCTGCTGCAGGACGATTTCGGCACGCCCTTCCATGCCGACCAGCACCAGGCTGTCGGTGCTGCGGTAGGCCCGCGTGTGCAGGCCGCGCGGGAAGTGGCGCAGCGTCGTGCCCAGAGTCGGCATGGCCCAATCGCCGTTCACGGGATTCACGTACTTCAGGCAGATGCCCAGGTGCGGATCGACCTCGCCGCCACGGGCGAGCACTTGCAAGGCGTCGCGTGAGCGCTCGTAGGGGTACGAGAACACGGGCGAGGTCATGCCGGCCTTGCGGTCGGCGTCCAGCGGCAGCATGCCGGAGCCGAAGCGGGCAGTGGCCTCGCCTTCGGTGCGCTGCAGCACCTGCGCGCGGGCTTCATGGTTCTCGCGAAAGCCTGCGCGCAGGAAGCCCACCAACGGCACATCGAGGCCATCGAGCCAGACCACCGGTTCGTCGCCCTGATGCCCGTGGTCGTGCCAGGTCCAGTGCGGTGTGATGATGAAGTCGCCGCGCCGCATGCGCGTCTTCTCGCCGTCGACGGCGGTGTACGCGCCGTCGCCATGCAGGACGAAGCGCAGCGCGGATTGCGTGTGGCGGTGGGCCGGCGCCACTTCACCGGGCAGGATCAATTGAAGGCCGCCGTAGAGCGTGTCCGTCACCTGCGAGCGGCCGGGCAGGCCCGGGTTCTCGAGCACAAGCACCCGACGCTCGGCTTCTTCGGTCGTGATCAATTCGCCCGAGCGCAGCAGTTGCGGATAGACGTCCTGCCAGCGCCAGCACCAGGGCTTGGCCGCGGGCACGGGCTCGGCGGGGACCAGGCCCTGAAGCACGCTCCACAGCGGCGCGAGGTTCAGCGGTCGCAGTGCATCGTAGTACTGCTCGCGGAGCGATTGGCGCACCGAATCCGGCTTGGACGGCGCGTTCACCGCTGTGCCTCCGCCACCGGTGCGCGGGTCTTCTCCTCGGCTTCGAATGCCGCAACGAACGCAGGGTCCATCTTGCGCAGGTCCGCGCGCGTCACCTTGCCGGTGCGCGTCATGTAGTCGTGGGTGAAGGCCAGTGGCGACAGGTGCAGCCGGTCATCGACGGCCTCGTACCAGTCGAGGCTGCGCGCGGCCGCCTCCTGGAACTCTGCGGATGCGGGCCGCCGGCTGTTCTCGAAGGCCGCCAGTGCGGCGGGCGCGTCGCCGCCGGCGCTGCCGACCGCGTCGCACAGCGCCATGGCGTCCTGCATGGCCATGCGGGTGCCTGAGCCGAGCGAGAAGTGGACCGTGCGATACGCATCGCCGATGAGGATGAAGCGATCGTGGCTGGCACGTGCGTTGGAAATAATGTTCGCGCGGAACCAACTGGAGCGGTTGCTCAACAAGGGCATCCCGTCGAGCTCGTCGCCGAACACACGCGCGCAGAACGCGCGGCTATTCGCCTCGCTCATCGTGTTGAGGCCGGCGCTGGCCCAGGTCTCGGGCGAGCATTCCACGAGGAAGGTGCTGTGGGTGGGGCTGTACTGGTAGCAGTGCGAGATGAAGGTCCCCCACTGCGTCGGCACGAAGATCAACGAGACCGGGTGAAAGAGCGCCTCGGTGCCGTACCACGCAAAGTGGTTCCGCCGGGTGTCGATGCGGGTGCCGAACTCGCCTGCGAACTGCGTCCGCAGGTTGCTGTTGCCACCGTTGGCAAGCACGACCAGATCCCAGCTGGCGTCGACGTCTGAGAGGGAGACGCTGCGGTTCCACTCCAACTCGACGCCCACGCGCTCGCACGCCGCTTCGAGCCTGGCCAGCAGTTCAAGCCGCGGAGTGCGCGAGAACTGGTTCCCGTGGATGCGCACGCCCTGCCTGCGATGCACCACTTCGATGTAGTCGCAGGTCTCATGACCACGGATGAAGTCAGCAAAGAACTCGTCGTCCGCAGCGCGGATCGCATCAAGCGCCACGCCGGAGAACACCACCCCCCATCCATAGGTGGCGCCGCGCGCGTTCTGTTCGACGACGCGGATGCGGTGCTCGGGATGCCGCTTCTTAAGCAGGTACGAGAAGTACAGGCCCGCTGGCCCGCCGCCCACCACGAGGATGTTCAAGTCTTGTCTCCGTATTCTTGTAGCGCGACGTCGCAGTGAATTGCGCAGACGAACTATTGACGCCTATCAAAATTTAGGCAATAAAGCCGACCTTAAGATGAATATTTGCCAAGCAAATGAATAACCTGGACCTCAACCTGTTGCCCGTGCTGGTCGCCTTGCACCGCTCGCGCAGCGTCTCGAAAGCTGCCGCCGACCTCGACCTGAGCCAGCCCGCAACGAGCCTCGCCCTGGGACGGCTGCGCAAGGCCTTCGACGATCCGCTGTTCGTGCGATCGCGCGCAGGAATGCTGCCGACCCCTCGCTGCACGGAGTTGGCCGACGCCGCAGCCAAGGCCATATCCGACTTCAGCGGTCATGCGCAGAATCAGCCCGCATTCGATCCGGGGACGTCGCGTCGCGACTTCATCGTCACGACGCCGGATGTCGGCGAGCTGCACTTCCTGCCTCGGCTGATGGCCTACCTTGATCGAGAAGCGCCCCACTGCAATCTCCGGTCCGAGCCGTTTTCGACTGCGGACGTTGCCGCTGCGCTGGAAGACGGGCGCTGTGACCTCGCGCTCGGGCTCTATCCCAACCTGGAGCAGCCCACGCTCTTTACGCAGCAGATCTTCATGCACACCCTCGTCTGCCTCGTGAGAGCGGATCACCCCACGGTGCGGTCGTCACGCATCAGCATGCGTCGATTCCTGGAGCTCTCGCATGTTGTCGTGCAACCGATGGGCCGCAGCCAGGAGTTCTTCGAGGCGCTGCTGAAGGAGAAGGGCTTCACGCGCAGGATCCAGCTGAAGACGGTCCACTTCCTCTCGGTGCCGTCGATCATCGCCGTCACCGACATGATCGTGACGGTGCCGCGATCGATCGCGGACTACTACATCCGCCTCGAGCACCTGCGCGTCGTAGAGCCACCCATCAACATCAAACCGTACCCGATCCGGCAGTTCTGGCATCCGCGGTTCCACACCGACCCCGCCGTTCGGTGGCTGCGGGAGTCGGTCGTCCGTTTGTTCGGCACGGTCGCCGCTTAACGAGCGCGATCACACTGCCGAGCGCGACGAGCCGTTCGGCGGCGAATGGCGCCAAGAGCGCCTAGCGGTAGCGGTTCGGCGTCGTCTGCTACGCGTCCTGCGTTCGTCCTCGACACTTCGGAATGAAGACAACGCGATATTTGCAGTCCCACGTTGCGCGGACTTTCAAACCTGTCCCTCGTGTTTTTTCCTTTGTGTGCTTGGCGGCTCACGGGTCTGGAAGTCTCTACGGTGGACAGTTCATTGAAACTTCAAACTGCTGCTACTTCCCGTCAGAGCCGGGCGGCCTCCCTTGGTCACTAGGGAAACTACCTCTCCATGGTGTCTTGCGCAAATAGTCAGGAAACCTGACTATATGGCTGTCCCGCATCAATTGTCCCGCGCGATGCTCGCTCGGCACCACAAGAGGAGGCGTTCATGAAGACTCGAGCCCTCTGGCAGGTGCTTGTCGCGTCCCTGTTCTGGATGGCCCTTGCTCCGGTACTTGCCGACGTAGTGCCGATCAAGATCGGCGTGGTCGCACCGATGTCCGGGAGCTTTGCCACCTACGGACGGCAGATCGAAGCGGGTATTGGCACCTACCTGCTGGAATCCGGCGACAAGATCGCGGGCCGCAAGGTGGAAGTAATCTACCGCGACAACGCCGGCCCCAATCCGTCGGCGGCCAAGCGACTCGCCCAGGAACTCGTCGTCCGCGACAAGGTGGACATCCTGGCCGGCTTTGCATTCACGCCGGACGCATTGGCCGCCGCCCCGATCGCCACGGAGGCAAAGAAGCCGCTCTTCCTGCCGCTGGCGGGAACATCGGTCGTCACCACGACATCGCCCTACATTGTGCGCACCTCCTACACGAACGCCCAAGTCGGTGTCGTGATAGGCCAATGGGCGGCCAAGTCGAAGTTCAAGTCGGTGTTCTCGATCGTCTCGGACTACGGTCCGGGCATCGATGCGGAGATATGGTTCAAAAGGGGCTTCGAAGGCGGCGGCGGCACGCTGGCGGGCACCTTGCGGGTGCCGGTCACCAATCGGGACTTCGCGCCGTATCTGCAGAGGATCCGGGACGCGAAACCGGAGGCGGTGTTTGTGTTCTTGCCGGCGGGCGACCCCATGGTGGCGTTCATGAGAAGCTTCGCCGAACGCGGCATGGCACAGGCCGGGATCAAGATCCTCGCACTGGAAGGCTGGGCCGATGGCGATACCCTTGCAGCCGTTGGCGATGCCGCGATCGGAGCAATCAATTCGGGCTACTACTCGACCGATCACGACTCGGCAATGAATCGACAGTTCATGGCGACTTACGCGACGGTCACGGGCGGCAAGCTGTTACCCAACTTCCTTTCGGTGGCCTCTTACGATGCAATGAAGGTCATCGCGCATACCATCGCGCAGCAGGGAGGAAAGACCGATCCCGACCGGATCATCGAGGCCGCGAAAGGCTACAAGCTGGAGAGCCCGCGCGGAACCCTGCTGATCGACACCGAGACAAGAGACGCGGTGCAGGACGTCTACATCCGAAAGGTGGAGAAGATCGGCGGCAAGCTGGTCAATCGCGAGTTCGACGTCTACAAGATGGTCAAGGACCCCGGCAAATAATGGCGCCAGCGCACATCGAGGAGGACAGGTCGTGAAGTTCGTGCGCAATCTCTGGTACCCGGCCGCGTGGGGGCACGACGTCAAAGCACACAGCGCCCTGTACCGCAAGGTCATCAACGAGCCGCTGCTGATCACGCGCCGGTCGAACGGGCACCCGGTCGTGGTGTCCAACGTGTGCCCGCACCGCTTCGCGCCGCTGCATCTCGGACAGAGGGACGGCGACCTGATCCGCTGTGGCTACCATGGTCTCGAGTTCAATCTCGACGGTCGGTGCGTGAGGAATCCAAACGCACCCTGCACCATCCCAAGTGCAATGGCACTGCGCACCTATCCGGCGGTGGAGAAGCACACGATGGTGTGGGTCTGGATGGGCGAGGAAGCGCCGGACGAGAGGCTGATTCCCGACTACTCGGTTCTCGACGCCGTCGACGGCTTGTCTCGGCAGACCAGCACGTTCACGATGAACGTCCATGTCGAACTCGTGTCCAACAACCTGATGGACCTGAGTCACGCGTCGTTTCTGCACGCGGGGCTCATCGCCGTTCCCCAACACGCGGATGCCGATATCCAGGTCGCGCAATCTGGGCGGACAATCACCTGCGAACGGTGGTCTCGCAATGCCCCGGTGCCGATGGTCTTCGACATGCTGTTCCGCCGCGATGGTCGCAACGTCGACTTCTGGAACAAGATGCGATGGGACCCGCCAGCGTGCTTTCTTCTAGACGTGGGTTGCCACGCCCCGGGGGACCGCCCCGAGCAGGGCGCTGGCTACAAGGGCATTCACATCCTGGCGCCGGAGACCGACTCGAGCACGCACTATCACGTCGGCATCGTACGCAAGCCGGCCAAGGCCGAGGATGCGGCGATCGAAGCCGAGATTTCACGGCTGCGCAGCCACGCGTTCCAGAACCAGGACGCGCCGATGATGGAGGCGATGCAGGAGATGCTGGGGATCGAGGAACTGCTGACGCGCCAGCCGGTGTTGATGAGCGTCGACGCCGGGCCTGTTCGGATGAAGCGTGTCCTCGACGAGCTGCTGGCTCGAGAGACATGACTGTGGGCGAACGCCGAGGTGCAGCCTGCCAGGCGCAGCAAGGCTCACTAGAAGCCGAGTCCCCGCCCAACAACGACTACTACTCGCCAGGCCAGAGGCGCGCGGCCGCATCGGCAGGCGGTCTGGACGCAGGTGTTCGCGGCGTCCAGCGGCGGTGCCATCGGCGCCTGTCGCGTGCGAGCCGTCGTACTGGTATGTCGAATTCGCGCCGCCCGTGTCCGTCCAGGTACTCGCCGGCGTGCGAGCGGGCGCCCCTTCCGGCGTGTCGTCCTCAAGGCTTTGCTCTGCACCGAAGCAGCCGATGGAATCGGCGAACTGCCGCGCATGGTCGGTGTTGGGCACGTGCTTCGAGCGCGGTTCATGGCCCCTCTTGATTCCGGATTCTCGACGATGAGCCGTGAAAGGTCCCTTCAGGCGTCGCCAACTTCGACTCGACCTCATGGTCGCGACGACCGCTGGCGCCAGACCAACTTCGGGCGCCTGCTCAGCAATGCGCTGCGCCGCTTCGAAGCACGTGTCATCGACCTGCTGACGGCGGCAGGGCACACGGAGGTCACCCTGACCCACATCAATGCCACTCGTCATCTTGACCTCGAAGGGACGCGGCTGACCGACATGGCGAGCCGTGCGGCCATGACCAAGCAGTCGATGAGTGAACTCGTCGAGCAGCTTGAGGCGCTGGGGCTTGTGGCGCGTCGGCCCGATCCGGCGGACGGACGAGCGCGGCTCGTGTACTTCACGCCCAAGGGGCTGAACTGGCTCGACGACTTCCGCCGCGCTGTGCACCGGGCCGAGATCGAGGTCGCCACGACAATCGGCGCGGAGGCCCTGCGCAACACCAAGCAAGCATTGGGCCGCTATATGCCGCCCAAGCAGGGCTGAGCTCCGGAACGGCCGTCCGCCACGGCGAGCCCGTGGCCCAGCAGCTTGACCATCATGGCCGGGTGGAACAGCTGGCTGCGCAGGCCGCCTGAAAATGAACGAAGTGGATGCATCAGGATTCAGTGCTTCAGCAGATCGCATAACCGGCGCCGGCGGCCTCAACCTCGTACTGCAATTGCACCGAATTGGCTTCAATCGCCACGCGCAGGCGCAGGCCGTGCTCCGCCGCGAGGCGGTCCAGCCGCGCGCGCAGCAGGTGCGGTCGAGCAGGCACGACGAGCGGCAGCCCGGCGAGCTCGGCCAACGGCACCTCGTCGCGCGCGAGCGCGACGTCAGCGTGGCCTCCGATCAAGTGCAGCGGCAACCGGGCGAGGAGGCGCGCGTCGCCAATGCTTGCTTCGTCCTCGCGGAGCACCACCGCCATGTCGAGCCGGCCCTCGCGCAGCTGCTCTTCGAGCAGCGCACTGGCACCCTCCACCAGATGCAGCCGCACGCCAGGCATTTGCGCACGCACCGCCTTCGTGAGCAGCCCTGCATAACGCGGCACAGCCGACGGCAGCAGGCCGATCAGCACCTCGCCGACCGGGCGTCCGCGTGCGGCTCGGATGTCGTCGGCGATGACCTCCGCATCCAGCGCCAACCGAGCCATGCGCGGCAGCAACTGCGCACCGAACTCGGTCAACACGACGCCGCGACCGGTACGCACGAACAGTCGCTCGCCGCATTGGCGTTCCAGATGCGTGATCGCGCGACTCACCATCGACTGGGGCATCGCCAGGTTCATCGATGACCACTCAGAGCACGCCCACGATTCGATTCCCGGAACGCCGGACTATCTGCCGCCCGAGGTGCCGGCGCTCCCATCGTTCAAGCTTCACAAGTTTGTCTCCGACAAGATTGTCGCGCATCAACTCGATTACCGCACCGGCGTGATCTACACCACGAACCGTCGGGTGTGGGAATGGGACACGCCGTTCAAGCAG
>Ga0207691_10006976_pt1 | contig 10900 bp, 18 predicted proteins | sample KBSM13metaG_FD_184327 | JGI IMG/M metagenome (GOLD analysis project Ga0207691, IMG submission 184327) | Miscanthus rhizosphere microbial communities from Kellogg Biological Station, Michigan, USA - KBS M1-3 metaG (SPAdes) (version 2) | ecosystem: Host-associated > Plants > Roots > Rhizosphere >...
GGCAAGAGCGCACCGCGGTCCTGGCGACAGGGCCGGCACGGTAAACCCCACCGGGTGCAAGACCGAATAGGGGCGGCATATGGGCCTGGTTCCGGCTCGCTGCCCGGGTTGGTTGCTGGAGCGGCGGGGCAACCCGTCGCCTAGAGGAATGGCCGCACAGTCACGTCTGTTGAGACGCGACGGACAGAACCCGGCTTACAGGCCCTCTGGCACATTTTCATTGAGTCGGCGGCTCGCAATCAGGGCGACGGCACCCTAAACGGCGAGAAGCTATGCCCAAGCAGAAGAGATCGGACGACTGGGGATTCCCGCGCTGGCGCTCGTACGGCGACAAGGGCCGTGCGGCGGCGAAGGTACGCCTGTGCGATCGGGAGGGCTGCACCAACATCGGCGATCGGCCCGCTCCGAAAGCGCCTCACAGCCGCGAGCGCTGGTATTTCTGCGAAGCGCACGCGGCCGAGTACAACAGGAACTGGAATTACTTCGCCGGGCTCAGTCCCGAAGAAGCCGCTCGCCGTGCCGCCGAGGAAGAGCTGGGCAATTCAGGCTTCAAACAGTCGGCACAATGGAAATGGGCGGGGCCGTTTGACGGCAGCCGCTCGCGCGATGAGATGCGTGCTCTGGATGCGCTTGAGCTCGACAGCGACGCCGACTTCAAGGCGATCAAGGCTGCCCATCGCCGGCTGGTCAAGGAAACGCACCCCGATGCCAACCCTGGCGATGCGGAGGCGGCCAAGAGGTTCAAGCAGGTCCAGGCGGCCTACGATGTCCTTCGCAAGGCGGAAGAGCGAAAGACGGCAGGCAGCCCTTAGCTCTTCGGTTTTGGCGACCTCGACCTGCGTTCGCCCGTGCGACGGTCGCTTCGGCGCCTGTCAGGCTGATCTCCAAGCGGTCGCTTCACGCTCCTCCGGTCATTCTTGCGCCGGTCGCCGCGTCTGCGGTCCGTCGTCTTCCCGTCTGGCCTTGGAAGGTGCCCCGCATCGATCAGGATCGAGCTCGACGTCGGATCGGTTTCGCGGAGCCGCACCTTTGCCGTTCGCAACACCAGCGACATGTTGTTCTTCACGAACTCGCAGCGTTCGTCGTCGCTCATCTGTGCGACGCGGTCGAAATCCAGATAGGCGCCGATCGCTTCCTGCGAGATGCAGATGGCCCTGATCTTCCCGTCGATCCATACGTCGACGAGCGTGTCTGTCCCGCTTGCCCTTATCGAATCATTTTCCACGCAAGATCCCCCAACGCCTTACTCACCCTAATCGAAGTTAATCACGTTTCGGGACGGGGCGACAGGGCCTTTATGCCGTGGCGTCGTACCTTTCAGCGGTCTGCTTCACGAGCGCGATCATGTTCGGAACGCCTTGGGTGCGGTTCGCGCTGAGGTGCTTCGAAAGCTCGAATGGCGCCAGTGCCTGGGCAACGTCGAGTCGGGCAACTTCCTTGGCGGGCTTGTCCTGAACGGCGCTGAGCACCAGCGCGACAATGCCCTTGGTGATCGCAGCATTGCTGTCCGCGAGGAAGTGGAGACGACCGTCGTCGTCGGCGGTGGGATAAACCCACACCGAAGCCGAACACCCGCGAACCTTCGTCGCTTCGGTCTTCAGTGCGTCGGGCATCGGCTCTAACTGGCCGCCTAGGTCGATCAGCAGCCGGTAGCGGTCTTCGGCCTCGACCAGCTGATATTCTTCGAGGATTTCAGAGAGGGGAGGGAGGCCTGACACGCGTCAGCCCCTAGCATCGCTAGCGGTCGCGGAGCGACTCGATTTCCTTGGCGAGGCTATTCTCTTTGTCGACGGCAATCCGCTCGAGGACTTTGATGCGTTCCTTGAGCTCGCGGACCTCGTCACGCAGTTGCGCGGTCTCGCGCGGGTCGCCGGCCTCGAGCTGCTGGTTCGCCCAACGGCGGTCCAGGCCGGTCCGCATGCCCATCCGATGAGAAATGATCCTGAACGCGAAGATCACGACCATGAGCGTTATGACGAATTCAAACGGGTTCATTGGACATCGTCTTTCATGGGGATTCGGGCCTGGTCGCGAAGCGCTTCGATCTGAGCGGCGGTCTGCGCGCCGCCATCTGTGACGATCTGCTCAAGCACTCGCAGGCGGGATTCGAACCGCTCCATATGCTGCGCATATTGAGCGCTCTTCTCGGCAGCCAGGTTGCTCTGAGACTCGATCTGCTTTTCCTTGACCCGCAACCACATCTTGAACGGGGCGATGCCGATCGCCGCCAGTGGGATCAGTACCCAAATCCATTCTGCAGGATGGCTCATTCTATTACCCCCGATTGCGGTCTCAATGTTGTAACGGCCGCGCTGCGTTCAAGCGTCGGCGCGCTTTTTGCCGAGCCGCCGCGGGCGTAACGCCTCGATCTGCGCCGCGGTCTGGACGCCCCCGTCGGTGACGATCTCCTCGAGGACACGGACCCGCTCTTCGAGCTCATGCGTGCGGGACGCATATTGCGCGGCCTTCTCGGCTGTCTCGTGGGCGAGCAGCTGGCCCATCCTCTCCTTGTGCTGCAGCCAGCGCTGGAACATCCCCATCCCAATCCCGCCCAGGACGGGAATGGCGACGACAATCACGAAGAAGATCAGAAGCGAAGTGTCCAAGTCACTCTCCCTGGTTGAGTGGCTCTTGCTGCACCTCACGGGCTAAGCGCCGCGGCGGCGCGCTTCGTAGCGCCTCGATCTGCGCCGCCGTCTGCGCTCCGCCGTCGGTCACGATCTGCTCGAGCACGCGCACGCGCTCCTCGAGTTCGTGGCTTCGCGAGGCATATTGCGCGGCCTTTTCGGCGGCGTGCATCGCCTCGACTTCGAGCTTCTTCTCGCGGAACTTGAAGAAGCGGTTGAACGCCACCGTCATCATCAGGGTTGGAAGGCCGATGACGATCATGGCCAACATGATTGTGGTCGCGCCGTTCACTACGCATGCCCTCCCTTGTCGACTGTCAACGCATCAATGTCTCGTGCCAGCCTGGACGGCTGGTCGGTAGCAATCCGTTCCAGCGTCTCAAGGCGGTCCTTCATCGAGCCGAGTTCGGCCCGGAGCTGCGCATTTTCGGTCGTAAGCAACCGCACGCGCTCGGTAGTCTCTTCGTCGCGCTTTGGATGAAGCGGCATGCCCCAGGAATTGGAGAGAGGATATCCGTTCCTGATCTTCAGCCAGTTGTTCAGCAACGATCCTCCGACGCTCACGGCGACGATGATTGCAATGAATGGAAACAGCTGCGTTACGAAATGCAGGATCTCACTGACTTCCGGGTCCATGCCCTCTTCCCCTTTTTAGTTTGGTCTAGCGCAGCTGATCGATCTCGCGTGCCAGCGAGCGGTTCTCCGTGGTCACGTAGCTTTCGATGTCGGCCAGCCGCCGGTCGACGTCCTTGAGACGTGAACGGATGTCGCGAGCCGCCCGCGCCGGTGAGGCCCGTACCCCCTGCCAGAACTGCCGCTCTTCCACGTCCGCACGTTCGAGCGACTTCGGCTTGGTCGGGGTGACCATTGCGGCGATCCAGTAGAAGGGCAGGATACCGCCGCCGCTCATGAACATCGCGGCAAGGAAACAGACGCGGACCAGGCTGACGTCGAAGCCGGTGTAATCAGCGATCCCGGCGCAAACGCCGAAGACCTTGCCATTGCGTTTGTCACGATAGAAGCGCGTCCGGCTTGCCGGCTGCGCCGAATAATATTCGGCCGGGCGCTCGTAGCGGGGCTCTACAGGCAGCTCCTGTGGGCGGTTCGAGCGCTCCTCTGGAGCAGGGTAGCGGTCGTAGGCCATTTTATTCGCCGTCCACGAGCAGGCGCTGGCGGTCATCGCGGCCGGGTAGGCACTGCTGGCGCCAATTCGGATTCTCGGCGGTCATGATCCGCTCAATGGAGCACAGGCGGTCGTCGAGCTTGCGAGCGGCTTCGTGCAGCTCGTCCAGCAGCTTCTCGTCGCCCGAGGTTAGTGTCGCCGTCGTCTTCCATTTGGTGATGTAGTGGAAAATGATCCACGGCAATCCGATGAAGATCACCGGAACGATGATCAACGCCATCCATGAGTCGTCCATATTGTCTTACTTCCCTTTCGCCTTGAGCGCGGCCTTCATGGCCTCGAGCTCGGCATCGACTGATTCCGCGGCTTTCAATTCAGCGATCTCTTCCTCCAGGCTCTTCGGCCCGGTCATTCCTAGCGCGTCGGCGCGGCCCTCGGCGAAATCCGCACGGCGCTCGAGCACCTCGAAGCGGCTGAAGGCATCCTCGGTACGGCTTCCGTTCATCATCTCACGGGCACGAGCGCGGGTGACGGCGCTTTCGAAGCGGGTGGCGATAGCGTTCTGCCGAGCGCGCGCCTCGCGCAGTTTGCCCTGCAGCTTGGCGATGTCGCCCTCATAGCCTTTCAGCGTATCATCGATGACGCGGATCTCTTCGCGCAGGCCCTCTGCCATGTCAGCAGCCTTCTGGCGTTCGATCAGCGCCGCCTTCGCGAGGTCCTCGCGGTCCTTTGACAGCGCTAGCTCAGCCTTTTCGGTCCAGTTCTTCTGGAGCTCGTCGAGGCGAGACAGCGCGCGGCGCATCTCCTTGCCGTCGGCAATGCAGCGCGCTGCCGAGGCGCGGACGTCGACCAGGGTCTCCTCCATCTCGAGGATGACCATACGGATCATCTTCGCCGGATCCTCCGAGCGGTCGAGCATCTCGGTGATGTTTGCCGCGAAGATGTCCCGTGTTCGGGAGAAAATGCTCATTCAGATACTCCGAATTCCAAAACTTAGGCGCCTAAACCTGCCCTAAACCATACAAGAGCCGTGCCAGATTATCGAAAAGGCGAGAGTTAGGGGAAATCACCAGAAATCCGGTCGAAAAAAGCTGAAAATCCTTGCCAATTCATGGGATTTGCCACCAACAGTCGGTGAATGGAGCGGACTGACCAGTTCATCGGCCAAAGCCTCGCGTTCCTCGATGCAGTCGAGCGGGCGAGCCGCGCCGCGCCGCTCAACCGGCCCGTCCTCGTGATCGGTGAGCGCGGGACCGGCAAGGAGCTGATCGCCGAACGTCTCCACCACCTTTCCTCGCGCTGGGCCGGGCCGCTGATTATCATGAACTGTGCGGCGCTGCCTGAGAATCTGATTGAAGCCGAGCTGTTCGGACATGAGGCGGGGAGCTTTACGGGGGCCGCCAAGACGCGTCATGGCCGCTTTGAGGAGGCGGACGGCGGCACGCTGTTCCTCGATGAACTCGGGACGCTGTCCATGCCTGCCCAGGACCGGCTGCTGCGTGCCGTCGAATATGGTGAGATCACTCGCATCGGCGCCTCCAAGCCGATCAGCGTCGACGTTCGGATCGTTGCCGCGACTAATGAGAACCTCCCGGCGCAGGTCGACAAGGGCAAGTTCCGCGCCGACCTTCTTGACCGCCTCTCTTTCGAGGTGATCACGCTTCCTCCGCTGCGGTCCCGTCAGGGAGACGTGCCTTTGCTGGCTGAGCATTTCGGTCGCCGAATGGCCGTCGAGCTCGATTGGTCGAACTGGCCGGGCTTCACGCCGCGCGCGTCGGCGCAGCTGGAAGCTTATCCCTGGCCGGGTAACGTTCGCGAACTTCGGAACGTTGTAGAGCGGGCGGTCTATCGCCACGAAGACCCGGAGCGTCCGGTCGACGAGATTCAGTTCGACCCCTTCCATTCGCCCTGGGCTCCGACAACCGGTACCACCGTGGCTTCAACCGCGCCGGCGTTCGTCGCTGCTGAGGCTCAGGAGGCGCAGATCGCGTCAACGGTTCACACAACCAATGACTTCCGGGCGGCCGTCGCGGATTATGAGCGGCAGCTTCTCGAAGAGGCGCTCAGTCGCAACCGCTTCAACCAGCGCGCAACCGCCGCTGCGCTCGGCCTCAGCTACGACCAGCTGCGCCATGCGCTGAAGCGCCACCGCCTGCAGGACGCGTCGTAACGGCCCCCGTTAGTCGAAACGCAAGTGTAAGAATCGCGGAAAAGGAGTAGTAGCGGCACCGCTTGCCAAAGGAGGTTCCGATGAGAACTTTGACTGTGGCTGCGGGGGCATTTGCTATCTTCATGTTCCCGCTTTCAGCGAGCGCCGCCGTGATGTCGGTCGGCGGGCCGCTTTCCCAGAATTGCTACAATGCGGCGCTTTCCGGTGACACGCGCGACCAAGGGCTCGCGAGCTGTACTCGCGCTTTGAACGAGGAGCCGCTGGAAGCGCACGATCGCGCTGGCACCTTGGTCAATCGCGGAATCCTCGAAATGATGCGGGGCAAGGACGCTAAGGCCGACGCCGACTTCGACTCGGCTATTCGGCTCGACGAGAGCTTGGCGGATGCATGGCTCAACAAGGGCTTCCTTCGCCTTCGCCGTGGCGACGGCCGCGGTGCCCTGCCGCTACTGCAGAGCGGGATCGACCGCGGAGCGCGCCGCCAGGCACTGGCGATCTTCGCCCGCGGCGTCGCCTATGAGCAGATGGGCCAGTTCGACTCCGCTTATGCGGACCTGAAGCGCGCCAGCCAGCTTGAGCCGCGCTGGTCGATGCCGAAGGAATATCTCGCCAACTATCGCGTCAGCGCGCGCTGACGTCGGCGACAACGGACCACGCTCGCTAGCCGTGGGCTAGTGAGCGTTGGTCATGCAAAGCAGCATCGGGATCGACAGCAAGGTGTTGGTCCGTGAGAAGATCATCGCCGTGCGCGCGGCCTTGGCCTTCGCAGCATCGTCGGCCGCGACGATCCCAAGCGCCTTCTTCTGGTTCGGCCAGATCACGAACCAGACGTTGAAGGCCATGATGAGCGCCAGGTACATGCCGATGCCGATCAGCCTCGCCGACGGGTCGAGGGTCAGCGCTTCCTTGAGCTCGCCATAGGAGTAGGCGAGTAACAGGCCGCTGAGCACGGTGAAGGCCGCGCCCCAGCGGAAATAGAAGAGCGCGCTCGGCGCAATATATTTCGAAACGCCCGGCTTCAGCTCCGCGGGCACGCTGGGCATGGTCGGGATCTGCACGAAATTGAAATAATAGAGCAGGCCGATCCAGGTGATCCCGAAGAAGACGTGCGTCCATTGCAGGACGCCGTTCACCTCGCCCAGCGGCGGCGCATAACCCGAGTCCGGAAGCAGGATGATGAGGACCGCGAGCGCCAAGCCGGCGACCAGCACCGCACCGAGATTCCCAAAAAACTTGGCCATCTGATTCCCCCTTTCGAACTGCGGCATCTCGCTTCGCCGCGAAACTTCGTTTCGTGATCGTTTCTAGGGTTGAAATTCGTGTCTGCGCAAGCATCTCCCACCTCAGCGGGCGGGGGCCAGCAAAGGGGACTTCACTCCCCGGTGTTCAGGAGTTGCTCAAATGCCCTTCCAGCTGCCCGACTTGCCTTTCTCGCCCGATGCGCTCGCGCCGATCATGTCGGCCGAGACTCTCGAGTACCACCACGGCAAGCACCACAAGGCCTATGTCACCAAGACCAACGAGCTAATCCAGAGCGAGCGCGATCTCGACGGTGCTTCGCTGCTTCAGGTGGTGAGGCACGCCCAGCGCTCCAGCAACCAAAAGCTGTTCAACAACAGCGCGCAGCTGTGGAATCATAGCTTCTTCTGGCAATGCCTTGCGCCATCTCGGGGCCAACAGCCCGACGGCAAGCTCGCCAAGCTGATCGAAGACGGCTTCGGGAATGCAGACGCGCTTGTCCAGAAGCTCCAGGAGGAGGCGGTCAACCACTTCTCCAATGGCTGGGCCTGGCTCGTCCTCGACCGCGGGAGCCTGCGCGTGACTTCGCTTCACGACGCCGACACGCCCATCGTTCACGAAGGCATGGTCCCATTGTTCACGCTCGATGTGTGGGAGCACGCTTATTACATCGACTATCGCAATGAGCGGCCGCGCTTTGCGTCCAGCGTCCTGGCGAACATCGTCAACTGGGACTTCGTCGCCCAGAACCTCGACGGACAGGGCTTTGAGCGCGCGAACCAGGGCGAGGGCGCCCGCTCGCCGGAACTGACGTCCTAGGCCTCGAGCGAAGGACCACCGACGGGCGGGCTAATGTCTGCTTTGGGTCGAAAGCTGACGTTCGGTTCAGGTGCGGATGATGACGGGCGTACCTATTTGCGTGACTGCATAAAGGCGCTTTGCAAAACCTCTGGGCAGGCGGATGCAACCGTGTGATGCCGGGTATCCTGAGACGTGACCTGCGTGCAGGGCGATTCCCTTCCATGTGAGTCTCTGCATGTAGGGCATCGGCGCATCGTCATAGGTACGCGACCGATGGACAACCCGCTTCTCCAGTATTGTGAACACTCCGGTCGGTGTCCTGCGTCCCCTACGGCCGGTTGAAACGGTGGAAACGGCAACCGCCACGCCATTGCGATAGACGCGGGCGCGCTGCGCACTGAGATCGATGACAAGGAGCACGGAGCCGCCTGGCGCGGACGTTCCCTGCCAAACATATTGCCCGGCGACGATCCGATCCGCTTTCTCTGCGATCGAGGGACTTTGGGGTCTCGTCGCACGCGCGGACGCCGAGGTTGCGGCGCACACTAGAAGTCCGAAGGGGAGAAGCAGCTTCACGGGCAACCTCGTCCAAGGTGATAACCCCGAACAGGCCCCTACGCGGGTCGTGGCTTAGCCAGGCGAGGAGCGCGACCCTATAAGCAAGTGCCCTCGAAAGGATCTGTGATTATCCCTCAGTGGTCGGTCCGCTTGGCGACATTGCACGCACCTGCATCGCAAACAGCGGACGGTGATACCATCAATTGCTTGGTGCGGCCGGCTTGAAAGCGGACACTCGGAGCCCTCTATGGGTTCGCGCTACTTAGCGACATTCCCTGGACGTACTTTTGAAGCAGGCCTTTGGCGATGAAGGCGTTGAGGTTCGCCTTGAACGCGCTGTTGACAATCTGCTTCTCGCCGTCGGGAGCGAATTTCTCCTGCATGCCCTGGCCGCTAGTGCTTACAGTCTCAACCACCTTGCCGGCGGCTCGATCATAGATCTGCCACTCGGCGTCGACCGTCATGTCGCCCTTTTCGCCCTTCGCCGACGAGCAGAGGTTATAGACGGCCGGCCGCAGGGTTACCCCGACGAGATAATCGCCCCTGTTCTTGTCATCCTCGCCGCCGAACATCTCGTTCGATGTGCTGATGACGGCGAAGCCGCCTGATTTCAGCACGGTGGTGAAGAGGTTGTCGAACCGCTCGTAGTTTTGTGTTTTCTTCTCTTTCGGGATCTTCACATTGCTTGGGAACACGCAGAGCGTACCGCCCTTGACCCGAGCCATGATCTGATTGGTTTCCGTGTCGAGCACCACTTTGCTCAGCTGCACCGTCTTTGGTGCCCCGGCCTGGGCAAGAGCGACGCTGGAAGCTGCGGACGCAAGCGACACACCGCACAACACGACAACCATTGTTTTCATGATTTTGAGTTCCCCCTGGAGTGAAGAGCCTAAGGCGCAAGCATTTGCCAGACAAGGGTAAAAGCGGGTTAATCGGTGGGCTTGAAAGGACCGCGGCTTGGATTTTGATCCGAGCTTCTAGTGTCCGCAATGGGTCGAAAGCACACTCCGGGTCGCCGGCCTACTGCTTGAGCCGGTACCCAGTCCGGAACATCCAGGCGATCACGGCCATGCAGCCGGCGATGATCGCTATGGTGACCAGCGCGCTCGACCAGACGGGGACGTCGGCCACCGAGTAGAAGCTCCAGCGGAAGCCGCTGATCACGTGGACGATCGGGTTGAAAAGGGTGATCGTCCGGAATGGCTCGTGCAGCGTCTTCACCGAGTAGAAGGCGCCGCCGAGGAAGGTCAGCGGCGTGATCACCAGCATCGGGATGATCTGCAGCTGCTCGAAATTCTGGGCCCACACTCCGATCGCGAAGCCGAACAGGCAAAAGCCGGTGCTGATCCCTACGAGGAATAGGATCATCGCCAGCGGATGGTCCACGCGGACCGGCACGAACAGGGTTGCAGTGGCGAGCGTCACCAGCGCCAGGATCACCGATTTGGTCGTCGCTGCACCGACATAGGCGAACACCGCCTCGAAGCTTGAGATCGGTGCTGACAGAAGTTCGTAGATCGTGCCCGTAAACTTCGGAAAATAAATACCGAAGCTGGCGTTGAAGATCGATTGCATGAAGACGCTCAAGAGCGTCAGACCGGGCACGATGAAGGCGCCGAAGCTGATCCCGTCCATGGTCGTCATTCGGCTGCCCAGCGCCGACCCGAACACCACGAAATAGAGCGCGGTCGTGATCACGGGCGTGATCAGGCTCTGCCACAGCGTCCGTTTCCAGCGCGCCATCTCGAACCGGTAGATGGCGGCAATGCCGTGACTGTTCATGCCGCGCCAACTCCCTCTGGCCTTGGCTTGTGGACGAGCTCGACGAAAATGTCTTCGAGGCTCGACTGGTGGGTCGACAGGTCCTTGTAGGCGATGCCGAGGTCGCCGAGGCGTCGCATCAGCGAGGCGATGCCGGTGCGCTCGGCGTGGCTGTCGAACTCGTAGCAGAGGACGTGGCCTTCATGCTCGAGCCGCAGCGTCCAGTCGCCGAGCTCGGCAGGAAGCGCGGCCATCGGCTCGGCGAGCATGATGTCGAGCGTCTTGCGGCCCATCTTGGCCATCAGCGACTTCTTTTCGTCGACGGCGATCAGCTCGCCACGGCTGATCACGCCGACGCGGTCGGCCATCTCCTCGGCTTCCTCGATGTAGTGGGTGGTGAGGATGATCGTCGTGCCGTCGGCGCGGAGCTTCCTCACCACATCCCACATGTCCCGGCGCAGCTCGACGTCGACGCCGGCGGTCGGCTCGTCGAGGAACAGGATCGTCGGCTCGTGCGACAGCGCCTTCGCGATCAGCACGCGCCGCTTCATGCCGCCGGACAAGGTCAGGATCTTCGAGTCCTTCTTGTCCCACAGCGACAAGTCGCGCAGGACCTTCTCG
>Ga0207691_10006977_pt1 | contig 10899 bp, 10 predicted proteins | sample KBSM13metaG_FD_184327 | JGI IMG/M metagenome (GOLD analysis project Ga0207691, IMG submission 184327) | Miscanthus rhizosphere microbial communities from Kellogg Biological Station, Michigan, USA - KBS M1-3 metaG (SPAdes) (version 2) | ecosystem: Host-associated > Plants > Roots > Rhizosphere >...
ACGCGAGCTCGGGGTGGTCCGGGCGGAGCGTGCGCTCGGCGACTTGAACTGCTCGCTTCGACGCGTCTCTCGACTCGATCAAGCGACCTTCGAAGTAGAATTGGTCCGCGATGAGATTCAGCGTCCGCGTGTACATCGGATGATCGACGCGCACACGCTCCTGTATCGCCGCGGCGCGCCGCACCAGCGTTCCCGATTTCTCGTATTCGCCGCGTCGTTGCTGCACGAGCGCCAGCTCTTCGAGCGTGCGAGCGAGAGCAATGTCGGTCGCGCCGAGCAGGTTCTCCTTGAGCCGCAGGCTTGTTTCGAGCGCTTTGAGGGCGTCTTCAGACCGGCGGGCCGCTGACATGACGGCGCCCAGGTGATCGAGCGCGTCCGCGACATCGAGGCTGTCGGCACGAGCCGCCGCCTGCCGCAACGTAAGGGCGCGTTGAGCGACGGCGAGCGCTTCATTGAATTCAGCGCGCTCGGCCAGCACATCGCCCAGGTTCATCAACGACGACGCGACGTCCGCGTGGTTGGCACCAAGCTGTGCTTCCTTGATACGAATCGAGCGACGCGCGAGCGCGAGCGTCTCGTCCGACGCGCCCCGCCCGTTGACGATCAGCGCCCTGACCAATTCGTCGGAGGCGCTCGCCACCTGCAGCGCGTCGTCACCATATGAGGCGTGCAGTTTGCTGACGTGCGCGCGGGCGGCCGACTCGGCCTCCTCGTACAGACCTTCAGCGATCAGGACATCAACGTCTGGAACGGAGTCCTGCGAGCGCTGCGCGGACGGCGCGACTCCAACGAGCAGGAGCGCCGCGCACGAGATCAGGCCAACTGACGAACGACTCACATGACCGAGTCCTTTATTGTCCCGTCGGTTTCGCCGGCTTTTGCCCCGCGGAAGGTTTCTTCTGAAGCCGGCCCTCTCTTAGCATCTTGATCTGGATCATCTCGGCCACGCGGGTACTGGCGCCGGCTGTCGTCAACTCCGATGGCCTCGATCGACGGAAGGGGCGACAAGAAGCGGTGGACGCACCGACTGGTGACACGAAGGCGACGACGAGATGTCCTCCGAGGCCGACCGCTCTTCGAAGAATGTCGGCGGCTACCTGACTCTGCGACGTGCCTGCGCGCTGCCCGAAACCTCCACGGTCGGGGTCGGAGTAGTCGCCGCGGTTGGGGTCGGAGTAATCGCCGCGGTTGGGGTCGGAGTAGTCGCCGCGGTTGGGGTCGGAGTAGTCGCCGCGGTTGGGGTCGGAGTAATCGCCGCGTTCGGCGATCCGTCTCCGTGCAAACTCCAGTTGCTCGCGCCTTCGCGTTACATCGTCCGGCATGATCTTCTCCTACGTGTTCGTGGGCTAGCTGTATCTCGCGAGCTCATGCACCAGGTTGCTCCAGTGTGTCTTCTGCGCGAAGACGAAGTTGTTGTAGAGATGTCGGACTGCGACGAAGTCGCGCTCGGGCGCGACGTTCGGGGCGTAAATACTGATTCCGTTGAGCCGTGCCGTCTGGGCCGTATTACGACCGTGCTCGACAACCAGCGGCGGCCCATATCCAAGGGCACTACTGCCCACCTCGGGGGGACGAGGACTGATCAGACGAGGACTGATCAAGATATTGCCAAGCGCACGCGCGGCCTCGATCACCATCGCATCGTCGCTGTTCCGCATGAGACCGAGGCACAGATCGGCTACGTCGACGAACGGTTTGCCCCGCGCCGTCTGCGACATATTGAACAGGGCGCAGATCTGATCTCGAACGCCCGGATCGCGGATGGCTTCCGTGAGCGTCTCTGCGAGAACGTCCGCCGCTGCCGTGAGCTCTTCTGCTCGATTCAGATCGAGCAGCGTCAGGGACGCCGTCCCGGATTCCGCGCCGTACGATTCGCAGAATCGCCGCACGATGTAGGACCCGAACTCCGAGCCTCCCATGAGGCGGCCATACGGCCTTCGAAGGCGATCGAGGATTCGGTCGTACGGCCAGCCAGGCAGCGGAACGCCGATCTGCGAGCCGAGGAGGTATTTGGCGAACGGCTCGAGCTGACACGCCATCTCCACCGTCGCGAGATCGCACGCATCGAAGCCGAGAATGTCGAGCTTCGCATCGGCACCGAACTGGAGCTGCAAAAGCTCGAGCACCCGAGCCAGCTCGGCGAAGTCGAGCGCGTCGATCATGCCGTCGGTCGTCGGCGTACGGCCGATGGCGAAGTCGTACGCGTGCCCCCACAACACGAGCAGCGAGTAATGCTCTGGATTCAGCCGATTGTGATACGCAGACTCCAACGACGTTCTGATGAAGTGCCCGAGGGCCGCGCCGCGCCGGGTGTCTCTCTGGTCTGCTTGCACCTCGTCGAGTGCCTGGATGCCCCCTACCATGTTCTCCGTGATCCGACCTCGCCGCGGCACGATATCGCCACCCTGATGCACCTGAACGAAAATGTTAAGCTCGTCGCCTGGACGCCCGAAGCCTTTCTCGACCGGGCCTGAACCCACGAAACGCATCTCCGCGAGGTCAGCCTCCGCCGCCTCGAGCAGTGGCACGTTGCCCTCGATCGTGGCCGCCCCCATGAAGACCATGACCGTCCACTTCGCATTCCCTGATGCACTGCCGGTCGTGATGTCTGGCGGCATGTCGCCCTCCACGAACGTTGTAACGTTGAAATGAGGGACGTCCGGAAATGAATGGAAGCCGCCGGACGCTCCTCCCCCTTAAGGGAAGAAACGCTTCTCGAATGAGTTTCTAACTGAAGCGCGAGCCGGAATCATACAGTATCCTGCGCGGCGTGTTTCAATCCGAGGAGCTCGCGCGCGATGAACCGCTTGTCTGGTAGTACCCTCCGATCGAACTGTTCTATATCGCGGACGATAGGTTCCGCGCTTCCTCTGCGTTAGTAAACGGAATCCAGTTCGGTTTGTAACGGGGCGCGAAATGTTACAGCAGCCCGCATCGAGTAGGCTTCCTGAATGCAGAAGATGATGGTGTTGTCATTCCTCGTCACGTTTGTCACGGCATGTTCGAACGCGCCGCCGACTGGCGTCGCTTTTCCGGCAGGCGAAATCGTCGATCTCTCGCACACCTACGATTCGCAGACGATCTACTGGCCCACAGCGGAAGGCTTTCAACTTCGCCACGACGCTGCCGGCGTGACACCAGCCGGCTATTACTACGCGGCCAACAGCTTCTTCACCTCCGAGCACGGCGGCACGCACATCGACGCGCCGGTCCACTTTGCAGAGGGACATCAAACGGTCGACAAGATTCCGCTCGACCGGTTGATCGGCCCGGCCATTGTGATCGATGTGACGCAGGCCAGCGATCGCGAGGCTGATTACCAGATCACGACCGCCGACTTCCAGCGCTTCGAGCAGGAGCATGGCGCGATCCCGATGGATGCGATCGTTCTGCTACGGACAGACTTCTCCACGCGGTGGCCGGGCGCGGAACGCTACCTGGGCACGACGTTGCGCGGCGAGGAAGGCGCCCGCAGTCTGCACTTCCCGGGGCTTCATCCCGATGCGGCGCGCTGGATCGTCGCCAACCGGAAGATTCGCGCGATCGGCATCGACACGGCCTCCATCGACTACGGGCCATCGACGCTCTTCGAGTCCCACCGTGAGCTCTACGCGCATGACATCCCGGCGTTCGAGAATCTCACCTCGCTCGACCGCCTGCCCGTGACCGGCGCGTATGTCATCGCGCTGCCGATGAAGATTGGTGGCGGGAGCGGAGCGCCGCTTCGCGCGGTGGCGATTCTTCCATAGCGGCGCCTCGTCGCCCTTGACCTGATGCGGCTTTCGATCACTGATCGGATCATGCCTGTCGCGAATCCGTACGCTGCGGACCTTGGAGATCGAGTTCCACTCGAAGCGCTCGCCGACACTGCCGACCGCATTCGCAGGTTGGCGGAGCCGTGGAGCGATGACGAATTCGAGAAGAGCTACGCACCCGGCAAGTGGAGTGCCCGCCGGATTCTGGTTCATCTTGCCCAGACCGAGCTCGCGCTCTCGACGCGAGCGAGGTTTGCGCTCACGCAGGCGGGCTACACCGCGCAGCCGTTCTCGCAGGACGATTGGATGTCAGTCGACGGCGACACCGACGCGCGGACTGCGCTCGATGCGTTCACCTCGCTGCGCCGACTGAACGTTGCGATGTGGAAACGTCTGACGCCGGAACAGCTGGACCGTCCGTTTTCACACCCGGAGTACGGTGACCTCACCGTCGGGTGGGTCATGGCGCAGATGGCCGGCCATGACATCCACCATTTGAAGCAGCTTCAGCAGATCGCGTAACACGAAGGTCACGAACAGAGTCTTCGTGAGCTTCGTGCCGCGACCTTCGTGTCCTTCGTGCTACCGAGTCCCGGATCCCGTGAGCTCCTGTTCTACGGCTTCGCTACGCTGATAAGTGTCCCGTTGCTGTCACCGTCAGCGTCGTGATTCTGGCCCGCGTTGTAAACGTGGCTGTTCAGCGTAATTCCGTTTACCGTGAACGTGGCTGTGGAACTGCGCTTCCGTACGTCGGACTCCACGAAACAGGTGCCGCTGCTATTCGTCGTGCACACGCCGCTGCCCGACGCGCCACTGTTCCACACGCCAGTCACTGTTGCGCCCACGACCAACTGATGATTCCCGTCGTGCACTGTGACGGTCACGTGAGCTGTCCACGCGCTTTTGTTTCCCTTGGCCGTACCTTCGAGGTCGCCGACGTGCACGCTGGCAGGCGGTGGAGGCGGCGGCGGGGGCGGCGCGTTGACCGTGACCTCTACGCTGTCACTGGCGGTGGCGCCATCGTCGTCCGTGACCCGGAGCATCAGCGTCCGTGGACCGACAGGAAACGAGACGGTAGGCGTCGCGCCGGTGGCAATGACGACGTTCCCGACGAACCACTCATAGGCGACGATCGTCCCGTCCGAATCGGACGAGGCGGTGCCGTTGAGGGTGATCATCTCGAAGCCGTCTCCGTTGGTGTCGGTCACGATCCGATCGGCACCAGCATTGGCCACCGGCGGCACATTTGGTGGAGGATTCACCGTGATGACGACGCTATCGGTAGCAGTGGCGCCATCGTCGTCGGTCACCGTGAGTGTCAGCGTATGGGTGCCGACGGACAACCAGACCTCCGCCGTTGCGACGAGCCCCACCACCGTTTCGCCCTCGCGCCATTCATAGCTGGCGATCGTTCCGTCCGAGTCGGACGAGGCACCCGCGTCCAGCGTCACGAGTTCCTGACCGTCTCCGCCGCTGTCGACGATCGTCCGGTCAGGTCCTGCATCTGCGACGGGCGGCAGATTGGAAAAGCCATAGCTCATGGCGTTGTGCAGATTCAGACCGCCATGAATGGTCCACGAGTCGAGGCGCACGGAGTCCACGCCCTGGCGATCCGCGCTGCCGAGAAGAATGTCTACGACCTGACTATTTGTCGTCACGTCGCTACGCGACCAGACGAGCGCGGCCGCACCAGACACGTGCGGTGTCGCCATTGACGTGCCGCTGAGCCACGTATAGCAGCCGGTGTCGCCCGGTACGCCCGCGCCGCCGCATGCCACCATTGGATACGACGACATGATGACGTTGCCGGGCGCGGAAATGTCGACCCAGCTTCCGTAATTCGAGAACGAGGCGCGGCGGTGATCTTCATCGAACGCCGCGACAGAGATGACGTTCGGGAACGCCGCAGGATAGAACTCGGCGGTCGTTCCGTCGTTGCCTGCTCCGGCGACAATCACGAGTCCGGCATTCCACGCGTCCTGCACGGCGTCATACATGGCCTGGGAGTACTCTGGGCCACCCAGGCTCATGTTGATCACCTTCGCACCGTCTGCAATGGCCTGCGCGATCGCTTGTGCGATCGCGAAGTCGCTGCACGATCCGTCCGCCCCGCAGACCTTGTAGGCCAGGATGCGCGCGTTGGGTGCGACGCCGGCGACGCCTTCTTCCGCAGCCGGGTCGCCGGTCGGGTTATTGATCGCAGCCGCGATGGTGCCGGACACGTGCGTGCCATGACCGTGGTCGTCCATCGGGTCGCTATCACCCGAGACGAAGTCGTAGCCGCCAATGTAGTTCGCCGCCAGATCGGGATGCGTGTAATCGATGCCCGAGTCGATCACGGCCACCTTGACAGGAGTGCCCGTGGACATCGCCCAGGCCTCCGGCGCATCGATGTCCGCGTCGTTGGTGCCTTGGTAAAAACAGAGATCGCCGTCGATCCAGGCAAAGCAATAGAACAACTGTCCGGTGTTGTGGAGCGCCCACTGTTCTTTGAAGTAGTGATCGCCGGGAAGAAGCTCGGTGCCCGGCGTGTGAGACGCGGGTGCGGGAATGCTGCGCACGTAGTTCCGCTCCGCATAGAGCACGTTCGGATTGTTGCGGTAGCGCGCGACGGCGGCGGTTTCATTGCCAGCCGTCACACGGACTCGTTGCAGACCGGTGCGCGCAATCTCGTTCAGTCGCGTTCCACCCGCGGCGCGGTGCGTGTTCGTTTTCGCATCGTCATTTACGCCGGGCCGGAACTTCACCAGGAGTTCTCCAGCCACGACGTTGCGTGCTGCCGGGGCCTGCGCCGAGGGATGCGCCGTAAACGCGAATGCCACGAGAGCCGTTGCCACGATCGCTCGATAAAAGCGCATGAAGATTCCTCCGGGCTGTCGAGGGAGCCGCGTGATCGTGCTTGCGCACTCGTGAGCCGAGATCACCAAATCGTCAGTGCGGCTCACGCGTTACAAGACGCGGCCTGAGGTCGCAAGCTGTCTGCCACAGTCAGAAAGCTGGAGATCGTGGACGCTGTTCGACCGTTGCCGGCGACCGGTCCTGGCGTCGCGCCCCAGAATTCGACACACCGACTGAAATCCGTAATGAACGGATTTGTCATACGATGGCGAGATTGGAATGAGGAGGAGATGTGCCTAAAGGAACAAGTCGATTGAGTGCGGAACGGCTTCGCGAGCTGGCGAGGAGCGGAGCCGAGGCGGTGCTCAAACAGCTTCGCGCGGAGATCATCGCCATTGAACGGACGTTTCCCGAGCTTGCCTTGTCGAGCAAACGTCACGCCGTGCGCAAGGCGTTTCAGAAGGCCCGCAAACGTGTTCGGTCGATGACCGAAGCAGAGAAGAAGGCCGTCTCGGAACGTATGAAGAAGTACTGGGCTGAACGCCGGAAGGCTAAAGCGAAGGTGAAGTGAGCAGGCCGCTGACGAGCATGTGCCGGTCGCTGACTTGTGTCACACGCAAATCGAGCGTGGCCGCGCGCAGTTGGCCGGCGACTTCGTCGATTGTGAACGCCGCGCACAGGGAGTTGTAGAAATCCTCGCGCAGAATGGGATCCTCGTTCGCCGCTACGGTGTCGACGATGCAATGGGCATCACCGGTCGTCAGCGGACGGACGAGATCCATCACATAGACCGCCGCACCAGTCTGGCCGAGCCGCACGACTTCCTTCCAGAGCGCTGATGGATCGGGCAGGTGATGCAACAGGTCTTTCGAGAGGATCGCGTCGTAGGAGCGATCCGGGAGGGCGACGCCGGGAACGTATCCCTCCACGAGCCTGACGCGGCTTTCGAGTCCGTTGGCGCGAACCGCTGCACGCGCCAGCGAGAGCATCGGCTTCGAGCCATCGATCGCGGTGATGTGAATGTCAGAGGCCGCCCGAGCCAGCCTGATCACGACGTCTCCCGGGCCGCAGCCGATATCGACTGCATGACGGAGATGGCCAGGGAAGTCTCGAACGAACCCGTCTACGAACAACTGATTCGACGCGCTGAAGTCGGCCTTCGCATAGGCGATCGACTGCCGCTCATCGTCCATGAGCTCGGGTTCGAGGATTCGGTTCTCGAGAATCATTTGCCCACCAGGTGTGGAACGTCCTTCTCGTTTTCGAGGCAGGCGTATTCCAGCAGGTCCGTATCCAGGGCGATGTGTTGATTGACGTTGACTGTCCAGGGCTTCATGTACGCCTTCGGATCGTCGATGGTCACTCGAATTTCGAGAGTGCCGTAGGTCGGGCGACGGAACCGCTCCGTCATTCGCGCTTGAGCGGTCAAGGGGCTTCCGTAGAAATCTGCCCACAAGCCATCGCGCAGACCAATCGTTTCGACGACCAGCGTATCGCCCTCCCAACGTCCGGAGGAGTAGCCATACCAGGATGGCTGCGGATCCTCGGGCAACGCTCGGCCGTCGGTGAAGATCTGCCGGAACTCCATGTTGCGCTCGTGGAGAATGACGACGAGGCCGGGCGACTGCAGGATCTTTTTCGGCAGCGGGTGCGCAAGCATTTGAAGCGGGCCAAGCGGCAGACATCGCGCGTCCGGGTTGTCTTTCGCCTCGTCACGTTTTCGCTGCGCCGCGAGCGCGGCCGCCCAGGGTTGAAACGGCGGCGGCCCGCCTATGCCGAACGACAGATCGAAGAACACCGTTTTCGGTGTCGCGCCAAGCCCCTCGCCGCCCGGCGCACCATATCCATCGTTTTGCCAGACACCTGACAAGTCGGGCTTGCCGTCGGCAGCGCGCGGCGCGCGTGCTGAGAGGTTTGGCTGCCCGTCGCGCGTCTTCGGCACGCCGGCAGTCGGGTAACGAATCCATTGGGCGCTTATCGACGGTGAGACGGCGCACAGTACAGCAGTGGCCGTCACGATGATCGTGATCCGCGATCTCCTGTTCGTCATCGTGGCGGAGCCTATCACACGCGTTCTCGAGCGGGCTCACGCGCGCGAGTCTGTTAGACTGCGGCAAATTTTTCAGGGTGCCCTCATGCTGAATAATCGAGATCTGCTTGGCCTATTTGTCTGTGTCCTCTGTCTGACCGTCGGTGGCTGTCAGAGCCGGGAATCGTCGTCGCCCGCGCCCGCAGCGTCGTCGCAACCCGAGTATCTGCCGACGGCGACCATCAAGGATCTGATGTTGTCGGTGGTCGACCCGTCAGCAGACGTCGTGTGGCTGTCGGTGACGACGATCGTCGATGAGAAGGGCCTCGTCGAGACGGTGCCCAAATCCGATGAGGAGTGGCTCAAGGTACGTCACGGCGCGGTCACACTGATGGAAGCCGCTAACCTTCTCATGATTCCCGGCCGAACAGTGGCGCGACCCGGCGAGAAATCGGACACGCCTGGCGTCGAGCTCGAACCGGCGGAGATGGACGCGCTGATTGCGAAGGATCGCGCGGCCTGGAATGCCAGGGCCAAGCGGCTGCACGATACCGTGTCCGAGGTGATCAAGGCGATCGACGCCAAGGACGGCAACAAAGTGTTCGAGCTCGGAGAGGAAATCGAAGAGGCCTGCGAGAACTGTCACAAGCAATACTGGTATCCCAACGAGGTGATCCCGCCGCTGCCGTCAAGTACTCATTAGACGTGGCCGCACGACGCGGGTCCACCACATGGTGAAGCCGGTGACGAAGAGCGCCGGCGGTGCCAGGCCGAGCAGACACCACGCCACTCTCAGGCCGGTTGCGTTGAAGCCGCCGAGTGCAGTGGAGCGATCCAGGCCATCACGGTGTCCCCGAGCGTTCGCCGTGCCGTCGGCACCGTCAGCGACGCTCCAGTGTATTGATCGAGATACACAGAGGTCAGGTCACCGCTTGCCGCCGGTGTCGGCTGTTCGCGCGAGAACATCACCAGAAACGCCGCCGTTGGTGACGATGGCATCACGACGCGCGCAACATGCTGTCCGGCCGCATGCTGGCGGGCTATATCGACCAGGGTCCGCCATTCCAGATGTACGGCTTCGCTGTCAGGTGTGGGGGAATCAGGTGTCCGCGCCACTGTCAGCGGCGAGATGGCGTTGACCACATCGCGAAACCGATTGGGAAACGCGAACTCGAGCCCGGTCACCGCCCATATTGCGATGATGAGCACCGTGCAGATGCCCAGCGTGCTGTGGACATCCCACACCACCCGTCGCCATTGGCGTCGACAGTCGATGGCAAAGCCGCGACGCCAGCTTTTGTGGCCGGGCCACCAGATGATCAAACCGGTTGCGCACATCGCCAGCAGGCATAGCGCACCGAGCCCATTCACGATTCTGCCGGTTCGCCCTGCCAGCAGATCGAAGTGCAGCTCCTGAATCGAGCGGACAAAGGAACGATCGGGCAGTTCGCCCAGCAGCCTCGCATCGACCGGGTCGAGCAGCAGCGTCAGCAGTCGCGTATCGCCGCGTGCGTAAGCAAGGTAGGTCGGACGCGTTGTCGTCGGGGCGTCGACGCCAAACACAGTCTGGCCCGGGAACGAGTGGCCGACGCTTTCGATCACATCGGCAGGATGCGCGACTGGACCCGGCCTTGCCGGTGTGAACAATGCCGGGTGCATCGCGCGCTGCATTTCTATGCGGAACACGAGCGCTGCGCCAGTCGTGCACACCACGAAAATATAGAGACCCGTCAGCACGCCGACCCAGATGTGGACCTGGAAGAGCGCGCGCCGGAAGAGTGTGTACTGCGGCCGATCGAGGAACGTACTCAAGTGCTGGGAGTGTGCCGTACACTCGCTGTATCGTGCGAGTGCTTATGGTCGAAGACGATGCGACGATTGCCGACTTCGTGAGCAAGGGACTGGCCGAAGCCGGCCATGCGGTCGACGTCGCGAGGGATGGTGAACAGGGCGTCGAGCTTGCCTTGAAGGGCGGCTACGATGCCGCCATTGTCGACGTGATGCTGCCGCGTCTCGACGGGTTGGCTCTGATCGACCGCATCCGTGCGCGCGGCGTGCTCACGCCTGTACTGATTCTGAGCGCGCGCCGTACTGTCGACGATCGCGTCAAAGGCCTGCAGGCGGGCGGCGACGACTACCTGACGAAGCCGTTCGCGTTTGCAGAACTGCTGGCGCGTTTGCAGGCGCTCATCAGGCGATCGACCGGGCAGACCGAACCGACACGGCTGTCCCTGGGGAGCTTGTCTCTCGACTTGCTCAGCCGACGCGCCGAGCGGG
>Ga0207691_10006979_pt1 | contig 10898 bp, 7 predicted proteins | sample KBSM13metaG_FD_184327 | JGI IMG/M metagenome (GOLD analysis project Ga0207691, IMG submission 184327) | Miscanthus rhizosphere microbial communities from Kellogg Biological Station, Michigan, USA - KBS M1-3 metaG (SPAdes) (version 2) | ecosystem: Host-associated > Plants > Roots > Rhizosphere >...
ACCGCGTGGCGAGGAGAGCATGAGCAGCGAGATCGTCTACACGATGCACCGGGCCGACAAGTTCTACGGCCCCGAGCGGCAGGTGCTCTCGAACATCTCTCTGTCGTTCCTGCACGGCGCGAAGATCGGCGTCCTCGGGCCGAACGGCGCCGGGAAGTCGACGCTCCTGCGGATCATGGCCGGCCTGGAGGAGCCGTCCTCCGGCCTTGCTGAGCCCGACCCGAAGGCGACCGTCGGCTTTCTCCCGCAGGAGCCGGACCTCGACCCCGCGAAGGACGTGCGCGGCAACGTCGAGGACGGCGTCCGCGAGCTGCGCGACCTGCTCGACCGCTTCAACGCGATCTCCGCCGCCTTCGCCGAGCCGGACGCCGACTTCGACGCCTTGCTCGCCGAGCAGGCGGAGGTGCAGGACCGGATCGACCGCGCCGACGCGTGGAGCCTCGACCAGCACCTCGACCGCGCGATGGACGCGCTCCGACTGCCCGACGGCGACCGCGACGTGACGACGCTCTCCGGCGGCGAGCGGCGTCGCGTGGCGCTCTGTCGGCTCCTGCTCTCGGCGCCCGACCTCCTGCTTCTCGACGAGCCGACGAACCACCTCGACGCCGAGTCGGTCGCCTGGCTCGAGCGTCATCTCGAGAGCTACAAGGGCACCGTCATGGCGGTCACCCACGACCGTTACTTCCTCGACAACGTCGCAGGCTGGATCCTCGAGCTCGACCGCGGCAGGGGAATCCCGTTCCAGGGCAACTACTCCTCGTGGCTCGAGCAGAAGGAGGCCCGCCTCGGCGTCGAGGAGAAGCAGAGCGCTGCCCGCCGTCGCACGCTCCAGCGTGAGCTCGAGTGGGTGCGGATGAGCCCGACCGCGCGGCACGCGAAGTCGAAGGCGCGCCTCACCGCGTACGAGAAGCTTCTCGCGGAGGATCAGGCGGCGCGGCTCGACACCGTCGAGATCCACATCCCCGCCGGTCCGCGGCTCGGTGACGTCGTCGTCCGCGCCGAGCACGTCGAGAAGGGCTTCGGCGACCGCCTGCTCGTGGAGGACCTCACCTTCGACCTGCCACCCGGCGGGATCGTCGGCGTCATCGGCCCGAACGGCGCGGGCAAGACGACGCTCTTCCGCATGATCGCCGGCGAGGTCGAGGTGGACGGCGGCACGCTCGAGGTGGGCGAGACGGTCGAGCTCGCCTACGTCGACCAGTCGCGGAGCGCCCTGGACGGGAAGAACACGGTGTGGAAGGAGATCTCCGGCAACCAGGACGTGATCCAGCTCGGCAAGCGCGAGGTCAACTCGCGCCAGTACGTCTCGTGGTTCAACTTCCGCGGCGGCGACCAGCAGAAGCTCGTCAAGGATCTCTCGGGCGGCGAGCGGAACCGCGTCCATCTCGCGAAGCTCCTGCGCTCGGGCGGCAACCTGCTCCTGCTCGACGAGCCGACCAACGACCTCGACGTCGACACGCTGCGCGCGCTCGAGGAGGCGCTCCTCGACTTCGCCGGCTGCGCGGTCGTGATCTCGCACGACCGGTGGTTCCTCGACCGCGTCGCGACGCACATGCTCGCGTTCGAGGGCGACTCGCAGGTGACGTGGTTCGAGGGCTCCTACGCCGAGTACGCCGACTGGGTCCGCGAGACACGCGGCCCCGAGGCCCTCGAGCCGCACCGCATCGCCTACAAGCCGCTCGTCCGCCCGTCGTAGCGCCGTCCGGCGGGCGGGGCAGGCTTCGCGGATGCGCGTTGCGGTCGTCGACGTCGGGTCGAACACCGCCCGCGTGCTCGTGGCGGACGTCTTTCGGGACGGACGCGTCGAGGCGGTCGAGGAACGGCGGGAGCGGCTCGGGCTGGGAGCGGAGATCGCGGCGCGCGGAGCGCTGTCGCGTGACACGGTCGGAGTGGTGGCGAGGGCGTGCAAGGGATACGCGAAGCTCGCACGGGCGCTCGGCGCCGAGCGGGCCGAGACGATCGTCACTGCGCCGGGTCGTCAGGGGCGTGCGCCGGAGCGCCTGGTGTCCGCGCTCTCCGAAGCGACGCGGCTGCCGGTGCGTGTCCTCTCCTCCGACGAGGAGGGGCGTCTCTCGTACGACGGCGCGGTCGCACGTGCCGCCTCCTCGTCCGGCCTCACGGCGGTCGTCGACGTCGGTGGCGGATCGACCGAGATCGTCCTCGGAGACAGGGCGCGCGGAGCCGTCTGGATTCGGTCGATCGACCTCGGCTCGATCAGGCTGACGCGCCAGTACCTGCGTCGGGACCCGCCCGGTAGCCGGGAGCTGCGGAGGGCGCGCGACGCCGTACGTGCCGGGACGGCCGGGCTCGATCCGGCCCGGCCCGATCGCGCGCTCGCCACGGGAGGCAGCGCACGAGCGGTCGCGAAGATCGTCGGCACCGTCTTCGATGCCGAGGACGTCGAGTCGGCCGTCGACACGTTCGCGCGTCGCTCGTCGGCCAAGGTCGCACGCGCCGCGGGGATCCATCCAGTGCGCGCGGCGTCTCTGCTCGGCGGTGCGCTGCTCCTCTCGGAAACGAGCCGGCTCCTCGACCGCCCGCTCGAGCTCGCCCGTGGCGGGGTGCGCGAAGGCGCAGCGCTTGCGCTCGCCGAGGTGCAGGCCCGCGCTGCTGCCTGACGACCTTCCCGGAGCGCGGCCCGGAGGCGTCGTCTACGCGCGAGCGCGGCGGGCGCGAAGCTGGGCGCGGCGCATCATCGCGTCCTGGTGTGCGTGCGTCTTCTTCGCCTTGGCCTCGCGACGCGTCCACTCGCTGTCGGAGCCGAGCTCCCAGGTGTTCGTCGTGTCGGCGAACGCGCTGTCGAGAATCGCGCCGATCTCGGCCTTCGCGCGGGCGTTCTCGACCGGCGTGAGCACCTCGATCCGGCGGTCGAGGTTGCGCGGCATCAGGTCGGCGCTCCCCATGTAGATGGTGGACTCGTCGCCGGCCTCGAACCAGTAGATCCGGCTGTGCTCGAGGAACCGGTCGACGACGGACGTGACGCGGATCGTCTCCGAGAGGCCCTTGACACCGGGGCGCAGCATGCAGATGGACCGCGCCTGGATCTCGATCGGGACGCCCGCCGCGGATGCCGCGTAGAGCTCCTCGACGACCGTCGGGTCGACGAGCGCGTTCAGCTTCAGCCGGATTCGCGTCGGGATGCCCTCGGCGGCGGCCGTAGCCACTCGGCGGATCTCCTCCACCAGCCGGGTGCGCATCGTGAACGGTGCGACGAGCAGCTTGCGGAACCGCTGCGGGCGTCCGAACCCCGTGACGTGGTTGAAGAGGTCGGCGACGTCCGCGGAGATCTCCTCGTCCGCGGTGAACAGCCCGACGTCCTCGTAGACGCGCGCCGTGGAGGCGTTGTAGTTCCCGGTGCCGATGTGGACGTACCGCCGCAGCCCGCCCTGCTCGCGACGCACGACGAGCGTCATCTTCGCGTGGATCTTGAGGTCGGGGAAGCCGTGGACGACATGGACGCCCGCCTCCTCCATCTCGCGCGACCACTCGATGTTGCGGCGCTCGTCGAACCGCGCCTTCAGCTCGACGAGACAGACCGATTCCTTGCCCTGCTCCGCGCACTCGATCAGCGACGAGACGAGCGACGACTCGTCGCTCGTCCGGTACACGGCCGTCTTGATCGCGATCACCTCGGGGTCGCGCGCCGCCGCCTCCGCGAACGCCTCGAAGCTCGCCCGGAAGGAGTCGTACGGCTGCTGGACGAGGAGATCGCCGCGCCGGATCTCGTCGAACACCTCGGAGCCGCTCGCCGCACGCGCCCAGCGCGGCGGGACGACGGGCGACCATGCGGGCGGCTTCAGGTCGGGACGGTCGAGTGCGACGAGCTCCCAGAGCTCCGACTGGTCGAGCAGGCCCTCGACCTCGTAGACCTGGCCGGGCCGGACGTCGAGACCCTGGATCAGCCGGTCGCGCATGTCGCGGGAGGCCGAGCGCGAGAGCTCCAGCCGCACGACGTCCCCGAACCGGCGACGGCGCAGCTCGGACTCGACCGCCTCGAGGAGATCGTCGGCATCGTCCGACAGCTCGAAGTCGGCGTCACGGGTGACGCGGAAGAGCGCGCGCTCGGCGAGCTCCATGCCGGGAAAGAGCATCGGCAGGAAGTGGGCGATGACCGACTCGAGGGGGACGAGGCGCTTGCCGGCGGGCACGAACCTGTCGAGGACCTCGGGGACCTTGACGCGGGCGAACCGCTCCTCGCCGGTCTCCGGTTCGACCGCGATCACGCCCAGCGAGAGCGAGAGCCCCGACACGTAGGGAAAGGGCTGGCCCGGGCCGACGGCGAGCGGCGTGAGGATCGGGAAGACCTCGCGCTCGAAGAACTTGCGGAGCTTCTCACGCTCCCGGTCGGAGCAGTCGTCGATCGTCGCGACGTCGATCCCTGCCGCAGCGAGCGCCGGCGCGAGGTCGCGTTTCCAGAGCTTCCCCTGCCGAGCGGTCAACTCCGATACGCGATCGCGGATCGCGTCGAGCGCCTGTCCCGCGGTGAGCCCGTCCGCCGAGCGCACGAGCACGTCCGCCTCGTCGAGCTCGAGCAGGCCTGCGACGCGGACCATGAAGAACTCGTCGAGCCCCTGCGAGAAGATCGCTGCGAACTTCAGCCGCTCGAGCAGGGGCAGACGATCGTCCTCGGCGAGCTCGAGGACGCGCGCGCCGAACTCGACCCAGGAGAGCTCGCGGTTGAGGAGGCGCGGCCGGGCGGGTTCGGTGGCGGTCTCCATCCCCGGATTATCGGTCAGGAAACCGGCCCGTCGGAGCCCAGCTCCTCGACGACGAGGGAGTGGAACCACGCGATCAGCTTCTCCGACTCGGGAAGCAGCGTCCCCGATTCGAGACCGCCGCTCGCGACGCCGCGCTGCACGTTCTCGACGAGCACGCGGTCCTCGGCGCCGACCTGGTCGTCGAGCTCGAGGTACTCCGCTAGCCACTCGTCGTCCGTGTCCGGGCCGACGAAGTAGTCGAGGAAGCGGTAGGTGCGGTCGGGGGCCCGCGGGACGACGGGGCCGATCGAGAGGTTCGGCTTGCCGGGCATCACGTTCACCACGGTGCCGGGGAACAGGAGGTGGAACTGGCCCCGCGCGACCTCTCCGTCGGCCCCCGCGGAACCGTGCTTCTGCCTCGGCGGCCCGAACTGGCTCGCCACCCGGCCGCGCGCCTCGAGCCCGTAGGCGTCGGGCGAGACGTCGAGCACCTTCGAGAGACTCGGGTGCGCGACCGCGCAGTGGTAGCACTCGAGGAAGTTCTCGACGCAGATCTTCCAGTTGCAGGCGTACTCGTCCGACTCCGACCGCGCGTGGAAGCGGAGCGCGGCCACGTCGATGCCGTCGGCCTGGAGGAGGTCGGGCAGCTCGCCGAGATGGTCGGTGAGCGGCGGCGCGTCGGGATCCGGGTTGACGAACACGAATGCGCCCCACGTGTCGACCGACACCGGGACGAGGCCGAGGCCGGACGTGTCGAACCCGGGCTCGCGATCCGAGCGGGGCGCGCTTCGGAGCGCACCGTCGAGGCCGTAGGTCCAGGCGTGGTAGGGGCACTGGATCGTCTCGCGGCGCGCGTCGCCGTCGCAGAGGATGTGCCCCCGGTGACGGCAGACGTTGACGAAGCCGCGGAGCTCGTCGTCCCGGCCGCGCGCGAGGAGGACGGGAAGCGACCCGGCCCAGGCCGTTGTCAGCTGCCCCGCCTCGGCGACCTGGTCGAGCCGGGCGGCGTACTGCCACGAGCGTGCGAAGATCCGCTCCTGCTCGAGGCGGAGGACGGCCGAGTCCGCGTACCAGTCGTACGGAAGCGTTCGGACTCCGGCGACGGCCGCCATCGCCGCAATCTACCCGGCCGGAGGCAGCAGCCCTCGTCGCGACATTACGTGTAAGGGTTCCCTTACAGACGACGTCGCGAAGCTGTACTCTCCGCGTATGAGCAACCGTATCCGACTGTCACTCCTGGTCTGCACGGCCGGCGTCGCTCTCGTCGCGGCGCTCGCGTCGACCGCCGTCGCGTCGCCTGCACGGACAACCGGAGCCGACGCGCCGAACTACGCAGGCGTCAAGACGTACCTGCTCGCCCGCTCGAAGCAGCTCGTCACCCAGCTGAACGGGATCCAGGTGCGCTCGGAGCGCTACTACGCGCTCGCGAAGCGGGAGCGGTTCTCGTATCCGAACCTCTGGCGCAAGCATCGTGCGGAGGTCTCCTCGATCCTTCTCGGCCTCAAGCCGGCGTTCAGCCGGGCGCACAGGGCCTACGAGGAGGAGGAGGGGATCATCGCGGGCGTGCCGTCGCTCGCGCAGTTCGACGTGATCATGGACTCGGGCACCAGCGCGGCGGACGACCCGCAGACCGCGGTGCCGTTCGACCTGACGCTTCCGAACGGGAGGGTCTTCGCGAAGCCGGGGAACTTCTTCCATGCGCTCCTCGAGCCGACCATCTGGGGCACGGACGCGCGGTTCGTGGCGCCGGGAGGCGTCAAGGCCGACCTCGACCGCGACGGCACGGTCGAGTTCGGCGAGGTGCTGCCGGACGCGAACGTCCTGGTCGGGACGGCCAGGAGCTTCGTCTCGTACGCGCGCAAGAGCGACGCTGCCGCCCGCGCGTGGACGCCGAACGCCTCCGACGTCCTCACGGCGCTGGTCGTGATGGTCCCGACCGTCGAGGGCTACTTCGGCGAGTGGAAGAGCTCCCGCGCGATCGCCGGGGCGGGCACGAAGGAGAAGGCGTTCGTCGCCCACTCGCGCCTGGTCGACGTGCACGGCATCCTCTTCAGCCTCCAGAACGTCTACAAGGGCGTGCGGCCGCTCGTCGCCAAGGCGGGTACGGCGCAGAGCGCACGGATCGGCACGGCGCTCCGGCAGCTGACGCGGTTCGTCGACGAGATCTACGCTCAGGAGAAGGCCGGCAAGAGGTTCACGCCGAAGCAGGCAGACCTGCTGGGCGGCCAGGCCCAGCAGCGCGCGAATGCGATCGCGGGACAGATCTCGCAGGTCGCAGGTGTCCTCGGCATCGAGCTCCAGGCCTGAGTCGGGGCGCGGCGCGAACGGAGACCGGGTGAGGGAACTGCGACGCGGCGGAATGCGGGCGGGAGGCGGAGCGCTCCTCGCCCTCGCCGTCGTCGCGCTCGTGGCGGCCCTGGGGGCCGGCCCAGCCTCCGCGGCGGAGGAAGGCGCGCCGTGGCAGGAGTTCGACGCCCTCGACTCGGCGCTCTTTGACGCCGAGCTCGCTGCGATGACGAACGACGACGGCGCGCTCGCGGCGGCAGGCAGCAGGGCGTCCGCCGCGGCGGGACGGCTCGCGGACGGCTTCGCCCCCTCCGCTGGCGCAAGCGGCGTGCGCCTTCGCGGCGCGGCCCGCGCCGTCGCGTCGGAGCGGAGCGGCGTCGACCTCGCGGTGGAGGCATCGACCGCGCGGGCGGCAGCGCTCGACGGCGCATACGAGACGGTTCTCGCCGCGACGCGCGCAGGCGACCTCGACAGGGCCCGGGAGTGGCTCCTCGTCCGCGAGTTCAAGCCCGTCACCCGCTTCGCGCACCCGAGTGCCGCGTCGAGCGTCGCCATCGCCTCGCTCGCGGACGGCGTCGTTCCCCGCGCGCGTGCCGTGCGCTCGATCCGCGCAGACCTTCTCGACACGTACGAGGCGCTCCTGCGCTCGGCGCTCTCCGACACGGGCGACGCGTTCCGTGCCGGGTTCCCCGAGAAGGCGGCGGGATCGGCGGCGACGGCTCGCGGCTACTGGTGGATCCTCCGCGGTGCGTTCGCCGGCCAGCGCGGAGAGCCCGCTGCAGCGCAGCTGGATCGCGCCTTCGAGCGCCTCGTCGGCGCCGCCCGGACGGGCAAGCCGGCGGCGACCGCCGCGGCGGTCGCAACGATCGAGGACGACCTGCTCGCGTTCCGCGCGGCGCCGCTGTCGGGCCCGGAGCAGGCGCGCCGCGCCGGCCAGCTGATCCGCTACCTCGGCCTCGTGCCGGTCGAGTACGGACGGGGAATCGCGAACGGCAGGGTGGTCGTGCCGATCGAGATCCAGGAGGCAATCGCGTTCCGCGACGGCGCCGCCGTCGCCTTCGGCGAGCTCCAGTCCTATCTCGCCGCCCGCGACCTCGCGGCGACCCGCTCCGTCCAGCGGGCGCTCGCCGCGCTCGACACCCGGCTCGGCGACGCGGAGCGCGGCACCGCGGTGGCCGACCCCGGCGAGGTCGAGTCCTACGCGAAGACCGCGACCTCGGCACTGGACGACGTCTACCCGGACGACTGGAAGGCGGGCACGGCCGAGGCCGACTTCGACGTCATCGCGACGCTGCTGAAGAAGGTGTCGGCGCTCGCGGTCGCTGGCGACCTGCGGCGCGCCGAGTCGAGCCGCCTCGAGGCGTACGCGACGTTCGAGCTCGGCCCCGAGCAGCGCCTCCGCGGCCTCGCGCCGTCGCTCTTCCAGCGGGTCGAGGGGCTCTTCTGGTACGGCGCCGACGGGCACGACGGCCTCGCGCAGCTCCTGCGCCAGAACGCGAGCACGGACGAGCTCGCCGGGACGATGGCCGCGCTCGATCTCGCGCTCAGGGAGTCCGCCGAGGCGATCGGCAGCGGTCCACAGTCCCGCGCCGCCGTCGTCACGAACAGCGCGATCATCGTCTTCCGAGAAGGGCTCGAGGCGGTGCTCATCCTCGCCGCGCTGATGGCCAGCATGGTGGGCGTCCAGCGCCGGTTCCGCAAGCCGCTCATGGCCGGGGTCGGCATCGCGCTCGCGGCGAGCGTCGTGACCTGGGGTGTCGCGCAAACAGTGCTCGGCTCGCTCGCCGGCTGGGGGGAGAAGCTCGAGGCGGTCGTCTCGCTGATCGCGATCGGCGTGCTGCTCCTGATCCTCAACTGGTTCTATCACCGTGTCTATTGGCAGGAGAACCTCCAGGACCTGCACAAGAAGAAGAAGCGCGTGCTCGCGGGCGCCTCGATCGGCTTCCTCTCCGCGCAGGCGCTCGGGCTCGTGATGCTCGGGTTCTCGAGCGTCTACCGCGAGGGCTTCGAGACGGTGCTCTTCCTCCAGGCGCTCACCCTCGAGGCCGGCGCGTGGACGGTGCTGCAGGGCGTGCTCCTGGGCTTCGCCGGCGTCGTCGGGGTCTTCGCGCTCGTCGTCTCGCTCGAGCGCAGGCTGCCGCACAAGAAGATGCTGATCGCCACCGGCCTGCTGATCACCGGCGTGCTCGCCGTGCTCGTCGGCCACACGGTGCAGACCATGCAGGTCGTCGGCTGGATGCCCGTGACGCCCGTCGAGGGCCTGTCGCTGCCGTTCTGGGCCGGGATGTGGTTCGGCGTCTTCCCGACTTGGGAGGGACTGCTCCTGCAGGCGGCGGCCCTCGCCTTCGTGGTCGGGAGCTACGTCGCGTCGGAGGCGCTCAAGCGGCGCAAGCGACGCCGGATCCTCGCCGCGCCGATCGTCGCGGCGAGCACCGCCGGGTCAGCGCCCGAGCTCCCAGGCGAGATGGGCGAGCTCCGGTTCGATCAGCTTCTCCCACGCGAGCGCAACGGCCTTGGGCGAGCCGGGGACCGAGACGACGACCGCTCCGTGGTAGGTGCCGGCAGTCGCGCGTGAGAGCATCGCGGCCGACCCGACCTGCTCCCAGCTGAGCATCCGGAACAGCTCGCCGAACCCCGGCAGCGTCTTCTCGAGCATGCCCGCCAGCGTGTCGTAGGTCGTGTCTCGGCGGGACACGCCGGTGCCTCCGTTGACGACGACGATGCGGGCATCCTCGACGAGCGCGTCGACGGCAGCGCGCACCTCGTCGGGCTCGTCCCGCACCACGCGATAGCCGGAGACGACTGCACCCGCCGCGGGGATCCGTTCGTGCAGCCAGTGCCCGTTGGTGTCGTCGTCCGGCGTGCGGCTGTCGCTGACCGTGATCACGCCGACGGCGATCGGGCCGAGCTCGGCGGCGGCGGCACGATGCGCATCGGTGCCCACAAGGCGATCGTAGTTTCTCGGCGCCGCTCGTCGGGTACTCTCCGGGCGCCGTGAGCGAACCGGAAGCCGTCGTCGAGCGGGCCGTCGAGCGGCTGCGCCCCCTGTACAAGGCAGCGTCGTTGTCCTGGTGGGACGCGAACGTCTCGGCGACCGAGGAGAACGAGCAGCGTCGCGTCGCGGCCGAGCTCGCGCTCTCCGATGCGCTCGCCGACGCCGACCTCTTCGGCGACATCGCGACGGCCCGGGCCAACGGGGCCGAGCCGCTCGTTCGCCGCCAGCTCGACCTGCTCCACGCCAGCCTCGTGCCGCAGCAGGTCCCGGAGTCGCTCAGGCACCGGATCGTCGAGCTCGAGGCGTCGGTCGAGTCCCGCTTCGCGCAGCACCGCGGCGAGGTCTCCGGCAGGCCGGTCGACGACAACGAGATCAAGCGAATCCTGCGCGAGAGCGACGACGTCGCAGAGCGGCGTGAGGCGTGGGAGGCGTCGAAGACCGTGGGCGCCGCGGTGGCGGACGACGTGCGGGAGCTCGCGCGGCTCCGCAACGAGGCGGCTCGGTCGCTCGGCTACCGCGACTGGTTCGCGCTGGCCGTCGACACCTCGGAGATGGACGAGACGCGGCTCTTCGAGACGCTCGACGAGTGCGACCGGCTGACCGCCGATGCGTTCGCCGGCTGGAAGGCGGCGACCGACGCACGGCTCGCGGAGCAGTTCGGCTGCGCGGTCGGCGAGCTGCGGCCCTGGCACTACGAGGACCCCTTCTTCCAGGAGGTGCCGGCGGCCGGTGGGGTCGACCTCACGGACGTGTTCGCGGGCAAGGACGTCGTGGCGCTCGCGCGTGCCACGTACGACGGCCTCGGCGTCGACACGAATGCCATCCTCGACCGCAGCGACCTCTTCCCGCGCGACGGCAAGTGCCAGCACGCGTTCTGCATCGACGTCGACCGCGAGGGCGACGTCCGCGTGCTCGCGAAC
>Ga0207691_10006981_pt1 | contig 10895 bp, 10 predicted proteins | sample KBSM13metaG_FD_184327 | JGI IMG/M metagenome (GOLD analysis project Ga0207691, IMG submission 184327) | Miscanthus rhizosphere microbial communities from Kellogg Biological Station, Michigan, USA - KBS M1-3 metaG (SPAdes) (version 2) | ecosystem: Host-associated > Plants > Roots > Rhizosphere >...
CGCGGACGGGGCCGCCGAGCCGGACTCGATATTAGCCACGGCCTTGTCGTAACAGGCCAGTCTCTCGATATCGTTGCGCATGGCTGCGCAGGCGCGGATCGGCTCCGGGAGCGTCTCTGTGGCTTCCGCGGCGTGCACCCACAGGAAGGTGCCAAAGAGGGCAACCGCGAGCGGGCGTTTCATCAAGGTTTTGTTGTTCATCCTTCGCTTCCTGATATCTGCACCTCGTCGCCCTCGTCGCGGTAGTAGTCCTTGATGGCCGGCACCGCCGTTCGGATCAGCTCGCGTTCGCCGCGCGTGAGAGCCGGGTGCCAGGTGTCGAAAATGAGTATGGCGCGCGGCACGTCACTGTCGTTCCACGCCTCGTGCTCGATGGTGTCGTCGAACACCCAGGCCTGCGCCTCGCACCACTCCCGGGTTTCAGACCCCACACGGAAGCGACAGTTCGGCGGTACCACCAGCGACAGGTGCACGATCAGGCGCGAATTCGTCACCCCCGTATGTGGCGGGATGTGCGATTTACGATCGAGAATGGAAAAGAATGCCGTCGGCGCATAACCCGGAACGTCAGCGATCGGCGCTTTCGCCAGCAGTTCGGCCGTCTTCGGACAGCGCGTGGCATTGGCGTCGACGCGTATGCCGTCACGCCACAGGAAGAATGCGCTCCAGCGCCGCGACTTGTTCAGGTCGGCCCATTGATCGAGAGGCACGCCTTCCGGGTAGTCGATGTACGGCACGATATCGGCCGAATCCTCGCGCAGCACGCGTTCGCACTCGGCACGGATCTCGGCGGTGGCCGCTTCGAATTCCGCCAACCAGGGAAAATCCGCGCGCGGGTAGAACTCGTACTCCGGCAGTTTGGGCACGTGCAGGAAGGTTGGCTGCGGGTGGTAGATGCGCCGCTTGCCGAGGAAGGCCTCGATGCCATGGTCGGCGCGTGCCAGTTCCGACGCATCGAACTGTGTGCGCACGTTCCCGACGCGGGTTTCGATGAGTTTTTCGATCGCGGCATCGTTGCGACGCACCGCCTCGACTGCGCGGTTGAACGAATCGCGCAGGAAACCCGGCAGGCGTGTGCTCGGCGATATGGTCTGCAGCGCGTTCTGGTAGACCTTGGCTGCGGCCTTGGGCTTGCCCGTGAGCTCGAGCAGCTCGGCTTTCTTGAGCAGGGCAATCAGGTGCCGTGGCTCGAGCTTGAGCACCTGTGCCAGCGCCTGTTCCTCCGCCGTGCGCAGATCGAGCGCGCGCAGCGAAGTGGCGAGATTCATCCACAACGAAGGATTGCGCGGATCGGCCTGCGTAGCCCGATCGAGCAGTTCGCGCGCGCGCTCGGCGTTGCCCGACTGCAGCAGGTCGATGGCGCGCGCATTGAGCACCAGCGGGTGTGTCGGCGAAATACTCTCCGCACGCCCCAGCAGACGCTGCGCTTCATCACGCTGTCCAGCGGCCTGGGCCCTTTCGGCCTGCTGGATCAGTCCCTTCAACAGCGTTTCGTCGTTCGCGGACAACCGAGTCAGTTCAACGTCCGCAACACCACGCGCCGATTCTGTTGTCGGCCTTCATCCGTGTCGTTGCTGGCGATGGGATCCGTCTCGCCGTAACCCCGCGACGTCAGCGTATTGGTGACGCCGCCTTCGCGCAGATACTTGAGCACGGATTCGGCGCGTTGCGCCGAGAGTTGCAGGTTGTATGCGTCGGAGCCACGGCTGTCGGTGTGACCGGCGACTTCGATGTTGACCTCCGGGTAACGCTTGAGCGTGGCGATCGCGTTTTCGAGGATGGGCATGCTCTCCGGCAGAAGTTCAGCGCTGTTGGTCGCAAACTTCACGCCCTGCAGCACCAGCTCGCGATCGAACGGGCAGCCGACATTATTGACGCGCTCTCCCTTGGGGGTGGTGGGGCACTGATCCACGCTGTTCAGGATGCCGTCGCCGTCATCGTCGCCGTCAATCTCGCAACCCACCGCGTCGACCTTCTTGCCAGGCGGCGTGCCGGGGCACTTGTCGCCTTCGTTGAATACGCCGTCACCGTCATCGTCCTGCGGCATCGCGCAGCCGGTGGCGTCGACAGCCGTACCGGCGGGCGTGCCGGGACACTTGTCGAGATCGTCCGTCACGCCATCGCCGTCGGTATCGACCGGCAGGCGCGTCACCGTGCCGCCCCATGAATACTGGATTCCCAGGCCTCCCACATAGTCGACCGTGTGCGGGAATTGCGAGTTGTCGCTCAGGGAACGCCGCGCTCCGAGGTCGGCGCGCAGTTGCATGGCGCTGCCGTCATCGCGCGCAGGGCCAAGGTCGATGAGCAGGCCGGCGCCAAACATCGCCGTGAGGTCATTCTCGTCGGCCCCGGGCTTGAGAATGCTGTTCACCCCGCCGAGGCCCACGCTCAGGAATGGATTCACGCGGCCTTCGCGGTAGAACACGCGCTTGGTGGACAGCGCGAAGCCCTGCAAGTCCAGCGAATCGTTGCCGGCACGCGCGTGCTGTGAACCAAAGAAGTCCAGTTCGAAGTCCCAGTTCTGGTTGAGCGTGCGGCCCAGGGCCAGGGTAATTCCGGCGTCGTCGTCGGCCGCACGTGCGTCATCGAGCCAGAGGACATTGAGCGAGGGGGCGATATACCAGCTGCCCGGAGCTGCGCCGGCTGACGCGGCTGTGGCCGTCAATGCCGCAATGCAAACACCGGACACCAGGGTTCCGATTCTTTTCATGGGTTTTTCTCCCTCGCAATGGCCCGGGATCATAGCCGAGCCCCATTGGGCCCGGTAACCGACGAATCTCTAGTGGGCTTCCAGCGCGGGATGGCTGACCTGCTGCCCGGCGTGCAGGCCGAGCCTCTTTGCCTCGCCGCCGGCAATCTCCAGCACCGCGCGCGCGGGTGCATCACTGCGAATCAGGTCGAGAGAATGCGGCGTAGTTTGCTCAACGATCTGCTGGATGCGGCCGCTCGAATCGATGAACACCATGTCGAGAGGAATGTAGGTGTTCTTCATCCACATGCTGATCGGGCGCGGTTCCGCATGAACGAATAGCATGCCGCGATCGGCGGGCAGGGAACGCACGAACATCAGGCCCTGCGCCTGGCGTTGCGGCGAGTCTGCCAGCCACACGGTGAATTCGTGTTTTGCCTTCTTGCCTGCGTCCTTTCCGGCGTCAGGCTTGCCAACATCACTGATGGTCAGTGCGCCGCTCGGAAATGCCGCCAGATCCTCGAGCGGCGCGATCTGCGCGCTCACGAACCCGCCGCACGACAGCGCAAGTGCGCAGCACCACGCGGCGGCGCGTTGACGCGTTGCAAGACTATTTCGAAACGGGGTTGGCATGACGGTCATCGTCGCTGAATTCGATCCGGCCTGCAAAATCGAAGCTGGTGAGAACCACCCGCTCGTCGCGTATCAGTCCGGTGGCCGGTCCGATGCAGAAACCGCGCGCCACCACGCGGTACACCGCCTTGTCGGGGCCCAGCGTCTCGACCCGTTCCTGCGTAAGCGAATCCACCGTGCACTTGTCGTCGCCCTGGGTCGCGAAGATGCGCTGTTCGCCTTCGAAGAGGATGGTGACATTGGTGCGCAGGGTGGAGCCGCCATCTCCCTCGCCCACGCCGGCGATGCCGAATACCAGCCGCAGCCGATGGGAGTCACCACGTGCCGGACCGCCGATGCTCACACGGATTCCCTTGCTGTTGCTCTTCCCCGGGGGCCGCGGCCCTCCCTCACACAGCATGTCGGCGTTCTTCCAGTTCAGGTCGAGATCCAGCGCGCCACGTATGCGCGCGCGCAGGTAACCGCCGCCTACAGCGAAACACCCACCTGCGGCGCTGTCAGGCGAATCCGCGGGGGTGGTTGCCGGGGCCGGGAGAATGATGCACAGCGCGACGGCAAAGGCCGCGGCGCAGGCGCGAGGAGACATGTGCCTACGGTAGCAGGGCTCTATACTTCAAAAAAAGAGGACCCAATGGCGAAACGACCCGCACGAGCAACTTCCGGCCGCTACGTGAGCAGGCTCACCAGCGGAACGCTCGCCGTCATCATGGCGGGCGGCCGCGGCGAACGCTTGAAGGGACTCACCGAGCACCGCTGTAAACCGGCGACGCCCTTCGGCGGCAAGTTCCGCATCATCGATTTCGTGCTGTCGAATTGCGTCAATTCCGGTATCCGGCAGATCACCGTGCTGACCCAGTACAAGGCGCAGTCCCTGATCCAGCACATCCATCGAGGCTGGGGCTACATGCGTGGTGAGTTCGGCGAATTCGTCGAGGTGATTCCCGCGCAGCAGAAGACCGGCAGCCATTGGTATCGCGGTACGGCCGACGCGGTCTACCAGAACGTCGACGTGATGCACGCCCATCGGCCGAAACACGTGCTGGTGCTGGCCGGCGATCACATTTACAAGATGGACTACGGCCCGATGATTGCGTACCACGTGGAGAAGGGCGCAGACATCACCGTGGGCGTCGTGGAAGTGCCCATCGTGGACGCAAGAGAGTTCGGCGTGCTGACCGTCACCGAGTGGAATCGGGTCACACGCTTTGTGGAGAAATCGCCGACGCCCGATCCCATGCCGGGACGCACGGACGTGGCGCTGGCCTCGATGGGCATCTACGTGTTCAACCCCGACCTGCTCGAGCGGTTGCTGATCGAGGACGCGGCCAACGAGAAATCCAAGCACGATTTCGGCAAGAACATCGTTCCCGATGCAATCGAGAACCTCCAGGTCTTTGCCTATCCTTTTCGGGACGTTAAGACCCGTGCGCAGTCTTATTGGCGCGATGTTGGAACAATCGACGCCTTTTATGAGGCCAATCTCGAGCTGGTCTGGGTCAATCCCGAGCTCAACATCTACGACGAGGACTGGCCCATCTGGACCTACCAGGCACAGACGCCGCCGGCGAAATTCGTACTCGATGAAGACGGGCGGCGCGGTATCGCAATCAACTCGCTGGTGTCGGGCGGCGTGATCATCTCCGGCGCCACGGTGCGCGAGTCGCTGCTGTTCTCCGGCGTGCGGGTCGAAGAACGCGCGGTGGTCGAGCGTTCCGTGATCCTTCCCGATGTGCGTATCGGGCCAGACTGCCAGATTCGCAATGCCATCATCGACGCCAACTGCGAGCTCGCCTCCGGCACGCGCATTGGATTCGATCTCGCGGAGGATGCGAAGAAATACCTGGTCACCGAGAAGGGCGTGGTGCTGGTGACGCCCGACATGCTGACGCATGCACCTCCGTGACTTGAGCCGGCGCGTGCGCTGCGGCGCCGCGCTTGTGGCGCTGGTGCTGACAGGTTGCGCCTCGACCTTCGATCTCCAACCGCCCACCCTGTCGCTGGTGTCGATGAAGGTGCAGAGCGCCGATCTGTTCTCGCAGCGCCTTCAGGTGCGTATGCGGGTGGTGAATCCCAATGCCCGCGAGCTGCCCATCAAGGGCATTGACTATCGCATCGAGGTCAACGGGGCGGAGATGGCCAAGGGCGAGGCCAGCGCTCCCTTCGTGGTTCCGGCACAGGGTGACGCCGAGTTCGACCTGCAGGTCACTGCGAATCTCGCCAGCACCCTGGCAAGGCTGCTGTCGCGGCACGGCTCGGTGGAATCGCTGGACTACCGCCTGGTGGGCGACGTGAGCCTAGCGAGTGGCTTTCTGCGGCGCATCCCCTTTGATGAACGCGGCAGCGTCAAGCTCAAGTAGTTCAGCGAACAGCTTCAGGTACTCGTTGGCCTGCGACTCCCAGGAGAAGTCCTGGCGCATCGCGTTCTGCATCAGCCGGCCCCACGACTGCGCATCGGCGTACCACTGCATGGCGGTGTCGAGCGCCCAGCTCATGGCGCTGGCGTCGAAGTCGTTGAACACGATGCCGGTGCCCTGGCCCGTGGCCGGATCGAAGTGCACCACTGAATCGGCCAGTCCGCCCGTGCGGCGCACGATGGGGATGGTGCCGTAACGCAGCGAATACATCTGGTTGAGGCCGCAGGGCTCGTACTGCGACGGCATGATGAAAATGTCGCTGGCGCCCTCGATCCAGTGCGCCAACGATTCGTCGTATCCGCCGAAGAACCACGCGCGTCCGCGGTGGCGTTCGGCGAGTCCACGAAAGAAGTCCTCGTACTTTGCGTCGCCGCTGCCGACCACGGCAACCCGCACGTCATGGTTCTGCAGCAGAGCAGGCAGGGTGTCGATGAGCAGGTCGAACCCCTTCTGCGGCGTCAGGCGGCTGACGATGCCGAACAGCGGCACGCGAGTCTGCGTGGGACGCAGGTTCTGGCGCAGCAGGAAATTGCGCTTGAGTTCCGCCTTCTGCGCCAGCTCCTGTGGCCCGAAATGCAGCGGCAGGTACCGGTCGTGGCGCGGATCCCATTCCTCGTAGTCCACGCCATTCAGGATGCCGCGCACCGCCTGGCCACGTGCGGCCAGCGCCTGTTCCATTCCCATGCCGTACTGCGCGGTGGTGATCTCACGCGCATAGGTGGGGCTGACTGTGGTGACGCAGTCGGCGTGCAGGATGCCGTGCTTGAGCGCGTTGATGATTCCGGCCTTCAGGTCCGCCTGGTGCAGTAGATAGACGTCGTCGCCGAGGTCGAGGTCCGCGAGGTCGGCGGCGCCGAATCCGCCCTGATAGCCGATGTTGTGGATGGTGAGCACGGACCTGGTGCCGGCGAACGCCGGGTCCTGCCGGTAGTTCGAGCGCAGCCACAGCGGCGCGAACGCGGCATGCCAGTCGTGCGAGTGCACGATGTGCGGCCGGAAGTTCATGCGCCGGCAGCATTCGAGCGCGGCGCGCGTCAGCACCAGGAAGCGGCGATGTTCGTCGGCGTCGTTGGTATAGAGCGTGGGCCGGGCATACAGCGCGTCTGACTCGACCAGGTAAACGTTCGTAGAAGGACTGGCCGGCGTCGCGGAACCGGGCAGGCGCGTACGCCAGATGTCCACGCGGTACTCGTGCCGCCCGACCAGGATGCGCAGGCCCTGCAGAGATTCGACGCGCGTGGCCTCGAGATTGTCGCGTTTGATCTGCGCGTAGAACGGCATGAACAGCCGTACATCGTGCCCGCGTGCGGTCAGCTGGCGCGACAGGGCGCTGGCCACGTCGGCGAGGCCGCCGGTCTTGGCGAATGGCACGACTTCGGAGGCAATGGCGCAGATCGAGAGTTTCACGGCGGCGGGCATTCTAGCGATTAGTGGGCGCTGGTAGCATGGCGGCAGGTCTCAAGTTCCCATGCGTCGTTTACTTACATTCCTGACGGCCTTCGTGCTGTTGCTGGGTTCGCTCGCGATCGGTGTGCTGGCCGCCGACCTGCCATTCTGGCGGCGTGCGATGCAGTTGCCGCTGGCGATCGACGATGTCTACCTACCTGTGACCATGATCGGCAGCGACGCGCCGGCAAATGCGGCGCTGCCGGCGGCCCCGGCGCCGGCGACCGACGCGCCGGCACTGGAATACGCCATCCGCCAGGCGCGCAACGCCGGATCGCGCGCCTTGTTAGTCATGCGCCATGGGGAACCGGTGCTGACGCGTTACTTCGGCGCCGACGACGAGCATAGCCTGCTGCCCGCCGGGCTGGTGGCGCGGCCGGTACTCGCGATGGCCATGGGCCTGGCGATCGGCGACGGGCGGCTCGGTCCGCTCGACTCGCCCGTGGCCCGTTACCTGCCCGAGTGGGACGAAGAGCCGCGCGGCCGCATCACCCTGCGGCAGCTGCTCGAGGAAACCAGCGGGCTGGAAACGGGCGGCGACGTTCGCGGCCTGCTGCGCCGCTCGCCCTGGGACGACTTCGCGCGACTCCCGGCATTCGCCACCGACAAGGGCGTGCGCATGCTGTTAGGCAACGACTTCGCCAGCACAGCGCTGCGTTTCGAGCTCGAACACGAGCCGGGTGGCTTCTTCAACCGCTCGCCGGCCAATGCGCAGCTCGCGGCGCTCATACTCGAGCGCGTCACCGGTGTCCCCTACGAGCAATACCTCGGCCAGCGCATTTTTGATGCGGCGGGCGCCGGGCGCGTCGAGCTCGCGCTCGATCGGCGCGCGGGGATGCCTGCGGCGCACTGCTGCTGGCGCGCGACGGCACCGGGCTTGGCACGCCTCGTCAGCCTGCTCGCCACGGACGGCCTTTACCGTGGGCGCCGGGTGCTCCCCGCGGGCTGGGTGCAGGAAATGGCGCGACCCTCGCGAGTGAGCGCGGGCACTGGCATGCAGCTCGCGCGCCTCCTCATCGAAGATCTTCCGGCGCTGGGCGCCGGGGATGACAATGGCAGCCAGTTCTGGGTCTTTCCCGAATACCAGATTGCGATCATCAATATTGTGAACCCGCAGGGCCTGAGCCCGCCCGAACTGCCGGCGTTGTTGCTGCGAGCCCTGCCGCCGGGCTGAGTCCGGCGAGTCAGCAAAAAACGGGTCGAGCCGCGGAGGCGCCGGCAGCAGAATGCGCGCATGGACATGCAAGTCACCTCGACCAATGACAGCCTGGCCGGAAACATGACCGGGAAACCCACGGACAGCTTCGTTGACAGCCGCGATTTCGCGCGCATGACGCGCGCCATCGAATTCATCGAGCGTGAGTTCGAACGCCAGCCGAGGCTGGCGGAAATCGCCAGGCACGTGGGCCTGTCGGAGTTTCACTTCAACCGCCTGTTCCGGCGCTGGACCGGCCTCACTCCCAAGCAATACCTGGCGGAGGTGACCGCGCGCGCGGCGAGCGCGGCACTGCGAGACGAGCCCTCGGTCATGGATGCGGCGCACGCGGTAGGACTTTCCGGCGGTGGGCGTCTACATGATCTGACGGTGACGCTCGAAGCCATGACGCCCGGAGAAATCCGCGCGCAGGGTGAGGGCGTCGTACTACGGCACGGGATCGCCGCCACGCCGTTCGGCTCGGCCTTCCTGGCGGAGACCCCGCGTGGGTTGTGCCGCCTGGCATTCGTCGAGAGCGGCGAAGAACGCGAGGAACTCGCCGGGCTGCGGCACCAATTCGCGCGGGCAAAATTCGTGCGTGATGACGCGCGCGCGGCCGAGCTGGTGGGAATGATCTGGGGCGGGGCCGAGACCACCTTGCCGCTCGCTGTCTGCGGCACCAATTTCCAGGTCCAGGTCTGGCGAGCCCTGCTCGAACTCGAGCCCGGCGTCACGGTCTCATACAGCGCGCTGGCAAGGCGCCTCGGGAAGTCGACAGGTGCGCGCGCCGTGGGTAATGCGGTGGGCGCCAATCCGGTGGCCTGGGTAATCCCCTGCCATCGTGTCCTGCGCGCGGGCGGCAAACTTGGCGGATACCGCTGGGGAACGGCCCGCAAACAGATGATCCACCGCTGGGAAACCAGGCGCTCTGGGGTGTCATAACTTTTTGATTACCCTCGTGTGTCGGTCGACGGCGGTGCCATACTTGCCGCCTTCGAGAGAGAACCGAGCACGATGCCCGAACAGCGCAATCTGGTAACGCGAATCAGCATCGCCGTGGCGGTCGTTTCGCTGGCCTGGGCCATCTACGCCACCCAGCACAAGCCGTCCTCAGCCGGCGGGCCCGCGCCGGGCGCAACCACGCGCCCCGGTGGCCCGGCGTTCGTCTCGATTGCGCCGGTGCGCAGCGAGCGCGTCAGCCAGAAGCTCGAAGCCCTGGGAAACGCGCGCGCCAACGAGTCGGTGGACATCAGCTCCAAGATCTCCAATGTCGTCACCGCGATCATGTTCCGTGACGGCGAACGCGTGCGCCGCGGGCAGGTCCTGGTGCAACTCGACGATGCGCAGTCGCGCGCCGACGTGGCCGCGGCCGAAGCCGCCGTCGCCGAGAGCGAGCGCCTGTACAACCGCAGCCGCGAATTGATGGCCACCGAGGCATTGTCCAAGTCGCAGTTCGACCAGCTCGAGGCCACGCTCAAGGCCAATCGCGCGCGACTCGAAGCCGCCCGCGCCCGCTTCGAAGACACCGTGATCCGTGCGCCCTTCAATGGCCGAGTCGGCCTGCGCCGCGTGAGCGTCGGCACGCTGATCAGCCCCGGCGACGTCATCACCACGCTCGACGACACCAGCGTCATCAAGCTCGATTTCTCGGTGCCGGAAAACTTTCTCGCGACGCTGCGCGAAGGACTGGCGGTGCGCGCCACGGCACCGGCGTTCCCGGGCCGCGCGTTCTCCGGCACGCTGGCGAGCATCGACTCGCGCGTCGACATGAACACGCGCTCGGTCATGGTGCGCGCGCTGTTATCCAATGAAGATGGTGCCTTGCGTCCCGGGATGTTCCTGAACGTAACGCTCGCCAACGATGAGCGGGAGTCACTGGTGATTCCGGAACAGGCGCTCACGCCGGAGGCGGAACGCCAGTATGTATTCGTGGTGAGCGAGGGCAAGGCCGAACGCCGCGAAGTGCGCATTGGCGGCCGGCGTCCGGGCAGCGTCGAAGTGCTCGCCGGGCTGGTTTCCGGTGAACAGGTGATCGTCGAAGGTACGCAGAAGGTGCGTGACGGCGTAGCGGTGCGCACCACGGAGGTGGCGGCGGAGTCGCTCGCCGGTTCCGGAGAGCCGGGCTCGCACGAAGCAAGCAGCGCCGCGCCGGTAAGCATGCGGCAATAGCCGGACATCCGCGCATGATCATTTCCGACCTGTCGGTCAGGCGCCCCGTCCTCGCAACGGTGATGTCACTGCTGCTGTTCATCCTCGGCCTCGCGGCCGCGTTCGGGTTGAGCCTGCGCGAATTCCCAGACATCGACCGGCCGGTCGTGAACATCGAGACGCGTTACCGCGGCGCCTCCTCGGACGTGGTCGAGACACGCATCACGCAGATCATCGAGAATGAAATCTCGGGCATCGAAGGCGTCGAGCGCCTCAACTCCGCGAGCCGCGACGAACGTTCGCAGATCAACGTCGAGTTCTCGCTGGAGCGCGACCTCGACGCGGCGGCCAACGACGTACGCGAACGCCT
>Ga0207691_10006984_pt1 | contig 10892 bp, 8 predicted proteins | sample KBSM13metaG_FD_184327 | JGI IMG/M metagenome (GOLD analysis project Ga0207691, IMG submission 184327) | Miscanthus rhizosphere microbial communities from Kellogg Biological Station, Michigan, USA - KBS M1-3 metaG (SPAdes) (version 2) | ecosystem: Host-associated > Plants > Roots > Rhizosphere >...
ATCAAGTCGGCAAGTAAGACAAAAGCAAATTTCAACAATAGCGAGGTGGGTCGATTGCGATCCACCTCGTTTTTTGTACGCTGAACACACGGGAGAAAAAAGTGTCCATGGCCGTTTACCAAAATGAAGCGCAGATTGCTGATGTCGTTCAGGGCTTTGAATCCTGTACGACCGACAAGGGTGCATTCAAGCATCAGGATCATCTAACCGTCGCTGTTTGGTATTTGCAGGACTCCAACATCCAAGAAGCAACTGCGAGGTTACGAACAGCGTTGCTGCGCTTTGTCGATCATCATCAGGTTGACCGGGCAAAGTACAACGAGACCATTACTGTGTTGTGGCTTGAACTTGTTGCCGGCCAGCTCGAGAAACTGCCGCAATCATTTTCGCTAGTTGAGAAATGTAATTCTGTAATTGAGTCGTTGAATGATTCAGGGCTGGCTTTGAAATACTACTCATCTGAGCTGCTCGCTTCTAATGAAGCCCGCGCGTCCTTTATCCCACCGGATTTGAAAAGTTGGAGTTCGGACTAACCAGCCAACTCGCAAACAAGCATTTCGAGTTGAAGTCGTGGCGTGGCCTGTGAGGTTTTGATGGCGAGGTCAGCAGCGGCAATTAACTTGATACCATGAGCGATTTTGGCGGCGTCGCTTCGTTGCACAGTAGCCAGGAAGCTGTCTCGTTTGAACGGAGGCATCGCAACGTTGCGAAAGACTTCATCGCGGCCTCCTCTCGCAAATAAATACTTTCCTAACGCAAGCTTGCGATAGTTACTCCCGATGAGTCCAACGAGCATCACCGGCTCAGCACCATCGTCAAGTAAGCGATATAAGGTCTCTAACGCCCGCTTCCGATTATTCGCCATCAGGTGGTCGCCTAATTCCCAATTAGACAATTCACGAGATCGACCAATCAAATCGTCTACTAACTCCAGACTGATCTTCTTTGTGTCAATTGCGGCTGAAGCGAGTTTGTCGAGTTCAGTCGAGAGCGTTTGCACATCAGTTCCAACAATCCGAATTATCTCGCTCAAGACCTGATCGTCGGCTGTTGTCTTCAATTCTTTCAGCCGCGTCTTACACCAGTTTTTGGCTTCAGCGTCTTTGATTGGAGAGAAGTCGACGACTGTACAAGTGTCTAACAGTACTTTGCTCGAAGCTTTACGTTTATCTAAATCGTCGGCGATGAAAATCGTCACCGTCGAAGGTGCCGGGTTTTTAAGATAAGCGATTAAGACTGGCTCATCGTCAACGTGCAGTTTCGCAAAGTCTTTGATCTTTACAACGCGTTTGTCAGACATCATCGGCAACTGTTCTGCTGCGGCGATGGCCGATTGAACAGCATCCGAGAGCAAACTAAAACTGAATTCATTGAACTCGCGTAAAAGGGTATTGCTCAGTGCAGTGTCGGCAATTGCCTGAGCTGCGGTATCACGCAAATAGCTCTCGCTTCCCAGCAATAAGTAAAGTGGGCTAATGCTTTCACGCAACGAACGATCGAGATCAGCGCGAGTCAGCGTCTTCATTTCTTTATCTCAACCGCGTTGATTAGTGTGGAGACAATGCTCTCGGCAAAACTACGCGACATTCGAAGAATTGCGGGGTCCTCTTCATTGAAGAAGCTACGCGGGTCACTGGCAAATTCATATTCTCCGCGAAACTGAAAATTCTGGTTGTCGTAAAGCACCCTATTCTCGGTTTGATCGCGCACGGTAACGGCAGCTGTGATTGTGACTTCAAAAATCCTTGCCCGGCCTTTGTCGTCGAGCAATACGCCCCCAAAGTTAAAGCCTCTAATCACACCTTCGATAACAGCGTCGGCACCTTCGCGATCGCCCTGCACTCGCAAACCGCGACCGCGGTGGACAAGTTCACGCATGACTGCATCCGTGAAGCGTGATCCTATTTTGTAGCGCAGAGCCTGGCTTTCTAACTGGAACGCCGGAACCGCGACCGTCTTGATACGGTCAGGCATTTGATTCTTGGTGACTGGTTTGTAGCACTCCGCAAAGCCGGAGACGAAAAATAGCATCAAGCCAAATGTGGAAACACGTAGCGCTTTAGGTAGGGCGTTTTTCATCGTGAATGTAGAGCGGTCAAAGTCGTCGAGAAATTCTTCCGTGTATCGAGCGTGGATTCTCTCGCACGAGGTCAACATAGGCAAGCTAGGGCTCCTGTTCAACTTTACTTCGCGGCCTTGATGGCATCAATAACTTTGACACACTCAACCGTCGGCTTTACGTGATGAACTCGCACGAGGTGGGCGCCGCCGATTACAGCAGCCGCAACAGAAGCCAGCGTACCTGCCGCCCTTTGATCAGCAGGTGCCGGCTCGCCTGCCTGGTCCGCAAGGAGTTTGCCAATAAACGATTTTCGCGAGGTGCCAACCAGAATTGGTAAGTCAGGGAACGCCGCCACAAGTTGGTCAGTTTTCGCGATGAGTTCAAGATTCTGCGATTGGCTTTTACCAAAACCGATTCCCGGGTCAACAGCTATTGATTCATGCTTGACGCCACGTCGCTCAGCCATCTTGATGCTTGCCCGAAGACTGCTCGTTACCTCCAACATGATGTCAGCCACAGCTGGCAGACGATGCATTGTTGCCGGCGTTCCGCGGGAATGCATGAGTACCAAGCCTGCGCCGGTTTTTGCGACTGCATCCGCGATATAGAAATCAAAACGAAGTGCTGAAACGTCGTTGACGATTGATGCGCCAGCTTCTAATGCCGCCTGCGCTACTTCCGACTTAGTTGTGTCGACCGAAATAGGAATCGTTGCGTACCTGGCGAGAGCTTCAATGACAGGTACGACACGTTTGATTTCGTCTTCAGCGGATACGGGGCCTTCACTTCCAGGGCGAGTCGATTCACCCCCGACGTCTATGATGTCCGCTCCTTCGGCGATTATCTGATGCGCGTGTTCAAGGGCCTTGTCGAGTGAAAAGAACTGGCCGCCATCGCTGAAGCTGTCGGGCGTGACATTGAGGATGCCCATGACGAGTGTGCGTTCGCCGATGGGTAGCGTTCTACCTTTGATCTGCCAGTTAAGAGTCATACGACATGATGTCCGATATGCTTTAGCTTGTCGTTGCGATCAGGAAAATCAGCCATAGGGAACGAGGATGAACGGAGACTAGAAAAGTGCCCATAGTGAGGTCCTATTTTCTTGCTCTTCTGATCTGGGTTCATTTTGGGCGATTCTTGTCCAAGTCGACGACAAGCTGAAGCTTAGCGGACATTCGCGCCCAAACAAAAAGGGGAATGAGTTTTTGCTCATTCCCCTGAATCATTGAAAAGCAGTTCAATCTAAGCGGGCGCTGGATTCCCACCAGTTATCGGCGGAAGAATCGGCTTCAGTGGCTTAGATGATGGTTCCTTCAACTGTGGACGGTCTTCGTCTCCACCGTCCGAGAGTGGCGTACTCTCGTCGAGCGGTAGGCCGGCGACAATCCGTCGAATCTCAACTCCGTCAAGCGATTCACGTTCGAGCAGGCATTCTGCCAGCCGAACCATGATGTCGCGATTCTCTTCGATGATCGCTTTAGCGCGGTCAAACTGGAACGTGACAATCTTCTTCACCTGCTCATCGATCTTGATCGCAGTGTCTTCAGAGAAGTCACGATGTTGCGCTATTTCACGTCCAAGGAATATCTGCTCCTCTTTCTTACCAAAGGTGAGCGGTCCCATTTCAGACATGCCGTATTCGCAAACCATCGCACGAGCTAATTCGGTCGCGCGCTCAATGTCGTTTGAAGCTCCCGTGGTGATGCTGTTGAGGAAAGTCTCTTCAGCGATGCGTCCACCCATCAGGATTGCAATTTGACCTAACAAGTATTCCTGACTGTAGTTGTGTCTATCACCTTCAGGAAGTTGCTGTGTCACACCCAGAGCCATTCCACGCGGGATGATCGTGACTTTGTGAACGGGATCCGCATTGGGCACTTTCAGACCGACCAGCGTGTGACCGGCTTCGTGGTAAGCAGTGACTCGCTTCTCTTCATTGGAAATGACCATGCTCTTGCGCTCGGCGCCCATGAGAACTTTGTCTTTCGCCAACTCGAAGTCGCCCATTGCTACGAGCTTCTTGTTGTAACGCGCAGCATTGAGTGCAGCTTCGTTTACAAGGTTCGCGAGATCGGCACCAGTGAATCCGGGTGTACCACGTGCGATCACGGATATGTCGACATCTTCGCCAAGCGGAATCTTACGTGTGTGAACTTTAAGTATGCCTTCACGTCCTCGCACATCAGGTCGTGAAACGACAACACGTCGATCGAAACGTCCAGGTCTCAGCAACGCCGGATCGAGAACGTCTGGACGGTTGGTCGAAGCGATCAGGATCACGCCGTCGTTTGATTCGAAGCCATCCATCTCGACGAGCAACTGGTTCAACGTTTGTTCGCGTTCGTCATGTCCACCGCCAAGTCCAGCACCACGGTGCCGACCGACAGCGTCAATTTCATCGATAAAGATGATGCAGGGTGCGTTCTTCTTGCCTTGTTCAAACAAGTCGCGCACACGCGAAGCACCGACGCCAACAAACATTTCGACGAAGTCTGAACCAGAGATCGAGAAGAAAGGAACGTTTGCTTCACCGGCAATTGCACGGGCGAGCAAAGTCTTGCCTGTTCCCGGCGGGCCCATCATCAGGACGCCCTTGGGAATTCTGCCGCCAAGCTTTTGGAACTTCTGCGGTTCCTTCAGGAACTCAATGATTTCCTGTAGCTCTTCCTTGGCTTCCTCAACCCCAGCGACGTCTTTGAAAGTAACTCGCTTCTGCTGGTTGTTGAGCAATTTCGCGCGCGATTTGCCAAACGAAAGAGCCTTGTTGCCGCCGGACTGCATCTGGCGCAACATGAAAATCCAAATGGCAATAATGAACAATAGCGGCGCCCAGGTAATGAGCATGGGCCAGATGTAACTGCTCCCAGACTCCTCTTCGACTTTTGCCACCCGCGGCTTTCCATTCACGAGCTCACGAGCCGCCTTCAGCAAATCGTTTTTGGCCGGATCGTTCGACAAGGCAACGCGATATTCCTTGCCATTCATGTCGATGGCAACGGTCTCGTTCGTCTTGACTGTTAGCTGTTTAAGGGTGCCGGCCTGGATCATTTGATCCAGCCTGGTCAGATCCACGATGTCATAGCTGCTGCCACGCGGATTGACGAGTTTGTATAGCAAAAGTGCTCCCGCAATAATGAGGAGCCAGAACACTATTTGTCTTGCTGTAGAACTCAAATTCATTAATGCCTCCGCCGCCGATAATAACTGATCCCTGAGCCTTTGTCGCTGCCGCTCTCAAAACGGCGACATCAGTCAGCCATTCCTTATCGGCAAATACCGTTCAGACCTTCGATGCCTAAAATCGGTGTCCGATATGCTTCAGATTGTCGACCCGAATCGTTTCCTGCGATCGTCCCGACAAGTTGAAGCATATCGGACATTGAACTTGACTATAAAGACTGAATTCCTCTTTTTCAATCGTTTTTAGCCTGAAACTCCAGTCTGCCTCGCTTTCGGATTACCTTGGAACCGCTCGGTAGTTCCACAGTCCGCCCGCCCGCGTCACCCTCAAGGAGTTTTTCGACTGCCTTGAGGTGAACCATTTCAATGCGTCGGGAATCGCCGCGTCCATTGGAAATCCATTGCCTAATCGCGCGCCGACGCAAGGCCGCTGGAGCAGCAGCGAGAACTTTTACGTTCAGTGATGCGGGTCTTGTTTCAACGTCTTTTGGAGAGTTTTCCAGGGCTTGTTCCAACAAGGCGTCCGAATCGCTGTGGAGGAGAGCACCGTCTTCGCGCAAGAGGCTCGCAGTTCGCGACAGAGCCTCGACAATCTTATTGTTGAACGACTTCATTACGGGCAGAAGCTGTTTTCTGACCTTAACGCGCGCGAACCGCTCATCTTGATTCATTTCGTCGTTGAGATATTCCGCCTTTCTCTGGCGACAGTAATCCTCGGTTTGGCTCCTCCTCGCCCAGAGTAATGGCCGCACCAAAAGAATGCGGGAGCCTTTTGTAATTGGCCGTGTGGCTTCCATTCCCCCCAGACCGGCGCCTGCGCTGCCACGCATCAAGCGCAGAAGTACTGTCTCTGCCTGGTCGTCCATGGTGTGAGCGCTGAGAATGAAATCAGCGTGGCGTTTTTTCGCGGTTCTTTCAAGAAACTCATAACGAGCTTGTCGCGCAGCCTGCTCAAGATTATCGGAATTCGCGCTTGCGAGCTCTGCTACTTTGGCTCGGCCTATTACCGGAACAAACCCCAGGCTCTTAGCTAATTGAGAAACCCAGCGTGCATCCTTTTTACTCTCCGGACGAAGGCCATGATCGAGATGTGCGACAACCAAAGGCAGGCTGAGCTTGCCTGAATTGGTCAACTCCTCCAGCGCCATCAGCATTGCGGTTGAGTCTGCACCGCCCGAAACTGCAACGACCAGGGTCGCATTCGAGACAGGAAGCTTGAGTTTGCGCCATTCGGCGAAAAGAATTCTCGCAAAGTTACTTAATCGAGGCGGTCTGAGCCAGTTAGTCGACATGCTTGGGATTTTCGAACTCAATTTGATTCGAGTCAACACAGACGGCTCTCCGCAAACTCCCGCGACAGTTTATTGAAATATTCGTCGCGTTTGTCGTTTAGATCCTTCAAACGAATTCGAAGGAGTAAACGAACAAAAGGGGGAGTCTTCCGATGAGGGTTGAAAAACAGATCAAATTTAATGAGTGGCTTTTAGGATCAACGATTCTTTGCCAATCGTGTGGTTGCCTCTGGCTCGTTCCGGCGGCACAGTCAGCTGAAACTTATATTTGCCGGCAGTGTGGCAGCAGCGTGACCACGAAATCCGATTCCAATCTGAGTAACTCTTCAGTCAAAACAGAAGAAACTCCTTACTAGTCCTAACTCCAGTTTCGTTGTTGCTCAGTCTCATAGCCTGGCCGCTTGCGGTTGGGCTTTGTTTATTTTCACCAGCCGTTTTGCGTCACAAACCGACAATGTGCGGTGTTTAGTTGTTAGAACCAACCTTGAGTACCTGAAAGACTGGGAAACGCTACAATCCAAGAAATGCATCGTTCCTTAGGAGAACCTCTATGTCACCGATCGCCAAAAGATTCGTTGCCACCATGTCTGATGTTCGGTTGCGATTTGTTGCCCTAATTGCGGTTCTGACGCTGCTCTGGGCGTGTTACCCGGTTTCAGAAGTCAGCTATTCAAGTCCGCAACAAGCGAGCGTCAACCAGTGGATGATTGAACTAAGGACGGGCGAGCAAAAGGTCCAGTTAACAGTGCGTTATTCGCGGCAGCGGAGCAGCGGTGGATTCAGTGATCACTCCAACGGTTTCGGAATCGAGCCTGAGAAGTTGGTCGGACTAACCCGTGAACAAATGATGTCGTCCGGCAGTCATGTTCAGTTTCAGTTGCAGCGCGACGCTGGAACCTTCAATTTCGAGGGTTGGTTCAAAGAAGGGAACGGCTCGGGTCATTTCACCTTTAGCCCCAGTTCTTCCTTTGCCTCCGATCTCAGCCGCCAGGGCTTTGGAAAAGCAACTGACGAACAATTGCTTTCTCTCGCCATGGATGATGTCGGCTTGGCGTTGATCGATGAATTGAAAACGGGCGGCTACGACCTGACGACACTGGAACAGTTGATCCGCATCGGAAATCATGGTGTCCGCCTCGATTACGTCCAGGGGCTGAAGGCTATGGGTTACACCTTCAAGTCCGTCGATTTCCTCGTGAAGATGAAAGACCACGGAGTGAATTTAGATTTCATTCGCGACCTCGCCGGCCTTGGGTACACGAATCTTCCGGCTGAGGAGCTTATTCGCACAAAAGATCACGGAGTGAACGCCACCTACATTAACGAGTTCATTTCAGCGGGCTACAGTCGTGCGTCGCTTAATGACTGGATCACACTGAAAGATCATGGTGTTAATACTCAGTTTGTGGTGGCACTAAAGGAGCTTGGGTATGCTCGAGTCGACCTCGACGACCTTCGTCTTATGAAAGACCACGGAGTCAATCCGACGTTCATTCAAGAACTGAAGGAAATCGGTTTTGCGAACTTGGCGATTGACCAACTGGTCCGTCTAAAAGACCATGGAGTTAACGCGACTTACGTTACACGGATGAAGGAACGTGGCTATGGAGATCTCAGCCTCGATGAATACATACGCTTGAAAGATCGGGGAACTAAAGACGAGTGAAGTTATTGCAAATTGAAGAGTGAAGATTTTCCTTCAGCCAAATCGTTCGCAGACTAACTAAGGTGAATCTAAGAACACTCAGTGTGCAATCTTAAATCTTCAATCTGCAATCCCTGTTTGACTAACCCCGTCCCACGGGTTTACGTTTCTTCCGTAAAGGCATCTTTTCACCGAGCGTCGTGCTCTAAGCCTTTCTCCCGCAATCCAATTTTGAGGATAGAAATGAAATCAAGAAAATTTTTGTCTGCGCTGCTGCTGGCGCTTTTTGCTATTCAAACTCTTCATATCACCGCCTTAGCGGACGAAGGCATGTGGACTTTCAACAACGTCCCGCGCGCTGAAATCAAAAAGAAATATGGTTTTGAAATTACCGACGCGTGGTTGAAGAAGGTCCAGCTTGCCTCGGTAAGATTCAACAATGGTGGATCCGGCTCCTTTGTCTCACCAACCGGTTTGGTGCTGACTAACTATCACATAGTCGAAGATATCGTGAACGAAGTGAGCACACCCGAGAAGGATCTCGCCAAAGAAGGTTTCGTCGCTCGAACTCGCGCCGATGAAATCAAAGCCCCGAGTCTTGAGTTGAATGTGTTGATGAGTATCGAGGACGTCACAGCACGGGTGAATGGTGCGGTCAAAGCCGGGACAACCGATGCGGAGGCGTTCGCCGCACGTCGCGCCGAGATCGCGGCGATCGAAGGTGAGTCGACGAAGAATACCGGGTTGCGTTCCGACGTCATCACTCTATACCAGGGCGGTCAATACAACCTTTATCGCTACAAGAAGTACACGGATGTTCGCCTTGTGTTTGTGCCGGAGTTCCAGGCTGCGTTCTTTGGAGGGGATCCCGACAATTTCAATTTCCCGCGCTTCAATATCGACATGGCCCTCGTCCGTGTCTATGAGAACGACCAGCCAGTTCATCCTGAAAACTACTTCAAGTGGTCGACCGCCGGAACGAAAGAAGGAAGTTTGGTTTTTGTGACCGGCAATCCGGGATCGACGTCACGACTCGACACCGTTGCACACCTCCAGCAACTTCGCGATACGAGCATCCCGATCATTTTGCGTTTGCTCGAGCGACGCGAAGCGATGCTCAAGCAGTACATGGCCAAAGGCGAAGAAGAAACGCGTCGAGCTCAGAACGAGTTGAACAGTGTGCAGAATAGTTTGAAGGTCTACCGCGGCCAGATTGAAGGACTAAAGTCGACAGCCTTGATGTCGCGCAAGACGAAGGAAGAAGAGGCGCTCCGCAAGTCGATCGCGGCAAGCACGGAACGCCAGAAGAAGTATGGCGATGCCTGGGATGCGATCGCCAAGGCGCATGGAAATTACCCGACATATATCAAAGACCGACGAATCTTCGAGCAAGCCGGTGGCTTCAACAGCCAGTTGTTTGGTTTTGCTCGCACGCTGGTTCGACTTGCTGACGAAAACGCGAAGCCAAATGCCGAGCGTTTACCCGAATACACAGACGCGCGTCGCGCCTCCCTGGAATTGGGTTTATATTCCCCAGCGCCAATTTTTTCTGACTTCGAAAAACTTAAGTTGGCGGATTCGCTTGGCTTCATGGTTGAGCTTCTCGGACCTGATAACGCACTCGCCAAACAAGTGCTCAACGGCAAGACACCGGAAGCCCGCGCCGCTGAAATGATCGACGGTTCTAAACTCGCCGATGTTGAATACCGAAAAGAGTTGGCTAAGGGTGGTAAAGAAGCGATCGCTGCTTCAACAGATCCGATGATCGTCGTTGCCAGAATGGTTGACGCAAAAGCTCGTGAGTCAAGGAAGCGTTACGAAAGCGAACTCACCGGCGTTGAACGTACCAACTACAGCAAAATCGCACGGGCTCTGTTTGAGACGGAAGGAACCAACCTTTATCCGGATGCGACTTTCACTCTCCGACTTTCTTATGGAGCGATCCAGGGTTACATGGAGAACGGAAAGAAAGTGGTGCCGTTCACCACGCTTGGCGGCTTGTATTCGCGTGCTGATTCGCACAAGGAAGAGTTCCCATACAACTTGCCATCACGTTGGAAGGAGAAGAAAGCTGCTCTCGATTTGAGCATTCCGTTCAACTTCGTTTCCACAAACGACATCATCGGCGGAAACTCAGGTTCACCGACGATCAATCAGAATGGCGAGTTGGTTGGGTTGATCTTCGACGGCAATATTCAGTCACTCGTCGGTGATTTCATCTACGACGAGTCAGTGAACAGAGCAATCTCGGTCGACTCCCGTGGCATGCTCGAAGTTCTGAAGAAGGTCTTCGGAGCGAATGAGATCGTCGCTGAATTGACGGCGAGTTAGTTAACGGGTGGCACAGACTTCAGTCTGTGTTCTATCGTGTTGCGTGTTAGTTGGCTAAGAGAGTGGGGCGGCCCTCCGTGGAGTGCCGCCCCTACGATTTTTAGACAACCGCCGATGGTTGTTTGGTTTTGAAGCGTTGATCTAGAATCGGCGTCGAAATCGCACTGCTAGTCCAGCTAGAACAAGTCGTTGTTTTGCGCTTCATTCGTGCGAATACTTCTGGCCTGAAGCGCCAAAGAATCCTGGAAGCGTCAACAAGTCTTAAAAAGTCAGTCTCAAAATCTCTCTGTTTTAAGCGTTTCTACTTATAAGCGATGGAGAAACTAGGAACGCCGCAACGAGCGCCAGGTTCGGCGCCAGCTAAACGAATTCCAAACGGTAC
>Ga0207691_10006988_pt1 | contig 10890 bp, 8 predicted proteins | sample KBSM13metaG_FD_184327 | JGI IMG/M metagenome (GOLD analysis project Ga0207691, IMG submission 184327) | Miscanthus rhizosphere microbial communities from Kellogg Biological Station, Michigan, USA - KBS M1-3 metaG (SPAdes) (version 2) | ecosystem: Host-associated > Plants > Roots > Rhizosphere >...
GTATCGACGCTCCAGACGCGCTTGCCGTCGGCGAGATCGAGCGCGTGCAGCTGCCCTTCCGCGCCGAACGTGTAGACGCGGTTCTGCGCGACGACCGGGACAGCGCGCGGCCCTTCGTCGAAGCCGAAATCGTCGCGGTAGGTGGTGGGATACGCAAACCGCCAGAGCGGATTGCCACTGCGTGCGTCGAGCGCCTCGACCAGCTCTTCGTTGCCGACGCGATGAAAGAGGATCAGGCGATTGCCGGCCACGACCGGCCCGGCGAATCCTTGTCCGACAGGCTTGCGCCAGACGCGCTTCGGTCCGCCCGCCGGCCATGACGCCGCCAGCCGCGGCCCGGTGTAGACGCCGTTGCGCTGCGGACCAAGAAACTGGGGCCAGTCTTGTGCGATTACGGACATGCCGGACACGAAAAGGCCGAGCACGCACGTTCCACACACGCCGGGCCGCTGCATTTTTTCGAGCCACGATATCACGGCGACGCGAGTTCTCTTGTAAGCTGCGGCCATGACCGTCAAACGCGTCACGCTCGTGGTGGCGATCGCGGCGGCGATGCTCGACACGCCTCGCAGCGTGCGAGGCGCAGGCGCGGGGGACTTGTCCAGCCGAAGCGCAGCTGATGCCGCCAGCGCGAAGGGGGACTGGCTGCAATGGGGCGGCGCCGGCCGCAACTTCATGCCGGACGCCACCGGTCTTGCGGCGAGTTGGCCCCCCGGCGGGCCGAAGAAGTTGTGGAGCCGCGCGCTCGGCGAAGGCCACTCGTCGATTCTCGTCGAGGACGGACACCTCTACACGATGTACCGGCCACTCGGCGCGTTGTCCGCCGTGCGACGAAGCCAGGAGGAAGTCGTCGCCGCCATCGACGCCGCCAGCGGCAAGACGATCTGGGAGTTCAAATACCCCGCGCCGACTGACGGCCTCGATTTCTCACAGGGCGCTGGTCCCCACTCGACCCCGCTCATCGTCGGCAACCGGATCTACGCGACGAGCACCCGCAAGGAGCTGTTCGCGCTCGACAAGGCGACCGGACAGCGGGTGTGGGCGCACGACTTCATGAAGGAGTACAACGCGCCGTCGCCCGGCCGCGGCTACACCTGCAGTCCGATTCTCTACAACGGCACCATCATCGTCACCGTCGGGGGCCCGGGGCAGGCGATTGCGGCATTCAATCAGCAGAGTGGCGCGCTCGTGTGGAAGGCCGGCGATTTCGAGATGGCGCCGGCGTCGCCGATTCTCATCGACGTCGACGGCCAGCAGCAGCTGGTGCTGTTCGCGGGCGAGCGCGTCGCGGGACTCGATCCGGCCAACGGCCGCATGCTCTGGAGCCGCGCCCACAAAACCGACTGGGGCCTGAACATCAGCACGCCGGTGTGGTCGCCGGCGGACCATCTCCTGTTCATCTCCTCCGCGTATGGCAGCGGCAGCCGCGTGCTGGAGCTGCATCAGGCAGGAGGGACCACGACGGCGACCGAGAAGTGGTTCAACCAGCGCATGCGCGTCCATATCGGCACGGTCATGCACATCGGCGACTATGTGTACGGCGCCAGCGGCGACTTCGGGCCGTCGTTCCTGACGGCCGTCGAGCTGAAGACCGGCAAGATCGCCTGGCAGGATCGGAGCTTCGGGCGGGCGCAGCTGTTGTACGCCGACGGCAAGCTGATCGTCCTGGACGAGGACGGCAACCTGGGACTGGCGACGGTGTCTCCGCAGGGATTGAAGGTGCTGGCACGCGCGCCGGTACTCGAGCACCTCTCGTGGACTCCGCCGACCCTGGCGGGCACGACGCTGTACGTGCGCGACCGCAAGACCATCGCCGCGTTCGCGCTCGGAAAATAGCAGCCGGAGACGATTGCATGAAAGCCTACGTGATGACGACCGGAGCGGTGTTCGGATTGATTACGCTCGCGCATATCTTGCGCATCGTCGCGGAAGGACCGCGCCTGGCGTCGGAGCCGTTCTTCGTGATCATGACCGTTCTCTCGACAGGGCTGTGCCTGTGGGCGTGGCGCGTGCTTCGCCTGGCACGGTCGTGACGCCGCGCTGGGCCGTCGCGCCGTACTTTCTCGTCGACGACGTCGTGGCGACGGCGAACTAAAGATGACTCAGAGCAGCGGCGTGCCGGCTGGCGCGGACAACCCTGGCGTCGCCGCGCCGCCGCCACTGATCTATCTCGGCGCGTTTCTCATCGTCCTCGTCTGTCGCTGGTTCTGGCCGATACCAATCGACGCCGCGAGCCGTGGTCTGTGGCCCGGACTCATGCTGATCGCGATCGGCGTCGCAATCGCAATCTGGGGCAGGCGGACGATGGTGGCGGCCGGGACAAACGTCAACCCATCGCGCCCTGCCATGACGATCGTCTCATCAGGCCCGTTCCGGTTTTCGCGGAATCCGCTCTATCTTTCGCTGACGACGATCTTCATGGGGCTCACGCTCGCCGTGAACACATGGTGGGGTGTCGTGGTGTTGATCCCGCTCCTGCTCGTGATGCACCGCGGCGTCGTCCTCCGCGAGGAGCGCTACCTCGAGCAGAAGTTCGGCGAACAGTATCGACAGTATCGTTCGAGTGTTCGACGCTATCTCTGATCGATGTCGGTCAAGAGCTATCTGCTGTCGTTTCCCGAGCGCGTCCTGCGATCGGCGCTCGGCTTCGGGGCCGGCGTAGCCCGAGAGGTTGGAGAGGTGGCCCTCCCGGATGGCATCCGGCATTCGCAGCTGTACCAGAATCTGGTCGATGCCACGCTGCGGTTTCTGATCGAACAGGTCGGCGGCGTCGAGGGCGTGTACCAGGCCGACCGCACACTACCCGATGACTTCCTCGTCAGGCGAACCGCCGGCAACGCGGTCGAAGCCCTGGGCATCGTCGCCTTTCGCGCATCGCCGGTTTGGATCTTCGCCGCGCTCGCCGATCTGTGCGGCATGGGCCGGCAGTTGATTCCGGAAATCGCCGACGCGCTCAAAGCGCAGGGTCTGTTAGACAAGGACGCCCAATTCGCGACGGTCGATCAGTTGCTGGACGGCCTCGAACGAACGTCTTCGCGGTTGGCCTCGACTATCAACACCCCGCCGCTCGATGTGGCGGGACTCCGGCAGGAATGGGCGGCCATACGGGAAGAAGCACGGGCGCTGCCGCCTGCGAGTCTCCCCGGCGCGGACGCGATCGGTAATCTCTGGGCGCAGCTGAAGGCGGAATCGACGAAACAGAACCGAACGATCTTTGAGACATCGTCGGTGATGGCCGTGTCAGCGGTGCGGGCCGTCCCCGGCGGCATGCGCTGGCTTTCGGAGTCCGCGCGTATTGGCGCGGCGCGCACCGGTCAGTTTTTCGCCGCCGCGCTGCTCGATCATTACCGGCAGACGCTGAAAGAAATGCAGGAGATTGGCTACCTGGCCTATGCCGGCCGCCAGTTTCGTCCGTACGTCCGTGCGGCGGTCGATCAGTTCTCGCCGAAGCGCCGAACGCTCACGCAGCGCCTGTTGGAAAAACTTCAGTCGAGGAGGTTGTCCGGCTGAGCGCTTCCGCGCGTACGTAGTGTCCGCCTTCGGGCGGACCTCGTGAAGTCCGGCTAAAGCCGGACACTACGTACTGATTGAGGCTATCGAACGCTGAACGTCCCGCCACTTGGGATCAACCAGCACGACGGATGTTTCGATCTGGCGTTCGGGGATCATCCAGTACTTCTTGAGCAGGCGGTTCTTCTCGTCGGTCGACACGATCTGAAAGCCGTGTTTTTCATAGAAGCGGATCGCCCAAACGGCGTCGGCCCACGTGCCGATCAACACCGGATCGTTCGTCAGCTGGCACAGGTGCGACAGCAGCCGCGCCCCGATGCCTTGTCCCTGGTTGGCGGTGAGGACGTAGGCGTGACGGATCAGGGTGACATCCTGAACCTGCTGCAGACCCATCACGCCAACCAGGCGACCGCTGTCCTCATACCCCCAGAACACCACGCCGTCGTCGATCTCGTGCTGCAGCTTGTCGGCTGGCATGTACGGCTCGGTCCAGCGATCGGGCGGGATGATCCCTTTGTAGGCCAGCGCGCCATCGTTGACGATGGCCCACATCAGCTCGAAGTCGCGCGGCTCACAGCGGCGGATCATCGTCAATGCCCCTTGATGTTGTACGCCGTCAGCATCCCTTGATCGCGGACGTACAGCCGGCCGCCGCTGACCACTGGGTGCGCCCAGCTCGGAAAGCCCTGATCCGCAATCGCGAACCGGCCCTTCTCCTTGTACCCCGTCGGCGTCGCCTCCACCAGGCCGACGACGTTGTTCTCGCTTTGCACGTAGAGATGGCCGTCGGCGTAGACGAGAGAGCCTTTGCCGACGCTTCGATCGCGCCACATCATCTTGCCGGTGGCGAACTCCAGGCACGTCAGGATCGAGTTGTTGAACCCGTAGAGATAGCCGTTGACGAGAACGACGCCGCCGTGATGGTTCTGCATGTCACGGGTGAAGTAGATCTGCTGTGCCTTGACGTCGCCGGCCTGCGCGGTCAGCGCGAGCAGCGCGCCGCCGACCCCGTAGCCTGACGTGTAGAACACCTTGTTGTCGGAGAACACCGGCGTGGCGACGTTGGCGGTGCCGTTCGCCACCGGCGTATGGCGCCACATCAGCTTGCCGTCCGACGCGCGCACGCCGACGCCCGCTTGCGCCGTCAACGTCATGATCACGTGGACGCCCTGGACGTCGGCCGCAATCGGCGACGCATAGCCCGCCTCGTCGCTCAGCTGCTGGCTGGTCCACACGGTCTTGCCCGTCATCTTGTCGAGGGCGGCGATGCCGGCTCGCGGTCCGCCGGGTGTGACGATGACGTTGCCGCCGTCGACGAGCGGCGATTCGCTGATCAGCCAGGGAATCTGCCGGCCGCCAAAGTCCGCGAGGATGTTGCGTTGCCACTTGATGGTGCCGTCGGCGATGGCGAGGCACGCCAGGTCGCCGCTCTCCGTGAGGACGTACAACCGATCGTCGTCGATTGTCGGCGTCCCGCGCGGCCCCGGCCCGCGATCGTTGTAGCTGCTGCGTCCAATCGATCGCCGCCAGACGACTTTGCCGTCGGCGCGGTTCAGGCTCGCGACGGTACTGCTGCGCTCCGCCGCGGACATCGCCTGGACGAACAGGCGATCGCCCTTGACCGCAACCGATCCGTAGCCGGCGCCCAGTCCCGAAATCGACCACACGGCCGGCGGTCCCGCTGGCGGCCACTGCTGGAGGAGGCCGGTTTCCTTCGACAGGCCGGTGCGATCGGGCCCCTGCCACTGCGGCCAGTCCGCCGTCGCGCCCGTGGCGCTTTGGCGAGACAGGTCCGCCGTCGCGCCTGTGGCGCTTTGGCGAGACACGGCGAACGAAGGCTGCTGGGCTGCGACGACGAGGCTGAACCCAACAACGAACCCGATCGTCAATAGCCTCATCGGTGCCCTTCTACCGTGAACCGATTCGCCTCGTAAACCTTCGCGTCGTAGACTGCCTGACCGACGCTCGATGGATGACGCTCGAGCGGAGTCTGGTGTCTTCGTGTTCGCCGTTCAGTCGTGACACCAGAATACAAGAACCTATGGGAGAATTCGGAGCATGTTGGTAGTCAGACGACTTTGGTGTGCCGCCGGTCTGTCCGCGTTGTTGCTCGCGTCATCGAACGCGAACGCCCAGCCGGACGCGTCCAGCACGCCGGTCATCCGCTTCACGCTGCCGCCGTTGACCGTCACGGCACAGAAGGAACCGGCCGATCCGCAGACGCTCCCTGTCAGCGTGACCGCCGTATCCCAGGGCACACTCGAGGAGGCCGCGGTGCGCAGCGTGAGCGACGCCGCCGGCTATGCGCCCAACACCTACTTCAACGAATTCACGGTGCGAAAGCTGAGCAACGCGCGCTTCCGCGGCGTTGGCGCGGGACCGACGAATCCCGGCGTCGCGAGTTACATCGACGGAGTGCCGCAGCTCAACGCGAACTCCTCGAGCGTCGAGCTGATCGACGTCGAGCAGATCGAGTTCGTGCGCGGTCCGCAAAGCGCGCTGTTCGGACGCAACGCGCTTGGCGGCGTCATCAACATTACGAGCGCGCGTCCCTCGCTCACGAAATGGAGCGGCGGCGTGAGCGGTCCGTACGGCAACTTCAACTCCGGCGACCTGCGCGGCGCCGCCTCGGGTCCGATTGTCGCCAACACGCTCGCCGCCAGTGTCGGATTCGGCTACTCGACGCGGGAGGGCTTTACCAAGAACGACCTCACGGGAAACGACCTCGACTCGCGGTCCGCCGTCTTTGGCAAGGGACAGCTGCTGTGGAAGCCGAACGCCCGCTGGGAGGCGCGCGCGATGTTCAACGGCGAGCGCGCCCGCGACGGCGACTACGCCCTCAACGACCTGGCGACGGTCCGCAGCAATCCGTTCCACGTATCGCGCGACTTCGAGGGGTTCACCCACCGCAACATCCTCGCGCAGACCGTCCAGGTCACCTACGCCGGTCCGCGGGTGGATTTCTCGACGACGACCGGCTTCCTCAAGTGGAAGACGGAGGATTCCACGGACCTCGACTACTCGCCGCTGCCGCTCATCACGCGCAACAACGCCGAGGAGGATTTTCAGTTCACCGAGGAGGCGCGCTTCGCATCCTCGAAGGCCGCGCCGGTCGTCCTCTCGGATCGCGTGACGATGAAGTGGCAGGCCGGTGTGTTCGCCTTCACGCAGAACTACCAGCAGGACGCCGTCAACAACTTTTCGCCATTCGTGCTGTCGCCGTTCATCACTTTTCCGATCAGTCAGCATACGCCGCAGTCGGCGCTCGACGATCGCGGTCTGGGCATCTATGGGCAGACCACCTGGACCTTCTCGAAGAATCTCGATGTCGTCGCCGGCGTGCGTGCCGACCGCGAGCACAAAGAAGCGGCGCTGAGCACCTTCTTCGCGCCCGCGCTGCCGGCGTTCGGGCCGGCCGTGACGCTGAATCCCGAGCGGGACTTCACCGACGTGTCGCCGCAGTTCGCCGTGACCTACCGCCTGACCCCGGCGGCCAACGTCTACGGCACGGTCGCCCGCGGGTTCAAGGCCGGGGGCTTCAACGCCGCGTCGCCGACCGGTGCCGAGGCCTACGACCCGGAGCACACCTGGAACTTCGAAGGCGGCGTCAAGGCATCGGCCGCGGCGAATCGCGTGACGGCGAACCTGGCGGCGTTCCACATTTCGTGGGACGACCTGCAGGTCTTCATTCCCAACCCGCTGGTGCCGGGACAGTTCTTCGTTGGAAATTCCGCGGGCGCGACCAGCTCGGGCATCGAGTTCGAACTGCACGCTCGACCGGATCGCTCGGTGGATCTGTTCGGCGGCGCCGGGTTCACGCACGCGCGTTTCTCGGCCGGCAGCTTCTCGAACGGCGTCGACGTCAGCGGCAAGACGCTGTCGAACACGCCGAGCTATACGGCGGACTTCGGCGTCCAGTATGGCCGTCCGCTGCGCGACGGTCTGTCGCTGACGGCGCGGGCCGAAGCGATCTGCTACGGCAACTTCAAGTACGACGACGCGAACACGGTGGGCCAGGACGCGTACACGTTGACGAACCTCCGCGCCGGACTGCGCGGCCGGCGCGCGTTCGGCGAACTGTGGGTCCGCAACGCGTTCGACACCCGGTACATCCCCGTGGCGCTGCCGTATCCGGGCCTGGCGCCGTCGGGATTCGTCGGCGAAGCGGGCGCGCCGCGGACCTTCGGGCTGCGCGCCGGCGTGACGTTCTGAGTGCGCGTTTTGACCGCGGAGCACGCAGAGCACGCCGGGTGTTTTATGGTTTCTTCTCAGCGATCTTTGCGGTCTCGGCGGTTAAATGAGCGACGCGGGCCTGCAAGTCCGGGCTACGGCCAAGACAAGACGATGATGAAAAGAACACTCGTGACGTTCGCGCTCGCCATCAGTGCCGCGCTGACCTCCGCGCAGGGACCCGCGGCGCGCGGCGTCGCCGTCGGCGACTGGCCGGAAGCCCGCGGACCGAACCGCGACGGCACTTCGAAAGAGACCGGCCTGCCCGAGAAGTGGGCGCTCAACGGCCAGAACTTTCTCTGGCGTGTTCCGTACGGCGGCCGCTCCGCGCCGGTCGTGATGGGCAATCGCGTCTACGTGCAGAACCCGTCGGGCCGCGGCCCGGAGCTGCAGGAGCGCGTGATGGCGCTCGACGCGGACACCGGCAAGGTGGTGTGGGAGTACAAGTTCAATATCTTTCAGAGCGATGTGCCGCCGCACCGCGTCGGCTGGGCGTCGCCGGCCGCGGACCCGGAAACCGGCAACATCTACGTGATGGGTGTCGGCGCGACGGTGATCGCGCTGAACAAGGACGGCAAGCGGCTCTGGGACCGTTCGATCGGCGAAGAGTTCGCCGCGTTCACCACGCACGGCGGCCGCACGATGTCGCCGCTCATCGACGGCGACCTCGTCATCGTCAGCTCGCCGATCTCCAGCTGGGGAACCCAGGCGAACCGTCTGCACCGCTTCGTGGCGCTCGACAAGCGCACCGGCGACATCGTGTACGTCGCCTCGCCTGGCGGACGTCCGTATGACACGGCGTACGCGATGCCGACCATCGCGACCATCAATGGGCTGCGGCTGCTGATTTGCGGCACCGGCGACGGCGCGGTTCACGCGATCAAGCCGCAGACCGGCGAGCGCGTGTGGAGCTACGTCGCGTCCAAGCGTGCCATCAACACCGGCGTCGCCGTCGCGGGTACGTCGGTGATCGTCTCGCACGGCGACGAGAACCTCGACTCGAGCGAGCTGGGACTGATCGCCGCCATCGACGGCTCGCAGACCGGCGACATCAAGGCGGCCACGTGGGCTGTCAAAGGCGATCAGTTCGGCTTCTCGTCGCCGATCGTCGCCGGCGATCGCGTGTATCAGATGGAAAACGGCGGCCGGCTGAAGGCGTTCGAGCTGAACACCGGCCGCGAGCTGTGGCGGCAGTCGCTCGGCACGATCCAGAAGGCGCCGATCGTGATGGGCGACGGCAAGCTGTACCTCGGTACTGAAAGCGGCAAGTTCTTCATCGTGCGGCCGCTCGCCGACAAAGCGGAAGTGCTGAGTGAGGTCGAACTGCCGAAGAGCCTGGACGATAATGCCGGGCAATCGGTCGGGATTCCCGAACCGGTGTTCGGCGGCGCGGCGATCTCGCGCGGCCGCGTGTTCTTCGTGTCGACGGGCGGGGTCTACGCGATTGGTCCGAAAGCGCCCAAAGCGACCTCCGGCATCGCGGCGCCTGCCGGCGTCGAGAAGGGCGACGGCGCTCCGGCGTTCGTGCAGGTCAGCCCGACCGAGCTGGTGCTGAAGCCCGGCCAGACCGTGAAGTTGCGGGCGAAGCTGTTCGACGCGAAAGGCCGATTGCTGCGCGAGGAACCGGCGCAGTGGACGCTGCAGGGGCTAAAAGGCACCGTGGCGGACGGATCGTTCACGGTGGCGGCGGATCCCATCGATCAGGCTGGCACGATCAAGGCCACCGTCGGCGGACTCTCAGGCGAGGCCCGCGCACGCGTGGCGCGGCCACTGCCCTTCACCGAAACATTCGACGGCTACGCCGACGGCGCCGTGCCGGCCGGCTGGATCAACGCCACCGCCGGAAAATTCTCGGTGGCGACGCTCGACGGCCAGAAGGTGTTGACCAAGGCGCCCGACAACACGATCTTCAAACGGATTCGCGCCTTCATCGGTCCGGTGGACTGGTCGAACTACACCTTCGAGGCTGATGTCCGTGGCACGACGCGGCGCCGCCAGATGACCGACATCGGCATCACCGCGCAGCGCTACTCGCTGGTGCTGTACGGGAACTCCCAGCAGCTGAAGATCGAGCCGTGGGAGCCGGAAACCCAGCGATCGCCGGTCAAGCCGTTCACGTGGAAGGCTGACACCTGGTATCACTTGAAGCTGCGTGTCGAAAACCTCCCGGACGGCAAGGTTCGGGCACGCGGCAAGGCGTGGGAGACCGGGCAGCCGGAGCCAGCTGCCTGGACCATCGAGATGGTCGATCCGAACGGCAATCACAACGGCGCGCCCGGCCTCTTCGTAGACGCCGAATTCGGCGCCTATATCGACAACCTGAAGTTGGTACCCAACCAATGAAGACAGCACGAAGAACCATAAAAGAAAAACCGATCTTTGCGGTCTTTGCGATCTCTACGTTCTTCGTGGTCGCAGCGACCGGCAGCCCACGGGTGCTTGCGTCGGATCCCGGGTCCGGCGACTGGCCGATGTGGGGCGGCACCCCCGATCGGAACATGGTGTCGAACATGAAAGGGCTGCCGACCGAGTGGGACGTCAAGACGAAGAAGAACGTGAAGTGGATGGCCGAGCTTGGATCGCAGAGCTACGGCAACGCCGTGGTCGCCGGCGGCATGGTCTTCGTCGGCACGAACAACGAAGCGATGCGCGATCCGAAGCAGCCAGGCGACCGCGGCGTGCTGATGGCGTTCAAGGAAGAGACCGGCGAGTTCCTGTGGCAGCAGACCCACGAGAAGCTCGCGTCGGGCCGCGCCAACGACTGGCCGTACCAGGGCATCGCCGCCTCGCCGTTGGTCGAGGGGACTCACCTCTTCTACACGAGCAATCGCGGCGTCGTCTGGTGTCTCGACATCAACGGCTTCCGTGACGGGAAGAACGATGGCCCGGTGACCGACGAAAAACTCACCGGACCGCACGACGCCGACGTGATCTGGTCGTTCGACATGATGGAAGAAGTAGGGTCGTATCCGCACAACATGTCGAACTCGTCGCCGGTGGTCTTCGGCGATCTGGTGTTCGTCAGCACCTCGAACGGGCAGGACGAGAGCCACGTGCACATTCCGTCGCCGAGGGCGCCGGCGATCATCGCGTTGAACAAGAACACCGGCAAGCTGGTGTGGGAAGACAACTCGGTCGAGGATCGCATCC
>Ga0207691_10006990_pt1 | contig 10889 bp, 6 predicted proteins | sample KBSM13metaG_FD_184327 | JGI IMG/M metagenome (GOLD analysis project Ga0207691, IMG submission 184327) | Miscanthus rhizosphere microbial communities from Kellogg Biological Station, Michigan, USA - KBS M1-3 metaG (SPAdes) (version 2) | ecosystem: Host-associated > Plants > Roots > Rhizosphere >...
AGGTTCGGGCGAGTCAGGAAGAGAGAACCTTTGCGGTTGAGGACCTGCGGGTCGATCGGCGGGACAGCGCCACTGGCCTGACCAAAGAGCACGAGCATCCCGCGTAACACCAGGCAATCGAGACTGCCGTCGAACGTCGTCTTGCCGACAGAGTCGAAGACCACGTCCACGCCGCTGCCGTTCGTCAGGCGCTTCACTTCGGCCACGAAATCCTGTTGCGTGTACAGGATGATCTCGTCGGCGCCGGCCTCCCGTGCGAGCCTGGCTTTGTCCTCGGTGGACGTCGTTCCGACGATCCATGCGCCGCAGTGCTTCGCGATCTGGCACAGCAACAATCCAGCGCCGCCGGCCGCGGCGTGGACGAGGCACCGCTTGCCTGGCTCGAGCGGGTACGTCGAGGTCGTGAGGTAGTGAGCGGTGAGGCCCTGGAGCATGACGGCGGCACCGACGCGCGCGTCGACGGTGTCCGGCAGCCTAACGACCCGGTCGGCCTTCGCCGTCGCGAGCTCCGCGTAGGCGCCGATGAATTGCTCGGAGGCCACCCGGTCACCCACGCGAACGCCTGTGACGCCTGGTCCAACAGCCGACACTCGGCCCGCGCCCTCGCGCCCGGGAGTGTACGGGTACTGCATCGGGTAGGCGCCGGTGCGCTGGTAGATCTCGATGAAGTTGACGCCGATCGCTTCGAGGCGAACGACGATCTCGCCAGGTCCGGGCTGCGGGTCGGGGACGTCCTCGAGTCGCAGGACCTCCAAGCCGCCCGGGCCGTGAACGCGAATCGCTTTCATATGTCGAACGGTCGAAAGGTCAGTCGCGCTGGTCGGCGATTACTCGTATCGCAGCGCGGCAATCGGGTCGAGACGCGCCGCTTTCGTAGCCGGCAGCAGTCCGAACATGATGCCGGTGAACGCGCTGGCCAGGAACGCGACCGCAATTGCCATCGGCTGCACCGACGCGTTTATCGGAGTCGCTGCACGGATGATGGCCGCAAGGCCCCAGCCCGTGAGGAGCCCGATCGTCGCGCCGATCGCCGTCAGCGTCGCCGCTTCGATCAGGAACTGCCAGAGAATGATCCCCTTCGTCGCGCCTAACGCCTTGCGCACGCCGATCTCGCGCGTGCGCTCCGTGACGCTGATCATCATGATCGCCACCACGCCGATACCGCCCACCATCAGCCCGACGCCGGACAGCGCGATCATCACGATGAAGAACATGCCCGTGACCTTGCCCCACGTCTCGAACAGCTTGTCCTGGGTGATCACCGCGAACGTGTCGTTCTGCCCGGGACGCAGGCCGCGGATGCCGCGGAGCGTTGCGACGACGTCGTCGATGGCCTCGTCGCGGGTCACGCCTTCCTTTGGCCGCACCGTCAGGTCGATCCAGTCGATCCACAGGCGCAGGTATCGGCGGCCCGCCGCGAACGGCACGGTGGCGCCGGGCCGCGGCTCGCCCATGAACTCCCCCGCCGGCTTGTAAATGCCGACGACGGTGAACGGCGACCGGTTGAGCATCACGTCCTTGCCTAACGGGTCCACACCGTTGAACAGGCGCTGCGCCAGCGTCTCGTTGATCACCGTGACCCGCGCCCCATTCATCGCCTCGGCCGGCGTGAAGTTGCGGCCCTGCACGATGTCGCCGCCGGTGACTTCCATCCAATTGGCGGTGTACGCGTTGATCTGCGCGGACGAGAGCGCCCGATCGCGGAACTTCGCGGGCGCCGACGTGCCACTCCGGATCGTCACATCCTGTACCGACGTCAGGCGCTCCAGCGCCGCCGCCTCCGCCACTCTGAGCGGAGGGTTGCTCCGCCACTTGCAGCTATCCTCATCGTCATCGCTGCACGCCTCGAACGCGATCGGAAAGCGATAGACGAAGAACGTCGTCGGACCCGCCTTCTCGAACTCGGACGCGACACTCGTGTTGAGGCCGTGGATCACCGCCGACATGAGCACGACGACGAACACGCCGATGGCGATGCCGAGGATGGTGAGCGCCGCCCGCACCTTGTTCGCTCGCAAGGCGTCGATCGCGATGAAGACGCCCTCGGCGAGACTCGATATCCGGTCACGAAAGTGCACGAGCTACTCCTGCCTCAACGCGGCAATGGGATCGAGGCGGGCGGCGCGAGTCGCCGGATAGACGCCCGAGATGATGCCGACGGTGGCTCCCACCAGTACGCCGACGATGACGGACCACAGGGCGACTGCCGCCGGCAGCGGCGTGACGGCCGAAATCAGCTCGGCGAGCCCGAACCCAGCCGCAATACCGACGGCGGCGCCCAGGATCGCGAGCGTCGTCGACTCGGCGAGGAACTGCGAAAGGATGTCGCTGCGCTTCGCGCCTAACGCCTTGCGGATCCCGATCTCGTGCGTCCGCTCGGCCACCGCGACGAGCATGATGTTCATGATGACGATCGAGCCCACCAGCAGTCCGATGGCCGGCAGTGCGACGCCCGCGAGCACGAGGTAGCCCTGGATCTTGCGCCAGAACGCGAGCGCAGCGTCCTGGGTCTGGAGCGAGAAGTCGTCGGGCACGCCGGGTCGCAGACGGTGCTGGATGCGCATGGTCTGCCTGACGACTTCCATCGTCGACACCATGTCCTGCATCGTCGGCGCCTGGATCGTGATGCCGTCGATGACCTTGAACCGATTGACCAGTCTGTGCGCGGGGGCCTTGTACGGAACGATGGCGAACTTGTCCAGCGATATACCGAACGCATTACCCTGCTTCTCGGCTATGCCGATGACGGTGTAGGGCACGCGGCCGATGCGGATCTCGCGTCCAATGGCAGGAAGGTCCGGGAAGAAATGCTTCCGGGCTTCCTCGCCAATGACGACGACAGGAGTGCCGAGCTCGTACTCCTGGGTGGTTGGCAGGCGTCCCTCGGACACGCCCATGTTCTTGATGTCGAACCAGGCGCCGTCGACGCACTGGATGGTCAGGGTACGCGGCTTCGCATACCGCGACTCTACCGACACCGAGCCGCTTCCCTCGACGGACCAGCGCGCGCTGGGCGGAAGGGAGGCGACGACGACGGGAATGTCATCTTCGGTGATACGGGGGCGACTGCGGAGGGCGCGCCACTCGCTCTCGTCCATGTCGCCCATCTGGATGTTCGGCCGGGACCGGACCTCGAAGGAATTCTTGGTGATGAGCTTTCCGACGAGGTCGTCTTCCACGTAGCGCCCCACGCCATTGATGATCGAGACGATGGCGATGAGGAACATGACGCCGATGGCGACGCCAATGAGGGTGAAGAAACTCTTGAGCTTCTGCACCCGGATCTGGGCCAGGGCGAGCCTGATGGCTTCGAAAAGAGGCACGGTCGAATGTTGTGGGCGCGGGGTGCGGAAGGATAGTCCGGCGCCCGTTTCGCCGCGGTATACCGTCGGGACACTACCCTACTTCGTCGGCTGGCTGCTTTGTTTCATCCTGTCATCCCGAGCGGCAGCGAGGGACCTGCTGTGGCGTCATCGTAGCAAGACCAGCCACGAGGACATCACAATAGGTCCCTCGTCGCTGTTGCTCCTCGGGATGACTAGTCATACCAGTTTGCGGCCAGGTCCCGCCACGCCGGGTTGTCGCGCTCGATGAGTGCGATCTTCTTCTCACGTCGCCAGCCCTTCAGCTCCTTCTCGCGCGCGATCGCGCCCGCGACATGAACCGTCGTCTCGAAGAACACGAGTGAGGTGGTTCGATACTTCGCCGAGAAGCCCCTTATCAACTTTGCGCGGTGCTCCCAGATCCGGCGCACCAAGTTGTTGGTGACGCCGATGTACAATCGCCTGGAGTGGCTTGCGAGGATGTAGACATGGTAGACGCGCCGCATGCTCGTTCATCCATACTTGGAGACTGCTGGTATAGTCAGCGGGGCGCGGCGGGATCTGTCATCACAATGGCGCGTGTGAGACCTTTGTGTCTCTCAACGGCACCACGGCGGACCACCAGAACGGTCGAGCAGGTCCCTCGCTGCCGCTCGGGATGACACGTGCGCTCGGGATGACACCACTACGCATCATCACGTTTGGGACGCTCTCCGTGCGCAGCGACCGGGGCACCGTCGCCGGGGCCGCCGGGCAGCCGCGCCGGCTGGCGCTGCTCGCACTGCTCGCGCGCGCGGGCGAACGGGGCGTCACGCGTGAGAAGGTCACGACGCTCCTCTGGCCCGACGCCGACGACGAGAAGTCGCGACGCGCCATCACCCAGGGCATCTACGCCCTCCGGCAGGAGCTCGGCTCCGACGACGCGATCCTTGGTATCAAGGAGCTGCGCCTGAACCCCGAATTCCTCACGAGCGACGTCTCCGATTTCACCGCCGCAGTCCGAGGTGCGCGACCCGAAGACGCCGTACGCGTCTACGCCGGCCCGTTTCTCGACGGCTTTCACCTCGCGGGCAACGAGGAGTTCGACCGCTGGGTCGATACCGAGCAGGCGTCACTCGCACAGGAGCACGCGGAGGCACTCGAGCACCTGGCTGTCGCCGCTGACGGCCGCGGCGATCACGGTGCCGCAACCGGATGGTGGCGGCGGTTGTCGGCGAAGGATCCGCTCAGCGCGCGCTATGCCATGGGCGTCATGCGAGCGCTCATGGCCGCGGGCGACAAGCACGGCGCCCTGGAGCACGCGCGCCTTCACGAGATGCTGCTCGAGGAACAGCTCGACCTCCCGGCAGACCGCGACGTCGTCGCGCTCGCGGCCCGCATCCGACGCGAGCTGCGCGCAGGCGCGCGGGCCGAGGCAGAGCTGCAGGCGGCGGCAGTGGCGGAGGCAGCGGTCGCGGTGGAAGAACCGCCGCACGTCAGCGGCAGTGTGGACGCGACGATGCCTAACGTGGAGGTGATGCCGCCGGCCACGAGCGAGCCTCCGCTTCCACCGCCGGAACGCGCCGAGGCGCGCGTCGTCGACGACGTCGTTCCGGCTCTGGCATCGCCCCCCATCGCCACTTCTGCCGTCGCGTCTGCGCCGCCACGTGGCCGACGCCCGCGCCAGATCGCGCTCGTTGGCGCGGCGATCGCCGTGGTCGTCGTCACGGCGGCCATCGCCCTCGTCATCCGCGCACGACGTGGTACGGACGCCGACACCATCCCGCTCGTCGCCGTTGGACGCATCACCGATTACAGCACGACACCCAATCGGCGGATCGGGCCGCCCCTCACTGACCTCCTGTCGACGAGCCTCGCGCGCGCCCGCGGGATGCGCGTCGTGAGTGGCGCGCGGATGCTGGAGCTCATCCGCCGAACGTCCGCCGACGGGGACACCAGTGCCGGAGCCATTCTCGCCGCGGCGCGACTGGCGGGCGCGACGGAGCTCGTCGACGGGACTGTCTATGCTCGGCCAGACGGACGACTGCGTCTCGACCTCCGCCGCGTGGCCATCAGGAACGGCGACATCATCGACGCACAATCGGTCGAAGGACCCGATCTCTTCGCGCTCGTCGACAGCGGCACCGCCCGGCTGGTCGCCGTGCACGGCGGCACCCCGCTCGGTTCGGTCGCAGGCGTCACGACTCGCTCGGTGGCGGCATACAGCCTGTACGCGCAGGGACTCCGCGCCAACGCTGACGGCGATGTCGCGAGCGCGCGCCGACTGTTCGGCGCGGCAATGGAAGAGGATTCGTCGTTCGCGATGGCGGCGTACCAGTATGGTCGCCTCGCGACGAGTCGCTCGGAGCTCGTTGCCGGGCTCGCGCGCGCGCTTCGACTCTCCGCAGGCGCCACGGATCACGAACGCCTCAGTATCCGAGCGGGATGGGCGTGGACGATGTCGGCAGGAGAGCTGGGAGCGCTGGCCGACTCGCTCGTGGCCCTGTACCCGCAGGAGACACAGGGCCACCTCTTCAAAGGCATCGCGCGGCTACAGGACGGCGATTTTCTCGGCGCGGTCGGACCGCTCGAGCGCGTCGTCTCCATGGATTCGCTCTCCTTCACGCGAGCGGACAGCGCGGTCGACTGCGACGCCTGCAGCGCGATGGGTCAGCTGGTGCTGAATTACGAGCTCGCCGATTCGCTCGAGGCGGCCGAGCGTGAGGCGCGCCGCTGGATCCGACTCGAACCAGCGAGTGCGTTGCCGTGGCTCAGTCTCTGGGACGTACTGGAACGGTCGGGAAAGTTCGCCGAGGCGGAACGCGTGTCGGCGCGCATCCGACAGATCGATCGAGATGGCATTGGGTACACGGGTCGAATCGCCGGCAACGCCATTCGCACGGGCAACTTCGAGTTGGCGGATCGTGTGCTGCGCGCCGCGATTCAGAGTGGAACGGTGGACGCGCAGACCAACGCCCTGTGGGACTTGTGCCTCTCCCTCCGGCATCAGGGACGCATAGCCGAAGCGATCGACGTGGGACGACGCTATCGCGTGTTGGCCGATCGCGCTGAAGGGCTGACGGCAGGGGAGGTGTCGGTGTCGGTCCGTCCGCTCGCGCAGTCCCTGTTCGACGCCGGGCGTTATCGCGAGGCCGCGGCGCTGTTCGACTCCAGCGCCGCCTGGCGAACGCGTGAGGAGATCCCTTCGGGGTTGGCGCGCGAGCGAGCATGGAGCCTCGCGCACGCGGCTCGGTCATGGGCGGCGGCAGGCGACACGAGTACGCTCACCGTGCGCGCCGACACCATCACGTCGGTCGCGATCCTGAGCAACAGCGCGCGCGACCGGCGATTGCCGTCGTACATCCGCGGGCTTCTCTTCCTCGCGCGAAACGACATCCCGAACGCCATCTCGGCCATCCGTAGCTCGCTCTACTCGCTGCCGGCGGGCTACACCCGCGAGAACTACGACCTGGCCCGCGCCCAACTCCGCGTGGGCAGGGCACGCGACGCGGTCGCGGTGCTTCAGCCGATCATGCGCGGCAAGCTCGATGCGTCCAACATGTACGTGACGCAGACCGAGGCGCACGAACTGTTGGCGCAGGCGTGGGAAGCGGCCGGTCGAGCCGATAGCGCGTCGGCCCATTACGAGCGCGTTGCGCGCGCCTGGGAACACGGCGATCCGGCCTACGCGAAGCGGGCCGAGGACGCGAGGCGGCACGTCTCCCGGTCGGTTAGCCGGCGATAAGATCCTCCGCCAGCGAGTGCGCGCGGTCGTCCTGCGCGCTCGTCTCCGCTACTGAAGAGGCACACGGTCAACGACCTAACGCGTGTTGACAGTTCGTTGATCCGTGGCCTACTCGGCTTCCTAAGCTCCTGTCACAAGCCGATCGAGCCGGCGCGCGGCGATCCCCGCTGCCTGGCACCGCTCGTGGCAACTCGACATAGAGGACGCTTGAGCGTCCGGGAGCTACACATCTGTGTCATGAATGCGGATGGCACGGGCCGCGCCGCGATCGTGACGTCAGTCGGCGAGCAGGAAACGGCGAGCTTCTCTCGCGATGGAAGCCGGATCGTGTTCCAGTCGTTCGGTCAAAACCCGAAGGGCCGTCTGGTGTCGGTGAAGCCGGATGGGACCGGGGCGATGGTGCTCGAGTCGGATCTCGATCCCATGGCGTACTACAGCCCGGCGTGGTCGCGGTAGCGTTCGTGCAGCGCCGGGGTCCGGCGTCGTTAGGCGCGGAGTCGTTCGATGGTGTGAGTGAAGGGCGGCCTGCGGTACGGGCCGCCCTTCCGCCATCAGGGTGACTAGCGGTGCACGCCGCCCATGCGTGCGAGCTCCGCTTCGGCGGCGATGTACCCGAACGCGCCCCACTGGCCGCCGGCCAGGATGCGCCGGAACACCTGCTCTGCCTGTGCGCGACGGCCGTTATAGAGGTGCCAGTTGCCGATGCCGTACGCGCCGGTCGCGTCGGTGACCGACATCTCCCCCGTCGGCCCGACCGCGAGCACCGAATCGGGTGACAGCTCGCCCTTGTACATGAGAAGCAGGCGGTGATACGTGTCGTTCTCGATGACGTTCATGTCGCGCCGGATCGGCACGAGGACTTCGGCTGCTTCCTTGTCGCGCCCGAGCCGGCGGAGACTCATGTACAGCCAGTGCGCCGTGGAGACGCGCCGGTCGTCGTTCCGTGCATCGGCCATCTCGCGACGATACACGGGCAACGCACGGGCGAAGTCGCCCTGCAGGTAGTACGCGAGCGCCAGGTGGTAGGCGATGTTCGATTGAAGCGTCCCGATCGGCATGTTGCGCGCGTTAGGCTGGCCGTCCGGCTCGACCTCGTCGGGCTTGCCTTGCGTCAGTTCCGTCGCCCGCTCGAGATCCCGCGCCGCGCGATCGAGCTCACGCACCGAGATATAGCGGTGGCCACGGTGGCGATACAGCCACGGGTTGTCGGGGTAGAGCGCGATCCCGCGCGAGAAGACGTCGATCGCCTCGCGGATCCGCCCGAGGTAGGCCAGCCGGCGGCCGTACCAGATGAGCGAGTCGGCATTCGTGGGCGCATGGTCCAGAGCCGTCTTCGCTTCGGCAAGCTGCTTCTCGTACCGTGCTCGCGTTTCGGCGCCGAGTGGCAGGGTGCGGAGCGTGTCGCCGAGGAACGAGATGGCCTGCGCGCCAGGCGGCGGCGCGGCTGGTGAACGTGGTTCAGGGGCGCTGGCGCAGCCCGCGAACAGGATGGCGAGCAGGGCGGATCGGGTACGGTACACGGCGCGGTCATCCACGGTTTTGTATCGCTCGAAGGTATCGCGGTGACGGCGGCGCGGTAGCGGGCGCGCGCCGCGAGTGTAGAATCGAGCCCATGCACTCGACCTCACCCCGCCGCGCCGCGCTGACTGTCGTCGCGCTGTTCCTGTTGTGTGCCGTACTCGTTAGGGACGCTGCCACCCCTCCAGCACCCGCCGCCGCCACCGCGCCGGCTACCGAATTCTCGGCTGAGCGTGCGCTGGCGCACGTGCGCGAGATCGCGCAGCGTCCGCACCCCGCGGGCAGCGCGGACAACGCGCGCGTTCGCGACTACCTGATCGCACAGCTCCGCGCGCTCGGGCTCGAGCCCCAGGTACAGGAGGCGACGGGCGTCGGCACGCGCTACCCGGACGCCGGCCGTATTCGCAACGTGCTCGCTCGCCTTCCCGGGCGCTCGCCGGGTGGGCCCGCGGTGGTGTTGATGGCGCACTACGACGGCGTCGCCGGAGGCCCTGCCGCGGGCGATGACGCAGCCGGGTCGGCCGCGATCCTCGAGACGGTCCGCGCGTTGCGCGCCGGGCCGCCACTCGCGCACGACGTGATCATCGCGATCACCGACGGTGAAGAGGCGGGGCTGCTCGGGGCGGCCGCGTTCGTCCGCGAGCATCCGTGGGCCAGGGATGTCGGCGTCACGCTCAACTTCGAGGCGCGGGGGACGACGGGCCGGTCGTACATGTTCGAGACCGGTCCCGGCAACCTCGATGTCGCCCGCGTGCTGCGGAACGTCCGCGACCTGTCGGCGACGTCGCTGTCGGTCACCGTGTACCGCACGCTGCCTAACGACACAGACCTGTCCGAGATGGCGGTGCTCGGAAAGCCCGCGCTCAACTTCGCGTTCGCCGATGGCGTCGAGCGCTACCACACCGCCCACGACGACGTCGCGCACCTGAACCCTGGCAGCCTGCAGCATCACGGCGCGCAGATGCTGACGCTCGCCCGCGCGTTCGGCGACGGGCCGCTCCCGCGCCCGACGACGGGCGATGCCGTGTTCTTCGATATGCCACTCATGGGTCTCATTGTGTACCCGGAGGGTTGGGCGTTGCCGATCACGATCGTGGCGGTGCTGCTCGCGCTGGCTGCGGTGGTTCGGGCGCGACGCAACGGCGAGGGCTCGTGGCGCGATGTCGTCCTTGGCGCGCTTGGTACCGTCATCGCGGCCGCACTCAGCGGCGCTGTGGCGTACGCTTCAGGGAGTGTGATCACGCGGGTCCATACCGCGGCCGGCTGGGGCGGCGCGCCGGCGTTTCGCGGCATCTACGCCGCGGCGATCGCCGTGCTGGCACTGGCGGTGGCGCTCGCCTGCTGGCGCATCGTGAGGTACGTCGCGGGCGTGGTCGGGGCGCATGTCGGGGTACTCCTGGTATGGGCGGCCATCACGGTCTTCGTGACGGTGCGGTTGCCGGGCGTCAGCTTCATGTTCGTGTGGCCACTCGTGGCCGGCGCGATCGCATCGCTCATGACACGCACGCGACCCGCCGCCGGCAGGCGCCTAACGCCGACCGCCGGCTCCGACGTCGCGCTGTGGGGCGCGACGATCGTCGCGGCGGCGGTGGTCGTGCCGATCGTGTACGCGGTGAGCGCCGTCATGCTGGGCGCCGTCGGGCCGGGGGGCATCGCGGTCGGTGTGGTCGTGGCGTTGCTCGCCTGGCTGCTCGCGCCGCAGCTCGAGGCGCTGGGCGGCAGTCACTGGACCGCCTCCGGCGCGGCACTCGCCGCGGGACTCGTACTGACGGCGACCGGGATGGCGACAGTTCGCAGCTCGCCAGATCATCCCACGCCATCCGTGCTCGCGTATGCACTCGATGCCGACAGCACCGATGCGTGGACGGTCGCACGCGGGGCGACCGCGAGTCAGCTCACGGTATTGAAGTCGCCACAGCAAAGTCCGCCGGCATGGCTGTCACGCACGTTCGGCAGCGGACCGTTTGCGCTGTACGGCACGGGCACGCGCCTGGTACTCGGGGCGCCGCTCGCGACCGTGATCGCGGATTCGACCGCGGCCGGCGAGCGACGCCTCGTGCTTCGCATTCAGCCGCCGGCGGGAACGGAGACGATCAGCCTGCACGCGAACGAGACCCGCGTGCTCCGCTCGTCCATCGACGGTCGCGCGATCGACACGGCGCGATACCGTAGTAGCGTTAGGTTCTGGCGGCTGGACTACACGGCGCCCCCGGATTCCGGTATCACACTCGGCCTCACCGTACCCGCCGGCAGTTCCGTTTCGCTCGACGTGCTCGCGCGCTCGCCCGGTATCCCGGCGGCGGCGAACGTTCAGCCGACGCGAA
>Ga0207691_10006992_pt1 | contig 10889 bp, 8 predicted proteins | sample KBSM13metaG_FD_184327 | JGI IMG/M metagenome (GOLD analysis project Ga0207691, IMG submission 184327) | Miscanthus rhizosphere microbial communities from Kellogg Biological Station, Michigan, USA - KBS M1-3 metaG (SPAdes) (version 2) | ecosystem: Host-associated > Plants > Roots > Rhizosphere >...
TGAAATCCAGATGCCACCGCCATCAGCAGGCGCTGCGCCCGTCATATTCCCACTGAAAGTGCTGTTTATGATCGTCGCCTGAAACCCCACAAAAAGGCCTGCGCCACTTCCACTACCTCCCGGTCCGGTGCCAGTAGTATTGCCGGTCACTAGTGTGTTAATTACGGTTATGGGAGCTGAACTCTCGATACCGCCACCTCTTCCGCCATTGCCGTTGCCCGACGCACCCACGACACCGTTCCCGGTGGTGTTGTTACTCACCACGGAATCGATCATAGTTAGGGACCCGCTTCCGCAGTTACAAATACCCCCGCCTGACCCGGCAGAGGGGCTCCCTGTAACACCGTCAGTAGTAGTGTTTTCTGTAACTATGACGCTAGTTAAGGTGAGGATGCCTCCAGTTCCGATGCCACCCCCACTACTGGGTGAGCTAGCTCGGCCATTTTTGAGGGTAACTCCAGAGATAGAAACCGTTGTCAGGTTGTCGATTGTCAAGATTCGATAGTCGCCACCCGTGTCTCGCCTTATCGTCAGCCGATCAGAGCCTGAACCAATGATCGTCATATTGGTGCTGATCGCGGGTAACTCACTCGATAGGTTGATAGTCCCACTTACGGGAATCGAAATCGTGTCATCTCCACTCCCTGGCGCGCACTCACCTGGAATACCAATAGGCCCTCCGTCGAAATTCGCGTGTATAAGTGCTTCTCGAAAGCTACACTTTCCATCATTGCTATCAAGTGCATCGTCGGTGGTATTCACAATGATGCTTGCCATTGGAGTGGTGACACTGGCCGCAGCCTTCACCATTTGGCCTGCGCTATTAAGCCGGTGAGTCGACTCCGTCAGGCCAGCTGACCTGACCGAAATGACCACGACCGTTGTGATAAATATGAGCGCGAGCGGCAAAAAGATTCTCACGAGACGGTGACTTGGGAGGCATGGGGGATTTTTCATTTTAATTTTTAACCCGAATAGACTCGAGCGCTTAGACAGAAATCCCTAACCGGAGGAGATCATCAACACAACCTGCAAGAGATCTTCTGATGAACCTTGTTGTGACGGCAGAATCGAATATTGTGTTTACAGGAATCGCTAAGCCGGAGTAGAGGAACTCAAAATGGAACAGCGGAACGCGCCAAAAATAACATGCAAAGTAGTGAGTCAACAAGTAACTTGGCCGCAAAATCTCAACCAGACCAATGGGTACGCATAGAAACAAAACTGGCGACTGAACTTCAAGTAAATCGCCGACAAAATGCGACGACGATTTGGACCAATCTCTAAGTCCCGTAAACCGAAAATAAATACTTTAGTATTGATGCCGCAGTGATGGCGTTCCTGCCAAACTGCAGGAGCACCGGCCGACTACCTTCACGAAATCAATTTGCCAAAGCATTGAGTGTAACTCCTAAAGCTTGGAGAGATTACGTTCAAGAGCATCGCAGTGCCGACGATGAGTTAATAGTTAGGGAGTGGTTGGAAGCGTTCGACAAACGTTATCCCGAGTAAACGGCCAGCCCCCACTTCCCGAAAAGCCACCTGGAGTTTCGCCTAGTACAACTCGCCCAATATTTTTGACAAGCGATCTTTCATACTCAACATCGATTCCGCAGTGAACGGTGTCCGCATGAAGACCTTGGCAAACCTGATGAACCAATACGTGTCGCGAACCGAAAGTGGGTTTGTCGGGAGACATCAACTAGTTGCACTGCACATAGGAATGGCCTCTTACGCGCAACGATTGTGGACCAGAATCCGTGGTACTTTAGAATTGTCGTTGAAGAATTGTGATCGCGGGATTTTGCCAATCACCCTACCTAAATGCTCTTGATGATCGTCTCCCCATTTTCCCAACGCCGCAATAACCGGTAGCACACTCTGCCCTCGCCGCAATTTCTTGATCGACTGCTGCTAATGCGAGAATAGAGTCCAATTATGGCAAAACCTGTACTGTTCACGATCGATGACGATCGAGAAGTTTCGCGTGCAATCGAACGCGATCTGCGACGCAACTATGCAGGTAACTATCGCGTGCTGCGGGCCGAATCAGGGTCGGCGGCTTTGGAGATTGTTCGGGAATTGAAGGTCAGGAGTAACACCGTTGCACTCTTCCTCGTTGACCAAAGAATGCCTGGCTTATCTGGTGTCGAGTTTTTGGAGCAAGCCATCAAACTTTATCCCGAAGCCAAGCGAGTGCTGTTAACAGCTTATGCGGACACTGACGCAGCCATCGCCGCAATCAACGAAGCAGGCGTCAATCACTATCTATTAAAGCCCTGGGATCCGCCTGAAGAGAATCTTTATCCAGTGCTGGACGAGTTGCTTGAGGATTGGCAAGCGGAGTTTCCACCTCAGTTTGAAGGCATTCGAGTCTTAGGGAATCGCTGGTCTCCTGCTTCGCACAACATAAAAGACTTTCTGGCTCGCAATCATGTCCCATATCAATGGCTAGACATAGAGACTGCCGAGTCTGACGTCGACGTGAGGAGTGTAGTGGACCTGCTAGAGGAGCAAGACAAAAAAGACTTGCCGCTCGTGATCTTTCCTAACGGCTTGCGGTTGCATCAGCCCACCACAGGAGAACTTGCCGAACATGCCGGTCTCAAAACGAGGGCCGCAGAAACATTTTATGATCTCGCGATTGTAGGTGGCGGACCCGCGGGGCTCGCGGCCGCAGTGTACGGAGCCAGCGAGGGTTTAAGAACGGTCATGATCGAACGTGAGGCTCCAGGTGGACAAGCAGGCATGTCCAGTCGCATTGAGAACTACCTTGGATTTCCGAGCGGACTCAGTGGTGGTGACCTGGCGCGACGCGCGGTCGTTCAGGCGCGCAGGTTCGGAGTTGAGATCCTTTCGGCTGAAGCTACCGCCATTCGCCTCGATGGTCCCTACCGCTTGCTAACACTTGCAGACGGATCGGAACTCAGTTGTCACGCTTTGTTGGTTGCGACCGGTGTGCAGTGGCGCAAACTGGACGCTCCAGGCGTGGAGCGTCTGACCGGCGCAGGAATCTACTACGGCGCTGCGATGACTGAAGCCCTGTCGACGAGAAACGAGGACGTGTTCATTGTTGGAGGCGCGAACAGCGCGGGCCAGGCTGCCATGTACTTCTCGAAGTACGCGCGTCGAGTAGTAATGCTGGTGCGGGGCGCTTCGCTCGCGGCGTCAATGTCTCAGTACCTAATCAACCAACTGAAGCAAACTAAAAATGTGCAAATCGAATTCCACTCGTTGGTTGTGGAGGCTCACGGCCAAGATCATCTCGAAGCAATTTCCGTCCACTGCACCTCAAGCAACGAAGTAAACAAAGTAGCTGCCAACTCGCTGTTCATAATGATCGGAGCGGCTCCAAACACCAAGTGGCTGGCGGATATCGTAGAACGCGATGAGCGCGGCTTTATTCTTTCCGGCCCCGACTTGATGCGGGAAGGGAAGCGGCCCCAAGGATGGTCTGCCGATCGAGATCCCGGGCTTTTGGAAACAAACGTGCCGGGCATCTTTGTAGTTGGTGACGTCCGACATGGCTCGGTCAAGCGAGTCGCTTCAGGTGTTGGCGAAGGCTCCGTTGCGATTTCATTCGTACATCAATATCTGAGTAAGGTGGTTTGACGATGGGCGAGACAAAAATAGAAGGTGTGGGTGTGCCAGTGCCAGTGTCAGGCGTCGTTGAGTCAGTTATCACAACAAGTACTTCACCCGCCGACACCGTTGAGGCACTTCGACGTGTCCACGTGTTTGCTGATCTCCCTGATGATCAATTGGAGTGGTTTGCGGAAAATGTGCGGGACGAGCGATTTGCGGCCGGCGACATTCTGTTCCGCAAAGGAGACCCGCCTGATTGGATGGCGATCTTCCTTGAAGGAGAAATGCATGCTTATCGCGACGATAACGCTCACGACGGGTATGTATATATTTCGAGAGCCGGTGATCCGGCGAGCGAAGTAACTGGGGTGCTGCCTTTCTCGCGTATGACACAGTTCACTGTTACCGGTCGGGCTGCTACGCCAAGTCGCATACTTCGCTTTCCGGTTAGTTTGTTTCCTGAGCTGCTGCAACGAATGCCGATTCTCGCCAAACGTCTTGTCGGCATCATGAGTGATCGTGTGCGTGAGATGACCACCGCTGATCAGCAACAGGACAAGCTAATGGCTCTGGGTAAACTTTCGGCTGGACTCGCTCACGAGTTGAACAACCCGGCAGCCGCGGCAACTCGCGCGGCGAACGATCTTATCGTTACCCTGGCGGAGTTGCGTCGAGCAGACTTACGGCTCTGTCGCCATGACCTTACTGAAGAACAAGAGAATGCGATACGTGACTTCGAAGAGGTCGCGCTCGAACACACTGCAACAAACGAGCATTTGAATTCGCTGGAGCAAAGCGACAGGGAAGATCTAGTCACTTCATGGCTTGAGGACCAGGGCGTCGCCGACCCATGGAAACTTTCAGCCAACCTAGTTGAGGCCGGGATTGATGCGGCGAGCCTGCAGCGAATTTCAGATGTTCTCAGGAAAGATGCATTTGACGATGTGCTTGCACGAGTCAATGCACAACTCGCTGCGGCGAAACTCGCTGGTGAAATCAAGGCCGGCACTGCTCGCATCTCCGAACTTGTGGGCGCGATTAAAGAATACAGTTACATGGACCAGGCGTCGGTTCAGGAAGTCGACCTGCATAAGGGGTTGGAAAGTACACTTCTCATCCTGAAGTACAAATTGAAAAGGAAGAATATCGAGGTGACGCGCGACTACGCCGACACGTTGCCGCACATCAAGGCATACGGGAGCGAGCTCAATCAGGTTTGGACTAATTTGATCGTTAATGCAGTAGACGCCATGCCCGAAGGTGGGAAGTTGAAAGTTCGTACGAAAAGCGAGCCGACTGATATTCTGGTGGAAATCAGAGATAACGGCTCAGGTATACCCGCAGATTTGAGGTCGCGCATTTTCGAGCCGTTTTTTACTACGAAGCCTGTCGGCGAAGGAACTGGGCTGGGGTTGGACACGGTCGCCCGCATCGTGCGAAAACACCGAGGCAATATCCGTTTTGAATCGAAACCTGGCGATACCTGTTTTCAAGTGCGTCTACCTCTTGAATGGTCCTCATAAAACAGGACCTTGTTAGTCTGCTGCAACCGCGTTGTAAACACCATACCGAGGCATTGAATATGAGTTCCCACTGTGCGATTGGTCTCAACACAATTTCAAGCCACTATCTATTCCGAAGTTTCTTTATCATTTCTACCGCATTCGTATTGTTCGGATTAAGCTCAAAAGGTCGTGCTACGGCGGCGAGCCACCGAGCACGGGTTGATGTCTGCACTGGCCACGCACAATTGCGGTATCAAACTTTGATATTTGGCAAATGATTCCAGTAGATCTCAGTATCGGATCTTCACCTTGAACCCGCCGCCGTTATCGCTGTAATCGTCGTCGTTAATCGCAAGGTAAAGACGGCCATCAACGGGGACACTAAATGTGAGTTGAGTTCCCACTAGAAAGGGTTGACTCGCCTGGCCATTTTGCTGACGAATGTAGCCAATCAGAGCACCCGGTCCTGAGGTTGGCAGAGGACGGGTTCCGACTATCGAGCCGAAACCACCGACTTTTCCACCGTCCGGTCCAACTTCTCCGATGCGACGACCGGCAATAACAGTTCCGGTCGTACTGAAGGTGATTTGATGTCCTGTACGCACGTCAATGCTTGTGTCCGTGCCACGTGATATGCCGGGGACATCAATAACTATTTCCACTTGCGTGGGTGAGACGGTAGTTTCCCTCGTTCGCGGACGATTGCGGGGCCGTTGGCCGCCAAAAGGACTGTCTGTGCGGTTGTCTTCACCCATCGCTGACTGATCAAGTTCACGCTTTACTTGTACAGTGAAAGAGCCGCGAGCATCGGTGTAGGTACTGCGGTTCGCCGTCAAGAATAAGCGCCCATCACGATCGGCAACGAACTCCCGAGCTGCGCCCAACTCCAGCACAGGTGCATTTTGATCGTTCCCAATGGCGCCAATCAGCATACCCTCGGCGGCGCTGGGAAGCGGCGAAGAGGGATCACTGCTTCGTAATCCGTCTGGCGTAATTCTCGAACGACCGGCAAGAATGGTTCCAGAGGCTGTTGTTTGGACTCGTTCGTTGCGGCGCAGGTCAATTCCTGAGTCGATCCAGTTCGGACCGAGAGGCACGTCCACAGTGCGAGTCTCAAACTTCAGTTCATCGAGGGAGCGACCATCAATCTCCACGCGGTCCACTTCATTGGGGCGGAAGAATCGAATTTCGCCTTCGTTTCTCGCTATGGTCTCCCGCTGAGTTGTAGTTCGAGCTGGGTCAATAACTTTGAAAGCAAAGCGACCGTTGATGTAGCCGATTAAAGTACCGCGAAATGATCGGCCATCACGAAGGTAGAGTGTGTCACCCAGCGCGACACCTGACAGCAGGAATAGCGTCAAGAGTGTCAACAAAGCCACGATTAGTTTCTTCATGAGTTTCACCTTTCGTCTCCACAATCCACACATGTTCAGCAGCCAGGACGGCTGAATGAAATGCCGTATTGCGTTGGAGAATTGGTCGGGATTAACGAGAATGCAAGCTTCTGGATCCAAGAACTATCACTGAGTCAGCTTATACCTCTGGAAACAGCCGGGCAAGAGTTACTTTAGGGGCAATTGTTTAAAGTTAGTCTCATCTACCTCTTAATGCTCAGAGTCGCACGGACTTCAACAGCGACAACGATGTTCTACTTAAGACGTGATGCGCCGCTGTTGACGAAGGTTCCAGATGCGTCGTTGAACCTGATGCGCGGCGCGTGGGCGGACCGTGAAGCTAATTTTGTGGTTCTAACGCCAAAGCCAAAAGCCACCTTGACGTGCGGCATCATCGGCGCTACGGATGGTAGCCGGCGGCAACGTCTTTAACCGTTTGGAGTTTCCACCTCCTAGCGCTACATACTCCACCTGCAACGCATCCTTCAGATGCTCAACAATATCGAAGACGTTCTTAGTCCACTTCTTTTCTCCAAGTCGCTCCAGCGCTGCAGCGCCGACTTGTTGTTCAAAACTTCCAGCATTCTTGTAAGGAAGGTGCGCCAGTTCCAATGGCTCCAATAGGCCGTCGACAATGAGCGCTGAACCCAATCCCGTACCCAGACCGAGAAAGAGCATGCGTCCACCTTGATAAGTGCCGAGCGCCTGCATTGCCGCGTCGTTGATGATCTTTACCGGGACGCCGAATGCTTTAACGAAATCGAATCCGACCCAGCCTTTGCCGAGGTTAGCTGGATCTTTCTGAGGCTTTCCCTCCAAAACCGGGCCGGGATAGCCGATCGAAACCAAGTCGTACTCCCAACCATCGGTTGCTTTTTTTACTGCCCTCAGGATTTGCCTTGGCGTCATTGTCGGACCAGACGGAATCTCCAGCCGTTCTCGGCCCGTCGCATAGATCTTCACGAAGGTGCCGCCGATGTCGAGAACGAGAACTTTCTTAGCGGTATCACGCAGCCCCTCTTGTAGCAGGGCGGGTGTTATTTTGACCTCGTAGTCTTTGCCTTCCCAGCGGTTCTCTTCTACCCATTGGAAGGTAAATTGGATCGTCCCATCGTGCTGGGGCGGTTTGATATCGACAAAATCAATTCCAAGCGTCGTAGCCGTTGAGCGTGTATCAGTCGAACTCCGCCACTCGTCAATGCTCCAGTGGAGCAGAAATGGCTTGTCCGCTTGAATGCGCAGAAGCGCACCCGCCGGCACGCTTGGCACTTGACGATTGAATTTCCACACCTCGATTGCAGTACGTTCGAACCCTCCCGTCACGTATCGATCGTAGGCAGCATCAATTCGGTCAAAGACTTTGGCATCGGCAGCGGAGCGTTGGAGTTTTAGGTATTCAGAGTGCGCCCACAAGAGCGGCATTGCCGCGTTAGTCGGTCCACCGAAATGGAGGTGCTGCAAAGGCGAATCTGGACCATCCCAGATCTGCTCTGGAATCAGGCCGATACCCTGTGCGAACTTCTCGAGCGTGCGAAGAAAGGGATCGGCGTCTCGTCCGGCGGCGATTTCGTAGTGACCGCGCTCGCCGGTCAACAGCGGCCATGGACGCCCCTTTCCCCAACCGGTGTACGCTCCGCCGTCTTCTCGCTGGCCAAAACCGTCGTGGTTGTAGCGACGCCAACATGGTCCATGCGGCGTGTCCACCTTGAGCACAGCATCGACTACGCGCAGCGAATCCTGAATGATTGGATCGTGCGCGCTGCGGATGCCATAACGAACTAGTTCAAGAAATCCAGCATCGACAATCTCTTTCGCGGGAAACTCAGTGCGTGCGCCAGGAGGCTGATTTGCGAGTACCAGCGTCCCGTGATTTGGATCCTCATCCGTACAGTCAACAGCGCTGCAAGGATTCACCCGAATGTAGTGGCGGACGATGTCTGGTACTAGTGTTCCTTCCGTCGTAACTGTCCATCGTTCGATGTGTGATTCAAGAAAGTCAGCATAATCACGAACGAATACGGCCGTGACCTCGTCGCCTCGATCGGCGAAGAACTCGGCCGCACATACAAGAGCTGCGATGTGGACCGCCAGTGTTGATGGCGAATACCCGCGCGCTTCCTCCCAACGGTCTTGCGGAGTAATCGGTCCCTCGCGGATGAGGAACCCACAGGCGAGACGAACCATCTGGAAAGGATCGAAGTTTCCCAACGCATCGTGTTTCCAGAGTCGCCACGCGAGCAGAACCGGGAAGGCTACCTCATCCAGTTGAATGCCCGACCAGTAAGGCCGACCATCGATCCAGAAATTTTGATAGAACCCGCCATCCTCACGTTGAGATACTGCAAGATAGATAAGCGCGCGCAAAGGTGTGCTCAAATCACCAACCGCAAGCAATGCTGAGACCGACTTCACCAAATCACGCGTCCATACCAGATGATAACCGCCGGTTGCATCATCGCTTTGTTCGTCACCCCAGGGAATACTTAGGGACGCGATCATGGCTCCAGGGTAGGTCTTGTCCTCATGGGCCAGAAGTAGATTGACGCTTCGCTCGAACAATTTGGAATTGTTGGAAACTGCCCCTAAAGCAAATCGTTTTGATGTACGCTCCCATTGGCGAACAAAAGACTTGAGCGTCTCTGCAAACGGGATACTCAAGGACTGCGCGAGTGTGCTTAGAGCGTCGTGTTGAGTGGTGCCAAACGCCAAACCGATTGTGAACTCTGGACCTTTGGAAAGATCGATCCCTCCGGTCAGAGCGATGTTGCCGTCTGGCGCCGACTCGTACTGCCAATCCAAGCGGTAATTGTCAGCGAGATCGGTCCAACCATCATTCACGCCTACGTAACCGGCGGAACATTCGGTGAACGGTACGGTGGCACCTATGACCAACCAGGTATTGCCCTTGTGTGCAGTCAGAAGTGTTTGTTCGCGTATTCGCGAAACCTGGCCATTGTTATGCCAACCGCCAATCTCGAGGTGCGGAGCACAAAGCACATACAGACGAAGCTTCCGCAATAACTCGGCAGGCGCCTCAAGACGAGTGTGTATTAGAAGGCACGTCTGATGTGGATCGCCAAGGATGGTCTTGTGAATGCTGTAACGCCCCTCCTTTTCTCGATTGACGACCTCGAATCCGAGTGCTGCTTCTGAAACGCAGTCGATCTCACCAACAAAGTTCCTGCGCTCATCGTGAAAAAACGTTTCCCCATCGGTTATGAGGAACTGGAAGTCGCGGATTTGTGGCGAGTCAATGGTTGGATAATAAACCTCGGTGATGCATCCATGATCGAGCGTGTACCAAACGCGGCTGGAAGTTGAGTATGCCGTACCAACCGCGGCTTTGGCGCCGCGAGTCCAGCGCGGCTCGATACCGGGGCCGCCGGGCGCGACAGTTGGAGAACTTGGATTGGTCATAAAATTATTTTGCGTCGTTCGCTCCGCCTGGATTGCTGGTACGCCACTTGATGGATGGTCTAACACCTGTGATTTCCTCAAACAGACGTGGAACGTCGCGCATCTTGCGCAACCAGGAGGGTATGATTCGATTGCGCATCAAGGTTTCGATCACGCGAACAGGATTGCCTAAAACGGCCCATCCCGAAACTTCGTCTTGAATCACCAACAACTGACGCTGATCCTGGCTCAATACATGTTTGGAAACATCGATTGATCCCATATAGCGATAGGCGGCGTCCAGGTCGCCTTTCGTGAGTGCCTTCGAAATCAGAGACTGCCGATGGCACCGTACCGATTAAAAGCTTTAGAAAGGCACTCGCATATCCGATCGTAACGAATGTGTTCCAGAGGCCACCAGTGTTCATCAACTGGTGCGCTGTGGCAAGTGGAGGGCTTTTCCCAGAATTGGTTCACGTTGAATAACGGAATCCCGCTCCCGGGCGTCAGCGAAGCTCCGGGTTTAATCCAACCATATTCGACTTCGAGCCATTGAGGCTTCGCACCTATCAGAACTATTGAGTCGCGGTGCTTTCGACTGACTCCAATCGCCGATAGAGCTGTCGTACGAAATTTCGACACCGCAATAGAGGATTACAGAAAGGCGTGGAACGCAGTCAGGGAAATGATGAGTTGGGTTGAGGCGTGCATCCCCGACTGAAAGAGATCTCCCGCTGGGAACGCCAGCGGGAGATTTGGATCGTTTTAGTTGCTTGCGTTGTTTTTCTTCAGATCCTCGGCCACCACCCACTCTTCGGCTTTCGTATACATATCACCCCGGAAGATGTACGCACCGAGCACCGCGTTGCAAGGCAGGAGCTGGCCGATCGGGTCCTCCTTCGACGGGTAGATTTCCATTCCAGCCGCGGCGCCGACGTAGAACTCGGCTTTCGTGACGTGCCAAGGAGTGGTTATGAGCTGGAGAACTTCAGCTCCCGTGAAGCCGTTT
>Ga0207691_10006993_pt1 | contig 10888 bp, 10 predicted proteins | sample KBSM13metaG_FD_184327 | JGI IMG/M metagenome (GOLD analysis project Ga0207691, IMG submission 184327) | Miscanthus rhizosphere microbial communities from Kellogg Biological Station, Michigan, USA - KBS M1-3 metaG (SPAdes) (version 2) | ecosystem: Host-associated > Plants > Roots > Rhizosphere >...
GGTCCTCCTCAACGTCATGTACGACGTCCCGTCGCGCGAGGACATCGCGAAGGTCGTCGTCACCGGCGAGGTCGTGTCCAACAACGTCAACCCGACCCTCGTTCCGCGCGAAGAGCCGGCCAAGAAGAAGAAGTCGGCCTAACCTCACGTCGAGCTCGAGGAACCAACCTCAATCGACGAGTCGGAGGGCGGGTCGGTCAGGCGAGGGCGGTGTCGACGGTGATGCCGGGGGCGTCGGCAGACTCGTTCAGGGTCACCTCGCCAACCACGCGGCCGGCAGCGCGGATATCGCCGAGCGCGGTCTCGACGTGGGCGAGCTGATCGGCTGAGCCGGTGACGGTCGCGCGCACCACCTCGGCGCGCATCGACACCTTGGCCGTCGACTTCGCACCACGGATCCCGGAGAGGACGGCCGCGGCGGCCGAGAGCAGGGCCGGGTCGTGGTCGGCCGTCGGAGCGTCGCCGGCCTCGGGCCAGGCCGCGCGGTGCACGGAGCCCTGCTGCCACCACGACCACACCTCCTCGGTCGCGTACGGCAGCACCGGCGCGAGCAGCCGCAGCAGCACGTCCAGCGCCGCCCGCAGGCCGGCCACCGCCGACGCCGCCCCGGCCGGGTCGGTCGCCCCGTACGCCCGCGACTTCACCAGCTCGACGTGGTCGTCGCAGAACCACCACGCGTACGACTCGGCCGCCGCCAGCGCCCCCGCGTGGTCGTACCGGTCGAAGGCCGCGGTCGCGGTCTGCACCGTGTCGGCGAGCCGGGCCAGCGCCGCCCGGTCCACCGCCGCGGTGGGCCGGTCGGACGGCGGCTCGGGCAGCCCGAGCACGAACCGGGCCACGTTGAGCAGCTTCACCGCCAGCCGGCGCCCGACCCGCAGCTGCCCGGGGTCGTACGCGGTGTCCACGCCGAGCCGGGCCGAGGCCGCCCAGTAGCGCACCGCGTCCGGGCCGTACTGGTCCAGCGGCTCGGCCGGGGTGGTCACGTTGCCGCGCGACTTGGACATCTTCTTCCGGTCCGGGTCGAGCACCCAGCCCGAGATCGCGGTGTCCGACCAGGGCAGCCGGTCCAGCGCCAGGTGCGAGCGCAGCACCTCGGTGAACAGCCAGGTGCGGATGATCTCGTGCGCCTGCGGGTGCAGGTCGTAGGGGAAGACCCGGTCGAACAGGTCGGGGTCGGCCCACCGGTCGCCGGCGATCCACGGGGTCAGCGACGAGGTGGCCCAGGTGTCGAGCACGTCCTCGTCCGCGGTGAACCCGCCGGGCCGGTCGCGCTGGTCCGGCGCGTACCCGGGCGGCACGTCGACGGCGGGGTCGGTCGGCAGCGTGTCCGGCCGCAGCACCTCGTCGTACGAGACCTCGCCCTCGGCCGAGATCCGGTACCAGACCGGGATCGGCACGCCGTAGAACCGCTGCCGGCTGACCAGCCAGTCGCCGGCCAGCCCGCGCACCCAGTCGTCGTACCGGGCCCGCATGTGGTCCGGGTGCCAGCGCAGCTCCCGCCCCCGGGCCAGCAGCTGCTCGCGCAGCTCCGGGTCACGGCTGCCGTTGCGCAGGTACCACTGTCCACTCACGACTATCTCCAGTGGACGGCGACCGTTCTCGTAGAACGCCACGCTGTGCCGGGTCGGGCGCGGCTGCCCGCGCAGCGCCCCGGCCGCGTCGAGCAGCTCGGCGATCCGCTGCCGGGCCGAGAACACGGTCAGCCCGGCCAGCGGCGCGTACGCGGCCGGGTCGACCCCGGCCGGCGGCGCGGCCAGGAACCGCCCGTCCCGACCGAGCACCGCCCGGGTCGGCAGGCCGAGCTCCCGCCACCAGGTCACGTCGGTGAGGTCGCCGAACGTGCAGACCATCACCAGCCCGGTGCCCTTGTCCGGCTCGACCAGCCGGTGCGCGAACACCGGCACGTCGACCCCGAAGATCGGCGTCGGCAGCGAGGACCCGACCAGCCCGGCGTACCGCTCGTCGGACGGGTGCACCACCAGCGCCACGCAGGCGGGCAGCAGCTCCGGGCGGGTGGTGTCCACAGTGAACTGTCCGAACGCGAGCGAATACCAGGCGGCGTCGACCTCGCGGTCCGCCAGCTCCGCCTGCGCCACCGCGGTGCCGAAGTCGGCGTCCCAGAGCGTCGGCCCGTCGGCCCGGTAGGCGTCGCCGCGGTCGAGGTCGTCCAGGAACGCGCGCTGCGCGGTGCGCCGGGACCGCTCGTCGATCGTCGCGTAGGCCAGCGACCAGTCCACCGACAGCCCGATCCGGCGCCAGACCGCGGCGAACGCCGCCTCGTCCTCGGCCGAGAGCCGCTGGCACAGCTCGATGAAGTTGCGCCGGCTGATCGACACCGGCCGGCGGGTGTCCGGTGTGGACGGTGGCGTCCAGTCGGGGTCGTAGGGCAGGCTCAGGTCGCCGCGGACGCCGAAGACGTTCTGCACCCGGCGTTCGGTCGGCAGCCCGTTGTCGTCCCAGGCGACGGGATAGAACACCGACCGGCCGCGCATCCGCTGGTAGCGGGCTACCAGGTCGGTCTGGGTGTAGGACAGGACGTGCCCGATGTGCAGCGATCCGCTGACGGTCAGCGGTGGCGAGTCGACCGAGAAGACCTCGGCCCGGGGGCGGGAGCGGTCGAAGCGGTAGGTGCCGGCGGCGTCCCAGCGCGCGGCCCACTTGTCCTCGAGGCCGTCCAGCGACGGCCGATCCGGGAGCGCGTCCATGCAGGGACGGTACGGCCCCGCCGGCCGACGCGGGCAGGGCATTTCCGTCGAGGCCGCACCCGACGCCGGATCCGGGTACGGCGGCGCGGCCCGGGCCGCCGACGAAGCCGATCCCGCCGTCGAGAGCGTTCAGCCGGTGAGCGGGTAGCGCAGGGTCGCGCCGAGGCCGTGGGTCAGCTCCAGCTGGCCCGGCACCAGCGTGACGATCGCGGCGTCGGTGCCGGCCGCGGCCCGCACCAGGGCGGCGTCCAGCCGGTCCTGCACCGGGTCCCGGACGCCGAGCTCGGTCAGCTCTTCCGCGGTGAGGGCGATGTGCACCGGCTCCGGCCCGATCCAGCCCATCGCGTTCGACGAGGGGTCGTCAACGATGAGCAGCGTCTCGACCGCGGCCGCCCGCAGCGCGCCGACCGTGTCGGACAGCCCGGCCACCGCGAGCACGTCGCCGACGCCGGACGCGGCCCGCCCGCGCGCCTCGCCGAACCGGTCGAGCACCGCCTGGTCCTGGTCGGCGGCGACCCGGGCGACCGCCTCCTCGACCTCGGCACGCAGCTTCTCCTCGTCGCCGCCCTCGTGCCGGGTGCCGCCCTCGAGCTGCACGACCAGGCTGCGGGCGTGCTCGCCGAGCGAGTCGACCAGCGCGGTGCGGGCGCGCACGTCGCCGGTCACCACGACGACCTGGGCCGCGACCCGCTTGACGCCGGAGTCGACCACCTCCGCGACCTGCCGCGCGTTGGCCTCCCAGAGGTTCTCGGACCGGTTCTGGTAGCGGTCCTGTGCCCAGCCGCCGACCTTGACCTTGTGCACCTCCGTGTCGTCGCCCTGCACGGTCTCCGACTCGGTGCCCCGCGGGCCGTGCACGGTCACGTCGGCCCCGGTCCGGTCGACGACGGCCAGCACGTACGGCACGACGGGGCCGAGCTGCGCCACCATCGGCATCAGGTGCGGCAGCGCCGCCCAGCGGGCGATCTTCCGCCGCGGCGGGGCGGGCAGCACGGTGTCGAGCCGCAGCCGGCCGCCGCCGCCGACGATCACCTGGCCGTGCGGGCCGGGCACCTCGGTGTGCCGGCCGGCGACGGCCTCCATCGCGTCCAGCGTCGCCGTGTCCACACCCTGCTCGGCCAGCGAGTCGCGCAGCGCGCGCCACCGGGCCGCCACCTCCTGCGGGCCGAGCTCCTTGGACCGGGTCGCGTCCAGGTAGGCCGTCGCGTACGGACCGGGAGTGGTCACCAGCTCGGTGAGGGTGTCGAGACGGAACATGGCTGCTCCCTACCCTGGGGATGGTCGGTGTTCACGCCGCCCGGCGGAACGTCCGACGGTACCGCTGCGGCGAGGTGCCGACCCGGCCCACGAAGTGGTGCCGCAGGGTCGCCGCGCGGCCGAAACCGCACCGGCGGGCGATCTGGTCGACGTCGAGCTCGGTGGACTCCAGCAGCCGCTGCGCGAGCAGCACCCGCTGCCAGGTCAGCCAGTGGTGCGGGGTGGTGCCGGTCTCGGCCCGGAACCGGCGGGCGAACGTGCGCTCGGACATGTGCGCCCGCCGGGCCAGCCCGCTCACGGTCAGCTCCTGGTCGAGGTGCTCGGCCATCCACGGCAGCAGGTCGGCCAGGTCGTGCTCGCACTCGGTCGGCACCGGCCGCTCGACGTACTGCGCCTGACCGCCGTCGCGGTGCGGCGGCACCACCATCCGCCGGGCCACCGCGTTGGCGACCTCGGGGCCGTCGACCTCGCGCAGCACCTGCAGCGAGAGGTCGACCGCGGCCGATGTGCCGGCGCTGGTCATCACCGGGGTCTCGGCGACGTAGAGCACGTCCGGGTCGAGCTCGACGTCCGGGAACAGCGCCCGGAACTCGTCGGCGACGTGCCAGTGCGTGGTCGCCCGCCGGCCGGTCAGCAGCCCGGCGTACGCCAGCGCGAACGTGCCCGAGCAGTAGCCGAGCAGCCAGGCGCCCCGGTCGGCGGCGGCGACCAGTGCCTCGGTGACGGCCGCCGGCGGCGGCTGCTCGATGTGCGGCCAGCTGGGCACGATCACGAGGTCGGCCGCGGCCAGCCGGTCGAGCCCGTACGGGCTGTCGAGGGTGAAGCCGGACCGGCAGCGCAGCGGGCCCGGGGCGTCGAGGCAGAGCGCGAAGTCCCACAGCGGGATGCCGCGGTCGGACCGGTCGGTGCCGAAGACCTCGCAGGCGGCGCCGAGCTCGAACGCCGACATGTCGGCCGTGCCGAGCACCGCGACGGATCGCCCGCGCAGCGGAGGAAGCATGGCAGGATCTTAACGTAGAACGGCATCTCTGCCACTCACAGGCTGGTCCAGACCGGAGCATCGTCGAGGTATGGCACTCATCGTCCTGCTGGTGTTCTTCCTGGCGACCGCCGTCGCCGCGACGCGCTGGGGGGTGGACACCCGCGATCAGCGCAACAACTGGGATCGCAACTGACCGGTGGGTCACAGCGAGGCCAGCACCGCCTCGGCCCAGCCCACCCCGACCGGTTCGGCGGTGATCCGGACGTCGGCGCCGGCGTCCCGGGCCGCCGCCAGCAGCGGCGGCATGTGCGCGGGCGCCGCACCGTTCGCCGTCACCCACATCCGCCCGACGTGCTCGGCCATCCCCAGGTCGCTGGCGCTGTCGCCGACCGCGACCGCGTCGGCCGGCGTCAACCCGCGCCGGGCCAGGTCCCAGCCGACCGCGGCGCCCTTGGACAGGCCGTCCGGCATCAGGTGGTAGATGTGCGTCTGGCCCGGATCCAACCCCGGCCACTCGGACGACGGCAGCACCCCGTTGTCCCGCACCCGCAGCCAGTCCAGGCCCTGCTCGGCCAGCCAGGCCTCGACCTCCGGCACGTCGACGTGCCCGCGCAGCATCGCGTCCGCCTCGTGCCCGGCGTGCCAGGGGGAGTGCCACTGCAGCTGCCCCGGCCAGCGGTCGAACAGCGCCTGCGGCAGGCCGAGCGAGGCCATCACCTCGATCGGCAGCCGGTCGCCGTACCCGGCCGGCATCGCGCCGGGCAGCACCTGCACCGCCCGGCCGTGGTCCCAGCCGACCAGCGCGCCGAGCTCGGCCACGAAACCGTCGGCGCCGAAGATCAGCGCCGCCTCCTGCAGCTGCAGCCGGGTCCGGCCGGAGACCAGCACGAGGGCGACGCCGGCCCGGTGCAGCTCGAGCAGCGCCCTGGCCGGCGCCAGCGTCGGGGTGTGGTCCTCCGCGGCGAAGAAGTTGCCGTACGGCCCGACCATCGTCCCGTCGAGGTCGGTGTAGAGGACCTTCAACTGGCTTCGCGGTAGCGCGTCATGTATTCGGGGACGGTCCGGATCGGCGGCCGCTCGGCCGGCGCCAGGTCGACCGTGAGCAGCACGTAGTCGTCCCCGGACCGCTCGAACTGGGTCAGCTCGGTCGCCGGCGGCGCCATCGCCAGCCGGCCCTCCCGGCGCAGCCGCTCGTACGCGACCTGCAGGATCTCGCTCGACATGCGGCCCAGTTTGCCGATCTCCTGGTTGCGGTGCTTGCGCCGGGACAGGTCGACCTGCGCCAGCGCCGGCAGCCCGACCAGCCGCAGCGCGTCGACCAGCATCCCGATCTCCACGCCGTAGCCGGTGGGGAACGGCAGCTGCTCCAGCAGCGGCCGGCGGGCCGCGCACTCCCCGGACAGCGGCTGCACGAAGCCGGCCAGCTCCGGCCAGTGCAGGTTGATCATCGGCCGGGCGACCAGCTCGGTGACCCGGCCGCCCCCGGCCGGCACGACGGTCCTGCCCTGCGTCAGCGGACGGTCGTAGGTGGCCTTCACCAGCTGCACCGACGGGTCGGTGAGCAGCGGGCCGAGCAGCCCGGTGACGAAGCTGGTGGTGAAGTCGCGGAGGTCCGAGTCGATGAAGACGATGATGTCGCCGGTGGTCGCGGCGAGCGAGCGCCAGAGCACCTCACCCTTGCCGGGCAGCGGCTCGAACTCGCCGAGCACCTCCTCGCGGCGGACCACCTTGGCCCCGGCCTCGACGGCCGCGTCACAGGTCCCGTCCGTAGAGCCGGAGTCCATCACCACCAGCTCGTCGACCAGCCCGTGCCGCTCCATCAGGCGGGTGCGGATGGCGGCGACGATCGCGCCGACCGTGTCCTGCTCGTTCAGGGCCGGCAGCACCACGCTGACGGTGGTGTCGCCCTTGACGTCCACGAGCCTGGACGTCTTCCAGTCCGAGGCCCGTGAGGTCCGCCGGTCGAACCAGCGCCGCACGTCTTCCTGCATCCACCTCCCCTTCCGTCGGCCCACGGCTTGGTGCGCCGTGTTTGAATTGCAGTACAACCGAACGCACGCCTCATCCAGAGGGGCAGAGGGACACGGCCCGACGAAGCCCCGGCAACCACCGCGTGACCGCGGCAGGTGCCAAGTCCGTCCTGGGATTCTGCCCGGGAAAGATGAGAGGAACCCTTCGAGTGACCTTGACCGCCGACGCGCCGACCTCCTCTGCCGCCGACTCGCTCCGCTGCCGCAACTGCGGAGCCCGCTATCCCCTCGGACCGCAGCACGCCTGTCTCGACTGCTTCGGGCCGCTCGAGATCGGATACGACCATGATGCGCTGGCGGTTCTGACCCGCTCCGGCATCGAGGCCGGTCCGCACTCGATCTGGCGGTACGCCGGGCTGCTTCCGGTCGGGCAGGACCCGGCCGGCCGGGTGACGCTGAACCCGGGGATGACCCCGCTGGTCCGGGCCGACCGGCTGGCCGAGGAGCTCGGCATGCGCGAGCTCTGGGTCAAGGACGACAGCGCCAACCCGACCCACTCGTTCAAGGACCGGGTGGTCTCGGTGGCGCTGACTGCCGCCCGCCAGCTCGGCTTCACCAGGGTGGCCTGCGCCTCGACCGGCAACCTGGCCAACTCCGTCGCCGCGCACGCGGCCAGGGCCGGGCTGGAGTCCGTCGTGCTCATCCCGGCCGACCTCGAGGAGGCCAAGGTCGTGCAGACCGCCGTGTACGGCGGCACGCTGGTCGCGGTCGACGGCTCGTACGACGACGTGAACCGGCTCTGCTCGGAGCTGGCGGAGACCGACGCGTTCGAGAAGACCGCGTTCGTCAACGTCAACGTCCGGCCGTACTACGCGGAGGGGTCGAAGACGCTCGGCTTCGAGGTGGCCGAGCAGCTCGGCTGGCGGGTGCCCCGGCAGGTCCTCGTCCCGATGGCGTCCGGATCCATGCTGACCAAGATCGACAAGGCGTTCGCCGAGCTGGCCTCGCTCGGCCTGGTCGAGCCGGCCGAGTGGCGGGTGTTCGGGGCGCAGTCGACCGGCTGCTCGCCGATCTCGACCGCGTTCGCCCTCGGCCGCGACGTGGTCGAGCCGGTCCGGCCGACCGGCATCGCGAAGTCCCTGGCCATCGGCAATCCGGCCGACGGCCCGTACGCGCTGGACGCCGTCCGGCGGACCGGTGGGGCGATCGCCGACGTCAGCGACGACGAGGTCCGGGACGGGATCGAACTGCTGGCCCGCACGACCGGGATCTTCGCCGAGACCGCCGGCGGGGTGGTGGTGGCGACCCTGCGCAAGCTCATCGCCGCCGGCGCGCTCGACCCGGCCGAGCAGACCGTCATCTACAACACCGGCGACGGGCTCAAGACGCTGGACGCGGTGGCCGGCCGGCAGGCCCCGACCGTCACGGTGAAGCCCAGCCTGCGCGCCGCCCGCGAGGCCGGCCTCCTCGACTGACCCGGGCCGCGGGATGATCTCCGGGTGACCGGGGATCCGCTGGCCGCGGACGACCTGACCGGATGGGCGCGGCGGATCGCCGGGGTGCTGCGGCGCAGCGGCCGCCCGCTGCTGGTCCTGCAGGTCGCGGTGCTGCTGCCGGCCGGCGCCGCCGGGTCGGGGCTGACCCGGCTCGGCTGGGTCGGCGGCACGCTGGCCGGGCTGCTCGCCGCCGCGGCGCTGTCGCTGGCGCAGGCGGCGTCCGTCGACCTGGCGATCCGGGAGGCCGCCGGGCGACCCACCGCGGTCTCGGCCGCGCTCGCGGCCGGCGCCCGGCGCACCCCGGCGCTGCTCGGCTGGTCGGCGCTGCTGGCCGTGCTCACGCTGGTCGGGCTGGCGCTCGCGGTCCTGCCCGGCCTGTACGCGGCGATGGTCGGCGCGGCCGCGCTGCCCGGCGCGGTGGTGGTCGAGCGGGCCGGGCTGCGCCGGGCCGCCGTCCTGGTCAACCGGCGGCTGCCGGGCACCGTGCTGCGCTGCGCGGCGGGCCTGTTCGCCGCCGCGTTCTACGGCGCGCTGGCCGGTGCCCTGGTCGCGACCCTGCCGGCCGGTCCGGCCGAGGTCGTCCGCGCGGTCGTCGTCATCCCGTTCTCGGTGCTCGGCGCCGCCTTCGCCACGGTCACGTACGCCGGGTTGCGGCGGGCGGTGGACGGAGCGGGGGTGAGCCGATTGGCGGCCGAACTCGACGGCTGAGACGGTGACTGCCCGGTCGGCGATCGTGTACCGTCCCGCTCGGTCGAAGTTCAGGTTTCGGACGCGAGCATCACGTCCTGGCAAGGCGTGCACACGGCAAGTGCGGGACCGGCGACGAAGACCCGGGCTCCGTGCGGTGCGGGGTCTGATCGCCCCGAGGTAGGAGTGCACGTGGCACAGGGCACCGTGAAGTGGTTCAACGCCGAGAAGGGCTACGGCTTCATCGCCGTGGACGGCGGTCAGGACGTGTTCGTCCACTACTCGGCCATCCAGATGGACGGGTACAAGTCCCTCGAAGAGGGTCAGCGCGTCGAGTTCGACGTGGCCCAGGGGCAGAAGGGCCCGCAGGCCGACGCCGTCCGCTTCCTCAGCTAGTCCGGCTCAGCCAGTCCAGCCCCGTCGGCGGCCTGGCTCCCCACCGGGAGCCGGGCCGTCGGCGTCTGCCGCGCGGCAATCCGGTCCTCGCACTGGTCGAGCCAGCGCAGCTCGGCCTCGGCCTGGAAGATCAGCGCGTCCAGCACGAGCGTCCAGGCCAGGTCGGCGCCGGCGTCCGCGCCGGACCTGAGCCCGACCAGCTCCCGCACCGCCCGTGCGGTGGCCGCGCGCTGCACCCGCACGATCCGGCTCGCGTCGACGGCCGGTGAGTCGACCGCGAGGGCCAGCTTGATCGCCAGTTCGTCCCGGACCGCGGCCGGCCGGTCGACCGGGCCGGCGAACCAGGCTGCCACCGCCGCCCGCCCCGCCTCGGTGATCCGGTAGGTCGCCTGGCCGTCCGCACCGGTCGCCTCGACCAGCCCGTCCCGCTCCAGCCGGGACAGCGTCGTGTAGACCTGCCCGATGTTCAGTGGCCAGGTGCCGCCGGTGCGGGCCAGCAGCCTGGTCCGCAGCTGGTAGCCGTAGCTCGGGCCCTCGGCGAGCAACGCCAGCAGCCCGTGCCGTACCGACACCGCAGCCTCCTCGGGACCGTACGAATACCGGGTATGCATACCAGGTATGGCGGCGGTCGGCCAGCAGTCCGGACCGCTTGCACTCGACCGCCGAGAGTGCCAGACTCGCCGTTGGCACTCTCATATGATGAGTGCCAGGCCGGGACGGTGAGGTCCCCCGCCTGACACGGGGACCGTCCGTCGCGGGCACCTCTCGGCCGATGCCAGTGTCCAGATATATGGAGGACATCACCGCATGGCCAAGATGATCGCGTTCGACGAGGAGGCTCGTCGCGGACTCGAGCGCGGCATGAACCAGCTTGCCGACGCTGTGAAGGTGACGCTCGGTCCCAAGGGCCGCAACGTCGTGCTGGACAAGAAGTGGGGCGCTCCCACGATCACCAACGACGGCGTGAGCATCGCCAAGGAGATCGAGCTCGAGGACCCCTGGGAGAAGATCGGCGCCGAGCTGGTCAAGGAGGTCGCCAAGAAGACCGACGACGTCGCGGGTGACGGCACCACCACCGCCACCGTGCTGGCCCAGGCGCTGGTGCGCGAGGGTCTGCGCAACGTCGCCGCCGGCGCCAACCCGATGGCCCTGAAGCGGGGCATCGAGAAGGCCGTCGAGCAGGTCTCCGAGGCCCTGACCAACTCGGCCAAGGACGTCGAGACCAAGGAGCAGATCGCCGCGACCGCGTCGATCAGCGCCGCCGACACCACCGTCGGGGAGATCATCTCCGAGGCGATGGACAAGGTCGGCAAGGAAGGCGTCATCACCGTCGAGGAGAGCAACACCTTCGGCCTCGAGCTCGAGCTCACCGAGGGCATGCGCTTCGACAAGGGC
>Ga0207691_10006994_pt1 | contig 10888 bp, 7 predicted proteins | sample KBSM13metaG_FD_184327 | JGI IMG/M metagenome (GOLD analysis project Ga0207691, IMG submission 184327) | Miscanthus rhizosphere microbial communities from Kellogg Biological Station, Michigan, USA - KBS M1-3 metaG (SPAdes) (version 2) | ecosystem: Host-associated > Plants > Roots > Rhizosphere >...
AGTATTTTCAGACGAAAATATTCTCGCCTACACGCGCCAATCTGCGCTGGGTGATACGTTTCTTATTGTTCTCAATTTCACCGATGAAAAACAGTTGTTTTCCCCCGATCAGAGATTAGAAGGTTCAATTGAAATTGCCACAGATGCAAAATGGGAGGGACGAATTTTCAGGAACGAATTGGATATAGAACCGAATATGGGATTGGTTATCCGATTGGACAAATGATTACGCAATTTGTTTAGGAACATCTCGACTGCGCTCGATGTTCAGAGGGCGCCCTCGACTACGCTCTGGATTCATCCCGACTTCTCGCTATCTTTGCAGCTCGCGAAAAAAAAGTTTCATGATTGAAGAAAAGAGCCTGAATTTCCTGGAAGAAGTAATTGAAGAGGATCTTAAGAACGGCAAGTATAAGCAAATCATCACCAGGTTCCCGCCGGAACCAAACGGGTATCTCCATATCGGCCATGCAAAAAGCATTTGCCTGAATTTTGGTTTGACGAAGAAGTATTCAGGTTATACCAATCTTAGGTTCGATGATACTAACCCTGTTACTGAGGACACAGAATATGTAGAAAGTATAAAAGATGACGTTCACTGGCTTGGGTTTAATTGGAAAAACGAATTGTATGCATCGGACTATTTCGCCAACCTATATGAATATGCGCTACAGTTGATCAGGAAAGGTCTTGCTTATGTTGATGATTCTACTAGCGAAGAGATCGCAAAAATGAAGGGAACGCCGACTGAACCTGGTAAAGACAGTCCTTTTCGAAACAGAAGCGCGAAGGAGAATGAGGATCTTTTTGTGCGCATGAAGAATGGCGAATTCCCGGATGGCACAAGAACCCTTCGCGCCAAGATTGATATGGCTTCGCCTAACATGCTCATGCGTGATCCGGTATTGTATCGGATTAAGCACGCGCATCACCACCGTACTGGCGATGAATGGTGTATTTATCCGATGTATGACATGGCGCATGGGCAAAGTGATAGTATTGAAAAAGTCACGCATTCTATTTGCACGCTGGAATTCATACCTCACCGGGAATTGTACGATTGGCTGATTGAGAAACTGGAATTATTCCCTTCCCACCAATATGAATTTGCCAGATTGAACCTCACCTATACGGTGATGAGCAAACGCAAATTATTACAGTTGGTAAATGAGAAATATGTTGAATCATGGGATGACCCGCGCATGCCGACTATCAGTGGATTAAGGAGAAGAGGGTACACGCCGGAAAGTATAAGAGATTTCTGCGACCGCATCGGTGTGGCAAAACGTGAAAACCTGATCGATGTAGGATTGCTTGAATTCTGCGTACGTGAACACCTCAATAAGATTGCATTGAGGAGAATGGTGGTGTTTGATCCGGTGAAGGTGGTGATAACAAATTATCCTGCCGATAAAGTTGAGCAAGTGGAAACAGACAATAATCCGGAAGATCCGGATACTGGAACGAGGGAAATTCCATTTTCACGGGAATTGTATATCGAACGTGAAGACTTTATGGAAAATCCACCGAAAAAATATTTCAGGCTTGCTCCTGGTCAAATGGTGAGATTGAAATCGGCTTACATTATCAAGTGTGATGATGTGATCAAGGATGAAAATGGAATCGTGCACGAAATCAGGTGCAGCTATATTCCTGAAAGCAGGAGTGGGACTGACACGTCCGGTATTAATGTGAAAGGAACGCTTCACTGGGTAAGCGTTCAACACGCAGTCACTGTAGAAGTTCGATTGTATGATCGATTGTTCAAAGTAGAGGATCCGTCAAACGAGGAAGGAGATTTCAAAGATTACGTGAATGCTGAATCTTTGAAAGTTGTTCATCCAGCATATGCTGAACCCGCGCTCATGAAGTCAAAATTCGACGAGCGGTACCAGTTTCTGCGCAAAGGATATTTCACGCTCGATAAGGACACCAGCGCGAGCAGAATTGTTTTCAATAGAACAGTTACATTGAAAGATACTTGGGCCAAACAAAGACCCCCCAGTCCTTGACAGTCTGTCAAAATTCAAACTTTGGGGGTTAACTCCAATTCCAGAGTACAACTGCCCACTCATCTAGCTCATCTCTGTAAATATTGATCGTTTCAAATCCTACACGTTTATGTGCGTTTAGAGAACGAAGATTGCGGGTAGCCACCTCTGTAATGATAAAATCAAATAGGGTTTGATAGACCTCGCGGTGCTTGTGATATAAAAGATCGAACAAGCCCTGCCCACGATAGGCTTTGTCGATACAGATTTGCCCCATCACGTAATAGTCATATTCATTGATCTGTTTATTACTCCATGTAAGGGATTCAATTTTTTGAAACATAGTTTCGAGTTCAGGTACCATCTTGCTAAATGCTCTCAACATGGTGAGCGCATAACCCACAACTTTTTCTTCATCCTTTACAATGATTGAAGGAGCCATATCGTGCATTTGCTTCAACATCTCCATGGTATGATCCACAGTCACAAATCCCTGGGCTTGCATTTCATCCTTCGAGAGATTGCGGATTAGATTCTCCTTCTGCAAATCCAAAATTTGTCGTAGATCATCAATGCTGCTAGTAGTGGTTACGTTAAGCATAGTGCGAAGGTAAAACGAAGGCTCGGTTGTACTGTCTGGATAATCTGCGAAGGGAAGCCACCCCCTCATTTTCAATCAAGAGTGATAAAAGATACAATTAATTCAATATTTTCAAATCAGAATGGAACTACTCGCGAATAAACTGCTGCACATCCTTCCGAAAGAGCGAATCAAGGCGAGGTTGATAGATCGGTATGCCTACGCTTCGGATGCTTCTCATTTTTATTTGGTGCCAGAGGCCGTAGTTCAACCCATTTCAATAGAGGAGGTGCAGAAACTATTTGAATTTTCGCACAACGAAAATATATCACTCACTTTTCGTGCTGGAGGAACAAGTTTGTCGGGGCAAGCGGTTACCGATGGCATCCTCGTTGATCTGAGCAATTATTGGAGAAAGATCATCCCGGAAAATAATGGAATGCAAGTGCGGGTAGAACCTGCTGCAATCGGCGCAAATGTGAATCGGGTCCTGAAATCGCACAGTCGCAAAATTGGTCCTGACCCCGCATCCATCAATGCGGCGATGATGGGAGGAATTTTATCCAACAACTCCAGTGGCATGTGTTGCGGTGTAATACAAAACTCTTATCATACGTTGAAGTCGATGACCTTTGTATTGCCAAATGGATTAGTGTTTAATTCAGCTGATACAAACGCACATTCGAAATTCGAAAGGGAAGCACCAGAAATAGTAAATGAAATTCGTGCATTGCGGGAAGTGATTTTAAGCAACGCCCCGCTTCTCGAACGGATAAGAAGGAAATACAAACAAAAAAATACCGTTGGCTATGGCCTGAACGCATTCGTGGATTATGAGCATCCGCTCGATATTCTCTCGCACCTCATCATTGGAGGTGAAGGAACGCTGGCCTTTATTGCCGAAGCAGTATTGAACACGGTGCCGGATCTGCCTTTCAAGATGACGGGCATGTTGTATTTCGAAAACCCGAAGATTGCCTGCGATGCCATTCCCATTTTAAAAGAGACAGGAGCAGAAGCGCTTGAATTTATGGACCGCGCTTCATTGCGTTCAGTTGAAACTATGACAGGCGTTCCATCTTTACTAAAAGATTTGCCGGTAGAAGCTTCTGCTATTTTGTGCGAATTCCAGGAAAGCTCGGAGGATAAACTTTTGGCGAAATATAAAAAAGCTCGACAATCATTCGCCACCCTTCCACTCATTGTTGTGCCTCACTTCACTCAGGATCCGGATGAACAAGCCATGATGTGGAAGATCCGCAAGGGTATGTATCCATCTGTTGCAGGCATGCGCGCAAGCGGGACTTCTGCACTGCTGGAAGATTTTACATTTCCAGTAGATCGACTGGGCGATGCGGTGGTCGATATTCAGCAACTGTTCAAAGAATTCAACTACGAGAATGCAATACTATTTGGCCATGCAAAGGATGGTAATCTCCACTTCGTTGTATCGCAACGATTCTTTTCGCAAGAGGATATTGATCATTATGAAAAATTCAATAACGCCCTTTTCGATATCATCTTAAATAAATATGACGGCGCCCTAAAAGCAGAACATAGCTCTGGTCGTGCTGTATCGGCATTCATCGAAAAAGAATGGGGAACCGATGCATATGCTGTCATGAGAAGATTGAAGAAGGTGATTGATCCTACCAATTTGTTGAATCCGGGAATCATTATAACAGAAGACAAACTAACGCATATTCATAATCTCAAGATGATGCCAGTGGTGGAGGAAGAAGTAGACAGGTGCATTGAATGTGGCTTCTGCGAACAGGTTTGCCCAAGTCGCGACCTTACCTTAACTCCCCGAAGAAGGATCGGCGTACGACGAGCGATGAAACGCCTGGAAATGCAGGGAGAGACGAAATTGAAAAATGAAATTCTTAGAGACTATCAATATGATGGACTGGAGACTTGTGCGGTGGACGGGATGTGCGCGCTGAATTGTCCTGTTGATATCAACACTGGCGACCTTGTCAAGCGATTGAGGCGAGAGAATCACTCTACGTTTCAAAATCGAATGGCAAGATTGGTCGCACGAAACTTTCGTTTGTTTGAGAGTGCAACTAAACTCGGGGTTTCCACTGGTATTTTCCTGAATCGAATCGCGGGAAAGAATTTCATGAAGAAATTTACTGGTTCAGTTAAAAAGGTAATTCCTGCCTTCCCCTCCTGGTCGAACCTTATACATCATCCCGGAACAAAAATCCATTCGCATATGAATGGAAGTGAAGTACAGAGCGTGATCTATTTCTCCAGTTGCATATCACGAATGATGGGAGGTGATATCATGTCGTGCTTTGCTTCTTTATGTAGAAAAGCAAATATCAATCTTGTGATTCCGCGCGACATCAAGGGAAGTTGCTGCGGACAAATCTTTTCTTCGAAAGGATTTGCGGATGCATATCAGATTACGGCGAATAGCACCGTTGAAAAATTATGGAACTGGAGCAAATTTGGAAATTTGCCCGTGATCATGGATGTGACCAGTTGCACGCAAACGTTGAAAGGTTATCGAAAAGTGTTGAGCGAAGAGAATGCAAAGAAATTTGACCAATTGAAGATCCTTGATGTGATTGATTTTGCTGCTGACATTCTTTTGCCGAGATTAAATATATCAAAGCCAAAGAATAACATTGTCTTTCATCCTGTGTGTTCGTCTTATAAGTTGGGAACGGTTTCGAAGCTGCAAAAAATCGGGAGCGTATGTTCGGTAAAATCTGATGTTCCCCTGTCCGCAAAATGTTGTGGCATGGCTGGTGACAGAGGATTCTATTTTCCGGAGTTGACCGCGTCTGCAACCAGACCCGAAGCGGATGAGGTAAAGATGAAGCAATACGACGGCTATTATTCAAGCTCTACAACATGCGAAATGGCATTAAGCGAATCGGTAGGGAAACAATATGAGTCCATATTAAAATTGTTGGATGAAGTTTCTCAATAATCGCGCTCCAAAAAGTAGGGGTTACTATATTTACAATTATGAAATTTAATCCACCACCTCGCATCTTGATGGGACCTGGGCCTTCCGATGCTCATCCACGAGTATTGAAGGCTATGGCCACGCCGTTGATCGGCCATCTCGATCCAGAATTCATCAGAATTATGGATGAAGTGAAAGAAATGGTTAGGGAAACGCTGATCACTCAAAATCAGTTAACGTTTGTTGTTTCCGGTCCGGGTAGTGCTGGTATGGAGACTTGCCTCGTTAACCTGTTGGAGCCTGGTGAGGAATGCATCATCTGTATCAATGGTGTGTTTGGCGGAAGAATGGCAGACATTGCTGAGCGATGTGGCGCAAAGGTTTTTAAAGTGGAAACGGAGTGGGGAAAAGTTACCGAGACTGACCAGGTCAGGAAAGCACTAGAGCAATGCAAACGTCCCAAGTTGGTAGCAATCGTGCACGCTGAAACATCCACGGGCGCACTCCAGCCATTGGAAGAGATCAGCAAATTAGTGCATGATGCCGGAGCGTTGCTGGTAGTAGATGCTGTTACTTCCTATTGCGGAGCTCCTTTGAAAATGGACGAATGGAAAATTGACGCACTCTATTCCGGTTCGCAAAAATGTTTAAGCGCTCCGCCCGGGTTATCGCCGGTAAGTTTTTCTGATGCTGCAGTAAAGGCTTTAGAGAAACGAAAAACAAAAGTGCAGAGCTGGTTTCTCGATCTTACTATGGTGAAAAATTATTGGGAAGGATCTAAGAGGGCGTATCATCATACCGCTCCAGTTTCTTCCATCTTTGCTTTGCATGAATCGCTGAATCTTGTGTTGGAAGAAGGTCTTGAAAAACGTTGGGCAAGACATAAACTTGTGCACGAATATTTATGTAACCAGCTTGAAGAACTTGGATTTCGATTTGTGGTGGAGCAGAAGTATCGACTTCCAAATTTAAATGCAGTCTATTTACCAGCAGGAGTGGATGAAGCAAAATGGAGGGCAGAATTATTGAACAAGTTTAATATTGAAGTAGGCGGCGGGCTTGGTGCATTTGCGGGCAAGATCTGGAGAGTTGGAATAATGGGTGAAAGCTGCACTATGAATCACGTGAACATGTTAGTTGGTGCTGTCAGGCAGTTGCAGGGCGATCGATAGGTGCATGCGATTCTCCGTGGTATTCTTTACGAGGAACGCAGATTTTTCATGATGATGATGATCAGCGCAGATATCTTAATTAATCATAACAATCTGCGAATGCGCCGGCAGGCGCATCAGCGTTCCGTCACGTAATCATTTGACTTCAACAATCATCTCCACTTCCACTGGAATATTGAATGGTAAAGTATTTACTGAAACAGAAGTTCTCGCATGTTTTCCCTTTTCACCAAACACCTGCACCATGAGATCAGAATAACCATTCATTACTTTCGGTTGATCAACAAAATTATTGGTGCTGTTTACATAACCGTTCACTTTCACGATTCGCTTTACTTTACTGAGATCGCCCAATAAATCTTTTAATACACCTATTTGGATAATTCCAGTAATCCTTGCCGCTTCATATCCTTGCTCTACTGTGAGGCTATCTCCTAATTTCCCCGTTATGTATTGACCATTTTCTCTAATTGGTCCTTTTCCTGCGAGGTAAATGAGTTTACCAGTTCTCACAGCATTTACATAGTTGGCAACAGGCGCGGAAGTTTTTGGCAATGTGATATTCAGTTTTGCAAGATTCTCTTCCGGAGTTTGTGCGGAAGCAATACTATATGAGAGTAAGCCTACAAGGATAAATAAAAGTTTCATAATATTATTTATTGAGTGATTTATTATAGTTGCGTTCTGCACCAATCGAGAATTGCGGGATACATGCTCACTACTTTTTGTGTTTTGTCTTTCTTGCGTAAGTTAATAAGCGCACGATCAAATTCCTTAAACCTATTGAAGTGTCGCCTGTCCACCATTAAAGATTCTCTTCTCTCAATTACGTAATCTGCGGTTGCCTGATCAAAATTATCCAACACCCATAAGCAGAAAACAGCATGCGTCATATACTCATTGAATACTGCCATTGGGCTGCCATACCAATTGTTATCACCGGCTGTCCACGTTGAGCGTTTGGAGAAAATGCTATCAATTGATGATGCATATTTATTGCTTGCAGGATTTACATAGTTGTGATCTATTTCAGTAAATACTACGCCAGACATTAATCCTTGTCTTTGTTTGTCGTTTAAGCTTGGAATACTGTCATACCTATCGGTACCACAAATAAACATTACCGTTTCACCAAACGATTCCGTCCAGAAGTTTTGCGTACTGTGCGAACCACCGATAAGCGGTGAGAAGGCAACTTTGTACGACTGGTACTTCGGTTTTGGAAATTCGTTTTCCAGCCACTGCCACATGTTTTTAATCGGCATTAAAGCGGAAGCGCGATTAATCTGTTGTTGATAGTAAGGCTTATTGTTTTTGTAGAATTGCCGGAAATTTGATTTCCTGGCGAAATCTTCGGCCAACGGAGCCAATTTTCTAAACAGGCTTGTGTAATCATCCCAATCATCTCCCATCACATAATAATAAGGACCTTCCCACACTAGCTTGTCTCCTTTAAATTGGAATGCGAAACTATTCTCCCGGAAGTCGTAATAGTTTTTGAAGTAAAGGCTGTCGGGAAAATCCAATTGTTTGAAAATCGCATGGTTGAGGTAAGGCTTAAAATACGCGCTCACCTTTTCAAAGTACGGACCGCTTTTGTACAAATCTTTTGCTCTTTGTCCGCTTGGCGAAAGCGTCCAAATGATGTTGGCTAATTCGTATACTTCCGGAATTTCAAACTGCACATTGCCGGAGTTCTTTTCAATATAGGACGGAGGGAAATAAGCATTGACGCCATTAAAATGGAGCCGATAAATAACTCTTCGATTGGGTGATTGGATGGGAATATAATGCACCTGTGCGTATGGCAAATTCTTGTAAGGAATCGTAATTGAATCCTTATCATAATAAATTGTAGCCGTCATCCCCAGCGTTCCGTCGGTTCCCATGTCTACCGTGTCTTTTTTTCCAAACTTCATTGGTATAATCTCCGGATAAGAGGAAAACTTAACTAGGAAGCTGTCCGCAGAGACTTTTAATGTTTTCGGGTAATTTTTTTCAACAGATTGTGCGAATGAAAATAAATATGAGGTCACCAAAAGAACCAGCCCAAATATTTTTCTCATGGATTACAATTAATAAAAGTCCAAAGTTTCTTTGGTTCAATTTAGAGCATTTGCGTAAGATTTTACAACACTTAATGAGTATGTTCTTATTCCATCCTTTTACGGTTTAGGCTTGGCTGGAGGGCGCCAAATGAGTCGCCACTATTCGCGTCCATTCGCGTAATTCGTGTTTCTTCATTCGCGTCCATTCGTGTCTACAAAAAATCCCGACAGGGCTGTCGGGATAAAAACCTCAGGTCAGGTTCAGGTTTTACCTGGCATTGTTCCACCATTTGTTTCCGCATCCGGCCAGGGAAATCGAACGCGGATATCCTTTAACCTAACTATGGGACTGACGAATGATTAGCAACTCTCAAGTCAAAATTGCAAAATGACTATTGCAGTATGAACTTCATTCGATAAATAACTTGAAAAATCTGATCAATGGGTGTTGAGCAGAGATGAATAACCGTCGAAAAAACTTATCTAACTGCTGACTTCTGACTCCTGACTCCTTTTGGTAAGTGTTTTCCCTTAGTACCTATAATTTGACAGTTCTTTATACGTTCTTATATCAGTACCCGGATTCATTTCATTGAAATATGTATCCAATCCAATCCTTATGAAGAAACTACTACTAGTGCTTTTCTTTCTTTCATTATTATCTATTTCCTGCAGAAAAAGGAGAGAGGCGCCGGCGCTGATTAAGGAAAACATTGCAGGGATCTATAAGATCACTTCTATTACTTCGAGAGACGCACCCGACTCACCAGAATATGATGCTCTTGCGGACGATGAGCCTTGTATCAAGGACAACCTGTACACATTCACGGTCGATAATAAACTTATCTGCACAGATGCCGGTTTGCAATGTGAGCCGCAAGCACAGTGGACAATAAACTGGAGCTTAGCGGAGGACAGCACAATTACCATTGGATTCAATCACGGCGCCATCACAAAATTCACCGGCTCGCAATTGGAAATTACATTGAATTGGTCGGAAGCGTACGACAAGATTACGTACACGAGGCAATAGCCGACGGCGCCTTCACCACAACTTGTCCCGCAAAATGCTGGATAGAAACATAGGACAATTTAATTAGTAGGTACCTCTCTTATCTTCTTTGTGCCCATCGTCGGCCTTTGTGCGCCCGCCTCAGGCGAGCCTAGTGACCCAATTAACTTGATGCATTAAAATTTTTGAAACACATACGGATCAAACTCAATGAAATCATTCACCTTGATGGGAACAGATACTACTTTCCCATTATCAATATTGAAATGAATGGCGAACACGCCAAATTCAATATTATTGAATTGAAGCAACCATTCGTCCTTGTCCATATAATCAAGCGTGCCCACAAGATTGGGATGATTTTGAAATGCTATCACCAATTTTTTATCTGCCTGCGAAATGGAAATGCCGCCATATAAATTGTTGCTATAATTTCCCGCGTACGCGCTCAAAGGCAATGAAGGATTATTATTCTTTACGCGATTTTTCCAATCATTGATTTGTTTTAACTGTGCACCTTCGCCATCGCGAAAGCCCTTCAATTGTTGCTCGCTCCTATTCACAAAAGGAACACCGAGATAAGCATCAAGTATTTGATACTTCAGTAACTCGAAGAAATTCTGATTGTCATTATTCGTTAGGATAGCGATGCCCAATTTTTCTTCAGGCACAAAACAAACATTGCTCACCATTCCACCCGCACCACCAGTATGATAATAGATCTGTTTACCATTATAATCCGCTGAGACCACTCCTAAACCGTATCCCCGGAAATGAATGGGGAAGAGCGATGATTTACGGCTATTAGTGATAATATTCACATCTCTTGTTTGCTGCAAAACGGACCACGGCAGAATACGCTTTCCATTATAACGACCACTATCCAATTGGAAAAACAGCCAGTGGGAAAGATCATTTACATTGCTTATAATGCTGGCAGCAGGTCCCAGGTTATCCCATTGGTCATAAGGAACCCTGCTTATTTTATCAACGTAGTTATCGGTATAGGGTACAGCCACATTCTGTTTAGATTCCATACCACGTGAGATGGTAGTGGAATGAGTCATATTTAATACTGACAGGATGCTATCCTGTACATATTGTTCCCATGATATACCTGTTACCTTTGGAACTACTTCACCTGCTGTCAAAAAACAGC
>Ga0207691_10007000_pt1 | contig 10881 bp, 10 predicted proteins | sample KBSM13metaG_FD_184327 | JGI IMG/M metagenome (GOLD analysis project Ga0207691, IMG submission 184327) | Miscanthus rhizosphere microbial communities from Kellogg Biological Station, Michigan, USA - KBS M1-3 metaG (SPAdes) (version 2) | ecosystem: Host-associated > Plants > Roots > Rhizosphere >...
CGCGCGCTTCGCGATCGATCGCCCATGCGCGTGACGTCGCGAGGATCGCGCCGATGCAGCGCAGCGCATCGGCGGCGTAGGTTTTCGAGGCGTTGACGGCGCCGAAGCTGGCGAGGATGCCGTCACCCATGAACTTGTCGATGTTGCCGCCGTGCGCGCGCACTACCGGCAGGACGACGTTCTGGTATTCGCCGATCAGCGCGATCAGTTCGCCCGCCGACAGCGTTGCCGACGCCTTCGTGAAGCCACGCAGGTCCGTGAACATGATCGCGGCGTCGCGCATCGTGCTCTGGCCGGCCATCGGCGCGAGGTCGGTCGTTGTGATCTGGTCGGCCACCTCGCTGTCGAAAAACTGCGAGAGCGCCGCCGCCGACTGGCTGGCCTGCACGGCGCGCGAGAGCGTAAGGCGCGCACGCATCAGCGCGACGGCGAGCACCGCGGTGACGATCAGGATCACGGCGATGCGGATCGCCTCGTCATGCAGGTCGAAGCGGCCGGTCGTCGCGCCGACGACGAAGTCCATGGTCTGGCCGTTCGGCCCGGCCTGGCGCCAGGCGAAGAACGCGAGCGTGCCCCAGCCGATCGCCGCGGTCAGTCCCGACAGCCAGACCCAGATCGCCTCGAAGCGCAACGCGCGCAGAGCGATCAGCACGAAGATCGAGACGAACAGCGCGTTCTTCAGCGCGACCGGCAGCGTCGTTTCATACTGCGGCGCGAATCCCCAGAGCATGCCGATCAGAACCGCCATCTCCGCGACGACCGACGCGGCGAGCACGGGGCGCGTGAGCTGGCCGCTCCACGCGAACCAGGCGCGCAGCGCGATCAGCAGGAACAGCGCAACGATGCCCAGTTGCAGCGCAGCGATCGGCGCATCCGGGCTGAAGCCGCGCGGCGTGAACGTGTACGCGAGCGCGGCGGCCGCGATGACGGCGATCTGTGCGCCGGCGACCCAGTTTTCCGATTCACGCTGGCTGCGCGCAATTTCTTCGATGACGCGCGGCGGCTGCGCCGCGTTCGTGCCCCAGAGCGCGCGCAGGCGTGCGCCGGCGCCGACGGCCGTCGTGATGCGCGCTGCTGTCACGGCACGCGTTCGTCCTGCGCGCTGCCGGCCAGGCGCACGCACGTGCCCTGCGGCACGGCAATCCATTCGCGCTGGTCCGAATCGGTCTTCGCCTGCTTGGCGCACGAGTGCACGGCGTTCGCACAATCGTTCTGTCCGGTCCGCGCGATCCCGTAGCAGCGCTCGCGTTCGCCGACTGCCTTGCCGTCGTGGCGCACGCTCGTCGCGACGGCAGCGAGCATCGCGCCGGCGACCGCGAGCAGGGCTCCGGCATTGATGGCATCGCGTGCGTTCATGGATTTGCCTCGCGTCGGAATCGAACCGGTCGTCTTACCCGGCCGTCACGCAAATTCGCTGACCTCGCGCCGCGCGGGACGCGCCTGCGCGACGTCGGGTTGCTGCAAATAATCATACAGCACGCGTCCGTACGGGAGGCTCAGGTCGGCGATGAAGTGCCGCCCCTCGACGACGCGCCGCACCGGCAGGTCGGCGACCGGCGCATTCGCGTGCGGGATCAGGTGCAGGCGGGCAGGCGAGAGCCAGCCGCCCTTGATCGTGATGTCCTCGAGGTTGTACGCAACGAGCTGCGCGATCGCATGCGTGCCGTCGACGTGCGGAATCAGCTTCAGGTTGACCTGGGTCTTGCCGAGCTTGTGCTCGAGCGCGTGGAAATCGCACACGTTCGAGTCTTCGGGGCAATGCACGAGCGTCTGGTGCTTGTACGCCATCGTCGCGATCGCGACCGGCTGGCCGGAAAACTCCAGGCGGCCGGTCAGCGTGCCGTTCGATACGCCGAGTTTCGGTGACGCGAGCTTCTTCGGAAATCCCCAGATCTCGCGCCCGCCGGCGATCGGCGGATCGCAGTCGAGGTACATCTGCGCCGTGAAGTTGACCGCCTCGCCACGGTACTTCGCCGGGATGACGATGCCCGATTCCGTGTAATCGCCGAACCCGCTCGAGTCGGGCATGCGGATGAATTCGTACAGCACCGTGTTCGAGCCGTCCGGCTCGAGCGGTTCCGGCAGCGCGTCGCGGATCGCCTGCGGATCAGACTCATACGTGATGATGAAATACTCGCGATTGATGAATCGGTACGGTCCGCGTGGATAGCTCGGACTGGCCAGCGGCATCGAGGAACTGGCGAGGATCTGGGTGCGGTTCATAAGCGGTCTCTGTGGGGGTGTGAGAGGTGAGACGTGAGAGGTGAGACGTGAGACGTGAGACGTGACGCGTGACGCATGAGGATGCAGCAGCACAGCAGACGCGCCACGGGCTGCTCCTTCGTCTCACTTCTCACCTCTCACATCTCACGTCCTCAAAGAAATTCCGCCTCGAGATCGACCGTCGACCGCTCGCCGATGTCCTTGAAGTGCGTGCGCAGCCAGCGCGTGGTCACGCCGCGGCCGCTGTCGCGCAAGCTGCACAGGAATTCCCAGTCCGGGTTCATCTTCGACGCGACGGAATGCGCAGTCATGACCTCGTCGTCGCGGATCGAGTGGATCAGCATCTGCTTCATCTCCGAAGCCTTGAGCTTCTTTTTCTCGATGAGTTTCGTCACGAACGAGATCGCGCGCATCTCGCGCATCAGCGACGAGTTGAAGCTGATCTCGTTGATGCGGTTTAGTATCTCGGGCGCCGTCTTCGGCACGCCGCGCCGCTCGATCGGATTGATGTGGACGATCATGACGTCGCAGCTCTTCGACCCGTAGATCAGCGGGAAGATCGCCGGATTGCCGATGTAGCCGCCGTCCCAGTAGTTCGATCCGTCGATCTCGATCGTCTGGAACAGGAACGGCAGGCACGCCGACGCCAGCACCGTGTCGGCGGTGAGTTCCGGACGATTGAAGATGCGCACCTTGCCGGTTTCGACGTTGGTCGCGCACAGGTGCACGTTGACGCCGTTCGTTGCGCGCAGCTTCTCGAAGTCGACCTGCTGTTCCAGCACCTGGCGCAGCGGGTTGAAGTTCAGCGGATTGAGCTGATACGGCGAAAACACGCGCAGCATCGTGTCGAACATCCAGTAGAACGGCGACTGCTCGACCGGCAGCGTGTTTCCGCTCCAGTCTTTCAGCGGCTTGACCGGGTTGTACATCTCGCCCGCCGTCGCGATCGCCCGCCAGAACCGGGTCAGGCGCTCACGCGCATGATCCCGATCGCCGTCGGTCAGCGCATCGGCCAGGACGACGGCGTTCATCGCGCCGGCGCTCGTCGCGCTGATCGCCTCGATGTCGATGCGGCCGTCGTCGAGGATCGTGTCGATCGCTCCCCATGCAAACGCGCCGTGCGCGCCGCCGCCTTGCAGGGCGAGATTGATCGGTTTGCGACCGGTTGTGTTCTTTCTTGCTGCCATTTGATTGGTCCCAACGGATTGCTGATTGGTCTGCTATTAAGCCCTCCCCTTGAAGGGGAGGGCTTGAAAACTAGTGCGCCGTCCAGCCGCCGTCGACCGGGATGATCGTTCCGGTCGTCGAGCCGGCGGCATCGCTGGCGAGATAGATCGCCAGTGCCGCTACTTCGTCGATCGTTACGAACTTCCTGGTCGGCTGCGCCGCGAGCAGCACGTCGCGCACGACGGCTGCTTCGCTGATGCCGCGCGCCTTGGCCGTGTCGGGAATCTGTTTTTCGACGAGCGGCGTCAACACATACCCCGGGCAGATCGCGTTCGCGGTTACGCCGAACTCCGCGCCTTCGAGCGCGATCGTCTTCGTCAGGCCGGCGACACCGTGCTTCGCAGCAACATACGCGCTCTTGAACGGCGACGCGACCAGCGCGTGCGCCGACGCGACGTTGATGATGCGGCCGAAACCGCGCGCCTTCATTGCAGGCAACGCGAGCCGCGTCGTGTGGAACGCCGCCGACAGGTTGATCGCTATGATCGCGTCCCATTTCGCGAGCGGGAATTCCTCGATCGGCGCGACATGCTGGATACCGGCGTTGTTGACGAGCACGTCGACGCCCCCGAATTCGGCGATCGCGCCTTGCATCATCGCCTCGATCGCATCCGCGCTGCTCATGTCGGCCCCGTCGTAACGAACCTCGACGCCGAACTCGCGCTCGATCCCGGCGCGCAGCTTTTCGACCTGCGCCGCATCGCCGAACCCGTTGAGGATGATGTTGGCCCCTTCGCGTGCGAATCCGCGCGCTATGCCCAAGCCGATGCCGCTCGTCGAGCCGGTCACGAGGGCGGTCCTGTTCTTCAATTGCATGAGAGCTATCCCTTATATATCGATGATATTGCTGGAAATATGTTTTCAGAGTGCGGGCTACGCGGCGACCGCAGACGCGGCCGGGACCTGACCGGGCATGACGCCGGCCTTGTCGCTTTCGACGAATTCGTGGCTGCGCGTGAAGCGGAAGTGCGTGATGTCGGGCGGGAAGAACATGCCCCAGCTCCACTCGACGAAGATGCGCACCTTGCGGCCGAACGTCGGCACCTGGCTGAGGTAATAGGCACGCCAGAGCATCCATGCCGGCAGGCCGCGCAGCCGGACGCCGAAGATCGTCGCGACGCCTTTCAGGTGTCCGACTGTCGCCATCATCCCGCGCGCGCGGTAAGCGAACGGCGCGGTCGCGCGGCCGAGGCAGTGCGCGATCAGATTCCTGGCCAGGTGCTTCGCCTCCGCGACCGCGAATTGTGCGGTCGGCGGCGCCAGGCCGGCGTCGCCGTTGCGGATCGAAGCGCAATCGCCGACGGCCCAGACCCCGTCCGCGCCGTCGACCGAGAGATCCGCCTGGGTGACGATGCGGCCGCGCTCCATCGGCAGTGGTGAGAGCCTGGCGGCCAGTGCGTTCGGCGTCGTCCCGATCGTGCAGATCGTCGTCGCCGCGCTGAGCACGCGTCCGTTGTCGAGCGTGACGTCGCGCGCACCGATCGCCGACGCACCGGTCATCGTCAGGACGTCGACGCCGCGGCTCACGAGCGACTTCTGCGCTGCCTCGCCGAGCGACGGCGGCAATTCCACGAGCAGGCGGTCGACGCTCTGCAGCAGCGTGACCTTGAGTTCATCGGCCTCGACGCGCGGATAGTAGCGGCGGATCTCGCGCAGGCTGTCGGCAACGGCGCCGGCGACTTCCACGCCGGAGAACCCGCCGCCGACGACGACGAAGTGGCCGAGGCAGCGGCGCAGCAGCGGATCGCTTTCCAGCTCGATCTGCGCGAGGCGGCGCAAGACGAGATTGCGGATGTGCATCGCGTCGCCGACGGTCTTGAGCACGACCGCGTGCTCGGCCATGCCGGCGATGAGATCGACGCGCGCGCGATTGCCGAACGCGAGGACGAGGTGATCGTAGCGCAGGCCGACGTCGCCCTTGAGCGTGTCGCAGTTCAGCTGCTTGCTGGAGAAGTCGACGCTGCCGACCGTGCCCATGACGAAACGAGCGCGCCCGACCGTTGCGCGCAACGGAGCGACGACGTGTTCCGGAAATACCGTCGCGCCGACGACTTCAGCCAGCATCGGATTGAACGTCGTGTAGCTTTCCTCCGATACGAGAGTGATGTCGGCGAACTTCGCCTGCTTCTGCAGCAGGCGCGTCAGGTTCGCGCCCGCGAAGCCGCCGCCGACGATGACGATATGAGGTCGTGATGTTGCCACTTGGCGTTCCTCCCGGTGCAAATCGCGGGAGCGCGATCTGCGGTTCGCGGATTGGACGCGATGCACGGGAATTCCTTACACCGTGTTCGTGACGCGCGCGTTCGCACGTCGCCAGACTCTTGCCGATACAGTAGCGTGATCGGCGCCGGCGGACGGTGTAAGGAATCGACTCGGCGCGCGTCCAATGCGCACTCGACCGGTGAACCCGCCGGCGCCGCCGGGAAACCTACGCGGCGCGTCAGTCGCAAAACTGCCGTCGAGTCTTTTCGTTTCGATCGACCAACCAGGTTTACAGAGGAGCATCAAGATGGAAAAGCGTCATACCCTCGTTGCGGCCGCGATTGCGGGGCTGTTTGCGGTTTCCGCGTCGGCCATCGCCGCCGACCAGGATCATTCCAGCCAGGACAAGTGCTACGGCGTCGCCAAGGCCGGCCAGAACGACTGCGCGACGGCCAGTGGCACGCACGGTTGCGCCGGACAGGCCAAGACCGACAACAACGCCGACGACTGGAAGTACGTGGCCAAGGGCACGTGCGAATCGATCGGCGGCAAGACGCAGCCCCCGGCGAAGAAGTAGAGTGGCAACGGCGGTAGCGGAACGGTCCGCCGCCGCCGGTTGCATCAATGCACATCCCCATGTCCATCGAGCCGGATCGTAACGCCAGCGCCGCATCGCGGTCCGGCATCGGAATCGGCCTGCGTGCGCCGCACTATGCCGAGCTGCTGCGCCGCGAACGCTGCGTCGACTGGCTCGAGGCGCACAGCGAAAATTACTTCGGTGATGGCGGCTACGACTTGCATGTGCTGACTCGTTTGCGCGAACGCTATTCGATCAGCCTGCATGGCGTGGGTCTGGGGCTCGGCTCGGCAAAAGGGTCGTCCGCGGAACACCTGCTTCGGCTCGAGCGGCTCGTGCGGCGCGTGGAACCGATCCTCGTCTCGGAACACCTGTGCTGGAATGCCGTCGATGGCCGGGTCATGAACGACCTTCTGCCGCTGCCGATGACGCGCGCGGCTCTCGATCTGGTGACGTCGCGCGTGGCGCAAATGCAGGACATCCTGCAGCGGCGCGTGCTGATCGAAAACGTATCGAGCTATGTCCGCTTCGCCGGCGACGACTACGACGAGGCCGGCTTTATCAACGCGCTGGCGACGCGCAGCGGCTGCGGCATCCTGCTCGACGTGAACAATCTGTATGTCAACCAGCTCAATCACGGCGTAGATGCCGCGGCGCAGATCGACGCGATCGCCCCGCGCCACGTCGAGGAGATCCATCTGGCCGGCCATCTCGTGACCGACCTCGCCGTCATCGACCATCATGGCGCTCGCGTCGACGACGCGGTCTGGGCCCTGTACGAGCGCGCGCTCCGTCATTGCGGCAGCGTCGCTACGCTGATCGAGTGGGATACCGACGTGCCCGCGCTCGACGTTCTGCTCGACGAAGCAAACCGGGCCCGGCATCGTTGCGACCGCGTGGAATGTGATCGTGTCGCGGCCGCTTGAGCGCGTGCAAGCGGCGTTCGCGGCGGCCCTCGACGATCCGGGCGCCGTGGCGGCGTTCGCTCCGGCGCTCGTCGCGCGCGACCAGCGCACGGCCGAGCGCCTCGCCCTGTATCGCGGCAATGTCGTCGACGCCTGGGAAAAGGCGCTGGCAAATTCCCATCCGGTCGTGCGCGCCCTGGTCGGCGACGAATTCTTCGCGGCCCTGGCCCGGGCCTATGGTCGTGCCAATCCGAGCGTCAGCGGCGACCTCAATCGTTTCGGCGACCGCTTCGCAAAATTCATCGGCGTGTTCGAGCACACGCAGTCGCTGCCGTATCTCGGCGATGTCGCTGCGCTCGAATGGGCCGTGCATCGTGCGCACTATGCGGCGGATGGAAACAAGTTGACGCGCGAGCGCGTCGCGGCGTTGCCTCCTGTGGAACTGCTCTCCGCACGCTTCGGCCTGGATCCGGCCTGCGCGTGCGTCGTGTCGCGCTATCCGGTCGCCCGGATCTGGCAGGCACACCAGCCGGCGTCACGGGTCGAGTTGCCGGATTCGCTCGACTGCGCGGAGGTGGCCTTGGTTGTGCGCCCGCACTGGCGGGTCGAGGTGCTTGTGTCGGGCGCCGGCGAGGTCGCCGCGCTGGAGCAACTGTGCTCCGGGGCGGATGTCGAAGGCGCTATTGCCGCCGGTCTCGGAGTCGACGCCGGTTTCGACTTCCCGCGGGCGCTCGTGCGTTGGCTCGATTTCGGGATCCTGACAGAAGACCCGGTCGGGCAGGGCGATGCTGCGTAGTCAGCAGCGCATGCCATACCAGCGTGACTCGGCATCTCCCGAAATCACTTTCGCCGTTTCGTGCTGTCAATGGTGTGCGCTGAACTGCGTACGCGACACTCTCACGACTCGCCGGCGGAGTAGCACCATCACCACCCAACGTTGCAAGGCTCGGCCTTCCGGGCCTCGCCAAGCAACCCGGCCCTCCGCATCCTGCTGCGGGCGCTCAGCGGCGCGCGAGCGAATCGCTCGCGAGCGCGCCTCTTCGCCCCTTGAAGGGGAGGGCTGAAAAATTTCAGGAAATCCGAACTCCCCGGCTTGGTAAACTGCGCGCCGTCGACATCCGTCGATGTCGAGGAATGCGCGCATGAACGAGGTCCTGTTCCACATTCACCACATCGGCGTGACGCCGTGGAAGCTGATCGGCTACGTCGGCGTTTTCCTCTTCACCGCACGCTGGTTCGTGCAGCTCTACGCGACCAAGAAGCTGCGCCGCGTCGTCATGCCGCTGTCGTTCTGGTGGCTGTCCATCACCGGCAGCGTGCTGTTGCTCGCATACTTCACGTTCGGCAAGAACGATTCGGTGGGTGTCATGTCGAACCTGTTCCCGGCGTTCGTGTCGGTCTACAACCTCGTCACGCACATCCGCCATCACAAACCCGAAGTGATCGAACCGGGCAGTGCCGAAGAGGACCTGGGCGATCGCGGCGCGTCCGGTTGACACCCGTATTGCAGCCGGCCTTCGCGGTACGCTGAAGGGCAGGGCCTTGGCGTGACACGCATCATCGCTCGCCGCGGCGCCGTCGCCCGGTCTTTCCGGGATCATTGAGCGAACTGGCGCAGTCCGCGGCGCGACGTCGCGACAGGCGTTTCAGCGCCGATCGGTTGCGCGGCGACGCGGCGTGCCGGGCGCCACGCGATAGCCGTCGAGCTCGTTGAGCAGGTGGTTGAACGCTTCGCCGATGCGGCGCACGAGGCCGATTCCCGCCGGTTTCATCTCGAGCGCGTAGTCGCCGCGCATCGTCCGTTCGGACAGTTCGGCGATACGGATCAGCGGCTTGAGCACCGAGCGCCAGAGAATCGCGAGGAGGATCATCAGCACGGCCAGCATCGCGACGATGATGGCGAGCAATGCCGGCTCGATCGCGGCGCGCGCCGCCTCGCGGTGCGGCGGCGGGACCAGGGACAGCAGGAACGTCTTGCCGCTCGACGGGCCGAGCGCGACGGTGCGCAACGACCAGGTCTCTTCGCCGAGCTGGATCTCCGTCGCGGCCGACGTCGCGTCGGTTTCCAGCAGCGGAATGCGCCGCGCCGACACGCCCTTCGCGAGCAGTTCCGAGTCGCGCGCGTCGAGCGAGGAACTCAGTACCTGCGGACCGGTCGGCGGCACCGAGACGAGCGCGAAGTCGATCTGCGCGACGTGCGCCATCGTCTTGAGCACGCTGTCGTCGAAGCGCATACCGGTGACGAGCAGCGCCTCCAGCTTCGCGTCGCGCAGGAGTGGAGTGACGCTGATCAGGGGAATGCGCCGGTCGTCGCTGATCAGCCCGGAAGCCTGGGCACCGCTGCGCCGGCTCTCGACGACGGCGGCGAGTGTCGTCAGGTTGTGTTCCGCGAGGAAGCTGTCGCCGACTGTCGCGACGACAACGCCGTTCGCATCGAGAATCGCCGCGGCGTCGAGGTGCGCTGCGCGGCGGCGTTCGTCGAGGCGGTCGCGAATCGACGCCACGTCGCGCGCCTGGCCGGCGCTCGCGTCCGGATTGAGCGCCGCGGCGATGTAACTGGCGAAGTCCGGATTCGCGGCGATGCCGAGCGACGCATCGGCCAGGTGCTGGAGGCGTTGCTCATCCACGTACTTGTGGATCGACTGCGCGGTATCGAGCGTCTTCGACGCGGCCTGCTGCGCGACCGCGCGATATTGCCAGGCGCCGGCAGCGATCATCGCGGCCACGATCAGGCCGGCCAGCGTCACGCCAATGCCGATCACCATCAACAGGAATTTGGTTCGCATGATCGGGGCCGTACGTCAGTGGGATTTGTTTCCATGTTCCGATGCTGGATCAGCCTCGTCGCTGTTGCGCTCGACTCCATCGGAGTCGCTGCGCGCCGGAGCGGGGCCGGATCCTTCCTCACTCGAAGCGCTGCAGGGAACGAAAATGTTCCGGCACAGCACCGCGCGCATGCCGCGCGAGGCACTCTGCCGATCGATTCACCGTGTTTTCCCCGCATCCCCAAGGCCGGGATCGCGACCCTCCCATGCATGTTGGCGCGCGCGACGTGACGAGGGCGTCAAGCAGTCAGTCGTCTGCCCGGCAGGATTGTACGCGCCGCCACGGAGCGGCGGGAGTCGCAATCACTCCGGATCGTAGTCGAGATTCGGTGCGAGCCAGCGTTCGGCTTCGGCCAGTGTCCAACCCTTGCGTCGGGCGTAGTCCTCGACCTGCTCCTTGCTGATGCGACCGACGACGAAATACTGGCTGTCCGGATGGCTGAAGTACCACCCCGAGACCGCCGCGGTCGGATACATCGCGAAGCTTTCGGTCAATTCGATGCCGGTATTCGCGGTCGCGTCGAGCAGGCCGAATAGCGTCTGCTTCTCGCTGTGCTCGGGACAGGCCGGATAGCCGGGAGCAGGGCGGATGCCCCGATACTTCTCGCCGATCAGATCGGTATTGCTCAGCGTTTCGTCCGGCGCGTAGCCCCAGAACTCGCGCCGGACGCGCTGGTGCATGCGCTCGGCGAACGCTTCCGCCAGCCGGTCGGCGAGTGCCTTCAGCAGGATCGAGGAATAGTCGTCGTGGTCGCGCTCGAATTCGCGCAACCGTTCTTCGATGCCGATTCCGGCAGTCACGGCGAATCCACCGATCCAGTCACGCGCGGGCGAGTCGCCGGTCTTCGGCGCGATGAAATCGGCGAGGCAAAAATCCGGGCGGCCGGGCGGCTTGTCGACCTGCTGGCGCAGGAAGTGGAGC
>Ga0207691_10007001_pt1 | contig 10880 bp, 9 predicted proteins | sample KBSM13metaG_FD_184327 | JGI IMG/M metagenome (GOLD analysis project Ga0207691, IMG submission 184327) | Miscanthus rhizosphere microbial communities from Kellogg Biological Station, Michigan, USA - KBS M1-3 metaG (SPAdes) (version 2) | ecosystem: Host-associated > Plants > Roots > Rhizosphere >...
CGAGTCAACGTCCAGAAGGAGACGTATGAACAGGAAGTACGAACTCGTGTACGTCGTGTCGCCCGAAGCGTCCGACGAACAGGTGACCGATCTGCACACGCAAATCGAGTCGACCGTTCAGCGCATGAACTGCCAGATCGAGAAGACCGAGAACTGGGGCCGCCGCAAGCTCGCCTACGAAATCGGTCGCCACAAGGAAGGCACCTACGTCCTCGAAGTGATCAACGGCACCGGTGACCTGATGAAGGAAATCGATCGCCGCCTGAAGGTGATCGATCTGGTCATCCGTCATCTCGTCGTGCGCGTGGACGAGGAGCAGGGTGTCGTCGACCGGACCAAGGCGCGTCGCACGGATACGACCCGCCGCCGGCGCGTCGCTCGCGGACTGCCGCCGGATCGTCAGCCGGGCGAGGGCCAGCGTGGTGACGTCGATGACGACCGTGACGACCGTTTTGACCTGGGGGAGGAACTCCGATGAACGGCAGGAAGAGTTTCGGAGGCGGAGGCGGAGGCGGACGCGGGAAGACTACGACCGGTCAGCAGGGCAAGGACGGCCAGCGTCGTCCGATGTTCCGGCGCCGCAAGGTCTGCAAGTTCTGCTCGGACAAGATCGACGACATCAACTACAAGGACGTACGCATGCTGATGCCGTTCGTCCCCGAGCGCGCCAAGGTGTTGCCACGTCGCATTTCTGGCACCTGCGCGTTGCATCAACGCAAACTGCGGACGGCCATCATGCGTGCGCGGCAGCTCGCGTTGATCCCGTACACGACGGAGTAACGGGCCATGGAAGTCATTCTCAGAGAACACGTCGATAACCTGGGCCGCCGTGGCGAGATCGTCAAGGTGGCCGCGGGCTACGCGAGGAACTACTTGCTGCCGCGGAAGCTGGCCCTGCTGGCGACCGAGGGCAACAAGAAGCACGTCGAGCGCGAGCGGAAGATCATGGAGACGCGCGAGGCCGAGGAGAAGGGGCAGGCGGAAGCCATGGCCTCACGGCTGGGGCTCGTCGAGATCTCGATCCCGCGCCGCGTCGGCGAGACCGACCAGTTGTACGGCTCGGTCACGGCCGTCGACATCGCCGATCACCTCAAGAGCAAGGGCTTCGAGATCGATCGCCGGAAGCTGATTCTGCCCGAGCCGATCAAGACGATCGGCGACCACAAGGTGCCGCTCAAGCTGCATCGTGACGTGACGGTGCCGCTGGTCGTCAAGGTCGTCAAGGAAGGCGCGGCCGCACAGTAGGCCGACACGCGACGTTCGCTTCCCGGTTCGTGTTCAGGTTCGACGTGAACCTGAACACGACCGGGCACTGCGCCTACAGACTCCGCAAGAAGCTGGTAATTGCCTTTTTCTCGATCATCGACTTCCTGAACGAGTTCTTCGCATCGAAGATCGCGTAGGCCTCATCGCAGTACTTGTCGAACCACGCCCAACTCATTTGCTGTTTCCGGCCCCAGGTCACACAGACCGGTCCGGTGCTCGTGTAGCCCGACACGTAGACGTAGTGACCGCCCCATGACCCGGGCGTGCTCCCTGGACCGGTCGTCGCCTTCCACGGTTGACCGCTCTGCAACTCGCCCTGGGCCGACTTCGGCAGATTCACGCCGATGCCGACGCCCACGTCGGCGAAGATGGCGCGCCGGACTTCATCGTGCGCAGCGCGATTGACCTCGGCGTACGCCTTGATCTTGTAACTCCTCCTGCCGACCTTCCAGCCGCGGTGGCGCCACTCGCTCAAGGAATCGAGGACGACCAACCCGGAATCGACACCGCCGGTCTCCCGCAGATACTCCTTGAGCACATCCCTGTCGCTGATCATCATGAGCGAGCCCTGCTCGATGTCCTCGAACCGGAGGGTCTGATGCGCCCGTCCGGCGATGACGCAATCGCCGTACGTGTCGTTGGCAAACATTGGGGTGGGGATTCCCGGGTGGGTCGTGTCGAAATCGTACTTGGTGGGCAACTTGGGAAGCGCTTTGAGCACCGCGGCGAATTTGAGGTTGCGTTTGTCTCTCTTCGCCGGCGCCTTTCCCAGCTTGAACACCTTGTGGGCGTCGATTCCTTTTGCTTTCGCCATGCTGCTCTCCCTCGATGCACGGACAATTGTCCGCGTCCTGATTTGAACAACGTCTGCGCGAGGGGCTTCGAACACCGCGATCGTCGCGTTCAGAGGTATTTCTTCGCCGCCTCCCACATCTCGTGCACGAGATCGCCCGCGGCAATGGGCTTTGCCATCGCCGCCGATTGCCCCGCCCACAACTGCATCCGGTGCATGTCGTTCGCCGCCGCACCGGCGGCTTTCATCGCTGCTGTCAATCCGCGTTGCACGGGATACGGTGCGGGACGCGGTGCGTCCGCTGACGCCGCAGCCTTCACGTAGTCCGTCGCCACTCCGCGCGCGAGTCGTCCCGTCAACGCGCGAGTCGGCATCGTCGCTTCAGGCTCGAGGTTGTCGAGTGCGTTGGCCCAGGCCTGATGCGTTTGTGCTTCGGGGCAGCGCAGGAATGCCGTGCCGATTGAGACAGCACTCGCGCCGAGCGTGAGCGCTGCGGCGATCCCGCGGCCGTTACCGATGCCGCCGGCGGCGATGATCGGCACGTCGATGTGATCGGCGAGTCGTGGGACCAGGGCGAAGAGCCCGATGGTCTGGCGTTCGGCTGCGGCGTGGTCGAATGCGCCTCTGTGGCCTCCGGCCTCGAGTCCCTGCGCCACGATCGCGTCTGCGCCGGCTGCCTGTGCCTGCTTTGCTTCGGTAAGCGTGGTGGCGGTGGCGAACCACGCGATGCCCTTTGCCTTGAGTCGCTCGATGAGAGGAGCGGGGTAGAGCCCCATGATCGAAGACACGACGCGCGGAGCAAGGTCGACGAACGTGTCGCACTGAGCGCTGAAGTCCGGCGGCTTGACGTTGCCCGCGGACTCCGGCACCTCGGGTCCCCACGCGGCGAGAAACTGCCGGAGGCGTTTCTCGTTGTCAGCATCTCGCAGCGCCGGTGGATCGGGAATCCACAGGTTGAGCTGGAGCTGGCCCTTGCTCGCCGCGCGAAATTGGCCGACCCACTCGCGAATCTTCGCCGGCGGATCGAGGAGCGCGCCATTCGCCCCCATGCCGCCTGCGTTGGCGACCGCAATGGACAGCGTCACCGGACAGGCTCCCGCCATTGGTGCCAGCAAAATCGGAAGGTCGAGGCCATAGGACGAGCAGAAGGAGCGGGCGCGATCGAGAGGGCGCTGGCTGTTCACGCCTCTATCTTCGCGCGTTCCGGGTCACGAGGATCCCCGCATCATCGTGGCCCGGACAAATCCATGGTCGGACCGGACGTTCTCTTAGACAACCACTCCGGCGGGATGGATGTTCTGATTGACGCGGAACAGGTTGGCCGGGTCGTACTGACCTTTGACGTGCGCGAGGCGACTGTAGTTGTCCCTGAATGCCGCCTGCACCCGCTCCTGGCCTTCCTCCATCATGAAGTTGATGTAGGCGCCACCCGCTGAATACAGGTGCGTGGCATCGAAGTACGCCTTGCACCATGTGGTGATGACGTCCTTCTGGCGCGGATCCGGATCGATGCCCACGATCACAACCGCGAAGTTGGCGTCGCGATAGCTGAAGGCCGTGTCACCGCTGCCCACGCGATGTGCGGCGCCGTTGATCGGATAGATGTGCACCTGCGACAGACCAGGCGGCATCTTCAGCGCTTCCTGATGGTGCGTCGTGATGGCATCGGTCCCGAACGTCTTCACGAAGTCCGCTCGCCAGTACCACTGCAAACCGGCCGGCAGAAGCGGATCGAACAGCCCCTGCAGGACGGGAAACGGCATCGGCCCGACGTGATCGAGCAGCGGCGTGCCCACGGTCCGCATCGCCTTCGTTGCCCTGTCCGCTCTCTCCGGATCCGCCGTCGAGCACCAGATGATCGCGCACACCTTCCGGCCGTGGATTTCCGGCGGGAAGAGCGGTACCGCAGGTACGGTCAGGAATGCGAGGAAGCCACTCACGTCCACGGGTGCCTGGAGGATGAACTCCTGATACGCCTTCATCACTTCCGGCGTCTGCTCGATCGGCCAGAACGTCGGACCCGCGCTCACCATCGTCACCGGATGCAGACGGAACAGGAACGAGGTCACGACGCCGAAGTTGCCGCCGCCGCCGCGCAGCGCCCAATAGAGATCGGCGTGCTGCTTCTCGTTGGCAGTGACGAACCGGCCGTCGGCGAGCACGACATCGGCTTCCAACAGGTTGTCGATGGTGAGCCCGAATGGCCGTGTCAGATGGCCGATGCCGCCACCCAGCGTCAGGCCGGCCATCCCTGTCGTTGAAACCGTGCCGCTCGGCGTTGCCAGGCCGAACGCGTGCGTGGCGTGATCCATCTCGCCACCCGTGCATCCGGCCTCGACGCGAACTGTACGCGCGACCGGATCGACGCGGATGCCCTTCATGCGCGACAGGTCGATCACGATCCCGTCATCACAGGTGCTGAGACCGGCACCGTTGTGGCCCCCGCCTCTGATCGCCGTCACCATGTCGTTCGCGCGCGCGTAGTTGACCGAGGCGATGACGTCCGCCGTATCGACGCAGCGCACGATGAGCGCGGGCCGCTTGTCGATCATCGCGTTGTAGACCTTGCGCGCCGAGTCGTACTCGCCGTCGCCAGGCTGAATGAGGGTTCCGCGCACGCGCGCTCGCAGCTGTTCGATGTCCATAGCTCCCATACGACTGCTCCTTGAGGTTCAACTCCCAACCTCCAAATCCCAATTTCCAAATCTCGCGTCTTGGGAGTCGGTTCTTGGGAGTTGGGATCTACCTAGTGCTCAACTTCGTTTGCGGGTCGTCAGACGGGTTGATGTAGAAGATGTCGAACGGCCCTTCGAGATTGATCTGCACGACGGTCGGACTGGCCGTCCACGCGAAGTGGTGCATTTTCCCAGGCAGCGAAACAAACCCACCGGGCTCGAGCGTCTGGCTGGTGTGACGGTCCAGCGTGTCTCCCATGCCCACATGCAGCGCACCGGACAGAACGGTCACGCGCTCCGTCATGCTGTGCCAGTGCGGCGGGATGTTGTAGTTCGCGGGGAATTTCAGTCGCAGCGTGACGGGACCCTTCTCGTGCGGGTCGCCCTCGAGGACGCTGATCTGGGCACCGGCCGGGAGAACTGGCGGGGCCGGTCCCCACTGCACTTTGTCCGCCGGCACGAGCACGTGTGCCGACTGGGCGAGAGCGGGTGCGATGGCGACGGCCAGGGCGAGACACGCGAAACGAACGTTGGCGGAAGAGATGATCTTCATAAGCCTCCTTGTGAGGGAGAGCGTAAGAGAGCCACCGTTCCAGAAGCGTTCGTGAAAGCGTTCCGGGTCTTTTGGGCCTTTTTCCGAGGTGATCCTGCGATTTCTGCGCGTCAGGTCGTTGCCGACATCGCGGACGTGAGTCGCTGCGCCAGGCTCATGCTGCGTTGTCCGTGAGCGATCTCCAGGCCACGGCGAAGCGAGCGATCGCGCTCGACCGGCGGGCCTAACTCACTCTTTTGCAGAAACAACGCTGGCAGCCACCACCCTTCTCCTCGCGCGAGTGCCATCTCAATAGCCGTATCGACGATCGAGGCCGCGCGGTCGGCCTGTCCGGCAAGGCCGTACGTGTCGGCGAGCAGGGAGAGGTAATACGGCCGGCGAGCCTGCGCGCGTTGAGCGTCGAGACGCTCCAGCGCCGATTCGATCGTCTGGATGCCGCGCGCCGGCTCCTCCTGACCGTAGACCCATCCGAGAAGCACACGCGCCCAATCGCCGTAGTAGGCAAACCCGTAGCGCTCGCATAGAGCCACGACACCTTCCGCGTACTCGAGCACGCGACGGGAGTCGCGGCGCATCTGGTGAACGAGCGCGGCATACGCGAGTGCGATCGTCTGGCTGAAGAGGTGATCGCGCCGGCGCGCGAGTGCGATGCCTTGATCCACGTGTCTCAGCGCCAGGTCCTCTTCGCCGAGGAGCCATAGTACGTGCGAGTACCAGGCGTGAGCGAACACGCCAAGGTCGGAGCCGAGCGCTGAACGCTGCGGGTGCTGCTCGTCGTACGCCGCCAGCGACGCTTCGAAATGGTCGCGCGACGCGTCGAGCTCTCCGACGCTCATCAACATGCCGCCCATGGCGTGGTGCGCCTCGCACAGGCACGAGGGATCGGAGACGCTGCTGGCAAGCGCCTGCTCGGAGGCTTCGCGAGTCCCTTTCAAGTCGCCCAGCATGAACCGGTGCGTGAACGCGACCCACAGCCATCGCACCGGCAATTGTTCCTGACCATCGGCTCGTGACAGCGCGAACACGCGATCGAGGTTCTGCTCGACGTCGAGCGACGCGTACCCACGCGCAGAATTCAACGCGACCGAAAGACTGGAGCGGATCGACAGCTCACGCTCGTCGCGCTCGCGCGCCGCGGGCAGCGTCTCGAGCAGGGACAGCGCGTAGTTCAAGCAGCGGATTGCTTCTTCGTTCGCTGAGACCCGGGTGGCCACCGCGGCGGCGCGTTCCAGAAACGGGACCGCGCGCGCGACCTGTCCGCCGCGATCGAGGTGCACGGCAAGCGAGGCGCTCACCTCGTCCAGCCGGCCGGCGAACACGAGCTCCATGCCCTGCGCGATGCGGCGGTGAATGAGCCGTCGTCGCGCGGGGCCTATTCCGCCGTACGCGACCTCGCGAATCCGATCGTGGCTGAAGTCCCATCGTTCGTCCGCCTGCACGCGGACGATGTGACGCCGCCAGAGTTCGTCGAGCGCGCGCACGAGCACGGGTTCTTCGAGATCGCTTGCCCGCGCCAGGAGATCGAACTGAAAGTCGCGGCCGACGGCGGCGGCGACTTCTGCCGTTGTGCGCGCTTCATCGGAGAGGAGCGCAAGGCGCGCGGCAACAACAGACTGCACGCGCGACAACTCGCCGACAGTGGACGTCCCCGCGTGTCCCGCCAGCTCCATGCGGCCGCGTTCGATGATGAAGAGCGGATGGCCTTCCGTGTCACGGAACGTGCGGGCGTGCGTCGCCTCGTCCAGCGTGCGCTCGGCGACCGCACCGGCGAGCAGGGCGGTCGCTGCCTCGTCGAGCGGGCCGAGTGCGATCGTCGTCAGCTGGTCGTCATGTCGAAGCTGACCGAGCAGTCGGCCCAGCGGGGGATTGTCCTGTTCCTCCTCGGCACGCACGGTGGCGACGACGAGGCAGGACGAGCCGGAGGCCGAACGCAGAAAATACTGAAGCCACTCGATCGTGTCGGCATCCGCCCACTGCAGATCGTCGAGGACGAGCACGAGCGGAGCTGCGGACCTGAACGCCTGCCCGAGTGCTTCGAAGAAGCGCAGGCGTTGCCAGCTTTCGAGCTGCAGAGTCGGGGTTGTGACGTCGGGACGCGCGGCCGCCAGCGCCGGATGCAGGCGCGCGACATCGGTGAGCCAGGCTTCGTCGAGCGCCCGCAGCATGGGCTGAAGGGCGTCGCGCTTCAGCCACGACGCAATTGGCGCATAGGCCAATCGTCCTTCTCCAGCGTAACAGCGTGCGGTGACAGCGGTGATTGTCTCGAGGCGGCACCAGTCGATGAGTTCTTCGGCGAGCCTGCTCTTGCCGATGCCCGCTTCGCCGCGAATGAGGACCAGCGAAGGCGTGCCCGTCGCGGCGACGGACCACGCGTTGAGCAGCGTGCGGAACTCGGCGTGGCGGCCCACAAGCGGGTAGACGCTCGTGCGCGGCGGCGCCGGACTGGGAGGGGCCTCGTTGAGGTCGAGAATCTCACGATATGTGGCCCGTGTCGCGGCACTCGGCTGTGCGCCAAGCTCTCGCTTCAGGATTGCCGCCCACTGTTGATACAGGTGCAAGGCGGTGGCGCGATCGCCGCGCCGCGCGTGACAGCGCATCAGCGTGCACCAGGCGTGCTCTTCGAGTGGATCGAGCCGCGACAGTTGTTGCGCACACTCGATCGCCTCGCCATAGGCGCGTTCCTGTTCGAGCATGGCGATGAGACGCGACAACACGCCCTTTGCGCGCTGTCGGAGCTGTTCTCGATCCGTCTCGATCCACTCGACCGTGATGTCTGGCAGAAGATCGCCCTGGTAGAGCCGTGCGGCATCGTGCAGTGCGGCGCGATCTCCTGCGAGGCCGCGATCGGCCGCTTGCTCGAAGGCGATGATATCTACAGGCACTCCGGCGTCGTCGCGCCACGCCAGCGTTCGCGAGCCTACGTCGATGAGCGCCTCGAGTCCAGGCCAGGCATCGCGAAGATGATGCAGCTCGCGGCGAAGATTGGTGAGTGCCTGCGCGTCGTTCGATTCGGGCCAGAGCGAGCCCGCAATGCGCTGACGTGGGACGGGCGCGCGTCGCGCGTGAAGAACCAGGAAGGCGACGAGCTCCTGCTGCCGTGCACTCGGGGCGCGGCCCGCGAAGCGGCTATCCGTGAGGACGCGGAAGCCTCCGAGTAACTCGAGGCGCAGACGTGGGGCCGCCATTCATCAAGCTTACGGCCAACTCCCAAATTCCAACTCCCAACTCCCAATCTGGTTGCTTGGGAATTGGAAGTTGGAGGTTGGGCGTTGGCTGGCTCTTGTCGCCTTAAGGTAGTACCGGTGGGACGTACTGCAACGTGTAGTTCAGCGCCCACACGAGGAAAAGCACGAGCGGGACGTGCACCACGAACTGCAGCATCGAATAGCCGACGATGTCGCGGGCTTTCAGGCCGAGGATGCCCACGAGCGGCAGCATCCAGAAGGGATGAATCAGGTTGGCCAGCGCTTCGGTGGCGTTGTAGGTCTGCACGACCCAGCCGAGATGGACGTTCAGTGCCTTGGCGGCCTCGAGCATGTAAGGCGCTTCAATCAGCCATTTGCCACCAGCTGACGGAATGAAGAGTCCGAGGAACGCCGAGTAGATACCAATCATCACCGGGTAGGTGTGCACGCTGGAGACAGCGACGAAGAAGTGAGCCATCTGGGTGGCGATGCCGGACTCGGTCATCATTCGCACGATGCCCGCGTACAGCGGGTACTGAATCAGCACGCCCCCAACCGGCGCCACTGCGGCGGCGATTGCCTGAACGAACGAACGCGGGCGCCAGTGGAGCAGCATCCCGACGATCAGAAACAGGAAGACGTAGTGGTTCAATTCGAGGATGACCGACGGTCCGCTGGTGGCGACCTCGCGAATGAGATACAGAAAACCCATCGTTGAAACGACGATGGTGAGCAGCGGGCTGTATTCGAGCCACTCGCCAGGGGTCTGACGCGTGTCGAGCCTCTGCGCGGCAGGCTGATACTCGACGCCCATTTCTTTCATGCCGCGCGCTTCCGAGTCGCCTGGAGCCGAGTAGTAACAGATCGTCATCGACACGAGGATGAGTAGCGCGGCGATCAGCATGCTCTGCCACAAGCCGAGCGTCTGGCTGAGCGGAATCACTCCGCTGATTTTCTCGATGGCATCGGGCAACGACGCCGGGGCCGCCATGATGAGTGCCGCTGACGAGGACAGCCCCAACGCCCACACGCTGCCGACACCGAGATACGCGGCGGCGCCGACCGCCCGATAGTCTGCGCCGCGCACGCGGTGGGTCACCTCACGCGCGAGCAGCCCGCTGAAGATCAGGCTGAAGCTCCACGACACCAGCGAGGCCAGCATCGAAAACAGGCCGACGTAAGCTGCCGCGGTGCGGCCATTGCGCGGAAACGCCGCGAGTTTCCTGATCACGGCGTAGACCGGCGGTGACGTGGCCACCGCGTACCCGGTGACGACAACCATCGACATCTGCATCGTGAAGGCGACGAGATCCCAGAAACCGGCGCCGAACCACTGCGCCGTTTGGACGAACGAGTTCCCGACGGCCATCGCGGCCACGAACACCACGGCAACGGCCGCAAGCGCGAGCGCGAATGCGTCAGGAAACCAGCGCTCGAACCAGTCCGACAGCCGGAGGCCAACGCTCGCAAGCGTCGAGGACACAGGTTTTTCCTGCGTGTGGCTCCGTTCCTTGTGCATCTTCGGCACCTTGCGTCAGCCTTCGCTTCTACGGAATACTTAAGAGCTGTTCTTCTCGGTTAGAAGGGCCGTATTTACTGGTCGGATTCGCTGACCGTGGCCCAAGCGCGACCTGCATTATGGCAAACCTCGGATACATCGGCCTCGGCGCCATGGGCGGCCGGATGGTCGATCGCCTGCTCACCAAAGGCCACACGGTCATCGGTTACAACCGCACGAAGTCGAAGGCGCAGGGGCTGCTCGACAAAGGGATGAAGTGGGGCGCTACGCCACGCGAGGTCGCGGAGGGCGCCGACGTGATCTTCGTGATGGTGACCGACTCGGCTGCCCTCGAGGGCGTCGCTGACGGTCCTGATGGTTTCATCGCCGGTCTCAGCGCCGGCAAGACCATCATCGACATGAGCACGGTGAGCCCGGTGGTCAGTCGCGAGACCGTCGCCAAGGTGCGCGCCAAAGGCGCCGATATGGTGGACTCGCCCGTCTCCGGCAGCATCAGCACGCTCGAGCAGGGCAAGCTGACGATGATGGTGGGAGGGACGGCGGAGACATTCGAGCAGGTCAAGCCGCTCTTGCTCGAGATCGGGATGAAGGCCACGCACGTCGGCGACAACGGGTTGGCGCTCTCGATGAAGATCGCGCTGAACCTGGCGATCACGACGCAGATGCTCGCGTTCTCCGAAGGCATCCTGCTCGCCGAGAAGGCCGGCATCGATCGCAAGACCGCCGTCGAGGTCTACACCAACAGCGTGCTTGCTTCGCCGCTGATTCAGTATCGCGGCCCCTTCGTGCTCAACATGCCGGAGGAGGCCTGGTTCGACATGAAGATGATGCAGAAGGACACGACGCTGGCGCTCGATCTGGGCCGCCGGCTTGGCGTGGCGATGCCGAC
>Ga0207691_10007002_pt1 | contig 10879 bp, 11 predicted proteins | sample KBSM13metaG_FD_184327 | JGI IMG/M metagenome (GOLD analysis project Ga0207691, IMG submission 184327) | Miscanthus rhizosphere microbial communities from Kellogg Biological Station, Michigan, USA - KBS M1-3 metaG (SPAdes) (version 2) | ecosystem: Host-associated > Plants > Roots > Rhizosphere >...
TTGCCTTTGATGTCCATCATGAGGCGCGAGAACCGCGGGTTGCTATGGCCGCGCGCGACGATCTCGAACGACTGCAGCAGCGGAACGCCGGCCTTGAGCATTGTGGCCAGCTGCCGCGTAAAAAAGGTGATGTCCTTTTCGCCGACCTTCTTTCCGCCGCGGAACGTCTGCTTCTTGATCTTGACGACGCGAATCCCCTGCCGGCGCAGGTTCGTCGTGACGACCGTCGGCGAAGGGGCTCGCACTTCTCCGCGCACCTGCCGGTTGCTGCGGTCCACGCCTTCCCAGATGAAGGTGAATTCCTTGACGTCGCGCCGTGCTGCTGCCGTTGCGGTGGCCATGATCGAGTTAGCGCTCCTACTCGTTGGTGATCGCTTCGATTTCCTCGAGCGACATCAATCCGGATTTGACCTTCAAAAGTCCCGACTGCCGCAGGTCCCGCACGCCTTCGCGCTGCGCCTGGTCCGCGATGTCGAGCGCGTTGCCGTTGCGCATGATCAGCTGGCGCATGTCGTCGGTGATCGGCATGACCTGGTATACGCCGACGCGACCCTTGTAGCCACTGCCCTTGCAGTGATCGCATCCGACCGGGCCGTACGGCTGCCATGAGCCGTCGAGGTCTTCCTGCGTGAAGCCTGCGCGGATCAGCGCTTCCGGCGGAATATCCTCCGGCTTCTTGCACTGGGAACAGAGCTTCCGGCCGAGGCGCTGTGCGGTGATGAGGATGACGGACGAGGCGATGTTGAACGGCGCGACGCCCATGTTGAGCATGCGCGTCAACGTCGTGGGGGCGTCGTTCGTGTGCAGGGTCGAGAGCACGAGGTGGCCCGTCTGCGCGGCCTTGATCGAGATGTCGGCAGTCTCGAGGTCGCGGATTTCGCCGACCATGATGATGTCCGGATCCTGTCGCAGGAACGACTTCAGCGCGGCCGCGAAGGTGAGGCCCGCCTTGTCGTTGACGTTGACCTGGTTGACGCCGGGCAGCTGGATTTCCGCGGGGTCCTCCGCGGTGGAGATGTTGACGCCCGGCTCGTTCAGGAGGTTGAGGCAGGTGTAGAGCGACACGGTCTTGCCGCTGCCCGTCGGCCCGGTCACCAGGATCATCCCGTAGGGCCGGCGGATCGCCTGCATCAGCGCTTCCTGCTGCGCCGGCTCGTAACCCAGCGCCTCGATGCCGAGCTTGACGCCGCTCGAGTCGAGGATACGCATGACGATCTTCTCGCCGTAGAGCGTCGGCAGCGTGGAGACGCGAAAATCGATCGTCTTGGACTTCGACAGCACGAGCTTCATGCGCCCGTCCTGCGGGACGCGCTTTTCCGAGATGTCGAGGCGGCTGATGACCTTGATGCGCGATGCCATCTTGTCCTTGATGGCGAGCGGCGGCTGGGTGATCTCGCTCAATATGCCGTCCACGCGGTAGCGCACGCGGAAATACCGCTCGTACGGCTCGAAGTGGATGTCCGACGCCCCCGCGGCGATCGCGTCCGTCAGGAGCTTCTGGAGGTACTTGACGACCGGCGCGTCCTCGATTTCGGCGTCGTCTTCGGCGCTGTTCGCGATCGTGACGTTGCCGTCCTCGAGGCCGACTTCCATGTCCTCGAGGTTGGCCATGTCCTTCAATGTCGCGCCGCTCGCCTCCACCATGCGATGGATCGCGGCGATCAGCTTGTCGTCCTCGACGACGATCGGCTCGGGGACGAGGTTGGTCTTGAACCGCACCTCGTCGAGCGCCTGCAGGTTCGCGGGATCCGAGACGGCGACGAACAGCTTGTTGCTCCGCTTGTACAACGGCAGCACGCGGCGCGTCTGGGCAATCTTGAGATCCACGTATTCCTTGTGGATCTGGTCCATGTCGAAGCCTGCCAGGTCCAGCAGCGGCGTGCCGAAGGCGCGGGACGCAAACACCGCGAGCTGCTGCGGCGTCATGCGCTTGCCGAGGAGGACCTGCTCGACGAACGACACGCCCGCCGTTTGCGCCTGCGTCTGCAGCGCTTCCGCCTCGTATTCGGACATGAGCCCGCTCTGGGCAAGCGCGCGCGCGAGTCCGCTGATGTTGCGCGTGGCGGCGTGAGTGGCCATGAATCGGCGCTACTTGAGGGTCGAAAGTGGGTGAATCATGGTGAAAGCACTCAAAAGCAAGTCTTATGCCTCGGCGCGGAAATTCCGCCTATTCCAAAGGCATAAAAATTCAGCCGGCCGATGATGCCCGCTCGACCTGCGTTTGTAAAGGCGAGGTCCCTCGCCCGACTGGAGGTAGGAGTTTGACCACTTTTATCGCCCGATCCTGGGTTTGCAGGATTTCCATCATTTGTGTCTCGAGGCGAAAGCCGGCGCCCGCTTCGGGAATGTCGCCAAGATGCTCGAGGATCAGGCCGTTGAGCGTCTTCGGGCCATCCAGGGGAAATTGCGTGCCGAGCCGGCGGTTCAGCGTGCGCAGGAGCGCCATGCCGGAGACGACGACGCTGCCGTCCGCCTCCCGGCGGAAGATTTCCTGTCCGCCGGGCGCCTGCGTCGTGAACTCGCCGATGATTTCCTCCACGATGTCCTCGATCGTCACGAGGCCGAGGAGCTCGCCGTACTCGTCGACGACCAGCCCGAGGCGCTGCCGGTCGTTCTGGAACTGGGTGAGCTGGGTGAGGAGCGGAGTGCCTGCAGGGATGAAGTACGACGGGCGCAGGAGCGGGCGCAGCCTCTCGGCGGTGATTTCGGAGGAGGAAAGCTGCAGGCTCACGACCGCCTTCAGCGGCAGGACGCCGATGAGGTTGTCGAAGGAGCCTTCGTAGACGGGCAGGCGCGAGTGGTACGAGGTGGCGAGCTGCTGGCGCAGCAGCGCGGGCTTCTCCGCAAGGTCGAGCGTGTGCATGCGGTTGCGCGGCGTCATCACGTCGTCGACGGTGATCGCCTCGAGGTCCATCAGGTTCGCGAGCATCGTCTTGTGCTTGCCGCGGAAGTACTGGCTTCCTTCGAGCACGAGCGAGCGCAGCTCCTCCTGCGTGAGCTGCGAACCGGTGTCGGGCGCTTCCTTGATGCGCAACAACGTGAGCAGCGCGCGCACGAACAGGTTCACGAACCACACCACCGGCGTCAGCCCGCGGAGCATGGGCGTCAGCAAATAGGAGACGAACGGCGCGATGCGGTCGGCGTGCGTCGCGCCGATGACCTTCGGCGTGATCTCCGAGAACACGAGGATCAGGAACGTCACGACCGCGGTGCTGACGGCGAGCGCCAGCTCGCCCGTGCCGATCAGCCTTGCGGTGATCACGCCCGCCAGCGTCGCCGCGCCTGCATTGAGCAAGTTGTTGCCGAACAGGATGACGCCGAGCAGACGGTCGGTCTGCGCAAGCAGCGCCGTCGCGAGCTTCGCACCCTTGTGACCGCGTTGCGCGCGATGCTTGAGGCGATAACGGTTGACCGCCATCATCGCTGTCTCCGCCATCGAGAAGAATCCCGAAAGGACGAGCAGCGCAGCGAGCGCGACGGCGAGAGTGCTTAGGGGGAAGTCATCCAAGGGACGGAGCCATCATCGGCCTAAAAGGACTTGCGAGACGAACTTGCTGCCGAGGTAGCCGAGCACGAGGAGCGCGGTGCCCGCGAGTATCCAGTATAGGGCCGGCCGGCCGCGCCACCCGTAGCGCCACCGGCCGAACAGGAGGACGCCGAACGTCAGCCAGCCCAGCACGGAGAACACGTTCTTGTGCGTGAAGGTGACGGGCTTGCCGAACACCTCCTCGGAGAACACGAGCCCGCTCGCAATTCCGAGCGTCAACAGGACGAAGCCGGCGGCGACGAGCCTGAACAGGAACCGCTCGAGCGAGAGCAATGGAACGTTGCCGTCGGTCTCGGGACGAGAAACGCCGCTGTGCAGGCGCTTCTCGAGTCCGGTGAGCAGAAGCGCCTGCAGCGCGGCAACGGTGAAGAGTGCGTAGCCGATCAGTGCGACGCCGATGTGCACGGCGGCCCACGTGTCGCCCGCATAGGCAAAGCGGTGTGGCGTGCTGCCCGTGAGCGGGACGAGCGCGCACAGCGCCGCGACCGGCAGGATCACGTTGCCGACCGCAGGCAGCTTGGCGAGCAGGCCGGATGCGAGGGCGACCACGACGGTGAGCCATGCCACCAGCGACAGCGCTTGCGGAAACGACAGGTCGAGGCCGTCCGGCGCGAAGACGGCCCGCACGATCGTCAGTGCGTGCACCACGAGCGCGAGCGCGACGAGTGCAATCGAGGCCGTCGGTTCGACGGGCGGCTCGACGCTCGGCCTGCGAAGCCACGCGGCGACGGCATAGAGGACGGCGACGGCGACGTACAGTAGAATCAAGGCTTGCGATCGGGAGCGGCGGCGCATCCTGCGCCGTCGACCCAGTTTACCCGACCCTTCCCTTCGCGATTCCCATGCTCGAGAACCTCACGCAACGACTGTCGCGCGTCGTCAAGGAACTGCGCGGCGAAGCCCGGCTCACCGAAGAGAACATCCAGGAAGCGCTGCGCGAAGTGCGGCTCGCGCTGCTCGATGCCGACGTGGCGTTGCCGGTCGTGCGCGCCTTCATTGCCTCGGTCAAGGAAAGAGCGCTCGGGGCGGAGGTCATCGGCTCGTTGACGCCGGGCCAGGCGCTGGTCGGGGTCGTCCATCGCGAGCTCGCCTCGCTCATGGGTGGCGGCGCGGCGCCGTTGTCGTTTGCCACGCAGCCTCCCGCGGTGATCCTGCTCGCGGGCCTCCAGGGTGCGGGCAAGACCACCACGGCAGGCAAGCTCGCGCGCCTCCTTGCCACGGAGCAGAAGAAGAAGGTGCTGCTCGTCTCCGCCGACGTCTACCGTCCCGCGGCCATCGAGCAGCTGCGCCTGCTCGCGGTGCAGGTGAACGTCGATTTCTTTCCGTCGGATAAGGATCAGCAGCCGGTGGCGATCGCGCAAGCGGCGCTGGACTGGGCGCGCAGGCATTATCACGACGTCGTGATCCTCGACACGGCGGGCCGGCTCGGCGTCGATGAAGCGATGATGAAGGAGATCGCCGCGCTGCACGCCGCCGTGCGCCCGATCGAAACGCTGTTCGTCGTCGACGCCATGCAGGGCCAGGACGCGGTCAACACGGCCAAGGCGTTCAACGACGCGCTGCCGCTGACGGGTGTGGTGCTGACGAAGCTCGACGGCGATGCGCGCGGCGGCGCCGCGTTGTCGGTGCGTCACATCACGGGCGCGCCCATCAAGTTCGTGGGCGTCGCGGAGAAGATCAACGGCCTCGAGGTCTTCCACCCGGAGCGCATGGCCTCGCGCATCCTCGGCATGGGCGACGTGCTGTCGCTCATCGAGGAAGCGCAGAAGAACGTCGACGTCGACGAGGCGAAGAAGCTCGCGAAGAAGGTGAAGTCGGGCAAGGGATTCGACCTCAGCGACTTCAAGGGGCAGATCGCGCAGATGCGCAAGATGGGCGGACTCGCGGCGCTGGCCGACAAGCTGCCCGCCGAGCTTGCGCGCGCGGCGCAGGAGGCGACGATCGACGAGCGCCGGATCGGCCGCATCGAGGGCATCATCGACTCCATGACGCCGCAGGAGCGCGCGAAGCCCGACATACTGAAGGCGTCGCGCAAGCGCCGCATCGCGGCGGGCGCCGGCGTGACGGTGCAGGAGGTGAACCAGCTCCTGAACCAGTTCGAGCAGACCCAGAAGATGATGAAGATGGTCGCCAAGGGCAACCTCGCGAAGATGATGCGCGGGTTCAAGGGCGTGTTGCCGGGCATGCGTTAGACCAGCACAAGGAGAACCGCATGAGGGAAGCCGTACTCGTGTTGTGCGCCGCTTGCGTGACCCTGATGTCGATGGCGCCTGCGCTCGCGCAGCCCGAAACGCGGATCAAGGGCGCGGACATCATGAAGCATCCGATCGGTCCGTTGGCGCTTCAGTACGTCGACCTGGTGCAGGCCGGCCGCATGGAGGACGCCCTCAAGCTGTCGCACAACAAGGCGCAGGCAGAATGGAAGAAATATCCGGGCGAGCGCAAGTCGTACACCGATTTCATGAAGAAGATGATGCCTAGCTGCGCGGATCTCGAGAAAAGCCTGCAAGGAAGCGCCATCCTGGTCATCGAGGGCCAGCGCGCGACGCTCAACTCGATCAAGACGGAGCAGCAGGCTTCAAGTCCGGGCAGTATCACGAGCAGCTCGACGACGGTAGGCATCCCGTTCGTCATGGAGGACGGGAAGTGGAAGGTCGCAGCCTGATCTCGCGTCGACCCTTGCCTGCGGGGTGCTTTTCGTAGTAGAATCAATGTCTTTTCGTCCAACGCCCGGACAATCTGCCATGGTAGTGATTCGCCTTGCCCGAGGAGGTGCTAAAAAGCGCCCCTTCTACAACATCGTCGTCGCCGATTCGCGCAACCGTCGTGACGGCCGCTTCATCGAGCGCGTCGGTTTCTACAACCCGATCGCGACCGAGAAGGAAGAGGGTCTCCGCCTCTCGCTCGAGCGCATCAGCTTTTGGCAGGAGCGCGGCGCCCAGCTGTCCGACACCGTCGCGGGCCTCGTCAAGCGCAAAGGCGCAGCGAAGCCGGCGCAGGCTCCTGCGCAGCCGAGCTGAGCACACCGGCAATCGTCGTGATGGGGCGCGTCGTCGCCCCATATGGCGTGAAGGGATGGCTCAAGGTCCTTCCTTCGACCGCCGAGCGCGAGACCATGCTGTCGCACAAGGAATGGTGGCTGCGGCCTCGCGGCGAGCGCGACGAATGGCGCCGCTGCACGCTGGAGGAAGGTCGGCCGCACGGGAGCGCGCTGATCGTCCGCATTGCCGGCCTCGCCGACCGCGAAGCGGCGGCCATGTACTCCGGCGGCGACGTCGGGATTGCGCGAAGCGCGCTGCCCGCCGCCCCTGCCGGTGAAGTGTATTGGGCCGACTTGCTCGGCCTCGCGGTGTGGAACCGCCAGGGCGAAAGCCTCGGGACCGTCGCCGCGGTGCAGGATTTCGGCGCGCATCCCATCCTGCGCGTCGAGCACGGCGAGGGGACGCGCCTCATCCCCTACGTCGACGCGTACGTGGATGCGGTGGACCTCGAGGCACGACGCATCGAGGTCGACTGGCAGAAGGACTATTCGTAAGGGAGCGACCGTGAGGATCGACGTCGTCACGCTGTTTCCCGAGATGGTGCAGCAGGCGGCGAGGGTGGGAGTGACGGGCCGTGCGCACGAGCGCGGGTTGTGGGCGCTGCGCACATGGAATCCGCGCGATTTCGCCACTGACGCGCACCGCACGGTGGACGACCGGCCGTACGGTGGAGGCCCGGGAATGGTGATGCTGCCCGGCCCGCTTGCCCAGGCGATCGGGTCGGCCACGTCGGCGCAGAAGTCCGAGGGCGTTGCACGGCCGCACGTGATCCACATGACGCCAGCGGGGACGCCGCTGCGGCATGCGAGGGTGGCGGAGCTTGCGGCGATGGATGGCGCTGGCTACATCGTTCTCGCCGGCAGGTACGAAGGCATCGACGAGCGCCTGATCGAGCGCGACGTCGACGAGGAGATCGCGATCGGCGATTTCGTGGTGTCGGGCGGCGAGCTGCCGGCGCTGATGTTGATCGACGCGATCGCCCGGCTGTTGCCGGGAGCGCTGAACGACGAGCAGTCCGCACGCGAGGATTCGTTCGCCGACGGGCTGCTCGACTGTCCGCACTACACGCGGCCGGAGGTTTACGAAGGAATCGCGGTGCCCGACGTGCTGTTGTCGGGGCACCACCAGGAGATTCGACGCTGGCGCCTCGCGCAATCGCTGAGGCGCACGCGGGAGCGGCGGCCGGACCTGCTTGCGGGCCGGACGCTGACGAAGGAAGAGGCTGCGTTGCTGCGCCTCAACGACAACTAGCGCGCACATCAGGGCTTGTGCATGATTGCGACCCTGCGCTGTCCGCCACGAAAGGGAAATGCGATGAACATCATCGAGCAGCTCGAAAACGAAGAGATCGCCCGCCTGGGCAAGACCATCCCCGACTTCGCGCCGGGCGACACCGTCATCGTGAACGTGTCCGTCGTCGAAGGCGAGCGCAAGCGCGTGCAGGCTTACGAGGGCGTGGTCATCGGCAAGCGCAACCGCGGCCTCAACTCGTCGTTCACCGTGCGCAAGATTTCGAGCGGCGAGGGCGTGGAGCGCACGTTCCAGACCTATTCGCCGCTCCTGGCGTCGATCGAAGTCAAGCGCAGGGGCGACGTGCGCCGCGCGAAGCTCTATTACCTGCGTGCGCGCTCGGGCAAGTCGGCGCGTATCCGCGAAAAGCTCGAGCACAAGGACGCCGCGAAATAACGGCCCGCACGCTTGTCCTGATCGATCAAACGGCCCGGTTTCGGGCCGTTTGCATTGGTGCCGCCCGAAATCCGGCAAAGCGGATGTTATCTGGCACGGCCCGGTTCTTGCTTTTCTAGAAGGCTGGACGGACGGGGCTTTCCCCAGCCGATTCCAACGGCATAATTGCAGGTCCGAAATGAGACATTTCCCCACGCTCGCGGCGCCGGCGGCTCTCACTGGGGCCGCGAACCTCGACAAGCCGCCCGGCCGGCGTGGCTCGCCGGCGCTCGCCGCATGAAGGCAACGCTCTACGAAGCGCTGGGAATCCTGCCCACCACGTCGGACGAGGACGTGCGGGCTGCCCTTCGCCGGCTCATCCGCAAGTACTACGCCAAGACGCGGGACGGCCAGGGCAACGTCGAGGAAGCGCTTCGCTTCATCAACCACGCGAGCCGCATCCTGTCCGATCCGGAGCGCCGGGTCCGGTACGACGAGGAGCTTGCGCTCTCCACCGGCACCACCGAGCAGCGAATCGAACACGTCGTGAGCAACGCCGTGGCCGAGGCCGGGGAGCAGACCGACGTCGGCAACATCGCAGAGCCCGTGCAGAAGTCGCAGGAAGCGATGGACGAGGAGCTCGAGACGGGTCTCGACGCCGACGAGCCCGAGGTCGAGCGCAACCCGCACCACCCGGGCCTGACCGAGCGTGTCGCGTCCTTCGGCCGCTCGCCGATCGTCACGATCGGCTTGTGCGCGTTCTTCGGCGCCTTCATCGCCGCCGCGATCGTGTTCGTGACGCCTGCCGACACGGTCCTCGTCGCCAAGCAGGTGCTGGTGTGGCTCACGATCACGCTGCTCGGCCTGACGCTCATCTACGGAGCGGTGCACGGCATCGCCTACGTCCGCCGACGCCGGGGTGCACCGGCGGGCGTGCTCGTCCCGCAGACCGACCTCGCGATCCTCAACTGGCGCCGCGAGAAGAGCGTGTTCCTCGGCACCAACCAGCCGCAGGAGGACGCAAGCTGGATCTTCCAGCTTCGCATGGCGGAGCTCGAGCGCGCGAAGTCCGGACGCACGAGCGAGCCACGCCCGTGGCAGCGCCTGGCCGCGCGCATCTTCGACTACGCGATCTGGGGCCTGGTGCTCGCGTTGCTGCTTTCGGAGCTCCGCGCGCTCGGGCTCGTGCCTTCGGAGCTCGCCTTCTGGGTCGGTCACCCGCTGCTTGCGCCGATGCTCATCACGGCGTCCTTCGTGCCGATCGAGGCGCTGCTCATCGCGTCGATCGGAACGACGCCGGGCAAGTGGCTGTTCGGCGTGTTCCTGCAGTTCTCGATCTCCGACGCGTATGCGCGGCGCGACACGCGCGCACAGCTCGATCGCGCGCTTCGTCGCTCGTTCCGCGTGTGGTGGGAAGGCATCGGCTGCGGCTTTCCTCTCCTTGCGCCCGTGCTGATCGCCGTTGCGTACGAGCGTCTCGCGCAGAACCAGGAGACCGATTGGGACTTCGCGCAGGACGTCCTCGTGACGCACGGCCCGCCGGGCGTGCTCAACACCATGACCGGCGTCTGCGGCCTCGCCGCGATGCTGTGGCTCTACGGCGTGGCGTGGCACCAGCCGATGGCGGAGTCCATCGCATGGGCGCGCACGACGTTTGCCGAAGCGATGCCTTCCGCGAGCACGCTCACGGGCGGGTTCGCCGGCGGCGCCGGCCGCATCACCGGGATGATGGCGCCGTCGCCTAGCACGACTCCAACGTCGTCGCCCTCGACGTCGCCCACGGGCTCCCCGGCAGGGGTCGCCTCGCTGCCGACCGCGCCTTCGACGACGGTTCGCGCGTCGGCGCCCATCACGACGTTCTCGCCTGCGACCACGCCGGCCACCGAATTGCCGTCATCCACGCCCTCCGTCGTCGATCCGTCCCTGCCGATCGACGCGGAGCTCGCCGCAAGCTTCGCGGATCGAAAGGCGAAGATCGCCGTCGTGAGCGCGGAGGGACCGCGCATGCTTCGCGCAGGCAACTGGCGGCGCGCGTCGGAGCTCTGCAAGGCGTGGACGGAGCTCGAGCTCGCGAACGCCGAGTCGTATCGCTGCCTCGGCACTGCCTTGCAGGCGCAGGGGTATCACCAGGACGCGATCAACGCCTTCCGCAAGGCCAAGCAGTACGACCCGGCGGACCGTTCGCTCGATGCGTCCATCGACCGGTCGCAGAAGGGCATCGTCGCCGAGTTCCTGAACAGGTATCGACGCTGAACGCTCGCGTGCGCGAGCGCCTGCGCGTCTAGCGGCGCTTCATCAGGAAGTAGAAGGCGCCATCGCGCTCGCCGTGCTCGACGAGCTCGTTGCCGGTCTGGCGCGCGAACGCCTGGAAATCGCGAACGCTCGCCGGGTCCGTCGCGAGGATCTGCAGGACCTCGCCCGACTTCATGTCGTTCAGCATCTTCTTCGTGCGCAGGATGGGAAGCGGGCAGTTGAGGCCGCGCGCGTCGACTTCGCGTTGGTGTTCCATCATTGCGGAATTATAGCTTGCGGATTTTCCCGATCAGCGCAGTGGTGGAGCGGTCGTGCTCGAAGGGAATGGCCACGAACCGGCCGCCGTTCGCGATGACTTCCGCCGCGCCCGCCG
>Ga0207691_10007003_pt1 | contig 10879 bp, 10 predicted proteins | sample KBSM13metaG_FD_184327 | JGI IMG/M metagenome (GOLD analysis project Ga0207691, IMG submission 184327) | Miscanthus rhizosphere microbial communities from Kellogg Biological Station, Michigan, USA - KBS M1-3 metaG (SPAdes) (version 2) | ecosystem: Host-associated > Plants > Roots > Rhizosphere >...
CAGAACCATCCGGATACATACCGCAACCGCTCTCGTGGCTCGCGACTGTTCGGGTCCACGGCCGAAAGAATTGGGGACCTGTGCCGATATTCCATGAATCCACCACACTGCGGGCACGTTCGCTCGTTGCCGAGATGAGCGTTGTTGCCTACGGAATCAAGAAACCCATCCTTCCGCGACAACCGGCGCGGGAGTCGTCCGTACGCAACGAGTAGGTGTCTCACGTGTTCGCACAGCGCATCACCCGATATGGGTTTCTGGAGGACCATTTTCCTCCTTTCCGTTTCGCGCCTCCTACGCGCACTTCTGAACGTCGCCTGCCATACTCACGATTCCTCGCCCACTCCGCTGAGCGAGCGCGTCGCCGTTCCGAGACGTTGTGCTTCGATGACTCCTGCGGCGGCGACACTGAGCTGCGTATGATGCCGGTCCAGCAGCCACAGCTCCGGGATAAGCGTCGCTTCGATCTGTCCAGCATGAAACACGCGGACCACGCCGCTCTCGGAGACCACGATGGCGATCACCCCCAGACGCTGGGAAATCGACGCAGCCGCGAGGTGCCGGCTGCCGAATCCAAGAGGCAGGTCTATCTGCTCGACCGATGCGTCGAGATAGCGACACGCGGCCACGACGATCCCCGTTTCCGAGATCACGAACGCCCCGTCAAGCTGCGCCAGTTCCTTCATGGTTCCGCGGAGATTCGGATCCGAGATGTGTGTCCGTGCTGGCACATGACCGGTCAATGGGTCGAGAATGAGCGCGCGCGATGCCGCCAGCACATCGTCTGCCTTACCAACCGTGAACAACGTCCCGATGCGACGGCCCTCTCGACCCTCGCGAGCGATCTCCAGCGCGAGTTCCAAGGCCGACTCGAGAACGGTGGGTTCACACCACGGAATCCCCGAGCACAAGGCCTTGAGTGCGGCGATCGTCATTGCGTCTTGCCCTCCCGAGTGACGGTTTCATATGAGCTCTCGCTCACGTTCGCCATGCGTTCCGCGTGCACGATGAACCGGCGCGGCGCAGGACCAACGTAGTTGAACGGGTAGCAGGTGATCAGCGTCAACGCCGCAGCCGGCGAAGCATCGAGCACCCAGAGTGCGTCTGGGTCCACAACCGTGTGGCGCCTGACGCGGTATCGAAACGTCCCGTGCCCTGTCACGAAGCGAATTTCATCACCTGCTTGAATGCGCCGAAGCGGACGAAAGAGCGTGTCACGATGACCCGCCACGGCGGTGTTGCCTTCCTGCCAGGGCAGCGACGTGTCCGGAAGATGGCCCACCGCCACCTTCAAGGTGTTTTCGTCATCGCCTTCGGCTACGACAACGGAGAGACCGATGCGCGGGATCTCGAGACGTCCGATCGGGGCCGGCGCCTCAACGGCCCCCTCGACGCCATACGCTGGGCGAACGGCCTCGGGGTGGACGAGAGAGTGATCTAGCGTCTGCGGCGACACACTGTGTTCGACCTGGTAGAGGAACGCCGAGAGCGACGTCGCTCCAACCCATAGCAGACATGTGACTCCCACGATGAGGAGGCCACACTCGATCCTCCGCACGACCCGATTGGTTCGATTCCTCCCCATGACACGAACAAGGGAATCAGACAAAGCCGAAACATGACATCCAGTGAGGGCGAACGTCGGCCTGAGGCCGACGCTCGCCCGTAACGCGTCCTACCGTGTACGCCAGAACCGCAGCGAAGCGGCACTCAAGAGACTGAGCGTGCCAACCATCGTGACGAGTGGCAGCTGACTTGCCGTCCGCGGCAACTGCGTGCGCGCGGTTCGCGCAGATCCGGCCCGCGTAGAACTGGAGGACGAAGCCGCTCCGCCGGTCGCGGGAGTCTGCGCCAAAGCGGGCGCACTACCGATCAGTGGTATCGACGGTGTCGCAATCGAGAGGGACGACGAAGCGACAGTGCCCTCCTGGGTTGTCCCACTCGGCGCTGCGGGGGTCGGTGCGGCGCTCGCGCTGACGTCGGTCTCCTGTCCGCTCGAGCCCACTCGCGACAGGTCCGCCGTGTTCGTCTGTTCGGTTGTCGTCGTCTGCGCGTCTGTCGTCAGTACGGATTGGCTTGCACTCATCGCCAGGCGGCGGGCTTGCTCCTTGGGAAAAATGAACTCATAGCCCCGGCGTTCACCGGGATACCACCAGGTGCGAATGGCCGCAGGCGTGCCTGACGCCGTTTCCATGAAGTGCACCTCGGGCGATGACGCCGGCTCGAGCCGCTCCGCAGGAATCGTGAAGAACAGTCCGTAAGGTTTCGTGCCATCGGCATTCAGTACTTGCACGACCTTGCTGCTGCTGTTGGGATCAGCGAGCCGGAACAGATACTGTCCCGCAGGGAGCGTCACCCCGGGCAATGTCACTGGGCCACTGAATGTGAAGAGCGTGCGCTTATCGAGAGGCTGGGCGGAAACCGGCGCTGCCACAAGGCAGACAAACACGGCGACCGCGCAAGCCAAGCCGAAGACTCGTGTGCTCAGCATGATTGGTCCTCCATATCTGTGTGTCGATGCCACGACAGAGCATCTCTGATCGCGGACGGCGGGCGTCGTGTGAAAGTGGCGGCTGATAGCGTCGCGGTTTGCCAACGCCCTCGACAGGCTCAGGGATACTGAGCCCGTCGAGCGTGCCGTGAGGAGGCAGCGAAAACGTCGGCGTCTGACGATGTGTGTCAGTGCGACGATGCCGCGCGAGCTCGAAGCCCGCCGTTGACCGCTCGAATTATCGTACTCCCGCCAACTGCTTCTGATCTTCTGCCTGCGTCTCGATCTGAACACGACGCGGCTTGACGCTGTCCTTCAGCGGCAGCGTCAGGCGCAGCATGCCGTGCCGATGCGAGGCAGTCAGCTTCTCGAGATCCAGGAACTGCGGGATCGTCAGCGTCTGCTCGTAGCGCGAGACGTTCTTGTCTCCGCCTTCGCTCGGAACCTCGGCGCGAATCGTGAGATTGTTGCCGGCGACCTCGAGGGACACGTCCTTCGGATCGATGCCAGGCAGCGGAACATCGACGCGCCAGCCGTCATCCGTCGTGTTCACTTGGAACGAGGGTGACGAACCGGCAGCAGTGCGGGTCGGCAGATCGCTCCAGAACTGGTTGAAGAGACGATCCACCTCACGCTGGAAGTTGAAGACGTCATCGAACGAATTCCAACGGGTGAGACCAAACATCGCTAACCTCCTTGCTTAACGAACCTCCCGAAAATCTATATACGACATGCTTGTTTTCTTGTCAAGTATACTTAGTGTTAAACACTCATATCTCCACCACGATGGTTGCCTGCGTATAAACTCCTACAAATCAATGACTTATTGATTCAGCTTTGTAGCTGGTCTGATTTGAAGACACGCCAAAGCCACCGTTTCGTGGTCACCGGCGGCGAGGTGAGTGGAACTAGTCGTAATCGAAGGAAGCGAAAAGTTCTTCGATCAACTCGTCGAAGGGTGACGGCCGTGTGCCGGTCATCCAGGTTCTGGGAGCATCGAACGAGGAGCGATGCCAGTTTAGTAGCGGTTCGACAAAGGGCCGCGAGACAACTATCTCTTGAACGACGACTGGTCGGGCACGAGCGCTTCGCAGTTGCCGGTCGTACCGGCGACGGCGTTCAGGATCGGCCAACGTTTCATACGCCTCGCGGGCGCGCTGGAATTCAACAGGCGAGGAGCCGGCGCCAACATCCGGGTGATACCGCCGCGCCAACGCGCGGAAAGCACTCCGGATGGCTTCGTCGTCAGCATCTTCCGCGATACCCAGCACAACGTAGTAGTCCATCGTGCTTCCTCGTGCGAGCCCTTGCTCGTATTGATCACAATTAGCACTCCGTCGACCGATCCGCAAGTCGCGAACCTGGGGACACTCGGACGCGCTACCGACGCGCACGCCGATTCGGCGGCAACACACTGAGCGGTTCCGCCTCGACTCCGGTGCACGCGGGCACGTCATAGTGCACGAGTCCTCGCGCGATCTCCTCCATGGCCAACTCAGCGCGCGAGTGAGGCGCACAGCTAAGCGGTACCTCTCGTCGTCCCAACGGATCGGCGTAGTGCCCTGGCGAATCCGGATTCAACGCCCAGTAGCGGCAGCCGCTACAGAAGCTGTTGCTGAAATTGTCCCTGCCAGCTCCCAACATCGAGCTTCCGGAGCAAACAGCAGCCAACCCGGTCGATCGAGGAAGTGATTAGCGTGAGGATTTGCGAGGAAAAACGGCGATGGCCGAAATGCTGATCGGCGTTTAGCAAACTGCCGCCTTCAGCCACTCGGCTACCTCACCGCATTGAATTGCTGGCGATTTCAGCGATCTGCCATTGAGTTCATCTGCTGGCGGCTTCGCCGATCATCGCTCGCTCAACGATAGCGAGAGACACCCTCGGTCGATCAATGGAACGCTCCCTCTCGCATCCTCGGAAGCGCGAACTGAAACGTCGTCTGGCCGAGCCGGCTCTCTGCCCAGATGCGACCACCGTGCGCTTCCATCAGGCCCTTAGCGATATAGAGGCCCATCCCCAAGCCGTGCGCTGATCCGCCGCGCGCGGTCGGGGTGCGGTAGTAGCGATCAAAGAGCTTCGGCAGCTCCTCGGCCGAGATGTCCGGCCCCCGGTTCGTGACCAGAACACGCACTTCGTCATTGACCTGGCGAACCTCGACCTCTAACGCCGTCTCAGAATCGGAGTACTTGAGCGCGTTCACCAGGAGGTTGCCGAGCACCTGCTCGATGCGGGTCGCATCGACGCTCACTTTCGGAATTGAAGCATCGACGTGCAAGTTGATGACCCGATCGGGCGACATGACCCTTTGCTGCTCCACGGACTCACGTACGAGAACGTCAATGTCGATCGGTTGACGCGCCAGATCCAGACGCCTCGTTTCGATGTGTGTGACGTCAGCCAGATCGCTGATCATCCGGTTCAATGTCTTCGCCGCCCGAGGAAATCATCTGGGCTTCTCGCGTCGAGGCGGCCCGAGCGGCGAGCAATGGATCGTCGAATGAGACGCGCGAAAGTTTTTCCTTGAGATCGTCGGGGAGATTCCGGTGTCCGACTAGTTGGAGCGTGAGTTGATGCTCGTCGGTCAAGTACACCTGTGCGAATTGCGCCCCTAACGTCAGGACGGTCTCGTCAAGGACCACGTCCAAGATTCTTGGCAGGGCGAGTTCGCGCGCGACCGCCGACCCAACATGCGCGACTTCTTCCGCGAACCGGGCTCGGGTCTCTTCGCGCTCAGCGACAGCAGCGGCCTTGTTCGTCATTTCCGCTGCTCGCGACCTCGCGTCGACCGCGGTTCGCTTCCGTTTGGGGTCACCTCGGTGCTTGTCGACCATCGGGCACCTCTGTACGCGGTCATCGCCGCCTTGGCTCCCCCGAAGGCCTTGAGCAAACAGTCTAATATTCCTCTGACGGAGTGGTCGAGCGCGAACTACGCCACAGTGAAAGCTCATCCGCGGATCAGCCGCGACGCGGCGACGCGGACACAACACTCACCTGAACTATTGGCGGTGGAGGAACGAGGAGCAGTTCGGGAATTCAGCGCGAGCTGATACGGCGGATGGAAGGCGCCACGTACGGTCGCCGACCATCACGCCGGTCGCGAACGGGAAGCCGGGACTGGAGAAAGGACGCTCGAACGCGCTTAGACACCCGACAAAAGATCGAGGTCGCCAGTACTGTCGCCGAACTTCTCGACATTCACCCCGAACTTTTCCATCAAACTCAGCGACAGATTCGCCAGCGGCGTCCCTTTCGGATACTTCAAGTGACGGTTGCCTTTGATCTGCTGGTCGCGCCCGCCGACGACCACCACGGGGACGTTGTAGTTGTTGTGCGTATTGCCGTCGCTCATGCCGCTGCCGTAGAGCACGACCGTACGATCCAGTAGTGTCCCGTCACCATCCTGAACCGCCTGCAGCTTCTTCAGGAAGTAGGCGAGCGTCTCGACATGATAGGTGTTCAGCTTCGAGAAGTCGGCCATCTTTCCGGGATTGTTGCCATGATGCGACATGGAATGGTGTGCCTCGGGCAGGCCGATCTCGCCATAGGAGCGATTGATGTTTTCCCGCGCCATCATGAACGTGCTGACGCGGGTGATGTCCGCCTGGAACGCCAGCGCCTGGAGATCGAACATCAGCTCGGCGTGCTCCCTGAACGTCCGCGGCTCGCCGGCCGGCCGCTCCGGCACCGCCAGCTCGCGATTGCTCGACTCACCCTTCGCGATCCGCTGCTCCACCTGTCGAATCGCGTCCAGATACTCGCCGAGCTTGACGCCGTCGCGCGCGCCGAGCGTCCCGCGCAGCCGCGCAATCTCCTGCATCACGCCATCGAGAATGCTGCGATCCTCCAGGCTGCGGGACGCGCGCTCCTCGGCGGTGTCGCCGCTGCCGAACAGCCGTTCGAACACAAACCGTGGATTGGTCTCCGCCGGCAGCGGCATCGTCGGCGTCTTCCACGACATGGAGTTCATGTAGGCGCACGCGTAGCCATGGTCGCAGGCGCCGACGACGTCGTTGCGATCGACTGCCAGTTCCAGGGATGACAGCTTGGCGTCGCGAGAGATCTGCTCGGCGATGAGCTGATCGATCGTCGTGCCGGCCTGGACGTCGGCGCCTTCAGTCTGCTTCGGATGTACACAGCTCATGAACGCTGGCGCCGCGCGCGGGTGCTGCCCTCCGGAATCGCCCTGGTCGGTGGCCGGAAAGTTATCGAGCCCGGTGAAGACGAGCGTCCGATCGCGAAAGGCTTCGAGCGGCTTGAGGATTGGCGAGAACGTGAAGCCGGCGCCTTCCGTCGGCGGCGTCCAGTCGAACATGTTGGCGCCGTTCCCGCAGTAGATCGCCGCGAAGCGAGGCGCCGCCTTCGACGCTCCTGAAAGGGCTGGCGCCATGGCGTCGAGAAACGGCAGCGCCAGCGTTGCGCCCATGCCGCGAATGAAGGTCCGCCGCGGCAACGCTCTCTTCGTGATCACCATTGGACAGTCTCCCGCATATGAACTCTAGTTCGCGCGAGCCAGCGACATCCGCATCTGAAACGGCGTGCTCGCAACGATCCCCTGAATCAGCGCCGAAAAACTGTAGTTCGCGGCCGCAGCTTCCCGCTTGATTCGGCGGACGGCTGGCGCATCGGCGGGTTCCAGCCCGCGCCCGAGCGCGTAGGTCAACAGTTTCTCGGTGAGCGACGTCAGAAAGTCGTCGGAGTGGCTTCGCAATACGTTGCGGAGCTCGACCGGACCCGTGAACGACGTGCCATCGGGTAGCTTCGCCGAGGCGTCAATCCGCGCGCCCGCGGCATCGAGGTCGCGCCATTCGCCGATCGCGTCGAAGTTCTCGAGCGCGAACCCCAGCTCGTCCATCTGCGTATGGCAACTCGCGCAGCCGGGATTGGCGCGGTGCTGCGCCATCTGTTCCCTCATCGGCAGGATCTTCGACGGGTCCCGTTCTTCCTTCAGGTCGGGCACGTTCGCGGGCGGCGACGGCGGCGGCGCGCCGAAAATATTCTCGAGGATCCACTTGCCGCGAATCACCGGTGACGTCCGGTTGGCGCGCGAGGTGTCCGTCAGAATCGAGCCCTGCCCCAGCAGCCCGCGACGGACGCTGTCCGGCGGGAGTGAGACCCGCCGGAATCGCTCGCCGAACACGCCCGGAATTCCGTAGTGCCTGGCCAGCCGTTCGTTGAGGAAGGTGTAATCGGCATCCAGCAGGTCCAGCACGCTGCGATCTTCGCGGATGATGCTCTCGACGAAGAGCTCGGTTTCCCGCACGAAGGCCTGCCGAAGATTGTCGTCGAAGTGAAAGAGCACCTCCGGGCTGGGCCTGAACCCGGCCACGTTGCGGATGTGCAGCCACTGGCCGGCGAAGTCACTGACCAGTGCCGCCGAACGCGGATCCTCGAGCATCCGCTTGACCTGCCGCCCGAGCACGCCCGGTTGTTGGAGCGTCTTCTTCTCGGCGGCGTTCAGCAGGTCATCGTCTGGAACGCTGCTCCACAGGAAGAACGACACGCGCGACGCCAGCTCCAGATCATCGACGCGATAGGCGGTATTCGGGGCGACGGTGGCGGGTTGACTCTCGAAGCGAAACAGAAATCTCGGGCTGACCAGAATGCTGCGCAACGCCAGCTCGAGGCCCGACTCGAAGCCGCCGCGGCTCGCGCCCTCGCGGTAACGGGCGAGCGGCACCTGCAGATCGGTGTCCGCCACCGGCCGCCGATAGGCGCGGCGGGCGAGAGTTGCGACGATCGTGCGGGCACAGCTCGCCTCCTCAGTGGGCGACGCCGGCCGACAGACGAGCACGCGGCGGCGGCTCGGCGAATCGTTCACAGCTGTTGCATCGGCCGCGTTCGGGCGCGAAGGCGAGCCTGCCCCGCGCGGAGGCGCGCTTGCCGCGCCGACGCCACGCGAAGGCGGGACGATCGTCACGCTCGACACACCAGGCTCTCCGTTGGTCGCTCTGTAGGGATCGCGCCGCAAGTAGGGGTCGAAGAGATCTTCAACGAATGCGGTCGTCTTCTGGACGAAGTACACCTGCACGAGATGCGATCCCGCCTTGACGGGCAGGCGGAATTTCAACGCCTCGTGGATTTTCTCGGTGCGTTCCTGCCCGCGGACATTCGCGAGATCCGGCCCGCCGACCATCGACGTCCAGACCCTGGCGCGGTCGAGGCTCACGTCCAGCTGCTGCGGCTCCGCCGTGATCCCGATGATGCCCCCGTCCGCTCCGCTTTCCTTCAATTGCAGCTCGAACTGGTAGTCGCCGTCGACGGGAAAGTAGTACTGAAACGCCGAGCCGCCTCGCGACCCCCACGGTTGATCGTCGCTGAGGCGGATGCCCTGGTTGCGATCGGTCGGCACGAAGACGGCATCCGGCGCAGCGGATCCGCGCACGTGACCCAGCGCCATCTGGCTGATCCTGGCCGCCGCCTCGAGGTATCGCTCGGTGAGCGCCGGCGACAACGACAGGGCGTCGGCGTTGTTGTCGAAGCCGTAGGCGGCGTTGTCTCCCGGGAGCAGCGCAGCCGGATCGATCTCGAGCGCGAGCAGGTCGCGGATCGCGTTGCGATATTCAACGCGATTGAGGCGATGCAGGGTGGGCCGCCCCGGGTTGGGATGCTCCGCGGCGGCGCGATCGAGTCCCGCCTCCAGCGACGCCGCGACGCTAGCGGTCAGCGCCTTGTCCGGCCGCGGACGTCCGGGCGGAGGCATCGCTCCCGTCCGAAGCTTCCGCACAACTTTTTCCCAAGCCTCTGAGTGCTCGCCTACCTGCGCCGGATCGAGCGCGTCGAGCGCGAGACCGGCCGTCTTCACGCGCTGGTTGTGGCAGCCGACGCAGTACTTGTCGAATACGGCGCGCGCCGGCTGAGGCGATGCGGCCGTCCCCTGAACGCCACGGGCAGCGGGCGCGGCGACCCATACGGTTGCAGCGATCAATCCGCCTGCGCATCCCCTCAGAAGATTCATCGCAGATCCTTCTCGGTGGTCGCCGCCGCACACGGCGACGGGCACTTCATTTCCTTGGCGCCCAGTTTCCGTAGCAGTTTCGCCGTGTGCGGCTGAGCGGCGAACGAATTGCCGTACTCGACGCCGTCGGCGACGATCAGCGGCGTGCGCCCGTCCTTGGCGACCACGTCGAGCTTCGCGCCCTTGTCGAACAGGTACTGCACGACGCTGTTGGCGCCGCGATAGGCCGCCGCGTGCATCGCCGTCTCGCCGAGGTCGCTGACGTCGTTGACGTTGGCGCCCTGTTCCTCCACCAGCAATTTGACGGCTTCCAGCACCTGACTTTCGGACGCGCGGTCCTGATTCGAGGCCCACGCGATGCCCGCCGCGGCCATCAGCGGCGTGATGTTCTCCTCCGTGCCGATCGTGGCGTCCGCGCCATACGAGAGCAACAGGCGCATCACGTCGACATCAGCCGCCTTGGCGGCGAGGAGAAATGCGGTTGCGCCGGCCAGGTGCCTGCGATACCTCGCGCCGGACCACCGCGGCTCTTCCATGCTGATGCGGCCGTTGACGTCGGCTCCGTGCGCCAGCAACGACTCGACGACGCGGAGACGATCGAGCTTGACCGCGATGAACTGATCGCTCAGGTGCCAGTTGGCGACATGAACAGCGGCGTGGAGCGGCTTGCCAAAGATATTGCCGCGCGTCACCCCCTCGGAGTCACGCTCGTTGTTCGTGAGCTTCCGGTATTTGAGCTCCATCGCCCTCGCGCGTACGCCCTGCACTGTCAGCTCCGTCGATCCACCCTCCACATTCGGATCGGCTCCCTTGTCGAGGAAAAAATCCACCAGATCCTCGTGGCCGTTGATCACCGCGACGAGCAACGGCGTCGCGCCGTCGGGTCTCGCGGCCTTGACGTCCGCGCCCGCCGCCACCAGCGCGCGCACAGCAGCCAGGTCGCCATGCCGCGCCGCAAACAGCAGCGCGGTCGCGCCGCTGTTGGAACGGGCGCGAATATCCGCACGGTGATCGATCAACGTTTGCACGACCGCGGCGTGCCCCGCGGCGGCGGCCCACATCAGCGCCGTCTGCCCGTTCCAGGTTTCCTTTGCATCGACCGCTGCGCCCGCGCGGAGCAGCACCTTCGCCGCGTCCGCGTTTCCGGAGCGTGCCGCCAGCATCAGCGGCGTTTCTCCGGCGCGAACAGGACGGTTGGGATCGGCCCCGCCTTTCAACAGCTGTTCGATCACGCCGGCATTGCCGTTTCCGCAGGCCAGCGACAGCGGTGTCACGCCGTAATTGTTCGGGGTATCGACACGCGCGCCGGCCTTGAGCAGCCGCGCCGTCGTGTCCGCATCGTCCCGGTAGGCGGCCCAGTGCAGCGCCGTCGCGCCGTCACCCTGCGGCGCGTTGACGTCGGCGTGGGTCTTGAGCAGCGCGAGGACGGCTT
>Ga0207691_10007006_pt1 | contig 10876 bp, 8 predicted proteins | sample KBSM13metaG_FD_184327 | JGI IMG/M metagenome (GOLD analysis project Ga0207691, IMG submission 184327) | Miscanthus rhizosphere microbial communities from Kellogg Biological Station, Michigan, USA - KBS M1-3 metaG (SPAdes) (version 2) | ecosystem: Host-associated > Plants > Roots > Rhizosphere >...
CACCGCCCGCCTCGGCTGCGGCCACGGCCCGATCGGTGAGCGGCCCGCCGACTGGAAGTGATTAGCGATCAGGACCCGTAGAACGCCGACATGAGCCGGTAGAAGCTCCACACGTCGACCTTCGACGACATCTCGAAGGGCGAGTGCATCGAGAGCAGCGGCACGCCGATGTCGATGACTTCCATGTCCCAGGCGGAGAGGAAGCCGCCGATCGTGCCGCCGGAATACCCTTCCACCTTCGGCGTCTGGGTCTGCCACGCGATGCCGCCCTTGTCGAGGATGCCGCGAATCCGCGCGGTGAACTCGGAGTTGGCGTCGAAGCCCGCGCCGTACTTCTTGATCGTCACGCCGTAACCCAGCCGCGCCGCGTTCGTGGCCTCGCTGGTCTGGCTCGTGAAGATGGGGTTGATGCCGTCGTTGACGTCGGCCGAGATGACCTCCGAGCGCCGCAGGGCTTCGCGAAGGTCGAGGTCCGTGTACTTGGCGCCACGCTCCGCGGCCACGAGCTTCGCGAGCGCGTTGTTGTAGAACTGCGAGGCGGCGCCGGTGTTGTTGACCGACCCTTCCTCTTCGAAGTTCGAGAGGTACGCCAGCGCCGTCTTCTTCGGCGTTCCGGACAGATCGAGCACCGCGCGCGCCGCGCAGTAAGAGGAGAGCCGGTCGTCCTGGCCGTACGCGCCCACGAGCCCGCGGTCGATGCCCACGTCCTGCGGCGGCGCCGAGGGCACCAGGGCGAGCTCCGAGGACACGAAGTCCTGTTCGGTGATTCCGTACGTGGAGGTCAGCGTCGCCGTGACCTGGGCGACGACCGACGCGTCGGCTCCCGGGATGCTGCCCGCGACGGGATCCAGCTCTTCGCCCGAGAGGACGTCCTGGTACTTGCGCTCGCGCAGCGGCTTGTCCGAGTGGGGCGCGTTGTCGGCAATCACGAAGACGGGATCGCCCTCCTTGAAGCCGATCGAAACGTCGATCCGCTTGCCCTCGGTCGTGTCGACGCGGCCCATCAAGCCGAGAGGCCGATTGGCCCACTGGTACTTCTTGATCCCGCCGTAATAGACCGTGTTGAACAGAGCGAATCCGCCCGAATTGTAGAGAGGCCGGGCCTTCAGATCGATATGCGGGCTGTCGTGGTGGGTGCCGACGAGCCGGGAGCCCGAGACGATCGGATCCGCACCGACGACGACCAGGATGAGCGCGCGGTCCCTCCCGTTGATCCAGAGCTTCGCGCCGGGCTTCACCTGGCCGGCATCCTTGAACTCGGAGAAACCGGCGGCCTTCGCGAGCCGGATCACCTCGCGCGTCGACGTGTCCGCCGTGCGCGCGACAGCGAGGTAGGCCTTGTAGTCCTCGGCGAACTTGAAGACCTGATCCTTCTGCGCCGCCGGGAGCCCGACCCAGGCCGACTTCTTGGAAGCCCAGAAGCCCTCGGACTTCTTGTCGGACTCCTGGCCTGCCCCGTTCACGCATAGCCCGATCGTGAGCGCCGCCGCAGCGGCCCATGCCCTTCTCATCCGGCCTCCTAACCTGTGGTGACGGTCTCGTGCTTCGCGCCGGTCCAGGCGGCCATGCCGCCGACGACGTTGGTGATCTTCTGGAAACCGATCCGCTCGAGGACGCTCGTGGCGATCGAGGACCGATAGCCGCCGGCGCAGATCGCGGCGACGGGACGCTTCGTGTCGAGCGTTTTCGCGAGCTCGGAGAGCCGGTCCAGCGGCATCCAGGCCGCCTGCCGGATGTGGCCGTCCTTCCACTCCGGGGGCCGGCGCACGTCCACGAGCTGCAGGTCCGCGGTCTGTGTGTCGGCGAGCCGCGCCGCCAGCTCGTCCACGTCGATCTGCTCGGTCCTGGCCAGCGGTTTCCCCGCCGCGTCCCACGCGCGGATGCCGCCCTCGAGATAGCCCGACACGTTCTCGATGCCGACGCGCGCGAGCCGCGTGCGCGTCTCCCCCATCCGTTCCTCGTCTTCCGCGACGAGAACGATCGGCCCCTGGGGCGACATCAGCGAGCCGGCCCACGAAGCGAGCTGGCCCGACTGTCCGATGTGCAGCGAGCCCGGCACGTGCCCCGCGCCGTATTCGGCGGCCGAACGCGTATCGAGCACGATGGCGCCGGCCTTCTGCAGCAGGGCCACGTCGTCGGGCGACAGCGCGGGCGGCGGAGGCAGGGCCTCGAGCGAGCCCGGTCCTTCCCGGTTGAGCGCCGCGTCGCGCGAGAAATACGCCGGCGCCTCGGGCAGGTCCGTCGTGACGAGCCTGACGAACTCCTCGCGCGGCATGGGACGCAGGGCGTAGTTGAATTTCCGCTGCTCGCCGATCGTCGAGCTCCTCTCGCTCGAGATGTTGCGGCCGCAGAGCGAGCCGGCGCCGTGCGCGGGATAGACCTTCGTCGCGTCCGGCAGCTTGAGGAGCTTCTCGTGGAGCGAGTCGTAGAGTTTGCTCGCAAGCTCGTCGGGGCTCGCCTTGGAGCCCAGCAGGTCGGGCCGGCCGACGTCGCCGATGAAGAGCGTGTCGCCGGTCAGGACCGCTTCGGGAGCCGGCGATTTCTCTTCGTCCGTGACGACGACGGAGACGGACTCGGGAGTATGGCCGGGCGTCTCGAGAAATTTCAGCCGGACCCTTCCGACCCGGATCTCGTCGCCGTCCTTGACCGGGACGTGCGAGAACTTCGCGCCGGCCTTCGCGCCGAAGTAGATCTTCGCGCCCGTCCGCTCGGCGAGCTCGCGATGGCCCGAGACGAAGTCCGCGTGCAGGTGGGTCTCGATGACGTGGCGGATCCGCAGGCCCTTCGACTTCGCCGCCTCGATGTAGACGTCGACGTCGCGCCGCGGGTCGACGATGGCGGCCTCGCCGTCCGAACCGATCAGGTAGGACGCCTGCGCGAGACAGCCCAGATAAAACTGTTCGAATTCCATGGTCATCCGTCGTTAGAGCACGGCATTGTAGTTCTTCACGACCAGGTACAGGGCCACCATGACCACGAACCAGGCGAAGATCCGGCGCAGGCTCGCGTGGTGGACGCGGTGGGCCAGATGCGCCCCCACGACGGCCCCTCCCAGGGCCATCGCCGTAACCATCGCCGTCAGCTTCAGATCGAGACCCTCCTGCGTCGCATGGCCGACGAGTCCCGCGGCGCAGTTGACCGCGATGACGAAAAGGGAAGTTCCGACGGCGGCCTTCATGCCGAGGCCGCCGAACACGACCAGGGCAGGCACGATCACGAAGCCGCCGCCGACGCCGAAGAACCCCGTCAGGACTCCTACACCGAAGCCGGCCGCGAGCTCGCGCGGCAGGTTGGGCACGTGGTGCCCCTCCGCGCGATGCGGGCGGATCAGCATGATCGTGGCCACGACCAGCATGAGCCCGGCGAAGAGCAGCATGAGCGCGGGCGGCGACACGAGGCGCGTCAGTTTCGAAGCTCCGTAGGAGCTGAGGATCCCGCCGACCGCGAAGACGGTGCCGGTGCGCCACACGACCGATCGGTTGCGATGGTGTAGAAAGACGCTCACGAGAGCCGTCGCGCCCACGACCGCGAGAGACATGCCGATGGCCCGATGCGGCGGGACGCCGAGCACATAGACCAGCATCGGCACCGTGATGATCGAGCCTCCTCCCCCGATCAGACCGAGAGAGAGACCGATGCCAGCGGAAAGAATCAGCCCGAGCGCGAGGCCCATCAGGCCTCAGGCGGCAGGGCGGCCTTCGCACGCAGGAATTCCTCCGCGGTCGTCAGCTTCACGCCGAAGCGTTCGGCCAGAGGCTTCCCGTCGAAGGCGGTGTCGCTCATCGACGCCACCCAGCTCATCGCCATGAGGTTGCCGGCGGGAGGCGACAGCGCTTCGAGCACGTCCGCGGCCACGCGATAGACCTTCGCGGGCGTGTGCACCATCTTCAAGGGCCTTCCCAGCACGCGCGAAAAGATCGCGACGACGTCATGCCACGACAGGATCTCGGGCCCCCCGAGATTGTCGACCAGATTCGCGCTCTCGCCGGTTTCCGGCTCCGACGCGGCGGCGGCGAGGATGGCCGCGACGTCGTCGAGCGCGACGGGTGTGTGCCGGGATCGTCCGTCGCCCGGCACGAGCGCGATCCCGCGCTTGTCGATCGACGACCCCGCGAAGCGCATGAATCCCTTCGCGAACCAGAAGGGCCGCCGCAGCGTGTGCGCCTTCGCGCCGCGGAGCGGGATCGCGCTGCCCATCAGCGCGAACCAGTCGTCCATGAAGAAGTCGCCGCGAAAGATCGAGTACGAGAGGCCGCTCCCCTGGATGCGCTCTTCGATCCGGCGCTTCAGTCGGAATGTCGTGACGCTCTTGTCGTGCGGCGTCGGAACGACCGACATGAATATGAACCGCCGGACGTTTTCGGCGCGGCAGGCGTCGAGCAAGTTGTCGTAGCCGGTCTCCTCGACCTGGGAGAACGTCGCCTTGTCCCTCGGGACGACCGCGTTGGCCGTCGACACGACCGTGGCCATGCCCTGGCACGCCGCGACGAGGCTCTCGGGCTCTCGCAGATCCCCGAACGCGAGCTCGACGCCTTCCGATTCGAACTCCCGCGGCGAGCCGGCGCGAACGAGCGCGCGGACGCGCTGTCCCCTTTGTCGCAGCCGGTCCACGACCGCCGTCCCGAGCTGACCGGTGGCGCCGACGACGAGGACGGGTCCCATCGACTGCGCCTATTCCTCGATCTCGACCGCGGAGTGGGGCGCCATCCGCAGCCTCAGGTGGACCACGCGGCACGGCCACTTCTCGCGCTCGATGCGCGCGGCGACGCGTTTCCAGATCCACACGGCGAGGTTTTCCGCGGTCGGAGGCGTCTTCGCGAAGTCGGGCACGTCGCGGTTGAGGTTCTTGTGGTCGAGCGGCCGATCGACCTCCTCCTTGAGGATCCGGTCGAGGTCGGTCAGGTTCACCACCATCGACGTCTCCGGGTCGACCTTTCCCGCGACGGCGAGCTCGAGCTCGTAGTTGTGGCCGTAGCCGTGCGGGCTTTCGACGCCATAGACAGACGTGTTTTTCTCGGCGGTCCACTCCGGCCGCCAGAGGGACCGGCCGGAGTTGAAGTGGATCGTGCGCGAGAGGCGGATCATGTTGCGGCGAAGATCTTACCGGGGTTCATCACCCCGTCCGGATCGAACAGGGCCTTGACCGCGCGCATCGCCCCGATGACCTCCGGCGAGTGCCGGAGCGCCAGGTACGCCCGCTGCGTCACGCCCACGCCGTGCTCCCCCGTGATCGTGCCGCCCAGGGCCACGACCGCGCGGAAGATCTCGGCCACGGCCAGCTCCCGCTCGGCCAGCCAGCGCTCCTTTTCCCCCGGAGGCTGGACGACGTTGACGTGGATGTTGCCGTCCGCGGCATGGCCGTAACAGACGGCGTCCAACCGGCGCTTCGCGGCGATCTCGCGGACGGCCGCGAGCAGCTCCGGCAGCTTCGAGCGCGGCACCGTGCAGTCCTCTTCGGCATACGGGCCGAGAGACTTGACGGCTTCGCCGACCGCGCGCCGGAGCCGCCAGAAGTCGCGCACCTCGCGCTCGGCCATCGCGACACGGACGTCCAGCGCCCCCGAGGACAGCATGACCTCCCCGAAAGTCTCGGCGTCGCGAGTGACCGAGTCCTCGTCGAAGCCATCCGCCTCGACGAAGAGATGGGCGTTCGCGTCGGCCGGGAGCGACATCGAGAGGAAGGCCGCCGAGACTTCCGCGGCACGCCGCTCCATGAATTCGCAGGCCGAAGGCTCGCTCCCCCGCGCGTACAGCCGCGCGACCGCGGCCAGGGCGAGCTTCTCGTCGGCGTAGGACGCCCAGAGGAGCCGCCGATGCGACGGCAGAGGCACGAGCCGCAGCGTCGCCCGCGTCACGACGCCGAGCGTGCCCTCGCTTCCGACGAAGAGCGGCAACAGGTCGTAGCCCGCGACGTCCTTGCGATTCTTGCCCCCGAGCTCCAGCACGGCTCCGCCCGGCACGACGACGCGGAGGCCTGAGACGTACCGTCCCGTCGTCCCGTACTTCGCGGCCCGCGGGCCGCCCGCGTTCTCCGCGATGTTGCCGCCGATCGTGCAGGAACCGCGCGATGACGGGTCCGGCGGATAGAAGAGGCCGACCTTCTCGACGTCCTCCTGGAGCGTCTGAGTGACCACGCCCGGCTCCACCACCGCGAAGAGGTTCTCGCGGTCGACTTCCAGGATCCGGTTCAGGCGCCGGAGGTCGAGGGCCACGCCGCCTTCCGAGGGCAGCGCCCCGCCCGAGAGCCCCGTCAGTCCTCCCTGCGGCGTCACGGGAAAGCGCAGCTCGCGCGCCGCCGCGAGCAGGGCCCGGACCTCTTCCTCCGTGCGGGGCGCGACGACGAGGCCGGGCCGCGCGCGCAGGTCCTCGGTTTCGTCGTGGGCATGGGCATCCAGCGAGGCCGCGTCAGAAAAGAGGACCTCCGCCGGCAGCCGGCGAGAAAGCACCTCGGCCAGCGTCTCGATCCTCACCGGCCCAATTATGGGGTCAGCGCTGAAGTCCTGAAGTTCGGGGCCTAGCCGGAACTTCTGACGTTTGGGCTGCCTTCCGCTAGAATCCCCCGCGTTCCAGGAGCGTTCCAATGAACCTCTATTCCTCGGCTCTCGAGCTGCGAGAGGCGCTGATCCTCTCTGGCACCGCCCGTTTCGACGGCGGCGTGGTCGTCACGAACCCCGCCCGCTTTCGCGCCGAAGTGCTCGACAGCCTCGTCTGGACCGCCGTCTTCGGAAAGGGCGACGTCCGGGATGCCGCGCGTCACGCGATCCGCGAGGCGGCCGAATCCCTCGGCATCCTGCCGGCATCCATCCTCCCCCTCTACCGTGCCCGCGGCCGCGGCGAGATCTCGGGCTTCACCGTGCCCGCGATCAACATCCGGATCATGTCCTACGACACCGCCCGCGCCGCCATGCGCGCCGCCCGCAAGCTCGACGTCGGCGCCGTGATCTTCGAGATCGCGCGCAGCGAGATGGGCTACACCGAACAGCGGCCCTCCGAGTACGCGGCGGTCATGCTCGCCGCCGCGATCCGCGAAGAGTGGCAGGGCCCCTTCTTCCTCCAGGGCGACCACTTCCAGACTAACCCCAAAAAGATGAAGGAAGCCCCCGACAAGGAGATCGCCGCGATCGAGGCCCTGATCGACGAGTCGATCCCCGCGGGCTTCCTCCAGATCGACATCGACACGTCCACTCTCGTCGATCTCTCCAGGCGCACCCTCGAGGAGCAGCAGGAGGTCAACGCGACGCTCTGCGCGCGCTTCACGAAGTTCATCCGCGTGAAGCAGCCCAAGGCGATGCCGATCTCCGTCGGCGGCGAGATCGGCGAAGTCGGCAAGGAGAACTCCACCCCCGAAGAGTTCCGCGCCTACATGGACGTTTACAGGCGGGCTCTGGGAAGCGGCGCCGGCATCGACGGCATCGAGAAGGTCTCGATCCAGACCGGCTCCTCCCACGGGGGCGTCGTCGCCGCGGACGGCTCGGTCGAGCGCGTCGCGATCGACTTCAACGTCATCAAGACCATCTCCAAAGTCGCCCGCGACGAATACGGCCTCGCCGGCGCGGTCCAGCACGGCGCGTCGACGCTGCCGCCCGAGTACTTCGGGCACTTTCCCGACCACGACTGCGCGGAGATCCATCTCGCGACCGACTTCATGAACACGGTCTACGACCACCCCGCGTTCCCGTGGCCGATGAAGCGCGAGATCGAGCGATGGCTCGACAAGAACGCCGCCGAGGAGCGCAAGAAAGGCGAGACGGAGCCGCAATTCCTCTACAAGACGCGCAAGAAGGCGATCGGCCCCTACAAGGAGAACGTCTGGAATCTGCCCGAGGGCACCAAGGAAGCCATCCGCGAGACGCTCGAGGAGAAGTTCACGTTCCTCTTCGAGAAGCTGCGCGTCGTGAACTCGCGCGCCATGGTCGCGAAGTACGTCAAGCCCGTGTCGGTGTACGAGGCGGCCGCCGTCGCCGCCGGAGCGCGCACCGGGTTCGTGCGCGACGATCAGGCCGGGGACTAGCCAGGAGGCAGGATGCGGAAGGCAGGAGGCAGGACCGAGACATGAAGCGACCGGCGAAAAAGAGAAGTGGAGACGCCCGCTTTCCCCTCATGGCTTCCCGCCTCCCGACGAAGATGACGGCCGTCGTCAAGACCAAGGCCGCCCCCGGCCCTTCCGCCACCGAGATCCGCACCGTCCCCGTTCCCTCCCCCGGCCAGGCCGAGGTCCTCATCAAGGTCATCGCCACCGCGGTCTGCGGCTCCGACAAGCACATCTACCAGTGGGACGCGTCCATGGCCGGCATGTTCCAGCCGCCGCGCATTTATGGTCACGAGTTCTGCGGCGAGATCGTCGCGTTCGGACCCGGCGGCAAGCGGCCCCACCTCGAGATCGGGCAGTACGTCTCCGCCGAGATGCACGTGACCTGCGGCGCGTGCCGCCCCTGCCGCACCGGCGAGCGTCACATCTGCGAGAACACCCGGATCCTGGGCGTCCACGGCAACGGCTGCTTCGCGCAGTACGTCGTCGTGCCCGCGTTCAACGTCGTGCCGCTCGACGCCGCCATGATTCCCCCCAAGGTCGGCGCGTTTCTCGACGCGCTCGGCAACGCCGTCCACACGACGCAGGTCGCCGACCTTTCCGGCAAGTCGGTGGCGGTCCTCGGCTACGGTCCGATCGGGGCCATGTGCGCCGAGATCGCGCGGGTCTCCGGCGCCGCGCGCATCGCGATCACCGAGGTGAACAGCCTCGCCGCGGGGCACGCCCGCAAGTGGGCCAAGTCGCGCGGGCTTTCTCAGGTCACGGTGCTCGAGCTCTCCCGGACCAAGGATCCCGTGGGCAGCCTCAAGGACGCGACCGGAGGCGGCGCCGACGTCGTGCTCGAGCTCTCCGGAGCCGAGTCGTCGATCAACCTGGGGCTCGCCGCGGCCCGCGCGGGCGCGGTCCTCTCCATGCTCGGCATCCCGAGAGAGAAGGCCGTGACGATTCGCGACTACACGAACGATTTCGTCTTCAAGGGCCTCACGATCCACGCCATCATCGGCCGCCGCATCTTCGAGACGTGGATCAAGATGCTCGACCTCTTCCGCGCCGGTCTCGACGTCGAGGACCTCGTCACCAACGAGTTCGACGGCCTCGAGCAGTTTCACGACGCGATGGAGCTGCTCAACGACCGCCGCGCGATGAAAGTCGTGTTCTGGCCGAACGGGAGATCATAGGAGACGTCGCTTTCCCTCGAGTCCCGCGCCCGCGGTGAGCCCGAGCGAAGTCTCCGAAAGGGAGGGTTCGCATGAAGGTCCGCGCGTACCACAACGGCGACGACGTATTCATCGGCTGGAAGCCCGCAGGGCCGATACCCGACTGCCGCGGCTTCGCGCTCATTCGCCGCAGAAACGGGGTCGAGGTGCCCGTCAAGACGTGGGTCGGTTTCGAAGACGACGAGTGGGAGGAAGGCGAGCGCCGCTCCTCCACGGACTGGCCGATCCAGAAGTACCAGTGGACCGACTACATGGCCGCGCCCGGCGACACGCTGCAGTATCGCGTCGTCCCGATGGTCGGCCCCGACAAGAAGAACCTGCAGGCCGACGAGGCCCGGGCGAGCGACTGGACCGGGAAGGTCACGCTCTCCGCCGAGGTCACGCCGAACATGGCGGCGTACTTCAATCGCGGAATCGTCGCCGCCCAGTGGGTCTCGCGCCGGCTCGGCGTGACCGCCCACGATCTGAAGACCGCGAAGCTCAGGAAGATCATCTCCACGCCGAACGACTCCTTTCGCAACTACCTCACCGGACCCCTCGGCGCCCGGCTGTTCGCGCTCCTGGAGGAGACGCGCAAGAAGAAGCGCCACGTGTATGCCGTTCTCTACGAGCTGGACGATCCCCAGCTGATTGCGGCGCTGAAAAAGCTGGGCAAGAAGGCCCACGTCGTTCTCGGCAACGGCAGCGTCGAGAAGAAGGGCCAGGACCAGAACGACGAAGCCCGCGGCGAGCTCGCCGGGAAGATCGATCTCCACGATCGGATGACCTCCCCGCGGGCGCTCGCCCACAACAAGTTCCTGGTCGTCTGCGACGGCGCCAAGAAGCCCCGCTGGGTCTGGACCGGCAGCCAGAACTGGACGAAGACAGGCCTCTGCACGCAGGCCAACAACTCGGTCCTCATCGACGACCGGGGCCTCGCGGCGAAGTACCGCGACCAGTGGGACCGGCTCAAGGACGCGGCGGACGCGACCCCCGAGGACCTGAAGACGAGCAACACGAAGCCGCGCAAGGAGACGACCGGCAAAGTCGAGACGCGGCTCTGGTTCACGCCGACCGTGGGCCAGGTCGACCTCGACGAGGCGAAGAAGAAGATCCTCGCCGCGAAGCAGGCGATCCTCTTTCTGATGTTCAACCCCGGGCCGAGCGACTCGCTCCTGAACTCGATCATCGAGAAGGCGCGGAAGAAGAAGGTCGGCGGCAAGCGTCTCTACATCCACGGCGCCATCAACCAGGACCCGAGCACGACGAAGAATCCCGTCAAGCTCTTCGACGAGAGCAACTTCGAGAACGCCGATTACGCGGTCGTGCTGCCGGCCGCGATCGACGAGCCGACGAAGTTCTTCGTGCGCGAGATGAAGAAGCTCCCTGGTACCTTCGCGATGGTCCACAGCAAGGTCGTCCTCATCGACCCGTTCGGGAAGCACCCGATTCTCCTGACCGGCTCGCATAACCTCGGCCCCAAAGCCAGCGGGACGAACGACGAGAACCTGCTCATCATCGAGGACGCGCCCGGCCTCGCGGCCGCGTATGCGGCCAACATCATGGCCATCTACAACCAGTACCGCTGGCGCTTCCGGCGGCAGGTCCAGCCCGTCAAGAAGCGCTGGAAAGGCCTCAAGGACAACGACAC
>Ga0207691_10007008_pt1 | contig 10874 bp, 7 predicted proteins | sample KBSM13metaG_FD_184327 | JGI IMG/M metagenome (GOLD analysis project Ga0207691, IMG submission 184327) | Miscanthus rhizosphere microbial communities from Kellogg Biological Station, Michigan, USA - KBS M1-3 metaG (SPAdes) (version 2) | ecosystem: Host-associated > Plants > Roots > Rhizosphere >...
CGATTAAAAGAGAAATGATGATGACCCAGTAAAACGGTTTTGCCTCATAATATTTCTTATCAAATCCGCCATTCCAGTTAAAAGTTTCAGATAGCATATACGACAGGCAGCCTGTTAATACTGGAATTGCCAGGAGACCTGTACCGATAATTCCAAGTGCAAATAATAAATAAGATAATTTTCCTGCGAGTGGTTCTAAAGCTTTTGCAGCTTGCTCTACAGAATTAATTTCTGTGATCCCTCCTTTGAATAAAACTGTTCCCGTCGTAAGAATAATAAAATACATTACAAGGTTGGAAAAGAGCATTCCGAAATCAACATCCATATCCATTTTATGTATCATTTTTTTATCGACCATCAATCTTCTTTTTTTATGCTTTATATCTTCAACTTCCATGGTCGCCTGCCAGAAAAAAAGATAAGGTGAGATAGTTGTTCCCAGGATGGCAACAAGAATGCTGATAAAGTCCTTATTAAATTTTATTGACGGGATAAATGTATGCCTGCCTATTTCCCCCCAATCTTGTTCTGCCAGAAATGGCACAACGAGATAAAGCAAAAGAAAAACACAGAGATATTTTAATATGGCGGATATTTTTTTATAAGGTAAATAAATGATCAATATGATCAGAATCCCAGTAAAAGCGATCGTGAAAAAATAAGAAGGGATTGAAGGAAAAATAAGATTGCCAACAGCACCCATTCCAGCAATATCAGCCCCAATATTAAGGATCACAGCAGGAAAAGTAAAGAGGATCATCAGGTACAAGATCGATTTTGGATAATTGTTACGAATATTAGTTGTTAAGCCTTGAGAGGTAACGATACCTATTCTTGCACACATTTCCTGTATAGCTGCCATAAGAGGAAATGTAATTAATGCAGTCCATAAAGTAGCCAACCCAAATTTTGCACCAGCTTGCGAGTATGTTGCAATGCCCGAAGGATCATCATCACTTGCACCGGTGATAAGGCCAGGCCCAAGAATTTTTAGGAACCGTTTTATTTTAGAAGGATTGTTTTTTTTATTTCCCGGTTTCTTTCTCATTAAAGGATGGTTCGATGTAAAGTTATCCTATTGAAGAGGTTCACAACATGATTTAAATAATCATGCCAGCAAATACAAATCAGAAATTTGACAGCTTACTGTATTTGAAAGAAAATAATGGGAAAAGAATTCCTGAAGCTGTTTTAATAACAAGCTTAAAAATATTAAGAGAAGAGCTCTCTCATTTTATCAAGAAAACTTTTATCCGATTTATCAGGATTTGGTTTGAAATTGGGTGAGTGACTCATTTTTTCAAGCATCGTTTTTTCTTCTGCGTTAACATGTTGCGGGGTCCAAACATTTACATGTATCAACTGATCGCCTTTTTGATAACTGTTTACTGCAGGAAAGCCTTTTCCTTTTAACCGGAAAATTTTCCCGCTTTGTGTGCCTGCAGGAATTTTTATTTTGGCTCTTCCATCAATAGTGGGTACTTCGAGTTGTGTACCAAACACCGCATCAGTAAAAGAAATATGAAGATCATAGGCAACATTCATTCCGTCACGTTGTAATTCTTTGTGTGGTTCTTCTTCGATAAGTATTATCAAGTCGCCTGGCGCACCACCTCTCTCACCAGCATTACCTTTTGCGCTTAAATTTAATTGCATTCCTTCTTGCACACCTGGGGGGATCTCAATAGAAATTGCATCCTCTCCATAAACTCTTCCCTCACCTTTGCATGCAGCACATTTTGCTGTAATAGTTGTTCCTTCTCCATTACAAGTAGGGCAAGTAGTTACTGTTTGCATTTGGCCAATAAATGTATTGGTAACTCTTCTTACCTGGCCAGACCCTCCACAGGTGCCACAGCTCTGTACGCTTCCTTTATCTTTTGCTCCGCTGCCACTGCATGTATTGCAAACGACATGTTTTTTTACCTTGATATTTTTAGTTACGCCTTTAGCGATCTCCTCATAGGTCAACTTGATCTTTACACGAAGATTACTTCCGCGTACACCTCTGGCTCTTGATGCTCTGCCTCTTCCGCCGCCACCAAAGAAACTTCCAAAAAGATCTTCACCAAAAACATCTCCAAACTGACTAAAAATATCTTCCATATTCATTCCGCCACCACTGAATCCGCGACCATTGCTGCTTACTCCTGCATGTCCATAGCGATCATACTGTGCTTTTTTATCTGCATCACTTAACACTTCATAAGCTTCGGCAGCTTCTTTAAATTTGTCTTCTGCACTTTTATCACCGGGGTTACGATCAGGATGAAATTGCATCGCTACTTTACGGTATGCTTTTTTAATTTCATCCGCTGAAGCAGTTTTATTGACGCCTAATGTTTCGTAATAGTCTCTTTTTGACATAGCTTATTTCCCTACCACCACTTTTGCGTAGCGAATTATTTTATCGTTCAGATAATACCCTTTTTGAATTTCATCAATCACTTTCCCCTTTAGATTTTCGGTCGGGGCTGGTATTTCAGTGATCGCTTCGTGAATGTCGGGATCAAAATCTTTATTGATCGTTTCCATTGGTTTTAATCCTTTAGTTGTTAACAAGCTTTTCAACTTATTAAAAACAAGCATTACACCTTCTTTGGCCTTATCATCTAATGTGCTCATCTGTTTTTCGGCTCGTTCACAATCATCCAAAACTTCAAGCATATCGACTATTACTTCTTTACCTGCGGTTTGGATCAATTCTATTCTTTCCTTCCCACTTCTTTTCTTAAAATTCTCGAACTCGGCCACTTTACGGATAAATTTATCTTTCATTTCACCAAGCTCATTGCGAAGTGTCTCCAGCTCAGGCTCATCAGTTACAGGTTCACTCAAATGTGAGGTACCACTCATGTTTTCATCAGCATTTATGCCCACTTCAGGTTCCTCAGTATTCTGCATTTTTGCCCGTTCATTTGCCTCTTTCATATCTTTTTGACGCATTTTTTTGAAAATTGATTGCAAAGGTAAGGTTGTCAATAATACTGCCAACGCAATTATAAGGACAAATTGACGGGACGAAAAGTAGTTCATTTTCAATATTTCGCGACGGCTACCTTTGCGTCATGATAAAAGTTTACCTGGCAAGAAAAATCAGCAGGAGAGTGGTGGATGGGCATCCATGGATATTTTCCAATGAAGTTGACAGAGTTGAAGGGGAAGTGAAAGGAGGTGAAACAGTGACTGTGTTTACTCACGATAATAAATTTATCGGCAGCGGCTATATTAATCCGAGATCACAGATAATGGTGCGGCTGCTGACAAGAAATAGAAATGAAATGATCGATGAAGAGTTTTTTTATAATCGAATTTTGCAAAGTTGGGAATATCGAAAAAAGATCGGGTACACAGAGAACTGCCGGCTTGTTTTTGGCGAAGCAGATTCATTACCTCAATTGATAATTGATAAGTTCAATGACTATTTGGTTATTCAAACATTGGCGCTTGGTATGGATGTTTGGAAACCGTCGATTGTAAAAGCGTTAAATAAAATTTTTAACCCCAAAGGAATTTATGAACGAAATGATGTACCAGTAAGAGAAGTGGAAGGTATGTCACAACAAAAGGGCTTTTTATCAGCACCATTTGATACCAGCATAATTATAAATGAAAATGGTTTAAAATTTAATGTTGATATTGAAAATGGGCAAAAGACCGGCTACTTTCTTGACCAGCAAGATAACAGAAAAGCTATTCAGCATATTGTAAAAGGAGCAAATGTACTTGGAGCTTTTACATATACAGGAACTTTTGAAATTCATGCGGCTCATTATGGTGCAAAGTCGGTTGTAGGATTTGATATTTCAGAGAATGCAGTTCAGCAAGCTAATAAAAATGCTGCCTTGAATGGATTAGATAATACCTGCAAGTTTCAAACTGCAAATGCTTTTGATATATTGAAACAATGGAGCAAAGAAGAAAAAAAATTTGATGTAGTAATGCTGGATCCGCCTGCCTTTACCAAAAGCAGAGAAACGATTCAAAAAGCAGTTGCAGGATATAAGGAGATAAATTTAAGGGGAATGAAACTTATTGAGCCCGGTGGTTTTCTCGTTACTTCATCTTGCACAAGCCTTGTAAATGCTGAATTATTCTTACAAACAATAGAAATGGCTGCCAAAGATGCAAGACGAAAATTGAGACAGGTTTGTTTCCAGGCGCAGGCTCCAGATCATCCGATCGTCAGAAGTATTGAGAATACGCAGTACCTTAAATTTTTGATCGTTCAGGTGCAGTAAGAGTTAAAAATAAAAAAGCACTTCAATTGAAGTGCTTTTAAAATATGATTAAGGGTTATTATTTCGATACCTGGAATTTACCCGACTCTATCACTTTCCCTGTTGGATCTTTTAACTGGTATATGTAAACACCACGGGTATAAGATGAAAGATCAAGCGTTGTACTTGAGTTGACATTTTTTGCTTCGTAAACTTGTTTACCAATAAAGTTTATAATTTGTAAAGTATATCCAGCGTTAAAATTTTTTTGAAATTCAGCTTTAATGAAAGTAGTAGCTGGATTCGGATAAAACTTCATGATACGTTGAACCGCATCGGGAGATGGCTCACGACTAGACTGCCCCTTAGAGTTTATGGCTGTCAACAGAATAAAGGATATTATTGGTAGAAATCTCTTCACTAAAACAAATTTAAACTTTATTTGCGCAAAATAGAAGGTTTTTTTTTGTCCTGCAACGTATAAGTCTCATAGATATGAAAAACCTGTAAATCATCGATTTAGATAGCGTAAAATAGTAAAAACCCGATTCGTTATCTTAATCCTTCTAGAATAAGAGTGAGGTTTTTAAAATTTGGTTGCTCACCTGCATTCTCAAGAACCTCTGCATAACGAATAATTCCATCCTTATCTATTACAAATGCTGATCTTTTTGAAACTCCTTTCATATTATAACCAAACATCTCATACAGGCTTCCATATAAAGATGAAACCTCTTTATTGAAATCACTAAGTAATGTGAAATTCAAATTTTGATCTGCTTTATATTTTGCCAATGTGTATAGCGAATCGACTGAGATCCCAAATACTTTTGCGTTTACATTGTTGTAAAAAGAAATGTTATCTCTTATTGAACAAAGTTCAGCAGTGCATGTGCTGGTGAAGGCCAGCGGAAAAAAAAGTATCAATACATTCTGTCCTTTCATATCTGAAAGGGTGATCTTATTTTTTGTTGAATCATAGAGAGTAAAACCGGGTGCCGGTTGTCCAATTTCAATATTCATAATACAATTTTTAGAAAATAAAAGAAGCTAAAAACACAAAATTTAAAATAAACAATTATCTTCTCATAAAGTTTACACTTTATTTTTTAACCACCGGTGAAACTCCGGAATAAACCTAACTGATATGAAAAAAATAATAACAGAATTTATTGGTACATTTTTCCTGGTAATGTCTGCCGGACTAGCCAGTGGCGATCTGACAGTTCTGATTATTGGGGCTACTTTAATGGTGATGATCTTTGCGGGGGGGCATATTTCCGGAGCTCATTACAATCCTGCAGTAACACTTGCTGTTTTTATCAGGGGAAGGTGTACTTTAAATGAAGCTTTAGGTTATTGGGTGGCTCAGTTTGTTGCAGCTGTGGTAGCTGCTCTCTTAGTAAATTATTTTAAAGGCGAATCAAGTCCCATGGTTATCCAGGATACGACAAAAGCTTTGATCGCTGAGTTGATAGCAACTTTTGCATTAGCTTATGTAGTTTTAAATGTTGCTACTGCAAAAGGAACAAGTGGAAATAGTTTTTATGGACTTGCCATTGGCTTCACTGTATTTGCATTAGGGTCACAGGTAGGAGGAATATCAGGGGGGGCATTAAATCCAGCAGTAGCTTTAGGGGCATGTGTAATGAAAGCGTTTGATTGGAGTAATATCTGGATTTATCTTGTCGGTTGTTTAATAGGTGGGGCTTTAGCAGCCTTAGTTTTCAAAATGAATAATCCTGAGGATAAATAGAATATTTGAATTGAAATTTATAAGCCCCGTTTTCGGGGCTTTATTTTTTAAAACCTTGGTTTGAAATAAGGATTTGAATTATCGGCAAGTTTACCGATCCAGCTAATTCCGATTTCAAAACCACCACGGCCATGACTACTTGGTTTTAATTTTGATATGTTTGCGTCATAGCTGAGTGAAACAGAAAATGGATGATAATCTAATTTTATAACGGGTATCAAAGCATCATTCCAACGCATAAAAGTTCCAAAGCTCAACACATAGTCTGGCTCATCAGGATAAGCGCCGATTTTGTAGGCATACATTGCACCAAATACAGTTTCTTTAAATGATCCTTGCCTGGAGTGATCAGCCTCTATGGACACATAGGAATATTCATTGCCCGCAAGTTTAAGTCCACCGGAAAAAACCCATTTTGGATTCAATTCTATATTCTTATCTCGATAAAATGAATTACCTGGACGATTGAAATGATGATAAGCTGCACCGATATAAAAATTGTTATCAGGATTACTGTTCATAACAGAATTCAAACTCATTCCTACACTTCCATCAAGATAAGAGTAAGTCGGGTCGGTAATATTTTCTCCAAGTCCCATTTGATCGTATTGGCTATTGGTTGTTACTTTTGAAAGATCAATGCTATGTTGAACCCAACCTCCCATAAATCCTAATGATAAATAAGTATTTTTTTCGCTGCTTATAGACTTGTGATAATTTAATGCAGGTAAAATTTTTGTTTGTGTAAAAGAGACTGTTCCTGCACGGTCATAGAATAGTTGCATCCCCCAGGTAACATAATCATCGCCCTTGCCCACAGGTACTTTATATTCTCCGCTTAATGATCCGGTCCGATATCCGGATGTGACACTATTCCATTGATCACGATAAACTGCCTGCACTCTTACATCACCTGTAAATATTCCTGCCAACGCCGGATTTCTTAAAAGTGGTGTTTCAAAAAATTGAGATAAATGCAGATCCTGTGACTGTACAGAAAAAGCAAAGATCAAATTCAATGCAACAAGTAATATGATTATTCTTTTTCTCATTTACACATTATCTTATTAAAGTTATATTCCCTGTATATGATATTAATTCTCCATTCTTGCAATAAATTTCCAGTTGATATACGTAAACACCTGCATCAGCTTTTTTACCTTTCCATGTCCCATCCCAGCCGGCTGAAGATGCATTTATAGGCATATCATATTTTTCAAATACAACCTCACCCCAGCGATTGAATATTCGTAATGTCTTTGCACGATCGAGCCCTGCTCCTCTTGGATAGAATATGTCATTGCTTCCATCATTATTTGGAGAAAATGTGTTCGGCACAAAGAAATTCTCACCATTGCAAACCACTTTTACTGTTATATACCCTTTGCTTGTACATCCATACCGGTCAGTAATTGTTACCGAATATTTTGTTGTAAACTGTGGAGTCGCCAGTGGATTAGGACAACGATTGCAACTCAAATTTTGCGAAGGAATCCAATTATAAGACACGATCGCACCTGTATAATTCATATTTAATTGCGCATCGCCTCCTGAAAGTATTGTTATTGGATTAGATGCAGGTATTGCTGTAGGGCTAGGAACAGCATTTACAGCATGAACACTAGTATCCGCACATCCAATTTTGTTGGAGGCTATCAACTGAATATTATAGTTTCCGGGATTTGAATAACCGGTCACTCCATTTTGTAATTGAGAAGTGTTTCCATTTCCAAAATTCCAAAGCCATTTGATCGTAGAGTCGGGTTGAGCTATAGAACCTAAAAATGTTTCGGGGATATTTAGGCATACTGAATCTTTTCCTGTGATCGATACAATGGGAGTTCTATATACTCTTATTGTATCAATAAATGAACTGGGACAGTTTTGTTGAGTATTTACAGCAAGCTTTATAAGATATGTTCCCGGTGATGTGAAATTATGAATTGGGTTAGTTGCACTACTTGAGTTACCATCACCGAAATCCCAAACGGTAGATGTAATTGGATCATTAGAAAGAGTATAATTGGTAAATTTTGCCAATCCATTATCGCAAAATTCTTTTTTATCAATTCCAAAAAGTGGTAAAGCCCCAAATACGCTCACTGGTGCAAAAGGTATAAATGCTTCGCAACCGTATTTATCTGGTATTATCATGTATGGATAATAATTACCAGGGCCGGTATATTTATGAGATAAGTTAGTTTGCCTGGTGCTATCTAATTTCCCATCTCCAAAATAAAATACATATTTAAAACCTGGTGGTGCTGTTACTGTGAAACTCGCAGTTAAAGAATCACAATTTGATGTGGGATTAATAATAACCTTTGTACTGGCAACTGGGTCATAAACAGTTACAACAGACTGAACTGAATCTACACAACCTCCGGGACCTTCCACGTATAATTTAGGGATATAAGTTCCGTATGAACTATAAAAATGTGAAGGATTTTGCAACGAGCTTGTTGAGCCGTCACCAAAGTCCCATGAAAAACTTGCATAATTGCTTCCCTGAAAATTAAAGCTTGTTTGCAATGGTAAACAAATACCGGTGCTATCGACCATACTAAAAGCAGCAACTGGTTTTCTGATCTTAACGTATCCTATTTTTGTTACCGAATCCTCGCAGCCTGCAAGATCCCTGATCTTAAATTTTACATCATAATTAGTATTTCCAGCCGGATAATTATGTGTAGGATTTTGTAATGTTGATGTCCCACCATCACCGAAATACCAATTGTAGGTTAGCCCAACACCTGACGAGGTATCTGTAAACTGTAGTGGAGCCGAAGGACAAAAAAATGAATCAGTATAAAATGCGGCTTTGGGATTTGTGATCAATAGTGCATTAGTAATTGCAAAAGTATCTGCACAGTTCACATTATCTTTTACTACCAGGCTTATAGTATAACTTCCCTCCTGGGAGTAAGTATGAGAAAAAGGAGATGACGTAAATGACTGTTGTATTCCATCACCAAAATTCCACGTCCATTGAATAATTGGCACTGATGTAGGAGTTGAAAGATCATTAAAGCTCATGGTTTTGTTTATGCATGCACCGGCACCATTAGGCGTAAAGTTTGCGATCGGCCCACTTACCACAATGGAGTTATTAATCGTTATTGAATCCAGGCAACCGTTAATATCTTCAATAACGAGCTTCACATTATAAGTCCCATAATTAGCCAGGCTAAAATCAAAAATGCGTGTTGTATCTCTAAAGGTAAATGCACCGATTGTCCATGTATAATCTTTTATGTTAACAGCATTACCTGTAGCGGTCAGTGTAAATGCTTCACTTTTACAAACGGTACTTTTGTTGATAGTAAAACCAGCGGATTCGCTGATCAATTTTACTGGTTTTGTTATCTGATATGAACAAAGTCCATTTGTGACATTGAGCGTAACATTATATGTTCCCAAAGAAGCATAAAGGTGATTTGGAGCTTGCAATGAAGAAGTTGGGCTACCATCTCCAAAATTCCATTGATAAAAAATAGGGCCATAGATAGCATTAGTCAGAGAGCTATCAAGAAAAGTTACTAGTCGTTTATTATTACAATCAACTATTTTATAACCAAATTTAGCAACTGGTGGTTTGACTTGTATTGGTAAACTCAGCGAATCCCTACAGCCATTATTTGATACAACAAGTTTTACTTTCAAAAGTCCTGTATCTACGTAAGTGTGACTTGGATTTTGTGTAGTAGAAATAAGGCTGTCTCCAAAATCCCACAACCATTTTACTATTGCCCCCGGTGAGGTTGTCGAAAGATCTGTGAATTGAATTGATGTACTGGCACAAGAATTATTTGGTGTGAAACTGAAATTGACTGAAGGAGGAGTTCCCGTCAATACTCCATTGGGAATATTTACAGTTTCAACACATCCGTTTTGAGTGGTAACTGTAAGTTGAAGATTATAGTTACCAGCAGTTGTATAAATATGAGTCGGAGATTTTATTGAATATATTGCTCCCGGTGCTCCTAAGTTCCACGAATAACTAACAACGCTATCTACAGATTGAATACTTGCGACTGGCTGGTATGTGAATGGAATGCATCCGCCATTAGGTGCGTTACTGATCTGTACAGTTGTTGGACTGATCTTTATGTATCGGTTCTTGGTAATAGTATTGCTGCATCCGCCAGGGAGTGTAATTGTTAAGGTAACAGAAAATAAACCCAGGCTGTTATAAGTATGCGAAGGGTTCGGTGACGAGCTTGTTGCCCCATCACCAAAATCCCAAAGCCATGTAGATGCAGAAGGACTTTGATCTGAAAATTGAACTGTAAAAGGAGTTTTACAAGATGTTGAATCATTCGCGGAAAAATTTATCGGTGGTTGTGTATTAACTGTAACAGTTTTTTTAATTGAATCAATACAATTCCCGTAGTTATTAATTAGCCTAACCTGGAAAGTTCCTCCAGATAAATATGTTTTCGTCGGATTTATTTGTGATGTAGTAGTTCCATCTCCAAAATCCCAAATAGAGGAGGACGGTGGAGGTGAAGAATTATTTTGAAATGTAACAGACTGCCCAAGGCAGATACTTGAAGGTGCGGTAAAATCAGTTGTTTTGCCAGCTACAACAATATTTTTTGTTATGGTACCATTACACCCAAGGTCACTTTGAACAGATAACTGCACCGGATATGTGCCGGGAGATGCGTAGGTAACTGTTGGATTACTCTGAGTTGATGAAGATGGAGTGCCGCTTCCAAAATTCCATAAATAACTTAACGTTCCAGGCCCGCTTGATTGATCTTGAAAACTTATGCTAAAAGGTCCCTGGCAAGTTGTAGGTTGTGAATAAATGAAATTAGCATCAATACCATTAATGATCCTGATGTATCGACCGATGGAAGCAAAGCTCTGACACCCGGTGGTACTAGTGATCA
>Ga0207691_10007009_pt1 | contig 10873 bp, 8 predicted proteins | sample KBSM13metaG_FD_184327 | JGI IMG/M metagenome (GOLD analysis project Ga0207691, IMG submission 184327) | Miscanthus rhizosphere microbial communities from Kellogg Biological Station, Michigan, USA - KBS M1-3 metaG (SPAdes) (version 2) | ecosystem: Host-associated > Plants > Roots > Rhizosphere >...
ACGAGCCGCTCGTTCAGTCGGCGCCCGAGCCCGGCGGCGCGACCTACCTGGCGGTCTCGTTCGTCCCCGAGTTCGACGTCGACGACCTCGCCGCCCCCGAGCCGACGGAGACCGTCTTCGTGCTCGACTGCTCCGGCTCGATGCAGGGCGATTCGATGCAGCAGGCGACGGCGGCGCTCGAGCTGTGCCTGCGCAGCCTGTCGGTCGGCGACACGTTCAATGTCTGCCGGTTCGGCTCGCGCTTCGAACTGATGGGCAGCGAGCCGCTGCACTATTCGCAGGAAACGCTCGACCGCGCGATCGCCTACGTGCGCGACTCCGGCGGCCTGGGCGGGACGGAACTGTACGCCGCGCTGCACGCGGTGCTCTCGCCCTCGCCGCGGGTGGGGCGGCGCCGGCAGGTAATCGTGCTGACCGACGGGCAGGTGACTAACGAGCCGGCCCTGCTCGACCTGGCCCGGCAGATGCGCCCGCGCAACCGTATCTTCTCCTTCGGCATCGGGACCGCGTGCAGCGCCAGCCTCGTGAAAGGGCTGGCGCGGGCGACGGGCGGCGAGGCCGAGTTCATCGCGCCCGGCGAGCGGATCGACGAGAAGGTGTTGCGCACCTTCGCGCGCCTCGCCTCGCCGATGGTGAGCGACGCGGCGGTGGACTGGGGCGGTTGCGACGTGCAATCGCTGGCGGAACTGCCGCCGGTGTTCGACGGGGACGTGCTCACCGTTTTCGGCCGCGCACCCGCCAAGCTGCCGCGCACCGTTGGCCTTTCGTGCACGTCGCCGACCGGGCCGATGAGGTGGGACGTCGCCGTGCCGGCCCCGGCCGACGACGGCGGCGTGATCGCCACGATGTGGGCCCGCCGCGCGATCCAGAGCCTGGAAGAAGTCAACGGCCTGCACAGCCGGCGCTACCGCCCGGGCGAGGCGACGCGCGAGGCGCAGACGCTGGTGAACTTGTCGAAAGAGTTCGGCCTGCTCAGCAGCTTGACGACGTTCATCGCCATCGAGCACCGCAGCCTCGAGGAGCGCAACGACGGCCGGCCGGCGCTCCGCCGCGTCCCGGTGAAACTGGCCGCGGGTTGGGGCGGAATCGAAGAAGAGCACAAGCTCGGCTTTTTCACGGGGGCGGTCATGGCCTGTCCCGCGCCGGGTGGCCGTGCGCTGAACCGGAGCGCGGACGCGTCATTCCGCCGGCGCGCCGGCGGCGGGTCGGCGAAGTTCAGCGTCGCTCCCCGCGAGGAACTAGACGCCACGTTGAAGAGCCTCGACCGGTCGGTCGACCGTTCGATCGACAAGTCGGTCGACCTCGGAGCGATGGGTGACGACTCGGCGTCGGACCCGACGCAAGCGCCGATGATCAAGCTGGTGGAGGCGCTCCTCGCCGAGGCGTTTCGGTCCGGGGCGTCGGACGTCCACGTCGAACCGTTGTCGGACCGGGTACAGGTCCGCTTCCGCATCGACGGCAAGCTGGAAGAGCGCGACCGCATCCCCCTGCGGATGCAGCGCCCGCTCGTTCGCCGCCTGATGATCATGGCCGGCCTGGACCCGGGTCAGTTGGACGTGCCGCAGGACGGCAAGGCCAACATCACCGTCGACGGCGCCCCGGTCCCCGTGGACGTCAGCGTGGTGCCGACGGCGACGCCGCGCCGGCCGTCCGTGGTGCTCCGGCTGGAGCGTTCGCCCTCCGACACGTCGGCGGCGTCGCTGCGAAGGTTGCTCGCCATGCAGTCGGCCGAGGGTTGGTTCGGGTGGGACCGCGACCGCGCCGGCCGCCAGTCGGATCCGGTCGACGCCGCGGTACGTCACTTGGGCCAGGACCCCGCGATTTGGTGGAAGGCCGTGCGCGCCGCGACGCACTTGCCGCCCGGGGCGGCGGCTTGGGACCCCGACCGCGTGGCGCGCACCGGCGCCGTCCTGGTCGTCCTCCGCACGCTCCACGCCGCCGACCACCGCCTGTGGCGCCGCGCCGAGCAGAAGGCGGCGCGCTACCTCCAGGACACGCTGAAGTGCGACTCCCGCGCCGCGGGGGATTGGCTGAAGCGATTGGAAGGGAGCATGAAGTGCCCCACGCAGGCCGTGTCCCCGGCATGACCAGTCGGGACCGGAATGAACCGACCGGAATGAACTGCGGCCCCCTTTCGCTACCCAGAATCCCGCTGCTCCGCTGCGCTACGCCGCGGCGTAGCGCAGCGGAGCCGACGGTTCTTTACTGTTTACGGAACGCAACGGAATGGGACCGGAACTGACCTCGGATACTCTTTGGCCCGGTCCGGAAGCTGCTAGAATCCCTCCAGCGAGGTGATGCCATGACTGTTGCCGAACGCCCCGGGCTGATGACCACCGAACAACTCCTGGCCCTCCCCGACGACGGGAAGGAGCGCTGGCTCATCCGCGGGGAGTTGAGGGAGAAGGAGATGACGCGTCGCAATCGCGGGCACAGCCGGATCGAAGGAAAGATCGCTCACCTCTTGCACAACTGGATGGACTCACGCGGCGGACCGCGGGGGGAAGTGCTCGTCGGGGAAGCAGGCGTCGTGCTCCGTCGGAACCCGGACACGGCGGTGGGGGTGGACGTCGCGTACGTTTCGCCGCAGAGTGCGGATGCGGACCCGCACGAGAACAAGTTCTTCGCCGGCATCCCGGTCCTCGTGGTCGAGATCCTTTCACCTTCCGACAACCACGAAGAGGTCAGCGAAAAGGTCGTGAGCTATCTCGACGCAGGTGTGAAACTCGCCTGGGTCGTCGACCCGCGTTTTCGCACCATCACGGTTTACCGCGGCGACCAGGAGCCCCAGCTCTTTAACGTGACGCAATCCGTCAGCGGCGAGCCGCACCTGCCCGGGTTCGAGGTGGCGGTGAACAACGTGTTCACCCGCTGACGTCGCCGTTGGCTTGTCCCGGTGGCGGCGGGGCGTTAGCCTCCGGGCGGAGGAAACACACATGGCCCGCCCGTTCTCTCGCCGCTCGTTCCTGTCCAGCGCCGCCGGCGCGATTGCCGGATCCGCAATGCTCACCCAGGGAGTCCCCCTCTTCGCCGCCGCCGACTCGTCCGGCGGGCTGCGCCTGAAGAAGGCCGTCAAGTTCAACATGGTCAAGGAGGGCGCCTCCGTCGAGGACAAGTTCAACCTCGTCAAGTCGCTCGGCTTCCAGGGCGTCGAGATCGACAGCCCCGGCGGCGTGAATCGCGAGGAGGCCGTCGCGGCCAAGAAGAAGACCGGGATCGACATCCACGGCGTGATCGACTCGGTCCACTGGGACAAGCGGCTGTCCGACCCGGACCCGGCGGTGCGCGAAATCGGCCTCAAGGCGCTGAAGACCGCCATCGACGACTGTAAGTTTTATGGCGCGACCACCGTGCTGCTGGTCCCGGGGAAGGTGAGCAACGAGAAGACCGAGAACTACCAGCAGTGCTGGGATCGCTCGGCGGCCGAGGTGCGCAAGGCGATCCCCTGGGCGAAGGACGCGGGGGTGAAGATCGCCATCGAGACGGTCTGGAACAACTTCATCACCAAGCCGGAGCAGATGACCCAGTACGTCGACCAGTTCGGCACGCCGACGGTCGGGACGTACTTCGACATCAGCAACATGATCAAGTTCGGCGTCCCGCCCGCCGACTGGATCCGCGCGCTGGGCCCGCGGCTGCTGAAGTTCGACTTCAAGGGCTACAGCAAGTCCAAGGGCTGGTGCGGCATCGGCGAGGGTGACGAGAACTGGCCGGACGTGCTGAAGGCGCTGAAGGAAGTGAACTACCAGGGCGAGTTCGCCACCGCAGAAGTCGACGGGGGCGGCGCGAAGGCGCTGAAGGACATTTCGCAGCGGATGGACAGGATCCTGGGGCTGGCGTGACGGAACAGTCGCGATTCACCCCCTCTCCCGGTACTCCGGGGGAGGGTTGGGGTGGGGGCTGCTTTGGATTTTTGATTTTAGATTTCTGATTTGCGATTGAAGCCTGCGGCCCCCACCCCTGCCCTTCCCCGGAGTACCGGGAGAGGGAGTAATATTGTTCACCACCTGCTGATGTGCCGCCGATGCCCGTCCCCCCCGAGACCCTCGAACTACTGAACACCGCCGACGCCACGGGGCGGGCGGAACTCGTTCGCCGGCTCATCGCGGCGCACCCCGAGGGGCCACTCGACTTGGGCTCCGCCGGCGGCGACGGCTCCGCCGGCGCCATGCTCAACGGCGTCAATCTCGCCGGCGCCGACCTCCAATCCTCGAAACTGCGCGGCGTCAGTCTCCGCTCGGCCAATCTCGAAGGAACGAACCTCAAGGGTTCCGACCTTCGCGGCGCCAAGCTCGGCTCCGCGAAACTCGACGGGGCGATGCTGGAGGAGGCCGACCTCCAGAACGCCGATCTCATTTCCGCCAGCCTGCGCGGCACGTCACTCGGCGGGGCCAACCTCAAGGGCGCGCTGCTGGAAGACGCCGACCTGCGCCAGGCCGGGCTGCGCTTCGCGGTGTTCCAGAACGCTTTTCTCGAGAACGCCAAGCTCGAAGGCGCCGACTTGTGGGGCTCCAACTGCGCGGGGGCGGTCTTTTCCCGGGCCGGTTTGCGGGGCGCGATCCTCACCGAGTCGAACCTCGAAGGCGCCGACCTGAGCGGGGCCGACCTCCGCGACGCGCGGCTCGACAAGGCGAACCTCAAGGGCGTCAACCTCGAAGGCGCCGACCTCCGCGGCGCCGCGCTCCCCAACGTCAACCTGCGCGAGGCGTCGCTGCGCCACGCGAATTTGCAGGGGGTCGACCTCTCGACCTGCGACGTTACGCACGCGCACGTGAGCGGCGCGCTGTTCGAGCGGACGCGCCTCCGCCGCGCGCAGATCGGCGGCGCCATCGGCGAGGAACTGGCCAGCCGCTTCGAGGAGGCGGCAAACGGATACCTGTCGCTGGAGCAGAACTTCTCCGCCCTGGGCGACGGCGACGCCGCGAGCTGGGCGTACCGCAAGCGCCGCCGGATGCAGAAGCTCACCGCGCTGCAGATGGCCAAGCAGCGCAAGGACCAGGGCCACACAAGGGCGGCGTTGCCGTTCTACGCGAAGGCCGGGCGGTTCCAAATCGTCGAATGGGTGTGCGACTACGGCGAGAGCGCGCCGCGCGTGCTGCTCAGCATTCTTTCGCTGTTCCTGCTGTTCACCATTCTCTACGGGATCACCGGCGCGGTGGTCCGCGTCGGGCTGGGGCCCACGCGCAACCCGCTGCACCTGGCCGCGTACAGCCTTCTGGTGATGACCACGTCGGGCACGAGCGCCGCGGGACTTCAGCCGCGCAACGAGTGGGTGCTGCTGCTGTCGGGGATCCAGGCGTTTCTCGGGATCGCCCTGACGGGGCTGCTGGGGTTCGTCGTAGGCAACCGGCTCAGGCGCTAGCCCCGCACGAATTTAGCGGGCGTGCGCAGCACGCCGGGTTCGCCACGACGATCGCGATTTCGCTAACGCTATGAGCTCGGACGCTACGAGCTCGCGGGTCGCGTCGCGTTCGCAGCGCTTGCCGCCGCGCGCTTCTGCAACTGCGCCTCGATCTGCTCCAGCAACCGGGGCAATTCCACCGGCTTGGTGTGATAGTCGTCGCAGCCCGCCTCCAGCGCCTTGTCGCGGTCGCCGGTGAGGGCGTGCGCGGTCAGCGCGATGACCGGCGTATTTTTGCCCGACGCCGTCGACTTAATCAGTCGCGTCGCCTCCCAGCCGTCGAGCAGGGGGAGGTTCATGTCCATCAGGATGAGGTCGGGCTTGTCGGACTTGGCCATGGTCAGGCCCTGCTTGCCGTCGCGCGCGATGACGACGTCGTAGCCGCGGCGGCGCAGGCGGCGGGAGAGGATCTGCCAGTTGTCCTCGTTGTCCTCAACGATCAGGATTTTGGGCATGGGCGACGGCCCCACAGACGGACGCGGACACACGACCCCACAAGGCCCCCATTATAGGCCGAAGCAATTCGGAATCGGCACGCGAATTTTACCGCGGTGTTCTGCAAGGCCGGGGCAAACTCGGTCGATAAAACCATGTGCGGCGGCGGGTGTGAAATCGCTGCCCAAAACCCAGGTGTGGCGCCGGGTCGGACGTACGCTCAATCGCCAGGGGTCCGATAATCATGCTCGAATGGATCCGCGAGGACTGGGACTTTTACCGCTCCTTCCGCCACCGCGCGTTCTGGGCGATGCTGCTGTTCCGCTACGGGCAGTGGTCGCTGCGCCTCCCGTCGCCGCCGCTGCGCTGGCTGACCGGCAAGGTGTACGGCTTCCTGCGGATCTTCTCCCCAATCTTCACCGGCATCGCCATCGACCGCGGCATGCGCGTTGGGCACCGCTTCCACATCGTGCACGCGGGCGGGATCACGATTAACCCCGGCGTCACGTTCGGCAACCGCTGCGGCATCATGCACAACGTGACGGTCGGCACGAACATGGACAAGCCGGGCTGCCCGCAGATCGGCGACGACGTCTTTATCGGTGCGGGCGCGGTGGTGGTCGGGAACATCAAGATCGGCGACGGCGCGCTGATCGCCGCCAACAGCCTGGTCTTTTTCGACGTGCCCGAGGACGCGCTGGCGATGGGCGTGCCGGCGGTGATCTACCCCGGCAAGTCGCGCCTGCGCCGCCCGGCCCGTGAGGCCACGGCCGCCCTCATCCGCGACGTCGATACCGAAACGCAGCCCCCGCCCGCCAAGGCGGCGTAAATCGGCGCAAGCGGTGCCGCGTCGTGCCAACCCCTGTTCCGACGGAACGTTAGGAATAAACGGCCGCACCCGTGCCGCGCCGCGGGTGTGAACAGCTTGCCCGCGCCTTGTGGTCGGCCGGCGGGTTCGGTTATCATTTCCTGCGGAGTCGGCGGCTCCCTCACGTCTATCCCGCCCGACCTTACATTTCACACGGGGTGCGGTCCTATGCCCACGGCCCACGACACGCGTCACCACCATCATCCGCTTCCGGTCATCGGCTACCCAGAAGCCTATTACGCCAAGCACATTCACGACGCCGACACCGCCGGCGATCGCGTCGGCCACGAGGCGTACAAGGTCGGCCAGTACATCACGTGCGGGCTGGAGCCCAGCCGCAAGTGGGTGGAGAAGATGAAGTACTTCTGCCACGCCCTGCACCACCACACGGCGGCCCCCGCCGGCGCCGACGAGCCGACGCAGCACTACTTCGGCAAGCTGGCGGAAATGGTGCGCAAGTACGCCGGACACGAGGCGCTGCGGCTGGCCAAGCACGAGAACGACAGCTACTCGCTGCGCCTCCACGCGGGCACGCCCCGCGCCACGATCGAGGAAGAGGCCGAGGTGTTCTTCGCCGACCTGCTCGGCCACGGCGGCGACTGCCCGGACTGGTGCACGAAGGAGATCTGGGAGAAGATCACGCACATCCGGGACCACTGGATCTAGTTCCGCCGGCCGCTCATATCGCACTGCAAACGCGAACCATCCTCGCAGCCGCCCGGACACGTCGAGTGTTCGTGGCGCTGCTTGTCGTTCTGCCGTGGATCACCGCAGGGTGCGCATCTTCCGCGCGGCCCGGTGGCCCTTCCGCGCCTGGTACGAGTCCGGCCTCGACCGTAGTCGCCGCCCACGGGATGGTCGTGTCCGTTTCGTCGCCGGCCAGCGCCGCCGGGCGGGACGTGCTGCGACAGGGTGGTAACGCCGTCGACGCCGCCGTCGCCACGGCGTTCGCGCTGGCGGTGACGTTCCCCGAGGCCGGCAATATTGGCGGCGGGGGGTTCATGCTCATCCACCCCGGCCGCAGGGGCCGCGCGGGACTCGCCGAGCCCGTCGTCATCGACTACCGCGAGACTGCACCGGAGGCCGCGACGGCCGACATGTTCGCCTCCGCCGACGCCGCGCACCCGCCCTCGAGTGAGTCGATGGTCGGCGTGCCGGGCACGGTGCGCGGCCTCGCGTTGGCGCACCGCCGGTTCGGTCACATGCGGTGGGACCAGCTGGTGGCCCCGGCGGTCCGGCTGGCGCGCGACGGGTTTGAGGTGGACGCCGACCTCGCCGCCGCGTTGAACGCCGCCCTCGCCCGTGCCGGCAACTTCCCCGAATTCCGCCGGACCTTCGCCCCGCCGCGCTCGGGCGCCCCATGGGTGGCGGGGGACCGTCTCGTCCAGCCCGAGCTGGCGCGTACCCTGGAAAAAATCGCCGCCAAAGGCGAGGCCGCCTTTTACACCGGGCCCGTCGCGCGCGCGATCGCCGGCACGGTGCGTGAAGGCGGCCACGGCGGCGGCGGCGTGCTCACCGAAGAGGACCTGGCCGACTATCGCGCCAAGGTCCGCCCGCCGGTCCGCGGCAGGTTCCGCGGCTTCGACGTCTACGGCCCACCGCCTCCCAGCTCCGGCGGCGTGGCGGTGGTCGAGATGCTCAACATCCTGGAATCCTTTGACCTCCGCCGCGACGGGAGATGGTCGCCGCGCACGCTGCACCGGATGGTCGAGGCGATGCGCCGGGCGTTCCTCGATCGCGCCGTCTTCCTGGGCGATCCGGACTTCGGCAACGTCCCGGTGGCCGGGTTGACGAGCAAGCTTTACGCCGAAAACCTCGCCGCCGGCATCGATGACAATCGGGCGTCGTCGAGCGAGAAGCTCGCCGCCGCCTCCGGCGTCACAATCGAAGCCAACTCGGCCGAATCGCCGCACACCACCCACTTCAGCGTCATCGATGCCGACGGAATGGCGGTCTCCAACACCTACACGCTTGAGCAGGCGTTCGGCGGGATGCTGGTCGTGAAGGGGTGCGGATTTCTGCTGAACAACGAGATGGGCGACTTCAACCCGCGCCCCGGGCACACCGACGCCACCGGCCGGATCGGCACGCCGCCCAATGTGGCGGCCCCGGGCAAGCGGATGCTCAGCTCGATGTGCCCGACGGTGGTCGCGCGCGACGGCAAGGTCGTGCTGGTCACCGGCAGTCCCGGCGGGCGGACGATCATCAACACCGTGCTGTGCGTCGTTCTCAACGTTCTCGAGTTCGACATGCCGCTGCGCGACGCCGTCGACGCGCCACGCCTGCACCACCAGTGGCTGCCTGACACGATCGCGATGGAGCCCGCCCTGCGGAAGGGCCACCCGGAGGCGGTCGAGGCGCTGCGCCAGCTCGGGCACGTGATCGCCGACAAGTCGCCCCGGCAGGGCGACGCGCATTCCATTGCGGTGCAGACTGACGGGAAGTATGTCGGCGTCGCCGACACGCGCCGCAGCGGCGCGGCGGCGGGGTATTGACTCGTAGCACGGGCATCTTGTCCGTGAAGTGGCACGGGCAACTTGCCCGTGGTCCCGGTACGCCGGGACGTCGGCCGCGCAGCGGCCGAAATGAAAGAGCGCAGCGATCTCCCCTCGCTTAAGAAGATTGCTACGCTCTTCAGGTTCGACCGGATTACCGGCCGACGTGGCGGAGTACCGCCACCACGGGCAGGGTGCCCGTGCCACGTGGGCGCAGACGCGCACATCACACGCGCGTCGTTTCGATGGGTCGGACGGTGAGGCTCATTTGACGGATGCGATGGACAACGCGGGCTCGGCCGCACCCCTCGGCTACGCGGGCCCGCCGGTGGGGCCGCAGCCGGCGCCGCTGGCTCCGGCGATCCCGCTGGTGCCGGGGCTCGTCGACGCCGCGGGCCGAGTCGCCGGCGACGTGCCGTGCCGCAAGTGCTCGTACAACCTCCGCGGCCAGGAGGCCGGCGGGCGCTGCCCCGAGTGCGGTGCGCCGGTCGGCGTCGCGCTGCACGGCCCGGTGCTGCGCTACGGCGACCCCGAGTGGGTGCGCAAGCTCGCCCGCGGGGCCGCGTTCGTCTTCTGGGGGATTATCGTCGCGCTGGTCGTCGGGTTCGTTTCCGTGTTCGTCTCGATGGCCGCCGGGCCGCTGATCGGGCCGTTGTTTTATTTCGCCGGCGGGCTGGTCTACCTGTACGGCGCCTGGGTCCTGACCGAGCCCGACCCCAGCGGCAGCGGCGAAGACCGCTACGGCACCGTCCGCAAGATCATTCGCGTCACGCTGCTCGTCTCCCTGGCGCAGGGGTTCTTCTCGGCGCTGACCCAGCGATCGATCGCCGCGCCCGGCCTTGCCGCCGCCCTGGGCATGGGGTCGGTGGCGATGGAATTCGTGGGCGTCGTGGGCGATTTTGCGACGCTCAGCTACCTCGGTCGGCTCGCGGAACGGATTCCCGACCCCGCCCTGGCTTCCCGCGCGCAACTCCTGTTCTGGGGGTACGGCAGCACGCGCGCCGTGTCCGTCGTGGCCCGGGGCGCTTCGACGCTCCTGGGGCTGTTCATCCCCCGCGGGGCCGCCGCGGGGCTGCCCGCGGCGGGCACGGTCGGCGTGTACATGGGGCTGGGCTGCCTCTCGCTGGCCACGCTCGTCGGGATGCTCGTCTTCGGGATCATGTACCTGGTCTTCCTCTACCGCCTGCAGGTCGAGTTCGACCGGCAGGCGGAATACGCGCGGATGGTCTGGGCGGGCATGGAAGCCGGACCGCCGCGCGCGTCGGGTGAAGCCGTATAATCCAGGCGTGATTTCCCGCCACCGTTTCGTCGCGCGATTTATCGCCGTCCTCTTGTTCACGTGCGGTCCCCTGCGCGCGGCGCCGGACGCCGCCGCCGATCGCGCTCGCGCCGGCCAACCCGTGCGACAATCTCCCGGCGCACCCGCGCCCCGTCCCCCGACCAACGCCGGACCAAACTCATCGCGACGACCCCAGCCGGCCCCCGGTACCGAAGCGCCCGCCCCCGCGGCTGTGGACGAGACCGCCGTTTCCGACCCGGCGGACTCGCCCGAGGCGTCGGACGCCGCCCAGCGCTCCAGCGCTGCGGACGCCACCCGGCGCGAAGTGCTCCGGCTCACCCGCCAGTCGATGCAGCTCATCGCGCAAAAGAAATGGGACGACGCCGAGGCCGTCA
>Ga0207691_10007010_pt1 | contig 10872 bp, 7 predicted proteins | sample KBSM13metaG_FD_184327 | JGI IMG/M metagenome (GOLD analysis project Ga0207691, IMG submission 184327) | Miscanthus rhizosphere microbial communities from Kellogg Biological Station, Michigan, USA - KBS M1-3 metaG (SPAdes) (version 2) | ecosystem: Host-associated > Plants > Roots > Rhizosphere >...
CCAGCGAGCCCTTCAGCGTGAGCACCCCCTGCACGTCGGCGCCGATCGCGGGGTGGAACGACTGCAGCACGGTGAGCGGCAGCTCGCCGAGGCCGACGTTCTCGGCCATCGCGTGCTTGACGACCCTGGCCACCGCCTCGTGCGCGTCGCGGAACGGCACGCCCTTGTAGACGAGCGCATCGGCGAGGTCGGTCGCCGTCGCGTAGCCGAGCTTCGTCGCGCGCTCCATCGCCTCGGCCCTGACGGTGATGCCGGGGATCATCTCGGCGAAGACGCGCAGCGTGTCCTTGAGCGTGTCGACGGTGTCGAACAGGGGCTCCTTGTCTTCCTGGTTGTCCTTGTTGTAGGCGAGCGGCTGGCCCTTCATCAGCGTCAGCAGCGCCATCAGGTGGCCGACGACGCGGCCGGTCTTGCCGCGCGCGAGCTCGGGGACGTCGGGGTTCTTCTTCTGCGGCATGATCGACGAGCCGGTGCAGAAGCGGTCGGCGAGCTCGACGAAGCCGATGCTCTGGTTCGACCAGAGCACGAGCTCTTCGCTGAGGCGCGAGACGTGCACCATCACCAGGCTCGCCGCGGCGGCGAACTCGATCGCGAAGTCGCGGTCGCTGACGGCGTCGATGCTGTTCTGGCACACGCCTTCCATGCGCAGCGCCTTCGCCACCGCCGCGCGGTCGAGCGGGAAGCTCGTCCCCGCGAGCGCGGCGGCGCCCAGCGGCAGCCGGTTGGTGCGCGAGCGCACCTCGGCCATGCGCTCCGCGTCGCGCGCGAACATCTCGACGTACGCGAGCAGGTGGTGGGCGAACGAGACCGGCTGCGCGACCTGCAGGTGCGTGAAGCCGGGAGCGATCGTCTCGGTGTGCTGCGCCGCCAGCTCGACGAGCGCACGCTGGACGTCGCCGAGCAGCACGCCGATCGCCTCGATCTCCTCGCGCAGCCAGAGGCGCACGTCGGTCGCGACCTGGTCGTTGCGCGAGCGGCCGGTGTGCAGCTTCTTGCCGGCGTCGCCGGCAAGCTCGACCAGGCGCGCCTCGATGTTGAGGTGGACGTCCTCGAGATCGACCTTCCACTCGAAGGTCTTCTTCTCGATCTCCTCGGTGATCGTCGCCATGCCGCGGCGGATCGCGGCGAGGTCGGCGGCGGTGATGACGCCGCGGTCGGCGAGCATCGCCGCATGCGCGAGGCTGCCCTCGATGTCGGCCCGCCACAGGCGTTGGTCGAACGCGACGCTCGCCGTGTAGCGTTTCACGAGCTCGCTCGTCGGCTCCGAAAAGCGCGCCGACCAGGCCTCGGACTTCTTCTCGAACTGGTTCGCAGACATGGAAATCGGGGTGTTTCGGGGTTGTCCGAGCGTGCGCATCGCACGGATTGCGGGCGCCAGCGGCGCTGCAGCACCCCACGGCGGGGCATCGGTTGGCGACAATCCCGGGATGTGCAATCACAGGATGTGCGCGATTCTATCGGCGACGTCTCCTCGTCGATGAGCCTGGGCATGGTCGCTCCCGCCCCGGGCGGCACCGCGCCGCGCACGACCGGCTTCGGCAACACCGTCTTCGACGTCGCCGTGCCCGCGCAGGCGGCGCACCGCGGGCCGGAGTCGGCGTTCGACGTCTGCCATGTCGGCGTGGTCCTGCGCGCGCTCGTCTTCGTGCACGGCGTGATGGCGATCGGCATGGTGTTCGGCGCGACCGGGTTCGCGTCGTGGCTGACGCTCACCGCCGCCGGCGCCAGCGTCGCGCTGCCCGCGGTGCTGCTCTGGCTGCTCGTGGTGTGCGCCCTGAAGGCGCAGCTCGCGCGTGCGCCGATGCCTGCGCAGTGGGTGACCGTCGTCGCGCTCGGGGCGATCTCTGCGTTCGGCGCCTCGCGGCTGATCGCGTTGCTGCTGCCCGAGGTGCCTGGCAGTGCCGGCTTCGGCGCGTTGAGCGGCGCCGGCCCGGCGCTCGCCGGCGCCGCGATGGCCGCCGCGATCTTCCTCTGGCTGCGGCTGATGGCCAAGGCGACGCTGCCCGCCGAGACGACCGCGCGCCTCGCCGAGCTGCAGTCGCGGATCCGCCCGCACTTCCTCTTCAACACCCTCAACACGGCGTTGACGCTGGTGCGGCTCGATCCCGGCAAGGCCGAAGGCGTCCTCGAGGACCTGGCCGAGCTCTTCCGCGTCGCGATCACCGAGAGCACCGAGGCGGTGTCGCTCGGCGAGGAAGTCGATCTCGCGCGCCGCTACCTCGACATCGAGCAGATCCGCTTCGGCAGCCGCCTGCACGTCGCGTGGGAGCTCGATCCGCAGGCGGCGTCGGCGCGGGTGCCGCCGCTGATCCTGCAGCCGCTCGTCGAGAACGCCGTCCGCCACGGCGTCGAGCCCTCGGCGGAAGGCGGCGTGATCCGCGTGCGCACCAAGGTCAAGCTCGGCCGCGCGGTGCTGTCGATCGCCAACAGCGTGCCCCACGAGCCTTCGCGGCCCGGGCATGGCATGGCGCTGAAGAACGTGCGTGAACGTCTGCGCCTCATGCATGACGTCGCGGCGCAGTTCGAGACGCGCCAGGAACAGGATGTCTTTCGAGTCCAGATCGTGGTGCCGCTATGAGTGCTGATCCTTCGCAAGCCCTGTCCGATCCCCCCGCGGACGCGCCGCTGCGCGTGCTCGTCGTCGACGACGAGGAGCTCGCGCGGATGCGCCTGAAGAGCCTTGTCGCCGAGTGCGTCGAGCCGCCTGCAGTCGTCGTCGGCGAAGCCGCGAACGCCGCCCAGGCGCTCGTCTGGCTCGCGACGCGGCAGTGCGACCTGCTGCTGCTCGACGTCCAGATGCCCGGCCGCGACGGCACCCAGCTCGCCGCCGAGCTGCGCCTGCGGTCGCCGGCGCCGGCGGTCGTCTTCGTCACCGCGCATCCCGAGCACGCGCTGCAGGCGTTCGACCTCGACGCGGTCGACTACCTCACCAAGCCGGTCAAGCGCGAACGGCTGCAGGCGGCCCTGCGCCGCGTCGCGCAGCGGCTCGGCTCGCCGATCAAGCCGGGCGGCGCCGTCAAGATGGACGACGACGGACCGGTGATCGTCGTCAGCGACCGCGGCCGCATCATCCGCGTGCCGGTTGCCGACGTCCTCTACATGAAGGCCGAGCTCAAGTACGTGACGCTGCGCACCGCGGAGCACACGCACGTCCTCGACGACTCGCTCGCCGAGCTCGCCGAGCGGCTCGGCGACCGCTTCCTGCGCGTCCACCGCAACGCCCTCGTCGCCAAGCGCGCCGTCCGCGCGCTCGAGCGCCGGCCGGTCGCGACCGACAACGACGATGGCGCCGAGGCGTGGGGCGTCTGCGTCGCGCCGGTCAACGAGTGGCTCGCGGTCTCGCGCCGCCAGGTCGCGGCGGTGCGCGAGGCGCTGATCGTCCCCGACCACCGCTGACGGTCGGGAGTTTCGCGGCGGCACGCACCCGGCGGCTCCGCGACGGCTCGAGGATGGTCCGGTGAACACAGCCGGCGAACCACCGCTCCGGCCTCCGGTCGAGCGCCGGGCGGCGTCGACGGTGGCGTGGATCGCGGCGACGCTGCTGGTCGTCGTGGCGCTCGTCTTCGCGTGGGAGCCGCCGCCGAACCCCGATGTCGCCGCCGCGACGGCGATGCCGCTGCCTTCGTTGCCGTCGCTTCCCGACCCCGCCGCGCCTGCTTCCGTTCTGGCGCGCGAGGATGCCGACGCCGGTCTCGCGACGACGGGCGCGAGCGGCACCGAGCTGATCGAGGTGTGCGGCGTCGGCTGGGTGCCTCCCGATGCGTCGGGCGCCGTCGATCGCGGCGCGGTCGCCGGCGATCGCGACGTCCTCGCGAGCCAGCGGACGTTGCTCGCGGCGATGCGGCGCGACGACGGCGAAGTCGGCGACGCGATGGCGACCGTCCTCGAGCTGCAGGGTGCCGGTCGCGCCGACCCGTCAGGCACGCCGCTGCAGGCGCTCATGCATTGCAGCGCGTCGTCGGCGGTGCCCGCGTCGTCGCCGTCATCGGGCATGCCCGCGTGCGCCGGGCGCGACGAAGACCGGCAGCGCGCGGCGACGCTCGTCGAGCACCTCGCGAAGCTCGCCAGCGCGACGCGCGAGCCGCGCGTGTACGCGCTCGCGATGCAGCAATGCCAATCGGCGAAAGGCCAGGGCAGCTGCGCGCTCCTCAACCTCGACCAATGGGCGCGCGTCGACGACGGCAATGGCCTGCCCTGGCTGCACATCCTCGAGCGCGCCCGCGTCCGCAACGACCGTGCGCAGATCGACGAGGCGCTCCACCACATCGGCGCCGCGGCACGCTTCGAGGGCGCGACGTACGCGATCGCCGGCCGCGTCGCCGACCACGCCGGCGCGGGCGACGTCGATGGCATCGCCGCTCTGCTCGTCGCCGTCGATGCCGTCCACATCGCCGCACGCATCGAACCGTATGACGCGCTGAACACCGTCTGCAAAGGCGCTTCGCTGAGCGATGCCAACCGCAGGCAGGAGTGCGAGCGTGCCGTGGAGACGCTCACGGAGCGCTCGGATCTGCCCCTGGCCGTGCTCAACGGCGCCGAGCTCGGCCGTCGTCTCGGCTGGCCCACCGAGCGCGTCGATGCGCTGCGGCGCCTGGCGTCGTCGAACTCGGCGATGGACGAAGGCCAGGCGAAGACGCTCGTGCTCGGCGAGCTGCCGAGCTCGTGCGCGAGCGCGCGCCGTGTCCTCGCGTCGTTCTCGCGCAGGGGCCGCGACGGCGAAGTGCAGACCGTGCGCACGTGGCTCGCGGCGCAGGGCGCCTCGACGGCGGGTCTCGCGCGCGCGCTGCCGCCAGCAGCGGCCGCCAGCGCCGACCAGACGGCGACCGCCGATGCAGTTGCGGTTCCCGCGGCGGCCGATGTCGCATCCGCCGCGGCGACCGCCGCCGCGGCCGCGCTGCCCGCGCCGCCGTCCTCCGCATCGAGCGCGACCCCGGCCGCGTCGCCGCCCGAGGGCGCCGCGAGCGCTACCCCGTATTCCGCAATCCCGCCGCCAGACCGTTGATCGAGATGTGGATGCCGCGCTTGACGCGGTCGAGCCCCGGATCGTTCCTGCGGCTCGCGCGGTAGCGCCGCATCAGCTCGACCTGCAGGTGGTTGAGCGGGTCGAGGTACGGGAAGCGATGCGCGATCGAGCGCGCGAGCGCCGGGTTCTTCGCCAGCCGCTGTCGGTCGCCGGTGATGAGCGTGAGCGCCGCGTTCGTCCGCTCCCACTCGTCCTCGATGCGCGCGAAGATGCGCTTGCCGGCCTTGGCGTCGTCGGCGAGCGCGGCGTAGCGCGCGGCGATCGCCATGTCGCTCTTCGCGATCACCATGTCGAGGTTCGAGATCAGTGCCGCGAAGAACGGCCACTCGCGCGCCATCCGGCGCAGCAGCGCGAGGCGATCGCTGCGGCCGCGGCCCTTGCCGACGAACGCCTCGATGCCGAGGCCGAAGCCGTACCAGCCGGGCAGCGCGACGCGGCACTGGCCCCAGCTGAAGCTCCACGGGATCGCGCGCAGGTCCTCGATCCGGCGCGAGGCCTTGCGCGACGCCGGCCGCGAGCCGATGTTGAGCTCGGCGATCTCGCGGATCGGCGTCGCGCTGAAGAAGTAGTCGGCAAAGCCCGGCGTTTCGTAGACGAGCGCGCGGTACGCCGCCATGCTCGCGGCGCTGATCGCCTCGGCGGCGTCGAGAAAGCTCTGCGGTGCGGCGCGGGTCGGCTGCAGCAGCGTCGCCTCGAGGGTCGCGGCGACGAGCGTCTCGAGATTGCGGCGGCCGATCGCGGGCTGTGCGTACTTCGACGCGATCACTTCGCCCTGCTCGGTGAGGCGGATCTGGCCGTTCACGGTGCCGGGCGGCTGCGCCAGGATCGCCTGGTAGCTCGGGCCGCCGCCGCGACCGACGGTGCCGCCGCGGCCGTGGAAGAGGCGCAGCGTGATGCGGTGCGAGGCGCCGAGCTCGGCGAACAGCTGGACGAGCGCGATCTCGGCGCGGTAGAGCGCCCAGTTGCTGGTGAACGTCCCGCCGTCCTTGTTGCTGTCGCTGTAGCCGATCATCACGTCCTGCTCGGCGCCCGAGCGCTGCACCATCGCCGCGATCCCGGGCAGCGCGTAGTACTCGCGCATGATCGTCGCTGCGCCGCGCAGGTCCTCGATCGTCTCGAAGAGCGGCGAGACGATGAGCGCGGTCGTCATCCCGGCGTCGAGCGTGCCGCGCGCGAGCCCGCTCTCCTTCAGCAGCACGAGCACCTCGAGGAGGTCGCTCACGCTCTCGGTGTGCGAGATGATGCAGTGGCGCAGAGCCTCGCGTCCGAAGCGGCGCAGCAGCTCGGCCGCCGCCTCGAAGATCGCGAGCTCCTTCAGCGTCTCGGCGGAGTAGGCGTCGGCGCGCTCGCTCTCGCCGACGCGAAGCGGCCGCGCGTCGCCGAGCACGGCGAGCAGCACGCTGCGCTTGTTCGTCTCGTCGAGCGCGGCGTAGCCGACGTCGATGCGCGCCGCTGCGAGCAGCTCGGCGACGACCGCCTCGTGCTTGTCCGAGCTCTGCCGCAGGTCGACCGTCGCGAGGTGAAAGCCGAACACCTGCACCGCGCGCATCAGCGGCGCGAGCCGGGGCCGGACGAGCGCCTCGGCGTGGTGCGACGCCAGCGACCCGGCGATCGTCCGCAGGTCGGCCAGGAACTCGGCGGCCTGCGAATACGGCTCGCGCGGCGCGACCGCGTGACGCAGCGCCTCGGTGCCGGTGAGCGCGAAGAGCGTCGCCGCGAGCCGCGCGTAGACGCCGATCAGCGCGCGGCGGTACGGCTCGTCCTCGCGGTGCGGGTTGCGGTCGCCCGACGCGTCGGCGAGGTCGCGCAGCGCGGCGGTCACCGGCTGCAGCGTCGCCGAGTTCGAGAGCTCGGCGCCGAGCTCGTGCACCTGCGTCAGGTAGTGGCGCAGCGCCGTCTCGCACTGGTGCGCGAACGCGGTGCGCAGCGTCGCCGCGTCGACGAACGGATTGCCGTCGCGGTCGCCGCCGATCCACTGGCCCATGCGGAAGAACGGCGCGATCGCGCGGCCGGGCAACGCCGCCTCGATCTCCTCGTACAGCAGCGGGATCTGGGTCAGGAACGTCGCCCGGTAGTAACTGAGCGCGTTGTCGATCTCGTCCTCGACGGTCAGCTTGGCGGTGCGCAGCATCCGCGTCTGCCAGAGCTGCGTCACGCGCGCGCGCAGCATCGCCTCGTTGGCGGCGAGCTCGCGCGCGCCGGCGGCGGGCGAGCGCGCCGCGAGCAGCTCGGCGATCGCGCGCTCGGCGTCGAGGATGCTCTTTCTCTGCACCTCGGTCGGGTGCGCCGTCAGCACCGGCGAGATGAACGCTCGGTCGAGCGTCGCCGCGATGCGCTCGCCGTCGATGCCGCGCCGCGCCAGGCGCTCGAAGGCGAACGCGAGCGAGCCCTCCTGGAGGTCGCCGCGGCGCTCGTGGAACGCGCGCCGGCGCAGGTGGTGGCGGTCCTCGGCGATGTTGGCGAGGTGCGAGAAGTAGCTGAACGCGCGGATGACGCTGACGGTGCGCTCGCCGCTCAGCCGCGTCAGCAGCCGGTCGAGGTCGCGGCCGGCGCGCTTGTCGCGCTTCAGGCGATACGCGACGGCGAGCTGGCGGATCTTCTCGACGCGTGCGAACGCCGCCTCACCCTCCTGCTCGCGGATGACGTCGCCGAGGATCCGCCCGAGCAGGCGGATGTCGTCGACGAGGGGCTGGTTGGCGTGCTGTGCACGCTGCGCCTTGCGCTCGATCCTGGCCATCGGCAGCGATGATGCAGGAGACGTGCCTGCTACGATGACCCGTGGTCCGACCGATCGTCATCGCGACGCGCGAGAGCCGTCTCGCTCTCTGGCAGGCCGAGCACGTGCGCGCCTTGCTCGTGCGCGCCGGCGACGTCGAGGTCACGCTGCTGCCGATGACGACCAAGGGCGACCAGATCACCGACCGCACCCTCGCCAAGGTCGGCGGCAAGGGCCTCTTCGTCAAGGAGCTCGAGACCGCGCTCGCCGACCGCCGCGCCGATATCGCCGTCCATTCGCTGAAGGACGTGCCGATGGACCTGCCGCCGGGCTTCGCGCTTGCCGCGGTCCTCGAGCGCGAGGACGCCCGCGATGCCTGGGTGTCGAACGCGCACGCGTCGCTCGCCGACGTCCCCGCCGGCGGCGTCGTCGGCACGTCGAGCCTGCGCCGCGTCGTCCAGCTGGCTGCGCTGCGGCCCGACCTGCGCGTCGAGCCGCTGCGCGGCAACCTCGACACGCGGCTGCGCAAGCTCGACGAAGGCGGCTACGACGCGATCGTCCTCGCCGCGGCCGGGTTGATCCGGCTCGGTGCCGGCGACCGCATCCGCGCGCGCTTCGCGACCGTCGAGATGCTGCCTTGCGCCGGCCAGGGTGCGCTCGCGATCGAGACGCGCGCCGACGACGATGCGCTGCGCGCGCGGCTGGCGGCGTTCACGCACGCGCCGACGCGGCTCGCCACCGCCGCCGAGCGCGCGGTCTCGCGCGCCCTCGGCGGCAGCTGCAGCATGCCGCTCGCGGCGCACGCGGCGTGGCGCGGCGGCGCGCTCGTGCTCGACGCCGCGGTCGGCCATCCGGCCGACCGCGCGGCGCCGCTGCTCAGGACGCAACGCATCGGCAACGTCGCCGACGAGGGCGCCGCCGAGGCGCTCGGCGGCGACGCCGCGCGCGCGCTCCTCGCTGCCGGCGCAGCGCCTTACCTCGCCGCGGCCGAGCGCCTCGCGGCCACGCCGGACGCGCCGTGAGCGTCCCCGCACGTTCGCTCCGAAGGGCACGCTCGATCCTGCTCGGCGGAACCGGCCGCAGGCCGAGGGTGCGCCGTTGACCGCGCCATCGCCGCTGCGCGTCATCGTCACGCGGCCGGCGGCGCAGGCAGCGGCGTGGGTCGAGCGGCTCCGCGAGCGTGGCATCGCCGCCGAGGCGCTGCCGCTGATCGAGATCGCCGCCGTCGACGACCGTTCGCCGCTCGTCGCCGAATGGCGCGCGCTCGCGAACCATCGCCTCGTCGTCTTCGTCAGCGCCAACGCCGTCGAGCAGTTCTTCGCCGCGCGGCCCGAAGGGGTCGCCTGGCCGGTCGACGTCGTCGCCGCTGCGCCGGGGCCCGGCACCGCTGCGGCGCTGCTTGCCGCCGGCTGCCCGACGGCGACGATCGCCCAGCCGGCGGTCGACGCGGCGCAGTTCGACTCCGAGGCGCTCTGGCAGCAGCTGCGCGGTCGCGACTGGCGCGGTACGCGCGTCCTTGTCGTTCGCGGCGACGGCGGTCGCGACTGGCTCGGCGATCGGCTGCGCGAGGCGGGTGCCGAGGTCGAGGCGCTCGCCGTGTACCGCCGCGTCGCACCGTCGTTCACCGCTGCGGCGCGCGCGCGGCTCGATGCGCTCGTCGCCAGCGAGGACGTCGCCTGGCTCTTCAGCAGCTCGGAGGCGATCGCCAATCTCGCGCAAGCCGCAGCCGATGCGCGCTGGCAGCGCGCGCGCGCGGTCGCGACGCATCCGCGCATCGCGGCACGCGCACGCAGGGCCGGCTTCGGCGCCGTCCTCGAGTGCGGTGCCACGATCGACGCCGTGGTCGCCTGCATACAATCGATCGGACCGTGAACGACGCCACCGCGCCAGCCTCGCAGCCGAGCGAGCGCGTTCCTTCGCCGGCGTCGGGCGCCTTCTCGATCCGCGGCTTGCGGATCGCCGTCGCCCTCCTTGCGCTGCTGGCGATCGTCGCGCTCGTCCTCGCGTGGCGCGCCCAGGAGCGCGTCCGCGGCAGCGAGCGCGAGCTCGTCAGGCGCCAGCAGGAGAGTGCGACGCTCGTCACCGAGGCGACGCTCGTCGCCCGCCAGGCGCAGGAAGGCGCACGCGACGCGGCGGCGAAGGCCGCGCTGCTCGAGGCGCGTCTCAACGAGGTCGCGCTGCAGCGCTCGCAACTCGAGGCGCTCGTGCAGTCGGTCGCGCGTTCGCGCGACGACAACCTCGTCGCCGACGGCGAAGCGACCTTGCGCGCGGCGCTGCAGCAGAGCGCGCTCACCGGCAGCGCCGAGCCGGTGGTCGCTGCGATGAAGCAGCTCGACGACCGGCTGGCGCGCGCCAACCAGCCGCGGCTCGAGCCGGTCCGGCGCGCGCTCGCGCGCGACCTCGACCGGATCCGCGCGGCGAGCGTCGCCGATGTCGCGACGCTCTCGGCCAAGCTCGAGGACGCGGTGCGCATGGTCGACGAGTTGCCGCTGCTCGCCGCCGCCGAGCCACGGCGCGACCTCGCGCGCGCCTCGGCGCACGCCGCCGCGCCCGCTTCCGATCCTGCGTCGGCGGCCGCGACGGGCAGCTTCGGCGAGTGGCTGTCGTCGCAGTTCGGGCAGGCGAGCCGCACCCTCGCCGAAGGCGCGTGGGCCGAGGTCCGCTCGCTCGTTCGCATCACGCGGATCGACCACCCCGAGGCGATGCTCGTCGCTCCCGACCAGGCGGTCTTCCTGCGCGAAAACCTGAAGCTGCGCCTGTTGAACGCGCGCCTCGCATTGCTTGCGCGCCAGCTCGACGCCGCGCAGGGCGACGTTCGCCGCGCGATCGACACCGTCGAGCGCTACGCCGATCGTTCGTCGAAGCGCACGCAGGTGCTGCTCGACCTCCTGATGCAGGTCGCACAGCAGGCGCGCCATTCGCAGCCGGCTCGTCCCGACGAGACCTTCGCGGCGCTCGCCGTCGTCGCGACGCCGCGCTGACACGCCTCGGGTCCGGCGTGCGCCTCGCGATCTGGTTCCTGCTGCTGTTCGCGGTCGCGGTCGTCGCCGCAGCGACGTTCGGCGCCAACGACGGTCTCGCGAGCTTCTATCTCGGCGCGTGGCGGCTCGACCTGTCGCTCAACTTCTTCGTG
>Ga0207691_10007011_pt1 | contig 10872 bp, 8 predicted proteins | sample KBSM13metaG_FD_184327 | JGI IMG/M metagenome (GOLD analysis project Ga0207691, IMG submission 184327) | Miscanthus rhizosphere microbial communities from Kellogg Biological Station, Michigan, USA - KBS M1-3 metaG (SPAdes) (version 2) | ecosystem: Host-associated > Plants > Roots > Rhizosphere >...
CAAGGAGTATCCCGGACTCTCGCACGGCCCCATCATGGCCGGGTCCATGGCGGACATTTACAAGTTCCTTGCCAGGCACGCCAGGCCGGCGTCGCGCTAGGAGTTCATGGCCGCGATACGCACCCAGGTCGGAATCGTTGGAGCAGGGCCCGCAGGTCTAATGCTGGGGCACCTGCTCCACCTCGCAGGTATCGATTCCTTCATCATTGAAAATCGTTCCGAAGACTACGTCATTGAACGGGTCCGCGCGGGAATCCTCGAGCAATCCACCGTGGACCTGATGATTGAAAACGGCGTGGGGGAACGCCTTCGTCGTGAGGGCATGCCGCACGACGGCATCTACATCAATGTTTTTGGAAAACGTCATCGAATCGACTTCGCGGAGTTGGTCGGCAGGCGAATTACGGTCTACGGACAGAACGAGGTCGTGAAGGATTTGATCGCTGCGCGACACAAGTCAGGCAGGCCTCTCCGTTTCAATGTAGCGGATGTCAGCGTTCACGATCTGGAGTCCAATCAACCAAAGATCCGTTTTACAGAAGACGACGAATCGCACGAGATCCGGTGCGACTTCATTGCAGGGTGCGATGGATTTCACGGCATTTGCCGGCCGTCAATTCCTGCGAGCAGCATCCATATTTACGAGCGTGTCTATCCGTTTGGCTGGCTCGGCATTCTCGCCACCGCCCCGCCTTCATCGCCAGAGCTTGTGTATAGCAGACACGAGCGCGGGTTTGCGCTCTTCAGTATGCGATCGAATTCAGTGACAAGGCTCTATCTGCAATGCGCTCCCGATGAAGACCTCGCAAAGTGGTCCGACGATCGGATCTGGGACGAACTCCTGACGCGACTGCGAAGCGAGGATGGGTGGAAGCCCAACGTCGGGCCGATTACTCAGAAGGGCGTCACCGGTATGCGAAGCTTCGTAACCGAGCCGATGCGATACGGCAACCTGTTCCTCGCTGGCGACGCGGCGCACATTGTGCCACCAACCGGTGCAAAGGGCCTGAACCTGGCGATGGCTGATATTTGGAGACTCACCCGAGCTATTCAGTGTTTTTACGAACTTAAATCCCAAACACTTCTGGACCGTTACTCGGAACATTGCCTTCAGCGTGTCTGGCGAGCACAGCAGTTTTCCTGGTGGATGACTTCCCTCCTGCATCGGCCCGACACAGCCAACTCCTTCGACTTCCGCCGTCAGCACGCTGAACTGGACTATGTGACAAGTTCACCTATTGCGATGATGGGTCTTGCGGAAAATTACGTCGGACTTCCTCTATCGGAGACCATACCGGAAGCCCTCACAAGATGAGCATCATGCTTGCCGTTGTCACTGCTCCGCACACGAGTAGGAAGACGCGCTTGTTACCGGTCCCATGTTGTACTTCGGGTAGCTCGGATAGGAACACAGCGGCAGAGTGCCCGCAGTCCCTGTAACCGTGGCAGACTTGGGTGGAGCAGTACCTTTCTCGACCCAGTCTACGAGCATGGCGACGCGGTCGAAGCGGCTTGGAATCTGTGCCGCAGGTATCGCAGCACCCTCACCGTTGGTGGTATAGCTGGACCCTGTGAGACCGTGACCCGTCTGAGGAATGACGTAGAAACGGGCAAACTCATCCACCGAAGTCCTTCCCATCTTATCCAGCACCGATTGGTAATAGTCGAGTTGCGCGCCCGGAGACGCGAGGGTGTCGTTCGTGCCGATGGCCACGACCATCTTCCCCCCGCGACGGGCAAAAGCGGACAGATCGGGGTTCGTGGCATCCAGCCACGCAGAAATCTCCTCACGCCGGCCATTCAGCGGGCCCCCTTCGACATAGTCAAGAGGGTTAGCGGTCGTGTTCTTCATGAGGAATCCCGTCACACCAAGAATGCCCAGATGAGAGTGGTTGTTGGCATTCTCCTCGGCGCCTTCCTGCCCTTTGAAGCGAGCGTTCATGATCAAACCGCTGCCGGAAGGATCGGTGTTCGGCACCCACATGCCAAACGTCCTGGCCCCATTTGCGAGCGACGTCGCATATTTGTAGCGGCTGTAGACGACCTTGAGTGTTGAAATCTGGCCGTCGGTAAAGCACGCGCCGGCACTCGTGTCAGCAGGGTTTGGATCAACATTGTTCGGACATCTCTTCGATGCCCACGGGTTGCGGTTGGGTGCGCCTTGACCGACGTCAAAGATGGCGCGGCAAGCCATGTAGTTGTTGATGACACCGTCCACCAACCCATCGAGCTTGTCACACTGTCGCATGAACTCGCCGCGAATCGCGTTCACTTTAGCTGGCGTGATCCAGTTGGCGAGCGGCTTCTCCTGGATACGAATCAACTCGGGCCCGAGCATTAAAGAAGAAAAGCTGACGATCGGCACATTTGCAGCAACGCCGTTGTAGTCATTCGGATATCGCTGGGCTACCGTCAGGGCCTCGCGACCGCCCTGGGAACCGCCGACGTAGTAGTTAAAACGCGGGCGCTCCCCGTACGCACGTTCCATCAGAACCATTGCGGCATCGTGAGTCTTTTTCATCTGCATATAGCCGAGGTTCTTGATTGCTTCGTCACTCAGCGCCCAGTCATCACCGGTTGGGCCGGCCGCCCCGCCGCCACGAGGGCCGAAGCCCTGTTGATGTCCCGAATCGCTGCCATAAGAGGCGAATCCCCTTTGAAGCAATGCGCTCGCCTCGCCGCCGGTCAGGTTGGGGATCGACCCATTCATGCCGCCGCCACCCATCTGCACGGCGTGACTCGACCACGATGCAGGCAGCACAACACGAAAGTTAATGGCGCGGCCGTGCGAACTGGTGTCCGTTGGCGCCATAGCGCCGTCTATGGAGCAGTATGCTGGAGCGTTGCCGGTAGCCTCCACCCATCGCAGTGCGGCAAGTGTTACGCTTGCAACAGGCTCGCCTATCGATGCAACGGGGATAGCGGATCCGAGCTTCGCGCTCGTACAGTCTTCGGAGGAAATGGTCCGCGCCGCCGGTTGTACGGGAGTCTGAACAGCAACAGCCCTGAGGCCGATTTCTGAAATCAGCAGTGCGGCCAGCACGGCGCCTGCTACGAGAAAAGATCGAATAGGCCGGTTCATACCGACGTAAATACGGGGTCTGGCGACAAAGATCAATGACCGAATCCGCCAGCCTGTGTCACCGATTACGCCGCCAGGGTATTCAGGAAGACGTGGGTTTGAGGTATGCCTGCGGCGTCTTGCCCGTCCATCTGCGAAAAGCCCGGTAGAACGATCCCGGTTCAGAAAACTGAAGCAATGTGCCTATCTGATGAATCGGCACGCGCGGCAACAACTCCACGGCAAGGTCACGACGAAATCGATCAAGCTCTTCTCGATAAGAGGTTCCTCGCGCATTGAGTTCGCGCTGTAATGAGCGTCCGCTGAGCGCCAATTTCCGCGCTGTGATTTGCAGACGAACGTCGTCTCGCCTGGTGAATCCATCGGCAAGAACCTTCCGTACGTCGCCCAGGAAATCGTCCTTCGACGACTGTTTCAGCAGCGACTGGCCGTAGTGATCGAGGATTTCACTAAGCAATGGGTCTCCACTGGGCAGCGACATATCCGCGATTTCTCTCGCCAGCGTCATACGGTTTTCGGATTCATTGAAGCGAACCGGGCACCGAAACATTGGACGACTGATCTCTTGATGATCAGGGGCAGCATGGGCAAAACAGACTTCCTTCGGATGCCAATCCATACCGGCGGCAAGGCGCAGGCGCGCAAGTACCATGGAAAAGATGAACTCCACGTAGAAGTGAGACGGACCTTCGGGTGCGTACGGACTGTGAAGCTGCAAGTGCGCTCCGGCGCGCGAGGCGGACAAATGCATTTCGAACGCTCCATTGACTAACGGAAAACTGCGAATGAATTTCTGCAACGAATCGCGCGGGGTTGCCCCCGTCAGCAGGAGATAATCCGCAATGCGATATGTGCCAAATGGAAGGACCCTGGTGACGTGCTCCGCTATCCCGGGATCGCCCGTGGCCCGCTCGGCTTCGTCCCACAATGCGAATGCCTGTTCGGCGGGCAAGCGTGCCCCCGGCAAGGAAATCGAGACCGGTGAAATTCCTGCGGCTGCCAACAAGCGTTCGGCAGCAATTCCACGACTCCGGCAAAACTCGATCACTCCTCTGGCAGTGACATTTGCGACAGTTGGGGCTGGCATGTTCCGCGGATTATAAGAGGAAACCCGTCACCCGTGCTATTGCGCGAGGGATCATCCTTGGAGGAATCCGCTCGTCACAATTCCGTGTGAACAGTTTCCTTCAAACCTAATGCGCACAGCCACGAGATCAGGGAGAGCGCGACCGCATAAATAGTCACAGCCCAGGAATTGCCGAACGTGCCATAGAGTGCGGTTGCTACAACCGGAGTGATGGCTCCGCCCAGCAGCGTTCCAAGAGTAATACTCAGTGACGCGCCGCTGTATCGGTACGCTGCGGGGAATAACTCGGCAAACACGGCAGCCTGAGGCCCTATGTACATGCCCTGCACTGCCAGCATGAAACATACAGCGGCTGCAGCAATCAGCACGGACCTCGTGTCAATGAGCGGGAAAAATATGAGAGATGCGATCACAACAAGACCGCAACTCCAGCGCATCATCCGGCGCCGCCCCGTGATATCCGATCTCCTGGCAAAGAACAGAATCGAAATCGCAAAAATCACCGCTGCCGATTGCAACAAACCCAGTGTCACTGGCAGAGAGAATCCAAGATTACGTGTCGCGTAGGAAACGAAGTAAACGATGACCAGGTATCCCGTGGCGCTGATCGAAAGATAACTGCCCGCAGCCAGAAATACTGCTCGTCCCTCACTGCGCAAAACGTCAACAACAGGCATCCGTCGCGTGGAACGAGCGCGTTGGACCTCTTCAAAGATTGGGCTTTCAGCGACCCTGAGACGCACGAAGAAGCCTACGGCAACGAGTACACCGCTTGCGAGGAACGGCACCCGCCAGGCCCACGAGGCGAACTGCTCGGGACTGGCGACTGTCGATGTCATCAGAAACACCAGGTTCGAGAGAATAATTCCAGCGGGCAACCCGAGTGCGACAAAGCTTCCGAAGAGGCCCCGTTTCCCTTGTGGCGCATGCTCCACCGACATCAATACGGCGCCGCCCCATTCTCCGCCAAGCGCGAAACCCTGGAGGAACCGAAGAAAGACGAGCAGCGCGGGAGCCCATGCTCCGATACTTGCATAGGTGGGAAGCAGGCCGATGGCGAAAGTTGAAACGCCCATGAGCAGAAGACACCACACCAATGTCGACTTTCGGCCGACACGATCTCCAAAGTGCCCCATCACGATTCCACCAAGTGGTCGCGCTCCAAACCCGATAGCGAATGTCGCGAATGAAGCAAGAGTGCCTGCCAGCGCAGAGACCTGTGGGAAAAACTGCGGCGCGAATACAACAGCCGAAGCCGTGCCATAGATGAAAAAGTCGTACCACTCGATCGTCGTGCCGATTGCGCTTGCAAGCGCGACACGGCGTGCCTCTACTTTGCGATCGGTTGTTGAGCGGTCATTTGTTGAGCGGATCATAGTGGCCCGTATCCTACGACAACTTCGTGGCCAATTCCGCAGAGGTTCATTGAAGTGCTAAAGACACAAATGCCCAACTTCGCCTTGACACCCGAAAACCTCGTGGTTAGATTCGCGCCCACAGACGACTCACAACGCAGGACATGCGGAAAGCGCAAGCAATTACAGCAGTCGTCCGTAAAGGTTTCGAGAGAGCAACCGTCTCGAGCGTAAAGGAGGGGGTAAATGCGATCAAAGATGAATTTCATTGGATTGGGTGTTCTCTTCCTTGCGTCGGTTGCAGTTCAGCGAGGTGCGCAACGCGGAGGCACTGCCGTCCTTCCTGTCCCGGGAGCACCGACAGCACAGGCAGGCCAGCGTGGCGGAGCAGCAAGGGGCGGCGGGCAGGGAGCGCCAACGCAGGGTTTTCCTGCGCAACAACGTCCTCCAGGGGACGCGGGCCTCATCTCCCGCGGGAACACTCTCTATGGTATTCACTGCCGTTCGTGCCACGGCGCTGATCTTCGCGGCGGCGAGCAGGGCGGGCCAAACCTTCTGCGCTCGGAAGTTACGATGAATGATCAATCGGGCGAACTCATTCAACCAGTGATTCGCGATGGGCGACGCAACTCCGGAATGCCTTCCATGCCGCCGCTTGACCTTTCCATGGACGATATCCGTGCAATAGCCGAGTACATCCATAGCGTCCTTGCCACGGCGAGAGGTCAGGGATCACCACCTCCCGGGCCGCCTGTCGCACTCAACGTGCTCGTCGGTGACGCCGCCGCCGGCCGCGCGTATTTCGAAGCAAAGTGCGCGAGTTGTCATTCCGCAACCGGCGATCTCAAGGGAATCGGATCGCGCTTTGCAAATCCTGCACAGCTGCAAAATACCTGGGTTGCAGGAGGAGCCGGCGGGCGCGGCGGCGTCACGAGTCCGGTCACCGCGACTGTAACTTTACCCACGGGCCAGAAGGTCGACGGACGCGTGATTCGTTCGGACGACTTCATCATTACCCTCGGAATGCCAGACGGCACATCGCGTTCATTCCGTCGAGATGGAGACGTGCCGAAGGTTGAAATCCACAACCCCCGCGAAGGCCATCTCAAACTCCTCCCTGGCTACACCGATAAAGACATTCACGACGTGACAGCATATCTGGTGACAGTGAAATGAGAACGCGAATCATGAGAATCCTTCTCCTCCTCACCCTGGCGGTTCTACCTGCCCTATTGGCCGCGCAGTCTTCTGGCGGACTTGATCCGGCCGTCCTGTTGAAACCGCTAGCAGATAACTGGGCGACATACTCGGGCGACTACACAGGAAAACGTTTCAGCTCGTTGACGCAGATCAACAGAAATACCGTCAAGAACGTCACTCTCTCCTGGGTGGCTCGCCTCAATGGAACGGCGGGCAGCCCACAGAGCATTGTCGGCGGCGTGGGTAGCGGTGAATATACAAACGTCACCGTGAAGGGCTTCGTGTTGTATTTCGACGAAACTCTATACGTCACGTCGGCCGACCACGTGTGGGCACTGGACGCGCGTGACGGACGCCTGCTCTGGCACTACTTCTGGAGAACCCGTGGTGGCACACATACCGGGAACCGTGGTGTCGCGATGTGGCACAACTACCTGTTTTTCGAGACACCCGACGACTACCTCGTTTCGCTCGATGCCAGGACTGGCAAAGAACGGTGGCACGTTGAAATCGCGGATTTCGATCAGCAGTATTTCTCCACCATGGCTCCAGTCGTTGTTGGGGATCATCTGCTGGTCGGCACAGGGAACGATCTCGATGCTTCCGGGTTTCTGCAGTCTTACGATCCCGAGAGCGGAAAGCTGCAGTGGAAGTTCTACACCGTTCCGATGAATCCTGGGGACCCCGGACTGGAAACGTGGCCAAGTCTTGATGCCGCCCGGCATGGTGGCGGGCAGGTTTGGATACCTGGATCGTACGATCCGGAGACAAAGCTCTACATCTTCGGCACCGGGAACCCGACGCCCGGATATACGGGAGTTGGACGTAAGGGTGACAATCTGTTCACGTGCTCGGTGGTCGCTTTGCATGTCGATACAGGCAAGATGGCCTGGTATTTCCAGACCTCCGTTCATGACACGCACGACTGGGACTCTACTCAAACCCCAGTTTTGATCGATGGCATCATCAACGGACGTCAACGCAAACTCGTCTCCACAGCGGAACGAAACGGTTACTTCTACACGCTCGATCGCGTGACCGGTGAACACATCGTCACTGCAAAGTACGGATCCACTTCCAACTGGGCGAAGAGCGTCCGGCCAAACGGTGTCGTCGAACCGGACCCACTGAAGGAAGCGATTATTCCGGGATCTTTGGTGTCGCCCGTCGAGAGCGGCGTGACCAACTGGCCGCCTCCCGCATACTCGCCGGAGACCGGATTGTTCTACGTGCCAGAGCATAACGGCTTCAACATGCTGTATCTGACGGATCCTGACCCCAGGGGCTCCATGGGACTCGGAGGTAAATCCGTTTCAGGTGTCGGTTCTGCCGGTGATTTCCTGACAGCCATTGATTACAAAACAGGCCGCGTGGTGTGGAGAAAACCGATCAGCGGCGGTGGTGTCGGCGCCGGATTGCTGGCAACTGCCGGCGGGTTGCTGTTTGGCGGCGACGGCAGCGGCAACCTCATGGCACTCGATTCGCGCGACGGAAAGCCTCTATGGCATACGCGCATCGGAAACGCCTCAAATGCTCCGGAGACATACCTGCTCGATGGACGGCAGCAGCTGCTCATCGCCGTCGGCGATACGTTGTACGCGTTCACTTTGTATTGAGAGCGAGGATTTCATGAAAGTGCATAACAGCGCCGGTATGCGCCGATGGGCGATCATTGCAGCCGCGAGTCTTGCGTTTGCCGCAGGAAGCCTGGTCAGTTTGCCCGGCTCTGCTCAACAGGCGCCAACTCGAGGAGGTCGCGGGGGCGGTGCTCAAGGCACTCCGGTCCTTGGACCCAACGGAGAGGTTTGGGGATTCGCAGATACAGCTTTCAACCCCAACTCACGATGGCGAATTCACGACGCCGACCGTCCGCAGCCGCCTTCAATTACACCAGGCGAAACAGTCAGCATTCCTGCACCATCGGACGCAACTATTCTGTTCAGCGGCAAGGATCTGTCGCAGTGGGTGAATCGCGGTGCCAATGGCGCGGAATCCGCTGCCGCGTGGCCGGTTCGCGATGGTTACTTCGAAGCGCAGGGCGGCAATCTCTCAACGCGAGAAAGTTTTGGCGATGTGCAGTTGCATCTGGAATACGCGATTCCGTCCGACGTCACGGGCTCGAGCCAGGATCGTGGAAACGGCGGCATCATTTTCATGGGCCGCTATGAAATTCAGATCCTGGACTCGTTCAACAATCGAACGTACGCCGACGGCATGATGGCCTCCGTTTACGGAGAGTGGCCGCCGCTTGTGAACGTATCGCGGAAACCGGGCGAATGGCAGTCGCTGGACATTGTCTTCGAGGCGCCACGGTTCACAGGCAAAGTGACCCCCGGTTACTTCACGGTCTTTTGGAACGGCGCCGTCGTGCACAACCGTGCGGAGTTGTATGGCACCACAACGCCCACGATGTCACCACACGTTTATGCTGCACACGACCCCGAGCTGCCGCTTCAACTGCAGGGGCGCGCGCGGGTTCGCTATCGCAATGTCTGGATTCGACGCCTCAAGCCTTACGATCAGGGCGCAAAGGTGAACTAGTGTAGAGCCCGCCGGTCTTGACAGTGAGCTCCGCTTGCCCGCGCGTCGGATGCGCCATCACGCTTCCCATTGGATGACCGTGTACGATCGCGCCGGCACTTCAAAACGCGTGCGACCGTTGGCCGTGGACGGTTTATCGAACGCCTGAGGTTTTACGCGCTCCGCGTTGAAGCCGTTCACCGCCTTTAGGTCGCTCCCAGTCAAGACCTGGGAATCCGATACACGGCCTGCAGGCTTGTCCTCCCAGACGACTTCAATTTCACGTGCCCTGGATAAGTCACGGTTCAGAACGAACAGCGCGGTTCTGCCATTCTGTGGATTGACGGTTGCGGTGGCATCGATATAGCCGACCCCATCCATTCCCGCGACGTCATAAGTTGGCGACTCGATGAGTACATTCAGCACACGACCGTGCGCGTACTGCAGCGCCCAACTGTAGGGGTAAAAAATCGTCTGCCGGAACAGTCCGTTCGCGTTAGTCATCATGGGCGCGATGACATTTACCAACTGCGCCAGGCAGGCGATCTTGACTCGATCGGCATTGCGCATCAATGTGATCAGCAAGCCGCCGACAAGGAGTGCATCCTCCAGATTGTAGATTTCTTCAAGCAAGTGCGGCGCTTCCTGGCGGTGACCATCGACGGCATCGCCACTCCGCTGGCGATACCACACGTTCCACTCGTCAAATGAAAGCCACAGTTTCTTCGCCGAACGTTTTTGGCCGCGCACAAGATCGCAGACGGCGAGCGTTTCGCCGATCTGGCGATCCATGGCGAGATTCATTGCCACAAACTTGCGACTGTCGTTGCCGGTTTCCTGAGGCGTGTTCTCAAAATAGCGGTGCAGTGAAAGCCCGTCGACGTAGTCGTAGCACACCTCCAGGACTTCGCGATCCCATTGAAGGTATGTCGACATGTTAGGGCCGCTGGATCCGCAGGCAATCAGCGAAAGCGACCGGTCGACATACCGCATCTGCCGTGCGGCATCCATTGCTTTCATGCCGTATTGAGCCGCCGTCAATTGACCGATCTGCCAGCGTCCATCCATCTCATTGCCGAGACACCAATGTTTCACATCGTAGGGCTCAGCGTAGCCGTGCCTGCGACGCAGGTCACTCCATCGTGTTCCTTTATCGACATTGCAATACTCCACCAGATTCGCCGCATCTTCCGGAGTTCCCGTGCCAAGGTTCAGGCCCATCAGAGGCAACGTCCCGACCGCCTTACACCATGCCATGTACTCATTCGTGCCGAATTGGTTCGTGTTGATTGCGTTCCATGCTTTGTCGAGCACACGCGGGCGGTCCTGCTTCGGTCCGACGCCGTCCATCCAGTTGTATCCGGACACGAAATTCCCGCCCGGATATCGAATGATGGGGACGCCGAGTTTGCGGATCTCGTCCATGACGTCACGGCGAAAACCGTTCGTATCCGCGAGCCTTGACCCCGGATCGTAGATGCCTTCGTAAATCGCACGCCCGAGATGCTCCAGAAACGAGCCGAAAAGATTGCGGGCGAGCGGTGCAATCGTTCGCCGTGAGTTCAGGTAGAGACGGGCAGTCTGGTCTGCTGTTCCTGCACCCTGGGCAGACAGAAGGCGGCCTGCAA